>Ga0193717_1000651_pt1 | contig 22240 bp, 17 predicted proteins | sample U2c2metaG_FD_145900 | JGI IMG/M metagenome (GOLD analysis project Ga0193717, IMG submission 145900) | Soil microbial communities from a riparian zone of the East river system, Colorado, United States - U2c2 | ecosystem: Environmental > Terrestrial > Soil > Riparian zone | place: USA: East River...
GCACGAGCTGTCCGTCACGGTGACGGACAACGCGGGCAACCAGGCCACGCAGAAGGTGGCGTTCGGCGTCGACACCTCGACCCGGGATCTCGCGAACCTGATCGACCGGTTCAAGGCCACTGGCAGGCTCAGTGCCACCGGGGCGAAAACCCTGCAGGCCCAGCTCACCAAGGTCCGCAAGGCCGAGGCGAACGGCAACGACATCAAGACGGTCACCGAACTGGGCAAGTTCAAGACACTGGCGGCCGACCCGGCGATCGTGGTCGTCGGTGAGGTGCGCCAGATCCTGGGGCGCGACACCGATGTGCTCATCGCGCGGTTGTCCGGGCCCGAGCCCAGTAGCAGGCGGCCGACATGATCAAACGGTTGCTCGTGGCCGGGCCGCTTCTGGTGGCGTGCCTCCTGTTCGGCGCGCCACCGGCCTCGGCGCACGGCGGGCCGATCGTGCTGGAGGTCGGCGGTGACGGACGGCAGGGCGTCACCGCCGTGGCGACCTACGTCGGGGACAAGCACATGGTCACCGGCCAGGTCGACCTGACGATGACCGCCACCGCATCGGACGGCCGGACCTTCGGGCCCGTCCGGCTGATCGCGTCCGCGGAGGGCCAGGCCTTCTACACCTCCGAGCAACCGCTGCCACCGGGCCCGTGGACGGTGACGGTCGTCGCGACCAAGCCGTCCGCGGCCCAGCGCACGGCCGACGTCGTCTCGGTGGCGGCCCCACCGGCGCCGGTGCTGCCGGCCGGGCCGAACATCGCGCTGTTCGTCGGGATCCCCGCCGGGATCGCGGTGCTGTGCGCAGTTGCCTTCCTCGCCCTGTTCCTGCGCAGGCGAACCCGTCAGTCCATTTCTAGCTGAGTGAGGGACCATGGCTACGGACATTGCCCACGATCGCGTCGGGATCTGGTTCGTCGGCGCGCGTGGCTCGGTGGCCACCACCGCGATCACCGGCGCCGCCGCGATGCGCACCGGGCTCGCGGCGCCGACGGGATGTGTCGGTGAGCTGCCCGATTTCGCCGAGGCCGGGCTGACCCCATGGGCGGATCTGGTGTTCGGCGGACACGACGTCGTCGACACCCCGCTCGCCAAGCGGGTCGAGCAGCTCGTCCACGCCGGGGTGCTGCCCGCGTCCCTGCGTTCCTCCGTGCTCCGGGACATCGCGGAGGCCGACGCCGAAATCCGCGTCGGCGTGACGAATGTCGGGCGGCAGGACGAGCAGGCCGCCCGGCTCGTCGCGGATATCGAGGATTTCCGGGAGCGCAACGGACTCGTGCGGGTGGTGGTCGTCAACGTCGCGTCGACCGAGCCGCCGTTCCCGGCGAATCCGGCGCACGAATCGTTGGCGGCACTCGAAGTTGCACTCGGCGGCGACGAGCGGGTGCTCCCGGCGAGTTCCTTGTACGCCTACGCGGCGATGCGGGCGGGTTGCGCGTACGTCGACTTCACCCCGTCGACGGGCGCGTGGCTTCCCGCGTTGGACGAACTGGCGCGGCAAACCGGTGTCCCGTATGCGGGCCGGGACGGCAAGACCGGGGAGACGTTGTTGCGATCGGTGCTGGCGCCGATGTTCGCGCAGCGCAACTTGCGGGTCCGGGCCTGGTCCGGCACCAACCTGCTCGGTGCCGGGGACGGCGCGACGCTCGCCGACCCCGAAGCCGCGGTCAGCAAGAACAACTCCAAACAACGAGTGCTCTCCGAGACACTCGGCCACGCCGTCGACGGCGAAGTCCACATCGACTACGTACCGGAACTGGGCGACTGGAAGACGTCGTGGGACCACGTGCTGTTCGACGGTTTCCTCGGCGTGCGAATGAACCTCCAGTTCACCTGGCAGGGCTGCGATTCCGCGCTCGCCGCGCCACTCGTGCTCGACCTGGCGCGGTTCCTGGCGAAGGCGCACGCGAACGGGATTTCGGGGCCGGTGCCCGAGCTCGGGTTCTTCTTCAAGGACCCGGTCGGGGACGGCCCGCACGGGCTGTCGGCCCAGTACGAGGTCCTCCGAGACTGGGCGACGCCGTGATCGTCCACAAGGGACAGCTGCGCTTCGGCTACGACACCAGTGGCTTCTCGCATCACCGGCTCGCTGACGCGCTGCGGGTCATCGCGAACCTCGGCTACGAAGGCGTCGCGCTCACGCTCGACCACCACCATCTCGATCCGTACGCCAAGGACCTCGCCCGGCAGATCTCCATGCTGTCCATCGACCTGGACCGGCTCGGGCTGTCCGTGGTCATCGAGACGGGGGCGGGCTACCTGCTCGACCCGTGGCGCAAGCACTCACCCACGCTGCTCGAACCCGACCGTCAGCAGCGTGTCGACCTCTTGATCCGGGCGGTCGGGCTCGCCGCGGATCTCGGCGCCGACGCGGTCTCGTTCTCCAGCGGGGTCGCCTCGCCCGGGGTGCCGGACACCATGGCCTGGGAGCGGCTCGTCGCCGGTTGCGAGCTCGTGCTCGCCCGGGCCGAAGCGCTCAACGTGCGGCTGGCCTTCGAGCCGGATCCGGAGATGTTCGTGTCCAATTTGGACGGATACGACCGGCTGAGGTCGAGACTGGGCAACCCCAAGCGGTTCGGCCTCACCCTCGCCATCGGCCGGGCCGAGCCGCAGTCCGCTCCGGACCGCGTCCGGCGGGCGGGGTCACGGCTGATGAACGTGCACCTGCACGATGTCGGCGGGGGAGCGCCCGAGGAGCTTTCCCCGGCGTTGAGCGCGTTGCGGGCGATCGGCTACCAGGGCCTGGTGTCGGTCGAGCTGCCGAACCAGAGCCAGGCCGCGCCCGCGGCGGCCGGTGACTCGCTCGGTTACCTCCGGCAGGCTTCCGGGATCGAGGTGATGTCATGACGACCAGCGCCGTCCGGCACGCGTTGCGGGACAATCTTTCCGAAGACGCCGAACACTGGCTCGCGGAGTCCATCGACGCCGTGGCCGCCGATCCGGCCAAGATCCGCACGTTGTTTCCCGCTGTGGGTCGCAAATGCGGGCGTGGGCCGTTGACCACCGAGCACGAAGAGCTGCGCGGCTGGTCGGTGGACGACGCCGTCCGGGTCCTGCTGCTCTCCGCGCTTTCCGCGCGGGCGCTGGTGTCCGAGATCAACGAGCTCTACCGCTACGGCGACGCGGCCGAGAAACGCGCGGTGCTGCGCGGCCTGGCCGAAGTGCCGATCGGTTCCGACGGACTGCCATTGGTCCGCGATGCGTTGCGCACCAACGACACCCGGCTGGTGGCCGCCGCACTCGGCACCTATGGAGCCGAACATCTCGACGCGTCCGGGTACCGCCACGGCGTACTGAAATGTGTGTTCATGGGCATCCCACTCGCCGGCATCAGCGGCCTGGCCGCCCGCGCCGACCCGGAACTGACGCGGATGCTGCGTTCGTTCGCGGAAGAACGGCTCGCGGCCGGGCGGCCGGTGCCCGCTGATGTCGGACTGCTCGTCCCGGAGTTCTCGGATTTGGAGGCGTGATGCGTATCTTCGACCCGCATATCCACATGACGTCGCGCACGACCGACGATTATCAGGCGATGTACGACGCCGGGGTCCGGGCGTTGGTGGAGCCGGCGTTCTGGCTCGGCCAGCCACGGACCACGGTCGGCAGTTTTACCGACTACTTCGACGCGCTCGTGGGGTGGGAGCCGTTCCGCGCGGCGCAGTTCGGCATCAGCCACCACTGCACGATCGCGCTGAACCCCAAGGAAGCCAACGATCCGCGCTGCGTGCCGGTGCTGGACCTGCTGCCGCGGTACCTCGCGAAGGACAGGGTGGTCGCGGTCGGCGAGGTCGGGTACGACTCGATGACCCCGGAAGAGGACACCGCGTTCTCGCGGCAGATGCAGCTGGCGCTCGAACACGAACTGCCCGTGCTCGTGCACACCCCGCATCGCGACAAGCTCGCCGGGACCGAACGGACCCTCGCCGTGGTGCGGGAATCCGGCGTCCCGCCCGAGCACGTCGTCGTCGACCACCTCAACGAAGTCACCGTGGGACTGGTCGCGGATTCCGGTTGCTGGATGGGGTTCTCGATCTATCCGGACACCAAAATGGACGAAGACCGGATGGTCGCGCTCCTGCGGGAGTACGGCACCAGCCGGGTGCTGGTGAACTCCGCGGCGGACTGGGGCAAGAGCGATCCGCTGAAGACGGCGAAGACCGGCGCCGCGATGCTGGCCGCCGGGTTCACCGACGCCGACGTCGACAAGGTGCTGTGGCAGAACCCCGTCGACTTCTACGGCCAGAGCGGCCGTCTCGAGTTGTCCGATGTAGACAGTGAGCCGACCGCGAGTTTCGAGGGCAACTCGATCCTCCGTGGCGCTCGCAAAGACTGAAGAGATCCACCGATTCAGGAGGAACCAATGGCACGACCGCTTACCCTCTTCACCGGACAGTGGGCCGACCTGCCTTTCGAGGAGGTCTGCAAACTGGCGGGTGAGTGGGGCTATGAGGGTCTCGAAATCGCCTGCTGGGGCGACCACTTCGAGGTGGACAAGGCACTCGCCGACGAGGCCTACATCCCGGCCAAGCTCGAGACGCTCGCCAAGTACGGCCTGAAGGTCTGGGCGATCTCCAACCACCTCCTCGGCCAGGCCGTCTGCGACCATCCGATCGACGAGCGGCACGAGGCCATCCTGCCGGCGCGTATCTGGGGCGACGGCGAGGCCGAAGGCGTGCGGCAGCGCGCGGCCGAGGAGATGAAGGACACCGCCAGGGCCGCCGCGAAGCTCGGTGTGTCCACCGTGATCGGTTTCACCGGCTCGTCGATCTGGCACACCGTCGCGATGTTCCCGCCGGTGCCGCCGGCGATGATCGAGCGTGGGTACCAGGACTTCGCCGACCGCTGGAACCCGATCCTCGACGTCTTCGACGAGGTCGGTGTCCGGTTCGCGCACGAGGTCCACCCGAGCGAAATCGCTTACGACTACTGGAGCACGGTCAAGACGTTGGAGGCCATCGGGCACCGCCCGGCGTTCGGCCTCAACTTCGACCCGTCGCATTTCGTCTGGCAGGACCTCGACCCGGTCGGCTTCCTCTGGGACTTCAAGGACCGGATCTACCACGTCGACTGCAAGGAATCGCGTAAGCAGCTCAACGGCCGCAACGGCCGTCTCGGCTCGCACCTGCCGTGGGGCGACCCGCGCCGCGGCTGGGACTTCGTCTCCGCCGGACACGGTGACGTGCCCTGGGAAGACGTCTTCCGCATGCTCAACGCGATCGGCTACGACGGCCCGATCTCCATCGAATGGGAAGACGCCGGAATGGACCGCCTGCTCGGCGGTCCCGAGGCCCTCGAATTCATCCGCAAGTTCAACTTCGACCGCCCCACCGCTTCCTTCGACTCCGCCTTCTCCTCAGGCGACTAACGGCCGAAGGGGACTTTGCCCGCCCGTACGGCAGGCAAAGTCCCCTTCACCCCCCACAACGCCGGGAAGGTCCCCTTCGGACCTTCGCGGATCTCCACCTGTCCACCCGAACACCTGGAGACAACGCCATTTCCCAAGCGCTGTGAAAACTAAAGAAAGGTAGACAATGTCTTCGTCCCCACCGATGTGGGCGAGGCTGTCGGGTGCTGCCCTGCCGATCCTCGGCATCGCTCTCACCCTTGTGCTCGCTCAGACACCCGCCCACACCGCCCTCGCCGGCGATTCGCACGCCGGCCACGAGCAGGTGGCCGCCGACATCCCACCAGCCGACTACCAACAGGTCAACCTCGCCAACGGCGCGGCCAAGCTCGGTGAGGCCATGTCACTGGCCGTCCTGCCGGACCGATCCGTCGTCCACACCGCACGGGACGGCACGGTCCGGGTCACCAACCCCGCCGGTAACGTCACTTCTGTCGCGGCGAAGTTGAACGTCTATACCCATGACGAAGAAGGACTGCAGGGTGTTGCGGCAGATCCGAACTTCGCGTCGAATCGTTATATATACCTGTACTTCTCCCCGCGGCTCAGTACCCCGGACGGGGACGCGCCGACCGACGGCACGGACGCGTCCTTCGCGCCGTTCAAGGGGGAACTGCATCTCTCGCGGTTCGTCCTGAAGACCGACAACACCTTGGACATGGCCAGCGAGAAGGTCGTGCTCACGGTGGCCAACGATCGTGGCCAGTGCTGTCACGTCGGTGGTGACATCGACTTCGACGCCGCCGGGAACCTCTACCTGACAACCGGCGACGACAGCAACCCGTTCGTTTCGGACAGTTTCACCCCGATCGACGAGCGGACCACGCGCAACCCGCAGTTCGACGCGCAGCGGTCTTCGGCCAACTCCAACGACCTGCGCGGCAAGGTGCTGCGCATCCACCCGGAAGCCAACGGTACGTACACCATCCCGTCGGGCAACATGTTCGCCCCCGGCACGGCGAAAACACGTCCCGAGATCTACGCGATGGGCTTCCGAAACCCGTTCCGGATGAGTGTCGACAAAGCGACCGGGGTCGTCTACCTCGGCGACTACGGCCCGGACTCCGGTTCCACCAACCCGACCCGCGGCCCCAACGGCCAGGTCGAGTTCAACCGGATCACCGCGCCGGGCAACTACGGCTGGCCGTACTGCACCGGGACCAACACCACCAACGAAACCTACAACGAGTTCACCTTCCCCAGTGGTCCTTCGCAGGCGAAGTACAACTGCGGTGGTGGGCCGACGAACAACTCGTTCCGCAACACCGGATTGACCACGCTCCCGGCCGCCAAGCCGAGCTGGATCAAGTACGGCGGGGACGAGGGCAGCCCGCCCGAGTTCGGCAGCGGATCCGAGTCGCCGATGGGCGGCCCGGTCTACCGCTACAACGCCAACCTCAACTCACCGGTCAAGTTCCCGTCCGCATTGGACATGGCGTTCGGCCCGGACGGCGCGTTGTACGTGCTCGACTACGGCACGGGTTCGGGAAACCAGGCGCTGTACCGGATCGAGTACATCGGGAGCAGTAACCGGAATCCGATCGCGGTGGCCACCGCGAACAAGAACTCTGGGCCCAGTCCGCTGGCCGTCACCTTCTCTTCGGCGGGCAGCAACGATCCCGAGGGCGGCGCGCTGACGTATCGGTGGGACTTCGGTGACGGAACTTCGTCGACCCAGGCGAATCCGTCGCACACCTATACGACAAACGGGAACTACTCACCGACGTTGACGGTGACGGACTCGACCGGGCTGACCGGCACGGCGAGTGTGCTGATCACGGTCGGCAACACCGCGCCGACGGTGAACCTGCAGTCACCCGGTGACGGGCAGCTGTTCTCCTTCGGGGACACCGTTCCGTTCCAGGTCAGTGTGAGCGACCCGGAGGACGGGACGATCGACTGCACCAAGGTGAAGGTCACTTACCTGCTCGGGCACGACAGCCATCGGCACCAGATCACCCAGAAGGCCGGGTGTTCGGGGACGATCGCGGTCCCCGTCGACGGTGAGCACGACGCGGCGGCGAACATCTACGGTGTTTTCGACGCGGAGTACACCGACGCGGCCGGGCTGACCACGCACAGCACGAAGATCCTGCAGCCACGGCATCGCCAGGGTGAGCACTTCGGTGCGCAGTCGGGCATCCAGGTCGCCGGGCACGCGGCCGCCGAAGGTGGCAACACCGTCGGGTACACCGACAACGGCGACTGGATTTCCCTGCAGCCCTACATCCTGGGCAACGCGACGTCGATCTCGGCGCGCGTTTCCTCGGGCGGGGTCGGCGGCACGATCGAAGTCCGGTCGGGTTCGGCGACCGGGACGCTGATGGGCACGCTCACCGTAGGGAACACCGGTGGCTGGGAGAACTTCGTCAACGTCACGGCGAACCTGACCAACCGGCCCACCGGCAGCACGCCGTTGTTCCTGGTGTTCAAGGGCGTCACCGGGCAGGGCAACCTGTTCGACCTCGACGCGTTCACCTTCACCACCTCCGGTAGCGGTGGCACCGGCGGGACGACCACGGCCGAAGGCGAGTCCTTCACGTCGACCGGTGGGGTCCAGCTCGCCGCGCACGCCGCCGCCAGCGGCGGGAACACCATGGGCTACATCGAGAACAACGATTGGGCGGGCTTCTCCGCGGTGAACATGGCCGGTGCGACGGCGTTCAGCGCGAAGATCTCGTCAGCCGGTCCCGGCGGCACCATGGAGGTGCGGGTGGGCTCGGCGACGGGCACGCTGCTGGGCACGGTCGCGGTGCCGAACACGGGTGGCTGGGAGACCTTCCAGACCGTGTCGACGGCGTTGACCGGTGCGGTGAGCGGGTCGCTGTTCCTGGTCTTCCGGGGCGCGGCGGGCTCACTGTTCGATGTGGACACTTTCACGGTGACGCGCTCATGAAAGGGAACTCGATGTTGAGACGTAGTGCATCGGTCTTGGGCGCGCTGGTGATCGGCACCGGCCTGCTCGTCACCCCGAGCGCCCAGGCCGCCGACCCGGCGTACCAGGTGCTGGTCTTTTCCAAGACGGCAGGCTTCCGGCACGACTCGATCCCGGCCGGGATCCAGGCGGTCCGGGATCTGGGCGTCGCCAACGGGTTCACCGTCACCGCGACGGAGGACGCCAACCTGTTCAACGCCGGCGAACTGGCGAAGTACCGCGCGGTGGTGTTCATGAGCACCACCGGTGACGTACTGAACGCCACCCAGCAAACGGCGTTCCAGTCCTATGTGGATGGTGGAGGTGGTTACGTCGGCGTCCACGCGGCCGCCGACACGGAGTACGACTGGCCGTACTACGGGCAGCTCGTCGGCGCGTGGTTCCAGAGTCATCCGGCCATCCAGCAGGCCACGTTCCGGACCGAGGACCGGGCGCATCCCGCGACCGCCCACTTGGGACAGTCGTGGTCGCGGTCGGACGAGCTGTACAACTACCGCACCAACCCGCGGCCGAACGTCCACGTTTTGCAGAACCTGGACGAGTCGACCTACAGCGGGGGCACGATGGGCGATCACCCGATCACCTGGTGCCATCCGCAAGCGAGCGGCCGATCGTTCTACACCGGGCTCGGGCATACCATCCAATCCTATTCGGACGGTGCTTTCCGCGCGTTGCTGTTCGGCGGGATCCGGTACGCGGCGGGTGTCGCCAAGGCCGACTGCCGTCCGGAAACGGGCTACACGGGCATTTACAACGGCTCGACGTCCGGCTGGTCCCAGGCTGGGACCGGTGGCTTCGGCAACTCCGACACCACGTTGACGTCGTCGGGCGGGCCCGGGCTGTTCTGGTACTCGGCGAAGGAGTACCGCTCGTATTCGCTGAAACTGGACTGGAAACTCAACGGTGACGGCGATTCCGGTGTCTTCCTGGGCTTCCCCTCGACCGGGGCGGGCAGTGCCGGGAGCACCGGGTACGAGGTGAACATCGACGCCAGTGACGCGGCCGATCGCACCACGGGCGCGGTGTACGGCTCGAAGGGCGCCACCGTCGCGGCCCGCGACGGCGCGCTCAACCCGGCCGGGCAGTGGAACACCTACGAACTGCTCGTCGAAGGCGAGCGGCTCCAGGTGCTCCTCAACGGGGTGAAGATCAACGACTTCACCAACACGGATCCGGCGCGCAGCCTGCAGCAGGGCTACGTCGGCGTCCAGAACAGCACCGCGAACTCGGTGGCGTTCCGGAACATCCGGGTCAAGGAGCTCGGCAGTGGGCCGGTCAGCAGGACGGCCGAAGGTGAGGCGTTCACGTCGACCTCAGGCGTGCAGATCGCCGGTCATGGCACCGCCAGCGGTGGCAACACGGCCGGGTACATCGAGAACGGCGACTGGGCCGGGTACGCCTCGATGAGCACGGCGGGCGCGACGAACTTCAGCGCCCGGGTTTCGTCGGCGGGTGCCGGTGGGACAATCGAAGTCCGCTCCGGTTCGGCGACCGGCCCGCTCCTGGGCTCGGTCGCGGTGGCCAACACCGGTAGCTGGGACACCTTCACCACGGTGTCCACGGGTTTGAGTGGCGGCAGCGGCCCGGCGTTCCTCGTCTTCCGAGGCGCGGCGGGCTCACTCTTCGACGTCGACACCTTCACCCTGAGCTAACCCCTTCGAAAGTCCGTGAAGGCCACATTGAGGGACTCTGAGTCCCTCAATGTGGCCTTCACGTCATTTAGCCGCGGACGCCCGTGATGTGCTCGATTGCGAGCTGGTTCAAGCGCGAGAAGTGATAGCCGCGCTTGGCCGCGGTCGGCTCGTCGAAGTTGTCGGCCAGTAGGTCGTCGAGGGTTTCGCCGGGGGCGAGGGTCGGCACGGAAAGCTCCGGCACGCGCGACGCGGCAAGCGCCTCGGCGACGTCGGGGTCCGCGCGGTACGCCTTCGCCTTCTCCTTCAGGATCAGGTACGTCCGCATGTTGGCGGCCGCCGAAACCCAGACGTCGTCGGAGTCTTCGGTGCGCAGCGGCTTGTAGTCGAAGTGCCGCGGGCCCTCGTAGCCGCCGTTCTCCAGCAGGTCCACCAGGAAGAACGCACTCGTCAGGTCACCGTGACCGAAGATCAGGTCCTGATCGTACTTCGGCCCGTGCTGGCCGTTCAGGTCGATGTGGAACAGCTTGCCCTGCCACAACGCCTGCGCGATGCCGTGCACGAAGTTCAGCCCGGCCATCTGCTCGTGGCCGACCTCGGGGTTGACGCCGAACAGCTCGGGGCGCTCCAACTGGCCGATGAACGCGAGCGCGTGGCCGATCGTCGGGAGCATGATGTCGCCCCGCGGCTCGTTCGGCTTCGGCTCCAGCGCGAAGCGGATGCCGTAGTCCTTTTCGGTGACGTACGCCGCGAGGGTATCCAGGCCTTCCTTGTACCGGTCCAGCGCCGCGCGCATGTCCTTGGCACCGTCGGACTCGGCGCCTTCACGGCCGCCCCAGACGACGTACGTCTTCGCGCCGAGCTCGGCGGCGAGGTCGACGTTGCGCCGGATCTTGCGCAGCGCGTGCCGCCGGATGTCGCGGTCGTTGCTGGTCAGGCCGCCGTCCTTGAACACGGCGTCGCTGAAGAGGTTCGTCGTGGCCATCGGCACGACGAGCCCGGTGTCGGCCAGCGCCTGCTTGAACACCGCGATCGCCTTGTCGCGATCGGACTCGGTGGCCAGCAGGTCGTCGTCGTGGAACGTCACGCCGTACGCGCCGAGTTCGGCGAGGCGGTGCACGCTCTCGACCGGGTCGAGCGCCTGCCAACCCACGGTCCACAAGCCGAAAGTGAAATGGTCTTCCCTGGTCGGGGTGTAGGCGTCCATCTGCGATCCTCCGATTTAGTTCACGTTATGGATTAAATATGCGGTGCGGAAGGCCGTGACGTCAAGAGACAAGTAGTCTTCTCTTATGAGCCAGGCCGTGCGACACGACTCGATGCGTGCGCGCAACCTCGAGGTCGTCTTGGGCGAGGTCGGCCGCCACGGGCCGATGACGCGCGCCGCGCTGGCCGAAAGCACCGGCCTGACCAAGAGCACGGTGTCCAAACTGGTCGCCGACCTGCTGGAAGCCGGGATCCTCACGGAGTCGGGTGTCATCCGCGCGGGAGAGCGCGGGCGTCCCGGTGTGGAGGTCAGCCTCAGCGGGCACCGGGTCGCCGCGCTCGGGCTCGAAGTGAACGTCGACTATCTCGCTGTCTGCCTCCTCGACCTCGCGCGCTCGGTCCGGCTGTCCATCCGCGTCGAGCGTGACAACCGCGGAAGCCGCCCGGACGCCGTGCTCGCCGAGCTGCGGGTGCTCGCTCTCGACGCGATCGAGGAAGCCGGGCGGATGGGCCTGACCGTCGCCGGCGCGATGCTCGCGGTGTCCGGCCCGGTCGACCACGGCGTGCTCTACAACGCCCCCAACCTCGGCTGGCGCGACGTCCGCGCCGCCGAGTCGCTCCGGCTCCCGCTCGACGTCGACATGGACAACGAGGCGAACCTGGCCGCGCTCGGCGAACTGTGGTTCGGCACTGGTGACCCGGATTTCCTCTACGTGTCAGGGGAAATCGGCATCGGCGCCGGGCTCGTGGTGGACGGCAGCCTGTTCCGCGGCGTCCACGGGTTCGCCGGAGAGCTCGGGCACGTCGTCATCTCGGCGACCGGGCCCCCGTGCCGCTGCGGGAGCCACGGCTGCCTGGAGAGCTACGCGGGCCAGGAGGCGCTGCTCCGGGCCGCCGCCGTGGCCGGGGGCGTGACCGAGCTCGTCGCGAAGCTGCAGAACGGCGACAAACGCGCGACGAAGGCTTGTGAGGATGCTGGCCGCGCACTCGGTGTCGCGCTGACCTCCGCGGTGAACCTGCTCGACCTCGACCGGATCGTGCTCGGCGGGATCTTCGCGCGGCTGTTCCCGTGGATCTCCGGCTCGGTCGCCGAGGCGCTGGAATCCCGGCTCGGCACGCTGCGCCGGACCGTGCCGTCGCTGTCCGGTTCCCGGCTCGGCGGTGACGCCGCGACGCTGGGCGCCGCGGGACAGATCATCCAGCGCGTCATCGCCGAGCCGGGTCCGTACGTCGCCCGTGCGCGCGAGGCCTAGCCTGCCGCGAACTGGTCGACCCAGTAGCGGGTCCGGTCCAAATAGGACGTCTCAGCCGCGGCGCCGGTCTTCCCGTACGCGCCTTCGAAGGTGAGATAGCCCTGTCCCGACGGCGGGGCCGAACTCGCGGGTTCCAGCACCGAGCCCTCGTGCCATTCGTTGAACGAGGTGACCGACACCCAGTCCGGATTCCCGCCGATCGACGGTGTCACCGCGTTCTGCCACTCCTTGTCATATGTGGCACCGTTTTCGCGGGCCAGCGTCGGCGTGGTGTTGCCCACGACCGCGCGGTCGTCGATGTACCCGGGGCCGACCGACGGAGCCCACACCAGGCCGTTGGCCGCGCAGAAGTCGCCCGCGTTCTTCCAGCCGGGCGCGGTGGCCCCGGCGATCGCGTCGTAGGTGTACATCCCGCCGAAGTGCGCGACCTTCGAGGTGTCGGTGGTCTGCGCGAGGATGATGTTGCTCGCCTTCAGCGCTTCGATCGGCGTCCAGTCGACGATCCGCAGGCTTTCGAAGACGTAGAAGGCGGGCCGGTTGCCGTGTTCGGCGTCGCGGTAGTACGCCGGGCTGCCGCCGTAACGAGAGTTCAGGTAGTTGACGTCGGCCACGGTGGATTCCGCTGTCCGGCCGCCGTAGGGCTCCAGGTGCCAGGCGACCTTGATACCGTACTTCGCCGCCGCGGCCAGCACGCCCGGCGCGAGGTTGTCCTCGTACGAGCCCTGGCCCCACCAGCTGTAGACGAGCGTGCCGGCGCCGGACCGCTGGATCCACGCCATGTGCTGGTCGACGGCCCCGGCGAAGTCCCCGGAGTCGTACGCGCCGAGCGTGGGGTAGTAGTCCGCGCCGACGTCGGCGGGCGGGGTGTGGCCGCCCTGCTGCCAGTGCCGGTAACTTCCTGCCACCGTAGGGTTTCCGTACCACGGGTAGTAGAACAGCTGGACCTTTGTGGACAGTGGGGCCGCCGCTGCGGCCACTGTCGGTACGGTGGGGGCGGTGGCCGATCCGAGGATCGTCAGTGCCGCCGCCGAGATGGCCAGGATGATCGTGCGCCAGCGTCGCATGGATGCTCGCTCCTCGTCGCGTCATTGCGGAGGACGAGCATACAAATTTTTAACAGACAGCAGCAATAGTTCGACGGAATTCCGCAAAGTCCTGGCTCGTTGTCCGATTGTTGACAGAAATGTCCGTGTTCGGCGGCGATGCACCCAGGCGATGCAACCAACGGGCCGATGGTTACGTCCTGACTGTGGAAGGTGGTGCGCCATGCGCAAAGCGCTCGCGGCGGTCGTACTCGGCATCGTCCTCGCGGGATGCGGCGCGCAGGCACCGGGGCAGGCCCCGTCCGTCCCGACCCAGACTTCGGAGAAACCCGTGGCCCCCTCGCTGGACACCCAAAGCCAACGGCTGCTCGACCAGGCCAGGCGTGCGGGCAAGGACAAGGTGACCGCGCTCGTCCTCGCCGCGCCCGGATCCACCGCGGACGTCGAACGCGCACTCGACGGGCTGGGCGTGAAGGTCCTGTCCTCCGACGCCCCCACGGGTTCGCTGCGCGTCGAGGCGCCGATCGCCGCCGTCCCCGACCTCGCCGCGTTGCCGTCGGTGACCGCCGTGCAACTCGACGAAGACATCAAACGCGAAGAGCCCACACCCTGAGCGAGGGTGTGGGCTCTTCGTTACCGCGTACCAGAACTAGCTGACCGAACGCACGAGCACCGTTCCGTTGCCGACCTTGACGTTCGTGTCGGTCTGCACCGACAGCTCGCCACGGAGCACGCGGCCCGCCGCCGGAGCGGCGTTCGCGGTCACGGTTGCGGGCACGGTCCACGAGGCGCCCGAAGCGCGCGCCGCGTTCGCGTCCGTCACGGCGACCGTGCCGAACGCGGGGTTGACGAACGTGTCGAGGTAGTTGTACGTCGTCGTGCCCGCCGGAACGGCGTACCCGTCGACCAGCACGATCCACTGCCCGGCGGCCGGGTTGTTGATCGTGACGGATTCCTCGGAGTCACCGTCGGCACTGGAGCCGGCGACGCAGGTGCCCGTGGTGCAGCGGTAGACCACGAGGTCGAGGTCCGCGCTCGGGTCGGACGTCCCGCCGATGGTGGCGGTGAACGACGTCGAACCGGACGTGATCGTCACCGGGTACTGCTGCTGCGCGAGGTCCGCGATGGTCGGCGTCGTGATCGACGCACTGCCCAGCGTGCCGCCGACGAGCCGCCCGCTGAACGCGCCGAGCGTGTTGTTGACGGTGTAGCTACGAGCCAACGGAGTGCCGATGGTCGCCGACGCGATGTCGTCCGGGTTCGGCGAGATCGTCGTGCCGAGCACCGAGGCGCTCAGCGACCACGGAGCGACGTCCACATCGGACGTACGCCGGGCTTCGATGATGATCTCCCAGACACCCGGCAGCGGGTTCGCCACCGTGCGGCTGGTCGGCGTGCCGTTGCTGCAGCCCGCGCCACCGTCGGGGTTGTAGCAGTTGGTCGTCGACGTGACGTCGATCGGCACCCCGGTCGGGTCGTAGCGCAGGAAGCGCACCTGGCCCTTGCCCGCGGGGCCGCCCGCGTTCATGTCGATCTTCAACGCGCTCGCGCCCTGCGGCACCTTCACGAACAGGCTCGACGCGGTGTTCCGCGCGATCTTGCCGGAAGCGTCGATCTTGTAGCCCTTGGCCGCGATGAACTCGGTCGGCGCGAAGACCGTGTTCATGGTCTGCAGGTCGATACCGATGGTCAACGGGTTGTCCAGGTACAGCAACGCCGAATGCGCGCCACTGGTCTTGGGGTTGACCTTCACGTCGAACTTGACGGGCTTGTTCAACGGGAGGTTCAGCAGGCTCGACGAGGAGAACGTGCCGTCGTTGCCGACCCACCGCGCGAGGTAGAACGCGTTCGCCCCACCGGAGGTCCGGGTGAAGGTGTAGGTGCGGGTGTACGACTTGCCGGTGGTGACACCTTCGCGGTCGTGGATGCCGACGCCGATACCGGGCGTCTTCAGCAGACCGGACTGCACGGTGTGCACCTCGACCGCACTGGCGACGGTCTCGGGCTTCGGGTTGAGCTGCAGCGCGACGAAGGCCGCCGCGACGTTGAACAGCCCGGCACCCTGGGCGTAGGCGTCGATTCCCTTGACGAAACGCGCGGTCGACTTGATCGCCGAACGCAGCTTCGCCACCGGCGGGCGCTCACCGTTGTGGGTCGCCTTGTAACCGCTCACGAGCAACGCGGCCGCGCCGGTCGCCTGCGGGGAGGCCATCGAGGTGCCCTGGAGCATCGCGTAGCCGGCGGGGAGGGGATACGTACCGGCGACCGGGGAGGGAACTTCCCAGCGCGGCACCGGGGAAATCGCCGCGCCGGGCGCGATGATGTCCGGCTTGAAGCCACCGTCTTCACGCGGTCCACGCGAGGAGAACGGGTGCAGGGATTCGGGAGCCGCGGTCTTCGAGCCGTAGTTCGAGAGCCAGGTTTCCTTGGTGATGTAGGAACCCACGCTGATCGCGTCGGTGGCCACCGACGGGTCGCCGACCGAGTTCGCGCCGGCGCCGCTGTTGCCGGCCGAGATGAAGATCTGGACGTTGTACTCGGCGATCGTGCGGTTGTAGAGCTCCGCGCGGGCGTTGTTGCCGTCGTTCAGCGAAGGCAGGCCACCGATCGAGATGTTGATGACGTCGGCGCCGTGGCTGGCCGCGTAGACGACACCGTCGATCAGGCCGCTCGAGGTGCAGCCGGCGCTGGTGAGGCAGACCTTGACCGAGAGCAGGTTGGCGCCGGGGGCGGCACCGTCCATCTTGCCGCCGAAGAGGTCGTTACCGGCGGCGATCCCGGCGACGTGCGAGCCGTGCTCCGCGCCGGCGATGCCGATGTTGACGAACCCGGCCTTGTCGGTCTGAACGACGAAAGCCATCCGCTCGGCGATGTCGGTCGCCGGGTTGTCCGTACCGAAGAAGCCGACGTCCTTCTTGAACTTGTAGTCGGTCATCGCGGTGTCGTTGGTGAAGTTCCCGTCACCGTTGAGGTCGACGCGGACCTCCTTGGTGGCGGTGTCCAGCAGCACGCCCCAGCTGTCGACGCGGTCGCCGTCGCGGTTGAGGTCACCGCCGGTCTCGCTGTCGGCCGCACCGAGGTCGCCCGCGGTCTCGCGGAACAGGCCGAAGGTGTACGGGCCGCCGGTCGCGGGTGCGGTCCAGTTACGGCCGCCCGAAGCGAACGGGCCGGTGTAGGTCGCCGTCGACTGGGCCACCCAGGTGCCGTCGCCGGAGTTCGTGGCGTTGGCGTTGTACCAGTCGGTGATCTTGCGCTCGCCGTGGCTGGTGGTGGCCAGCGCGGCGTTGTCGAGGTCCACGCCGGAGTCCAGCACCGCGACCGTGGTGCCCTTGCCGTCCCAGGCGGGGAAGGCCTGGCCGAACTGCGCGGCATAGGTGTCACCGGTCGGCATGTACGGGTTCACGCGCGGGGTGTTCTTGCCGGGAGCCGGTTGGGGCGCCGGGTCGGCTGCTCCCTCTGGCTTCGGGTCGTCGCGCTTGATCAGCCCGTCGACGTCGACGGCGTTGACGGAAGCGAGCTTCGCGGCCTTCGACGCGGCGGCCACCGGGACGCTGACCTTGAGGTAGTCGAGCTTGGTGTCGGTGGACTGGACCACGCCGCCCAGTGCGCGCAGTTCGTTCGCCGCCGTGCCGGTCTTGCCGCGCTCGGCCGCGATCAGCAGCGTCACGTCCGGCTTACCGGCTTCGGTGGCCTCGGCGACCAGTGCCCGGTCGCGTGCGTCCAGCTCTTTCCCGTTGGCTCCGGCCGCCGGGTTGGTCGGCGCCGCCGGTTGGGCGATCGCCTGTTGAGCGACGAATCCGAGTGTGGAAGCGCTCAGTGCGGTGGCGAGCAGGGTGATCCCGGCTCTCCGTCTCCAGCTTGAACTTTCGATCACTGCATCGACCTCTCTCAAATGAACCTGCCGGAGAAGTACACATGGAGCGATCTTTAACGGCAATCAGACAGTTAGCCTATTTATCGCAACTAGTTGTGAGCCAAATGGCCTAGTGGTACCCGCTGTTGGGTGGCCACTACCTGTCGCCGCGAGTGGTTAAGTGGCAACCTGCGGTGTTCGGCATCCACCGGGCGCCGGTCTGGCAGTGTGGTCGGTATGAGCGAAGACTTGGTGCTGGCCGCGGTCCGGCTGGGGTCGGGTGGCCCGGTGGTCGACGTCCGCCTCGAACACGGCAGGGTCGCCGCGATCACCACGGATCAGCAGATCAGCGCGGGTGCCAGGGTGATCGACGGCCAGGGCGGCACGCTGCTGCCGGGTCTGGTCGACGCCCATGTGCACGCCGTCCAGTGGGCCGCGGCGCGGCGTCAGATCTCGCTGGCCGACGCCCGATCCGCGACCGAAGCCGTCACGCAGCTTGTGGAACGCCTTCGCCCGGCGGACCCCGGCGAGCTCGTCATGGCCGTCGGATTCCGCGACGGGCTGTGGGCCGATCGGCCGCACAAGGACCTTTTGGAACGCGCTTTACCCGGCCGCGCGGTCGCGTTGTTCAGTAACGATCTGCACACGCTGTGGCTCAGCCCGGCCGCGCTCAAGCTGATCGGGCGTGAGCACCCGACCGGGGTGCTGATCGAGGACGAGTGCATGCGGGCGACCGCGGAACTGCCCGTCGCGTCCGCGGAAACCGAGGACAGGTGGGTCGCGGACGCCATGCGGGCCGCCGCGGCGCGAGGCGTGACCGGGATCGTCGACTACGAATTCGCCGACACGATCGTCGACTGGACCCGGCGTCTCCAATCAGCACCTCCGTCGGTGCGGGTGTCCTGCGTGATCGCGAAGTTCGCCCTCGACGACGCCATCGCCCGCGGGTACCGCACCGGTGACCCCGTGCAGGGTTCCGGCGGCCTGCTCACGATCGGGCCGTACAAACTGTTCGTCGACGGTTCGCTCAACACCCGGACAGCGTTCTGCCATGACCCGTACCCGGGCCTGCAGACCCGGGGAAACCTGGAGCTGCCGCCCGAAGAGCTCGTGCCGCTGATGAAACTGGCCTCCGCCAACGGAATCTCGCCCGCGGTACACGCCATCGGCGACCACGCGAACACGATCGCGCTCGACGCCTTCGCCGAGGTCGGCTGCGGCGGCCGGATCGAACACGCGCAGTTGTTGCGCCCCAGCGAATTCGGCCGCTTCAAGGAACTGGGCGTCATCGCCAGCGTGCAACCGGCCCACGCGCCGGATGATCGTGACGTCGCCGACCGGTACTGGGTGGACCGGACAGCCCGTGCCTTTCCTTACGGCGCCTTGCTGGCCGCGGGCGCGACGCTGGAGATCGGCTCGGACGCGCCGGTGTCGCCGCTGGACCCGTGGGACGGCATCGCCTCCGCCGTCACCCGCACCGACGACGACCGTCCCGCCTGGCACCCGGAGCAGGCGATCCCGCTGGACGCGGCGCTGATCGCGGCGAGCCAGGGACGGGACTCGGTGCATGTCGGCGATGTCGCGGATCTGATGCTGGTCGCCGCCGATCCCGCGACTGTCGCGCCCGCGGACCTGCGGACGATGCCCGTGCTGGCCACCGTGCTCGCAGGACGGCTTACGCACTTGGCCGCCTGAGCGTCCGGTCTCGCCCGCCGGATCGCTCACCGACGCCATGAAGGGTCCCTTCATAGCAGCGCTGAAGCGAGCTGGAGGCCGGTCGAGCCCACCTACCAAGATGGGGCTGGTGAACGAAAAAACACTGCGGGTGCCCGGTGCGGACCTGTTCTACCGGACCCAGGGCTCGGGCCCGCTGCTGCTGCTCATCCAGGGCGGTCCTGGCGATGCCGACGGTACCCACGGCATCGCCGGGCGCCTGGTCAAGCACTACACGGTGCTGACCTACGACCGGCGCGGGCTCTCCCGGAGCACGCTCGACGATCCGGGAGAAGTCCCCGGCATCGGCACCCATGCCGACGACGTCCACCGGCTGCTGGCCGACGTGACCAGCGAGCCGGTGGCCGTCTTCGGCACGAGTTTCGGCGCGTACCTCGGGCTCGAACTGGTCTCGCGCCATCCCGAACAGGTCAAGCTACTCGTCGCGCACGAACCGCCCGCGACGCAGTTCCTCTCCGACGAAAAGGAGACCCTCGCCCGGCTCGACGCGATCAGTTCAGACGAGGAAGCCGCCGCTCTGCTGGGGCTGGACTTCGATGAGCACGAACCCGGCGTCGAATTCCCGCCGCTGACTCCTCGCCAGGAAGGCAATCAGGTTTTCTTCCGAACCCGTGACGCCCCTGCTGTCAACGCGCACCGGTTCGACGAGGCGCTCCTACTGGCGACACGCACCCGGATCCTGCCCGCCGCCGGAGCCGCCTCGGGCACGGCGTTCGCTCGTCGCTGCGCGGAGGAATTGGCGCGGCTACTGGGAAACGAGACGCTCTACTGCTCTGGCGGCCACGTCGGCCTGATCACCCATCCCGCCGCCTTCGCCGCGAAATTGCGCGGAGCCTTGTGTGCCGGATCGTATTAGCGCGGCATTCTCTCCAATGGGTGACTTTTGGTTTCCCGGGTACTTTTAGTGGTCAACTCGTTATGCCTGCCGGTGAATTCCCGCCGGTCTGGTTCCCGTGGCCGGATTTTTTTCCGGCCGCGCGGACTTGTTTTTCCGCGACAGGAGATTTAATGAAGAATCGACGTATCGCCGTTCTCGTCACCAGTGCCGTCATGGTCGGCGGTGCGCTGCTCACCATGACACCGGCCAGTGCCGCCACGGGCTCGGCATCACGCACTGTTGTTGTCAGTTGCGCCGCCGCGACCACCGCCGCTGCCGCTTCTGTCGCTGAAGCCGCCACGGCCGCGGAAGCCAATGTCGCTGCCGCGTCCTCCGCCGCGGCCGCGGCCAAGATCCTCGCCACCGACGTCGTCGCGGGAAAACCGGCCACCGTTTTGGGTGCTGACGCGGCCACTTCCGCCGCCGCGTTCGCCGCAGCGGCGACGGCGGCGGCAGCCGGTGCCGCGGCTCACGCCACCGCGGCGTCCGCGAATATCGCCGCTATTACCGCCTGTTTGGCCACGCCGTAATTTAGGCGGCTGTTTCCAGCTTCACTGTCGATAAGTTCGCCAGTGCTCCGGAGGGCGCGACCACGATCGCGGTCGCGTTGTCCGAGCCGCCACTGGTGATCGCCGTTTCGACGAGCAGTGCTGCCGCGTGGTCCGGTTCGGCGAGCGTTTCGAGCATGGTTTCGGCGGTCAGTGTCTTGTGGACGCCGTCGCTGGTCAGCAGCAACCCTCCACTGTGGACTTCCGCGATGCCGATCTCGGCGGCCTCCGCGGTACGGACGCTCGCCGTCACGACGTGTTCCATATGCGGCGCGGGAACTTCACCGTGGTCGCGGAAGTACTGCGCGAGCGTCTGGTCGGTGGTGAGCTGCACGAGTGCGCCGGGCGTCCACGAGTACGCGCGGGCGTCGCCGAGCCAGGCGATCCGGAAGCCGAGGCCGTCGCTGAACGGGATGGCGACCACGAGCACGCAGTCCCCGCCGCCGGGAAGATCGCGCACCGCCCGCTGCGCCGCGACCACCGCGGCGACCGGACCTTCCGCCGCGGGCGTCCTCGCGGCCGCCGACGCCGCGACCCTGGCCGCGTGCGCCGCGCCCGCCGCGTCACCGACGCCGTCCGCCAGCGCGAACACGATGTCCTGCCCCGCCCGCGCGAACGCGGCCACCGCGTCGGCGTTGACACTTCTCGGCCCTTGCGCGCTGGCTGTGTGCCAGCTCGGGATGGGCGGTCGGACAGGGTGGCTGGGGAACTGATCGGTGGAAAACATGAGCCCCTCCTTCGGCGCCTGCGGGCTACCTGCTTCCAGCTTCCTCTCCCGTCCTGAGGTGAACCTGAGTAGCCCCTGTCGATCCCCCGGGGAATATGTCGACACATTCCCCGGGGGACACGACCTAGGTGGTGAGGTCGTAGACGGTTTGGCCGTCGACGGTGGTGGCGGTGAAGTTCGCCGTCACCCACTCGGTGATCTCGCTCGACCCGCCGCCCGGGCCGCCACCGCGGCCGCCTTCGACGTAGTAGCCGATCTGCTTGTTTGCCACGTATTGCTGGAACTCCGCCAGTGTCGGCGCGGGGTCACTGCCGTCCCAGCCGCCGATGCCGATCACGGCCTTGCCGCTGGCGAGTTCGAGGCTCGCCGCCGACTGCGAACCGGTGGTCGCGGCGGCCCAGGTGGTCGTGGTCTGCGAAAGCAGCGTGCCGATCGCGGCCCCGGACGATTCGTCGCCGCCGCCCATGCCCATCGCACTGGTCGAGGGCCCGGACGTCGGGATCGAGCCGCTGTGGGCTTGCGACGCCGTGTCCACCGCGTAGGCGGCGGTGCCGACGCCGAGCGTGAGCACGGTGACGGCGGCCAGTACGGCCACGGCCTTCTTGAACTGGTGCACACCCATCAGCACCGCGGTCGCCACGATCACGCCGAGTACGACGATCACCCAGCGCAGCACCGGAAGCCAGGTCGAGGTCCGGTCCAGCAGGATGAAGTCCCATACCGCGGTCGTCGCGATCATCCCGGCCAGTACCGCGCGGCACGGGAAACTGTTGCGCCCCAGCCAAAGTGCGCGACCCGCGATCACCACGATCGCGACGATGGCCGGAGCCAGCGCGACGGCGTAGTACGGATGCACGGTGCCGCCCATGAAGCTGAACACGAGCGCGGTCACCAGCAGCCAGCCGCCCCACAACACGAGCGAGGCACGCGTGCGGTCCGTGCGCGGCGCGCGCCGGGTGAACCACAGCCCGGCGACCAGGCCGATCAGCGCGGCGGGCAGCAGCCAGGAGATCTCGGTGCCGAAGCTCGCGCCGAACA
>Ga0193717_1000652_pt1 | contig 22212 bp, 47 predicted proteins | sample U2c2metaG_FD_145900 | JGI IMG/M metagenome (GOLD analysis project Ga0193717, IMG submission 145900) | Soil microbial communities from a riparian zone of the East river system, Colorado, United States - U2c2 | ecosystem: Environmental > Terrestrial > Soil > Riparian zone | place: USA: East River...
CGCTGGATCTCGCCCCGCGCCGGGCGCCGGTTTACAAAAAAACGGGGAGCGCCGGAGAAAAATCACGGCGCGTGATCATGAAATCACGACGACGGAAGGAATCGAAACAGCAATACGAAGATCACGATGATCAAGATGATGACCAACAGAACGCGCTCTATCGACATAGCTAATCCTATCGAGGTACTGAACTCCAGTGGTCAGAGATGGATCGATGTAACAGCAGCGATGTTGAATCCACTAGCTCCGCGCTTGCGATTGCATGACGCGCACGCACCACGAAGGTTAGACCTGACCATCGCTAGATCAGGACGCTCAGCGAATGGGATCACATGATCAGCAGTAGTTGATCTTGATGTACAACCCACGAACTGTAGCCAGCACACAGGCTCATCGCGTACTACTGCATCCCGTACCCTGCGGTACCGACGGGTACCACGTACGTCTCTAGCCATGGCTGTACCCATGATCATCTAGGTCTGTGTAAGGGGTAAGGCTGAGGGCCAGCGTACGGGGGACGCTGGCCCTCAGTACCTCAGTGCAGCGGGACACCCATGCATTGGGCTGGCTCCCTGCCACTGCACCAAGATCAAGTACCCCACTCTCACCGGATGCGAGGACCCGGCCTGCCAACCACTGGATGCCGGGTCCTCTGTGCCAGGGGGGGCATGCCGTTCAAGGGCATGCCGCGCCCCCAGCGAGGACGACATTAGCAGAGGCTAGGCGGACTTGCTAGCAGCAGGGCGCCCCACGGTGATCGTCTCCGCGACCCTCCTCGCTGTGGCCAGGGAGTAGAACCTGATCCCGCTCCGAGCGACCGCAACGGATGGCAGATATCCGCGCCGTGTCCAGTCTCGCAGGGTTTTGATAGGACGTCCAAGATCAACAGCGGCTTGACGAAGGGTCACGACATCAGCTTGCGCAGCGAGGAGATTGGAGATCTCGTTCGCGTACGTCCACGTTCGGCGGCATCCGGTGCACGACCACCACGCGCCGTGATCGCGCGGCTCGATCAACCAATCGCAGCTCGGGCAGTGGTAAACAACCTCGGGCCGGATCCCGCACGCCCGCTCAAGCGCCGTATGCATCCGCCGGATATCGCCCGCGAAGCCGGAGTATTGATCGATCATCCACGCGCAGTGATCGCCCAGCCACCCGGTCACGACGGGGAGCGGCTCGTCCACGTCCGCTGCGGGAGTGTGCCCGTCGTACGCAGCCCGCCACGCCCACAGCCGGAGCGTCCCCGGTACTCCGTGCCGCCAGCGGGGCGGACGGCCCTTCGTCGGCTGATCGTCTCCCGGCCGCCAGGACAACCACCCGGGTTTGCGCTCAGCCGCCAGATCGATCACCTCCAGAACGACCGGGGAGGGCAGCGTGACGCGCTTCTGGCGCTTACCCGGGCTGTCGTCGGGGTCCCGCGGCCGAGCTCCGGGGATGGCGAACCGCGGGAGCTGATCAAGCAACTTCGGGATGGCCGTGAGGAATTCTCGGGTCTGAGTGAGTCGATCGGTCATGGCTGCCTCTCAGAACGGGGGTTCATCGTCATCGGTTTCGATCAAGGCGGGCGGACGGAACGCCGATGGCGTGTAGCCGCTCGGGCTGCCGAACTGGCCACAGCGGTGCTCCGCGATCACGTCGGCGCGCTCCCACGGCCGGCCGGAGATGTGCCACGGGTCGCGCGCCGTCAGCAGCAGCCGGCCACCGGGGCGGGTCAGCTTGACCGTGGCCAGACCGGCGAGGATCGCTAGCGCCTCCCCGAGCGCGTTCAGCGGCTGCGGGTCGGCCCTGATCATGAAGGCGCAGACATCGCCGTCGATCCCTGCCACTACCGGGGCTCCGCAACGGCAGCGCCCGAGCTGCGCGTACCGGCTCATGATCGGCCCCGCCGTGCGTGTACAAAGTTGTACACGTGTACACCCCCCCGGCATAAATGGCCCTCGCGTACGTAACGATACAAGGGGTTTTCTTTCATAATGCGAAACATCCCTAGTCAGAGTCCTATGGTCTATATGGGAATTAGGATGTCCTAATGATCGTTTTCGTTTACCTCCGTGTACATGTACACGCTTTGTACACGGACCGATGTTGATCATCAGAGCTTGATCACCGTTCGGTGCCGACCGTTCTCTTCGACCCTGATTTGGCCGAGGATTTCCAGTCGCTCGAAAGCCTCCTGTCGGAAGTCCCGATCACGGGCAGCGAGTCGGTGAGTGAACTCGTTCCAAGTGGCCTGACCGTCGTTGTCGTCCAGAATCTTCATGATTGTTTTGCACACCCGGCCGATCCCCGCGTCAGCCTTGATGTCCTCTTCGACCAGCGCCCGGCGGGCGCTGGCGAGGTTGCGCCGCTCCTCGATCACCTCAGTCTTGGACTCGAGCGCTCGGACGATGCGCTCCCGCGTCATGTCGGAGACGTTCATGATCACCCGTGAAAGCTCCCAGTCCTCGTCATTGACCGCGTACCGGGCATCCATGATCGCGAAGGCGGCTGCGACCTTGAGCCTGGTGAACAGCGCGTGACCGTCGAGCGCGTCAAGCTCCCCGCGGGCGTTGGCGGCTCGGGTGTCCATCACCGTCCGCCGTACGTGGTCGGGTAGCGGGATGTGACGGAAGCCGTCATGCAGCCCGATCGGAACGTCCGCCCAGTCCGGGAACTTGATCTTGATCGGGTCAGGCGATGTCGGCGCTGGGCTCGCGATGGCGCTATCAGTGGCCGGAACGAAAATGAAGCGCTGGGGCGTCCCGCCGGCCGAGTCATCAAGCAGCGCGCTCGCCCTTTCGGGCTGCACCCCGACGACCATCGTCAGCCGGTAGGTGTGCTTGGGCAAGATCATCCGTTTGTTGACGTCCGCGTAACTGAACCCGAGAGTCTCCCCGCTGTACGCGGAGCGAAGCTGAGTCAGCAGCGTGGAGCCCTGCCGCCCCTTGCCCAGTGACGCCAGCGTGTCCACCTCGGGCACGCTGAACAGCACCGACTTTTGATCATCGACGTACTCGCTGCGCTCCCGATGGATGTACTGATGGGCGATGCCCTCCCCGGAGCCAGTGGTGACGACATGCAGCGGCCCGCCGGTAAACGGGTCGGCTGGCCAGATGATCGCGTCGGCGGCGCACCCCTCCGCTGCACCCTTCCCGGCGCCAGGAGGCCCCACGGTCGCACAGAACAGGTTCAGGCTCCCGATACTCCCGACCAGTGGCGGGAGCACCACAGTGGGCGGCGTGAGGGCCAGTGCGCGCAGGATGGCGACCCCGAGCACTGCCCAGGGCGAGCACATCCGCGCGTAGGCGAAATCGCGGATGTGCCGGAGTACGTCTCGGGTCTCCCAGAAGTCCGAGCGGACCTCCTTGACCTCGCCGGTCTCAAGATCGATTTCATCGCGGACGAGATCCACCACGATCGGCGTCGGGTCGATGTCAATCACGGGTGGCCGGATCGGGCCCTCCGACGTTACAGAAATCTGTAATGTTCCGTTCGGTGCGGTCCGTGGCTGGCTCAGAGCCTTGCGGCGAGCCGACCCCAGGGTTTTCTCGATTTCCCTGAGCCCGAGCCCGGCCGCCTTGGCCGCCCCGGCGAGAGTGTCCCGGACATGATCGTCGCGGACCTCTCCACCCGCAGCGAGCGAGAACATTTTCAGCGCGGCCGTGTTCAGGGTGGCGTTACGTCGCCCCTCGACCGCGGAGCGCACGGTCTCGGCCTCCCCGCTCAGGGCCGTAAGGCCGTACGCGGAGCCCTGAGCGCTGCCCTGAACGCTCACGAGCTCCCGCGGCGTGTCCGTGGCGGGGTGGGAGCCGTTAGGCGCCTCACGGGCCAGCTTGGCCGCGCGGATAGCGTCGAGCAGCGTCGGCGGGGTTGGGGAGTCGTCGGCCACGGTCATCCTTCGAGCCTGAGCGGTCGACGCCAGGAGTAGCGACCTTGATCATTAACGGACGGCGGAGCGACCACGTACCCGCCGAGCCCGCGCATATCGACACCCGGAAGGATCCCGGCCAGATTCCCGCCACCGCCGGCCGGGACGTAGAGATGTGTTCCGCCCGGCCGCGGGGTGTTTACGGTCCCGAGCGGGATGATCGGCTCCGTGGACGCCCACGACTTCACGCCCTGCGGCCCGTCGATGTCGATCACGTCGACTAGATGGCCGGTAGCGATCCCGACGTTGGAATACGGGACGCGAGCCCACCAATCTCGGATTTGATCAAGGTCGGTGGTCGCATCCTTGAAGCCGCGGGAGCGCGACCACGGAATCTTAGACCGCGGCAGCAGCGGGAATACATGCAAGCCCTGCTCGGCGTACCACAGCGCAGCGCCGAGGAGTGGGGCCATCGGCAGCCGCTCGGTGTCCTCAAGCGCGTTCATCAGATGGGCGAGCGCTTCGACCAGTGCCCAGTTATCGGCCTCCATGGCCATACGGATTTGGATATCAAGATCAGCAGCAGGCATGACCATTCCTCACAAGGGGTTGATCAACTCCCCCAGGCCCGGCCGAGGACCCTCCAGACTCCGACCGGGCAGGGGCAATTGATCAACGATCGGGCCGCTCAAGCGTCAAGACGGACGGCAAGACGCGAGCGCGTTGATCAACTACAGACTCAGAACGGCGGTTCGGGCATAGGGGCCGGCTGGCCACCACTCCCGACACTGCCGCCCGTGGCATAGCTCGGCTGATGAGCGGGCGCCGGCGAGTACGCGGGCTGCTGGGCCGGCTGGCCACCAAGATCAACAGCTACAGGTCCCGGCGCCCGGTAGTCGGACTCGTATTCCTTCGGCGGGCTGTAGCCGCGCTTGGGCGGGACCCCGTTGCCGGAGTAGATCATCTTCAACCATCCCCCGCGCTGGAGGTGGGCGGAGCCGGTCGCGCGCTTGACGGCGACGAGGGCGGCGGCCATGGTGCTTTTGGACTCCGGCTTCTTCGACCCCCGAAGATAGACGGACCTCTTGCCGTCGTCGTCGGGGCCGTCACGAAGTGAGGTCTGCAAGATCACCCGCCACATCATCTTCGGGCTGCCGTCGCTCCACGTGGCGGGCATCCCCGAGTCCATGTCGGTCTGCTGAACCTCCTCCATCTTCATGATCGTTCCTTCGACGTTGTCCCCGATCACGTTGAAGGGAAATGCAGTGCCCTCGCTGCCGAGGTTGATGCTGTCCTGGCTCATGGTAGGTCTGTGGCCTTTCAGGGGTTGGGGGAAACGTTGGGGGGTTGCACGTCGATGAGATGCCTGATGATCAAGCCCGCGATCTTGATCGACTCACCGCCGTGGGTGGTGATCGCTCGGATGGGTGTATCGAAGGGGAGGCCGAGATGGCGACACTCCTCGACCATGAAGTGCAGATCACCGAGCACGAGTCCGGTGCTGATCATGCCCATCCGAGTGACAGTGACGCGCGTAGGTAGCTTCTTCATGATCAGCCAGCCTTGAGCAGCAGGGCCTTGCGCTGCCCAGCGAGCACCGTGTGGCCGGCCGTCCAGCGATCGCCGGCCGCCCGCCAAAGTTCGGCAAGTTGATCAGCGGAGGTCGCCTGGTCGATCGCAGCTACGAGCGCGGCGTTGACCGGATCCATGATCGTTCCGGCGACAGGGTTTGGGTCCGGCTTTGGGGGAGCCTCCAAAGTGGCGGCGCTCCCCAAAGGCGGGACGAACCAGCTGCGGCGCTTCCGCCACTCCCGCACTTTGTGAGCAAGATCAACAGCCGCCCAGCCGGCCCCGATATCGATCCATTTCAACTCACATAGACCCGTCCGCGCGTTCAGGGCGATGATCAAGCCGGTCTCTTGATCGATGTCGCCGGGGTCAGCCCGTCCGCCGGTCTTGGGGTCGTAGTGCAGGCAGTGCGCGTAGATCCCGAGCTGGATGGCCATCTTCCCGACGCCGTACTCAGTATCGCCGGTCTTGACGTCCCCGATGATCAACTTCTCGTGGCCGGGAATCCGCAGGATGCGATCAGGTGTCCCGCCGATCTTGTACTCGTCATTGACCATGAACCGCTCGATAGACACGGACTCGAAGCCGCCGGTCGCCTTGATATAGGCGTCGAGGTGGGGTTGGTACTCGGCCGGCACGTGGCCAAGATCAACTCCGTTATCGATCCGCTCGGTGTACGCGTGCAGGGCCGTGCCGATGGTCGCCCACTGGGAAGCTGCGGCTGCCTCCTTGGCGGCGTCCGCGACCTGATCAACACTCTTGTGCCAATCCCGATAGGTGGGCGCACCCTTCTTGGGCTCGGAGCCGAGACCGCCAATCCTCATGATCAAGTCCGGCCGCTGCATCATCCCGAAGGCGACCATCCGCATTTCCCAGCGACCGAGGTTGTAGCGATCATCCAGGGCGCCCGCGTACGTAGTGGCACGGGTGTACGCGGTCGGCTCCCCACCGCCCGGAGGGATTACCAGCGGCCGGTCGAAACGATCACGGGCGATCTTAGGGGCGTCGAGCTGCGCGGTCTCAGTCATGATCACGGCCCAGGATGCGCAACCCGGCGTTGTAGTCGTCCTCCGGATCGGGGATCTCCTCGACTTTGGAGGTCTCCTCCCATTGATCATCTTCCTTGTACAGGCGCCGGAGGTAGTCCTTCCCGCCGTCCACGCTCAGCGCGCCACAGCGGCAGGAGCGGAAGTCGTGGCGATCCTTCGACTCGATCTCTATGGTGCACAGCAGGCACCGGGCGGAGTTGCGAATGATCTTGTCGGTCATGATTGACTCTTCTCGATCGCTTTGCGAAGTTCGTTGATCTTGCCGTTGCAGGCGTCGACCTTGCGGGAGAGGTGAAACATGGAGTCGTACACCTTTTGCAAGATCGCGGTGAGTTCCGCTATCTGCTCTTCGGTCATGACGTGATCGCCTTCGGTGGGTTGGTGAGCAGGGGGGAGACCACCTTGATCAACAGGTGCGTCAGGTCGGTTCGTTGGAGGTCGGCCTGCTCGATGATCTTGAACGTGGTGATTGTCTCGGCGTTGGTGTCGATGTAGGAATCCCCGGTGGTGTGGGGATCGATGTTGTTCTCACGGCACCACCTGATCCCGAGCTTGGGATCGTAGTCGTCGGCGTCGGATGCGATACGCAAGATCATCAGAGGTCCCATCCCATCGCGGCGAGGATGATCGCGGCCACGATGATCATCACGGAAGCGGTCACGGCGATCCGGCGTTCAGTCCTGATCATCATCCGAACACCGCCATGACCACCGCGTTACACGGCTGCTCGTGGCAGTGGGCGAGCTGGCCGACGTGATGGTCGCGGTGCCACTCGTTGACCACGTCGAACGCCTTGGCGTGCCGCTCGAGTTGATCAATCCACCAAGGGTCCTGCTGAAAGTTCGCGGTCGCGCGGTGGACGATGCCGACCGATTCCGACGTTGGGGTTGTCATGATCGTTTTCCAATCTGTACGGGCGCAATGACGTGGCGGGCGGAACCGTCAGTGATCAACACCGGGCACTTCTTGTCACCGTTGATCGGGTAGCCCATGGTGATCTTGCCCGGCTTCATCGCGGAGAGGGCAGTGAGGAGGTAGTCCGTCTTGAGGGCAAAGCGGGTCGGGAAGTTTGCGTCGCATAGCAGCTCGTCGGTGATCACTGACGCAAGCTCACCCTTCTCGGGCATGTGGCTGATCACCTGTAGTTGATCATTGGTGAACTCCAAGATCACGCGGTTGGTGCCGGTAGTGGCCAGCTTGGTCGCGTCCTCAAGATCTTCCTTGTCGATCACGAGCCGGCCACTGCGGGTAGCGTCCATCAAGACATCGGTGTCCGGGTACTGGCTATCGATCATCCGGACCTGAGCCATACGGTCCGCAGTCTGGAAGGTCACCGGGCCGGAGCCGCCGTCATGCTTGATCATCAACTGGCCATTGAGACCGGCGAGCACCGCCTCCAAGTGGCTGGCCAAGATCAACAGGTCAGCGTCCGCGTCAGCCGCCTCCCAGTCCTCGCCGGTCGCCCAGCCGAGCGCGAACCGCGTGCCACAGGTGACGCTTAGCGCGTCGTCCTTGATCACCAGCCGGACCGACGCGCCCCACGGCAGTGGGGAGTCGGCATCCGCGTGGCCGAGCAGTGGCGTGACAAGATCGCGGAGCCGAGAAGCCCGCTCGATCGTAGCGACCAGCGCACTGGGCTTGTGCAGTCCGCTCGGGTACTGCTCAGGGTCGAGCGTGCGGAACTCCGAGCGACTGCGGCCGGCTGCTGCCTTGATCAGCGACCCGTCGCGCTCGATCGTGACGGTATCCCCGCGTGCTGCGGCCAGGTAGGCGGCGAAGGCGAAGCCCGGAACCAAGATCGTTTCCGGTGAGGCGACATCGGCCTCGACCTCGGCGAGTAGCGATGTGTCGTAGTCCGATGACCGCAGGATGATCTTGCCGGCGTCGGCGCTGATGATCATCCCCGCCATGATCGGGGTGAACGGCTTGGGACTGATCGCCCGTGCCACCCACCGCGCAGCCTCGGCCAGGCCCGGCCGGCTGGTACGTACTTTCATGCTGCTAGCTCCTGAGTGTTGGGGTTGTCGATCATGAATCGGAAGGCAGCTTCGGCCTGCTGGGGGACAACTCCGTTGCCCAGGGCCTTGAGCGCTGTTGATCTTGCGAAGCCCAAGCCCGTCACCCATCCTTCGGGCAGGCCCATCATCCATTCCACGAAGGCCGGATTGAGCTTCTCGTCCGCCGAGCGGGGATCGGGAGCGGGGCGGCCCAAGATCGACTCCCAGCGGGCGATCGCAGGCGCGAACTGTCCCCACATCTCCGGCCTTTCAAGGATTCCGGCGATGTTCCAGCCAGCCTGGAATCCGCTCGCGCGGACCTCCCCGTGTCCGGCAGTGGGGTTCATGTACCCGGCCGTGGGTGTCGGCAAGGTAGCGAGCGAGTTGATCACGTTGACCAGTTGGATCCGCCAGCCGCCGTCGATCCGATCCTGAACCGTTCCGGGGATCTGGCCGTCCGTCGTCAGCGGTGTCGGCAGCAGAGCAAGATCATTCACCACGTGGGCAAGATCGACTTGCTGGCCCTTCGCCTTGCGTACGTCACTCGTGCCTTGGTGGCGGGTCGTGCCGGGCGTCGGCAGTAGGGCGGCTACTCCGGAAGCTGATCCATGATCACTTCCGTGAGGCCCGGCGTCCCGATCCATGTCTTGCTCTTCCTGCGCTGGCTGGCCTCCTGCGCTAGCGGGGTGGGCAAGCGCTTCTTGATCGTTTGGCCGAGGTTGTCCGGGTAGCCGTCCGATGATCGATTCTCGTTGTTCGTCGCCTTGGGGGTAGGCAGCAATGAAGACCCGAAAGCGCTCGTGTGGCGCGCCGATATCGCTAGCTCGAAAGCCTTGCCAGCGTGCGTCATACCCGAGACGGGCCAGGTCTCCAAGTACGGCGCCAAGTGCCCGCACATCGAGCTTTGATCCCTCTCCCACACACCACGGGCAGGGTTCCACGTCGCAAGTTGCGCTGGCATTCAGAAGTCCTCTCACGTTCTCGATCATGACGAGCTTGGGGCGGAGTTGATCAATGGCGTACGCCATGTGCGACCAGAGACCCGAGCGCGTACCGGGCTTGAGCCCCTTCCGCCGGCCGGAGCTCGATACGTCCTGGCAGGGAAACCCACCGGTCAGGACGTCGATCGGCTCGACCGCGGACCAATCGATCTTGGTGATATCACCGAGGTTCGGAACGTCCGGCCACCGCTCACTGATGATCTTGCACGGTGTTTTCTCGATGTCGGACATCCAGACGGTCTCCCCGCCGGTCAAGCGCTCAGCGGCCATGTCGAGCCCGCCGTACCCGCTGAACAGGCTACCGATCCTGATCATGAATCCACCTCATCGAAGTGGTCGCGGATGTCGCGCATGACGTCAGTTACGGAGTGCCGAACGGGACCCCGCCACTCACCGCAGGCGCAGACGCCCCACCAACCGGGCTTGAAAAAGTCCGACTCGATCATGGCGCGGTGCGGGTCCTCACTCGGCGCAGCGACCTCCATCCTCACAATGCTGCCGCTCATGATCGCCACTCCCTGATCAAGGTGACAATCCAGACGATGACGGCCAGGCTGATCGCGCCGAGCAAGATCACCTGCATGAGTTCCTTAGCTTCGGTCATTGGCGCTTCGCCTCCATGATCGTGATCGCTGCGCCCTCGTCGGCGTTGTCGTTGTAGACCTGGTGGGCGTGGATGATCACGACTTGGGCGTCGTCCGTCCACACGGCTGCTTGAGTGATCGCGTCCTCGGTGGCCCGGATCAGCTTGGAGAGGTCGGGCATCTGTGCCATGTAGTGCGGCGCGTCATCACGGAGTTGATCTTGGAACTTGCCGGTCCGGTAGTGACTCTTCGGCCGCTTGAAGTGGAACGTGATCGACAGGCGCAGCGGCATCGGCTTGGCGAAGATGATCGCCTTGGCTCCGATGTCGGCCTTAGCGACCAGCGCAGCGGAGACGACAGCCGCCCGCCAATTCCCGAGACCCGGTGACATCTCGACCATCCCGCCATTCCTGAACACCCGCTTGCTGCCCTGCGGAGCCGGCCGATCATGGACGTGGAAAGTCATCTTCATGCTGCGTCACCACCATGATCGCGGAACTCGGCGTAAAGCCTTGGTTGGTGCTTACTGCACGGCGCCGGAGTCCAGCAGTCATCGCACATCAACAGTCCGTTAGGGAGCTCGGTCGTGGACGCGTCGCAGCCGTGGGAGACAAAAGCCAGATGATCATGGTAGCCGTCGCCGCAGTACTCACAGATGTACTTGATCACCGGACACCCTCCGGCACTAGCGCGGAGGAGAGGTCGAGTTGGATGGCTTCGCTCCGGGACTCGTGGACCTCGACGGCGAGCAGCAGCAGTCGAGCCATGTCCCGCGGCTTGTTCGTCAGGATGCGTCGTAGGGAACGATCAAGGTCGCGATCGGCGGAGTGCTGCCGCTCGTCCGCCTGAACGCGGGGCCAGCCTTGGATAGCAGCCATCCGGCGCTTGTGTTCGTCGCGAGTGGTCGCCACAGTGCCGACGAAGGCGTGCAGGTGGTCGGCGCAGAATCGGTCAGCAGTGACACAGTCCTGACATGTGTCGGTGCCATCGACCGGGTGCAAGTCGATCATGGTTAGCCTAACTAGGGAGATTTGGGGTGAGCGAGTAGGCCCGGCCACTGAGCGGGGGTATGGGCTCAGCCGGTTGGGGTTGTTGATGTGGAGCGCGAGGTCTAGGCGCTGAATGTCAAGATCAAGTAGTAAGCATGATCGACAGCGCCCACGGCGGGCGTCCGATGTCGATCATGAAAGGTGTTACAGCAGGCGCAGCATCAGCCTGATCCGCAAGGGGGCGTGAGCAATCGGTATCGGCGACGATCATGGAACTCAGTCGCTTGTCGTACATACACGCGGAATCATCCCTTCGGCCATCGCGAGAAACAGCGATCTTCCAGCCGGATCCCCTTGAGAGGGGACCCGTCCCACCCAGACGATCAACTAAACGTTGTTCGGGGAGTCTCGCCGGTTCCGCGTGGCAGGTCAATAGGTCGCGGCGTGTCGGTCCGATAACGGTAGTGGGCTGTAGGTACACTCCGCCGCTCATCAGGCCACCTCTCGGGTGCCGAGCCATTGATCGACATCCTCGCGCCGGTAGCGCCTGTGACGGCCGACCCGGAGCGCGACCGGACCCCCGCCGCGGACACGCCAGGTCTCAAGGGTGCCCTTGGGGATGCCGAGGAAGTCGGCGACCTCCTGAGTGGTCATCAGAGGGTCGTCTAGCTTGATCGTCCGAATCTTGGACACTAGCCGTTTCCTTTCAGAGATACCCGTCGGGCTGCAACGGGTAGGCGCAACTCTGCGGGAGCCGTGAGCACGCCGCAACCGTCTGTTACGGTATAGGGATGCCAACCAAAGTTGAGGTCGGTGCCATCGGGCAGAACGTCGCCCGCGTGGTCGCCACAGAACGGGCCCATCAGGGCCTTTCATTACAGGACGTCGCTGACGCTATGACGGCCGCTGGTCGCCCTATCTCCCGTACGGGAGTCCACCGGATCGAAACCGGCCTGCGCCGGGTTGATGCCGATGATCTTGAGGCGCTGGAACGCGTCTTCAAGATCACGGCCCACACTCTGATGAGGGGTGGCGCGGTTCAGCTCTACGAAACGGATGATCAAGAGAAGTTCGCTCGGAAGGCGCTGCAATGGATCGCTGCCGCCGAACGTGCCGGAGTTGATCTTGGGTCGCTGCTGACCCTCAAGGAGTTGAACGATCAAGCCACTGACCTCCACCGCCGCCAGCAGGAGCGGGCAGCCAAAGACCCGATCTACCGGGCCAAGCTCGCCCGTCAGGCGCGGGACTTCAACCGAGCACTAGGAGAATGATCATGGCAACCGTGGGACGCACCTTTACAGCACCGATCGCCCGATTGCTCCGCTCGGCGTTCGGCGTATTCGATCACACGTCTATTGAGACAGTCCGGAGGATCAGAGCGGGCAAGACCTACAACTCGCGCGTGACGATCGTCGCTGATGACCTCGCCAAGCTGCTGAACGTTATTGATCAAGGCTGGCCGGGCCTCATTGACGAATACATTGATCGCCGTCTGGCCGGGCCCACCGAGGAGGAGACAGAGTGCGACCTCTGCGACTTCATCGGGCTCACCCCTAAGGCGCTAGAGCTGCACAAAGAGGTCCGCCACACGGCGGATGGATCGGCTGCCCGGATGATCGTTACTCGCTACAACGAGAAGCGTCGCCGCAATGGCTAGCGTCAGCATTGAGCGCGTCAAGGGTGTCCCCCGCTACGTCCGCGTTCAGACGGGCAGCGGAGACACCCGGCAGACTGTCCGGCATCCCGTCCCGTCCCGTGGTGAACGGGAGGCCAAGCGAATGCTTCTTGATCTTGAGGCCCGGTACAACTCCGGGACGTTCCGAGCTGCTGACGCGGACTCCATGACCGTTGAGCGCTACTTCGAAGATCATTACATCCCGTCTCGGCGCAACGCTCCGAAGACGATCGCCCGTAAGAAGTCGGACTTCAAGAAGCATGTCCAAGATGATCTTGGGGCGGAGTTGATCGCGGCGATCCTGCCGACTCGAGTCCAGAAGTGGCGCAACACCCTGGACGGCCATGGCCTGATGGAAGGGACGCAGCGCCTGATCTATCAGATGTTGCAGGGTATGTGGGCGATCGCCCTCGAAGACGGGTACGTCACCACCAACCCGTTCAAGTCCAGCAAGGTTGACAAGCCGAAGGGTCAGACGACTTCCAAGATCAAATCCATTTGGTCGGCGGAGTGGGTGGAGGGGATGCGCCTGGCCATGGACGACCGTTACCGGGTGATCGTTACGCTCGGCTCCGGAATGGGACTACGCGCGGGGGAGATTGACGGGCTCTGTGTCTGCTGCGACGTAGACCTCCCCGGAGGAGTGATCCACGTCAACCGCAAGGTCGGGTTAGCGGATCTCGCCCCTAAGGCGTTCTACGGGCCGCCGAAGACGAAGCACGGCACTAGGACCATCCCGCTCCCGCCGGGCGTCAGAGCGCAGCTAGAGGCCCATCTAGACGCGTTCCCGGCGGTCCCGGTCACCCTGCCCTACGTGGACCACACCGGGCGGAACCACGGACCCCAGACTCACGCGCTGGTCGTCACCACCCCGCAGGATCACCACGTCAACCACAATGTGTTCCTGTCCCGGAAGTGGCGGCCGGCCCGGAGGGCGCTCGGCATCCCGGACATCCCCGAAAATGGCTGCCACGCGCTCCGCCATTTCTACGCCTCCCGCTTGATCAACAACTCCAAGAAGACGGAGACTGACTTCGCCCGGATCGCCCGGTGGCTGGGGCACTCCTCGGCGGACTTCACGATCAAGAGATACCTCCATGAGCTGGCCGAGCTGGCGCCCGATTTCTCCGGCCTTGAGGACCTGTTCCCGACGCCCGAAGTGGGGACCGTACTAAGTGAGCCAATCCAGCTTTCCGACTACGTGAGCCAAAAACGAGCCAAAGTTGTTGATCTTGGATAGCTCGATCCCTAGTCAGCGGCCGGTTTCCTAACGGAGAAGTCCGTACTACTGGTACTTACACGCTATCGCCGCTGACCAGGGGTGATGTCCCGAAAGGCTATCTGACTAGGATCAGGACGCTGTAACACCCTGCATCACTCTGCACCCTTAGACACGCGGGTGAGACAAAAGTGAGCCAAACCCTCCGGGGTAGTACGGACCGCAACAAGGGCCCTCCGCCGAACTAGCCGAGGGCCCTTGTTGCGCGTTGATGTCGAGATAGCGCGTGTTACTAGCGGGATGCCCGTATGGGGTCTAGGGTGGCTGGCTTAAGACTGGCCACGGCGGGCAGCTTCCGGCGCAGCCAGTACCCCAACACATACGGGAGGTTTGGCCGAGTGCTAAACGATCTTGGTAGGCCCCATGGCTGAGTACGCCGATCCGAGCGAGGTCGCCCGCGCGGCGAAGGGGTGGAGTGATCAACTTCTCCGCTGCCGCCTCAATCATCATGACTGGTGGGCGGAGTCGGCCATCTGGAACGACATCCGCGGTTTCTATCGTCGGGTAGAGCGTTGCGCCTGCTGCAAGAAGGCCCGGCGGACGCAGGAGATCACCCTAACCGGCCGGGTCCTCTCGTCCAACATGAGCTATGACGACGGCTACCTGATGGAGGCCGGCTCCGGGCGGATCGCCGGAGACGGGCGCGGAGTCCTGCGGATCGCCGAAATGCACCGCAAGGGGTACCCGCTCAAGAAGCTATCCAAGCGGCAGGCCGAAAAGGAGGAGCCTAAGTCGAGGGCGATGCAGCAGTACCTATTCGATCAAGAGGATGACGACGAGCAGGGGGATTACTGATGGCGCAAGAAATCATGCAGTGGTGCGACCCGCACTACAAAGGTCCTGATCATGAACGCCGGCCGGTCATCTTCGCCGGGGTGATCAAGATCGGTGAACTTGAGAAGTACACCGAGCTATGTGAGCAGTGCTTCAAGATCACCAAACGGGTGGCTGCCATGATCGAGGAGTTCGGCATCGACCCCAAGTTCGCGGAGCTCGGAGCCACGCCCGCAGTTGATCAGGAGGAAGCGACCAAGAAGCCGCACAAGTGCCCGCGTTGCGAGAAGCGCTACACCGCCCGGACTTCGCTGAGTAACCACTGTCGGGAGAATCACGGCACCACATTGAGGGAGCTAGAGAAGCAGGACTCCGGAGAGCAGCACCGAACCTACTACGAACCGCGTGTCTGCTTGATCAGGAAACCGGACGGCGAAATCTGCAATGAGGAGTGCGCCTCCCCGCAGGGGTTGGGTGCTCACCAGCGAGCCAAGCACGGGATCGTCGGGTCTAGTGATACGGCGATCAAGAACCGTGCCAAGTTGATCACTCGCTCGGAGGATAAGCCCCGACTGGTCGAAGCATCATGACCAAGAAGCGAGCTCGGGGGGCGAAGGAGGTAGAGACTGAACCGTTCGGGCTGCCTGGCACGGCCGAAGTCAAGATGACTGCCAGGTGGCCAGGCCCCGGCCACGAGGAGGAGGTCGCCCGCATGATCGCGGACACGGCCCAGCATTTACTTGATCAAGTTCTCGGGGAGAAGAATGATCATGGTTCAGAGCAAGAGCAAGGATGGTCGGAGGCTTCGTGAGCGCAATGCCCACGCCTGAGAATGGCGATCTTGAAATCCTCACGATCGAGGACGTGGCACGACTCCTACAGGTGACCCCTGCCACAGTCCGGCAGTGGCGTCGGATGAGGACTGGTCCTCGTGGCTTCCGGATGGGCAAAGGCGTCCGCTACCGGCGGAGCGATGTTGAGCAATGGATTGATCAACTACCAAAAGACGATCAAGGAGACTGATGATGAAAACTGCGGCGTTCCTAGCGATAGGAATCATGCTGTTCGCCTTCGCGCTCATGGGAGTCCCCGCGTGACCCCTCTGACCGAAGATCAAATCTGGCCCGGCGTCGAAGCGCGGACGTGTGGCGAGCATCGCCCGCTAGGCGTCGGGTACTCCTGGTGTTACCACTGTGCGGAGCGCTGCTCAGCGACGATCCCGTGTGACCGCTGCGAGCTGCCCGGCCTGCGGGCCGAACGTGATCAACTCCGCGCCACTGTGGAGGTGATCGCGGAGTGGCGCAAGTCCATGATCCCGTGGGCAACCAAGTCGGCCCAGTCGTCGGACTTTAGCCGCAGGGCTTACGGGCGCATTCAGCTAGAGATCGCCGAGGACATCCGGGGGATACTCGCCATGGCACCGCCGCAGTCTCCCGCCATGATCGCGGCGCGGGAATCGCTCGGGCTGGCGGATGATCAAGGATGAGGGCGCGGCGGGCAATGAGGCCCCCTGAACGGCTGATGGGGTGGCTGCTCAAGTGGCGGCTCCGACTCTTCTACGGGAAGCGATCATGATCAACCGGATATGCCCATCGTGCGGTCATCTGATGCCCGATGATCAAGAGCCCTATGACATCGGCTCCGGCCCGGAGTTCGCGTGTCCGTGGTGTGAGTGGTGTTGGGGCGCCGAAGGCCAGTCACTCAGGCCACTACTGCCACCGAAAAAAGAGGATTGATGATCATGAACTTCAATATGCCAACCGGCGATGATCTTGAGCAGGCGATCACTCAGACGATCGGGGCTTTCTTCTATGACGGCCTGAGCGAGGAGCAGAAGGACGAACCTGCCACTGCGGAGAGCGAGTTGGGTTACCGAGCTCTAGCGTCCGCGATCGCCGCCAAGCTCCGTACGTGGAACGCGGACGGCGAAGTCCTCACGCTGACTACGCGGGAGCCGGAGAAATGGCGCTTCTTCGATATGCAGTCGGGGAGCGTCTGGCAGTGGCAGGAGGGCGAGCTGGCGATCGTCGGGATGGCGATGATGGCCGAAGTCCACATTGGTGGCGGGGAGTCCTGCTCTCGCGATCATGAACCGGGCACACCCGACCACTGCGCGTGCTGCTGCGATGACAACGAGGAGTAAACGGCGGGCGCGGTTCGGCGCTCAGTGGACCCATGATCTGCCGTGGCGGGGAGGGTTGCTCCTGGCTACGGGGATCCATTACCGGATGCGCTGGGCCGTCATGCCGGGCGCGATAGGCGCGTGCGGTTACGTCAAGGTCGGCCTTGATCATCCGTGGTGCTCTATCGAGGATCCCGAACTGATTCAGAGCGTGGACGCGGACGTTCACGGTGGCCTGACCTATGTTAATCATGAAGGGTGGGTCGGCTTTGATACCGGCCACGCGGGCGATGTCTGGCGGCAGCAGCCTCCCGGCGTACGGACTGCCAAGCTCCCGAAACGATTCCGCCGGATGTTCCGAGTGATCGAGAAACTATCACCGTGGGTCCGGGAGTGGACGATCCCACTCGTCGCCGCGGAGTGTCGGAGACTAGCCGGCCAGGCCGCGGAGGTCCGGGCGATCCGGCGCTACCGGCCATTCGCCCTTGATGATCAAGAAGCTTGGGAGCGCGAAGTCCAGCAGGAACAGTCGGTGTCATTCATCGGCGGCCGATCATGACCGACCTCAGTTTCTGGCTCAGCTTCGTGACGTGGACGTTCGTGCCGATCAACGTGGCCGTCTGCACAACGATCGCCGTCGCTCACATCAAGTCGTGGCGGGAGAATCGGATCACGCGGCAGATGATCATGGATATGAATATGATGGTCGAGCTTCACGAGGGCGCGACAGTCATCAGTGTCCGCACGCTCAGGCCGGAGGACTACCTACTACACGACACTGAGACCGGTCAAGTCTGGCGCTGGGAAACTGACCGTAACGGATGGGTTGACAGTGGGCGGCGGGCGATGAAAGGATCATGATCGTTCAGCCAACCACTTCCAGCGGGGACACTTACCTTGATCGTTTTCTCCGACGCATAGCGTCCCTTGATCGCCCTGATCCTGCGCTACTCCCCGCCCCGCCCCCTGAGGGCTGGAAACGGCCCCCACCGTGGGAGTGAGTACGGGATCAGGGTCTCCTAGGCCGTCCCCCGCGCGTGTTCCCTACCTGTTGCGCGCGGGGGGCGGCCGTCTCCGTTCTACGGCCTTCCTGTGGCTTCTGGCAGCGCTTCCCGCGTGGACGCTCCCCGCTCCTCTCCCCTATACGCAGCGCGCCGGTAAGGCAGCCGAAAGAAGTTGTCCGGCATGTGGGATGTGGGTTGCACTGTACATACAGCGGATGTTTAACTGTACATACACAGCAGGGAGCAACGGAACGGGGAACGGGAATGAAGATCAAGGTTTGGGGCATCAAGGTCGGAGACATCGTCTGCCGCGCTGATGACCAGTTCACAGTTACGGAAGTTGATCATGAAACCTACGCTCCCGTCTCCGTGATCACCTACGCGGACGGATCCAAGTCCGTCCTTGAGGGATTCTGGCCGATCACGATCAAGGACGGGGAGTAAACGATCATGAAGACTCCCCGCTATGAAATCCGCGTGATTGACGATCGCGGAGCCGCGATGTGGCAAATCTGGGACAACGCACTGAACGTACTTAGGAAGCGCGCTAGCTACGACACAACGCGCGTTACTCGTCAGTGTGCAGCGCTGAACAGAGAGGACAAGAAGTCATGATCAAGTTGGGTCCCGCCACGGGAGCGGATACGCGCTCAATCATGATCAGCAGCACGACGGGCAAGAAGGCGTCCGCTCCGAGCGGATTTGCGGAGAAGTGGGATCAGGGGATGCGGGATGAAATGATCCGCGCTGCTCACTCCAAGAACACGGGAGACGTTTGGGCGTGCAAGGCAACTCAGGTTGTCGCGGAGTAGTTAGAAATCAACAGGTAGGGGAAAATGATCATGAAGTTCATCGCGGGCAAGACTCAAGTCCACTTCATCAACTCGGACGGGACGCTAGACGAAAGCGCAACGGGACTCATCCTTGAGTATCCCGCCATTGATCCGGAGGGCACGCCTCACTACGGGATCGCCGCTGTTTCGTGGGACGGGGATCAGCCGGATTCCGACGAGTGGGACTTGATCGAGGTTGATCGTCTTCACTCCCTTGATGTGATTACGGACGCGTGATGGGCGCGGAGATAGAGGTCCGGGCAGCAGCGCGCCTAGTCCTCTCCGATCAACGCCAGCAGTGGCCAGCGGATGACGCGGAGACGTTGATCTATCAGGCGTGGGATTCCGCCAGCACGACGGGCATGACGCTGACTGAGCTAGAGGAGTGGACGGAGTTGGCCGCCGCCTACCGGATCCTTCTTGAGTATCTGAACGACATCTGGAATCGGCGCCAGGACATCGGAGACGTTCGGGCTGCGACCCGCGACCTCGCCACCAACATCATCTAAAGGAAGACGATCATGAATCATCGGGACATCAGTCGGCGCCACACGGCCATCGTGGCAGGCGCGGAGCGGGCGGAGGCAATCCGCTGGGCGCAGATTGTCGGGCTGCTCGCGGTTGCCCTGCTGATCATGATCGCCTCCGCAGCCATCATCATCATCAACTAGAACGGGGTAAACGATCATGGACTACGGGCACACTGCCCATGAGGCAGCGCTGGCATCCGTCGGCGAGGAGACTCAGCACGACTTGACGGTGACGGACTCCCGAGAGGTTGCGGCCGGAGTGTGGGTTGTCTTCCTCTCCGACGCAGACAACGGTCAAACGATCACTGTGACAGTAGCTCCATCCCGCAGCCGTCCCGACGCACTCATCTGCACTTGGTGGGATGACGAAACGACCCTTCACGTTGAAACGGAGTTGATCGAAAGTCTCCAAGACGACGGGCCGACACGGCTGGACATCCTCCGCAGCGCGGAGCGGAACGGGGACGAAATCGTTCGGCTCACCTAACCCCCCCCCAAACCCCAACAAGAAACGATCAAGGAAACGGGAACGATCATGGATGAATTCTGGGCAGAGATTGAGCGCCAACTAGCCGAGCTCCGGACGGCGACGACGGCTGACCGCGTGATTGAGGTCCTCGGCGGGCCGGCCGAAGGGGCGGACGCCTTCTTCGGTGGCAGTGGCGGGGAGGACTCCGTATCGGAGTCTCTGGCCGATGCTGGCTGGCGCACTGTGTGGTCGGAGGCTTCCTATTACTACGTGATGCAGGCGCCGAACGGGGACAAGATCACCTACGTTGAGGGCGACGTTTACCGGGGCGATACTGCCCTCCGGGGAGCGTGACGATCATGGAAGCCGCGCAGACTCCCGCCACGGTAACCGCTCTGAGCCAAGCCGTAATTGATCTTGACGCCAACTCCGTCAACGAATTCGGGCCGGCCTTCGCGGAGCGCGTGGCGGATCTCCTGGCCGAGCAGGTTGGGCGCCAGGTGAACGTCAACAAGATGACAGTGCGGGACGTGGCCGTGATCCTCGCCAGCCACGGAGCGACCTGGCTGACCCTTGATCGCTGGTCGCGGTTGATCGCGCTGCGGATCAAGAACGATCTTGCCCGGCACCGCCTCGGTGGAACTCTCTAAGTCGGAATAGCAGGCGCGTTATTCCGACTTACAGCCCGGCGTCGGTACGGCTACCGGAGTTCAACTCTCCGGGCGGGCACGTCTCGCCAACCACCGATCAAGGAGACAGAAGATGACCGACAGAAAGGATTCCGATCATGGCCATCACGCCACATCGGACGTTCCGAGCGAGCGACGATATCTGGCGTCCCGCTCAGGCCAGGGCAGCGCGCGAGGGTACCGACATCACGGCGGTGCTGGTCGCTTTCTTGATCGAGTACGGGCAGGCAGCACAGCAGCCAACCACGAAGCGCGCCCGACGGCGATCGCCCGAGCGCGCGGATGCCAAGGAGAAATGATCATGGTAACTATTCCGCCCACGGTCACGGATGTATCGCGGGCGATCTTGAACCTCGGAGAGTACGGCCACCGAGGTCCCGAGATCTGGGAGGATGACGACCGCTGGGGGGTGGAAGCTCTACGGGACAACGCGGCAGCCAATATCGTGCGGTGGCTGGCTCCGGTGGCCAACCTCCGCAAGGTCAACCGGCGAGAGGTCGGGTTGATCATGGCCAGCCACGGAGCACCGCGGAGCTTGATCGCCAACCACGCCCGCGTCATCGCCAAGATGATCAATCGTGACTACGCGCCGCAGCACAACGGAGGTGGGACCCTACTGTGACGGGAGCGGACGCGCTGGGGATCGTCCTAATCGTGATCATCGGAGTGGCGTGGCTGCTCTGGTTGGCCTTCAAGATCAAACAATGGAGAGGAAAACGATCATGACGGAGTGGGGGTTGTTCAACGATGAGGGCCTGGTCATGGGTGGCTTTCAGTCAGCGCCCAATGCCCTCGCAGGTCGGGCGGCGCTTGAGGTGGCCGAGGTTTGCTCTGACTGTCGCTCAGAGCGCGCCGAGGATTGCGCCTGTGACACGGATGTGAGCCATGACTAAGTTGATCAAGAAGCTGCTCAGGGTCGCGGTCACAGTGCTGATCTTGGCGCTGCCGCTAGAGACGACGGCCAACTGCGCGCCGAGCAGCGGAGACTCCGGCGACAGTAACCCCGACTCCGGCCGCAGCTCGGGCGGGGGCGATCGGCCCAAGGTGCAGAACTCCACCATTTCGACGGTGGCGATCACGGTCTATTACGGAGAGGACAGTCAGGATCTAGAGCCCGGCGACATCTCGGATTTCGGAAAGGCTGCCACGAAATTCTGTCTACCCAAGGGGGCGGCGGGCGACTACCAGGTCGGGCGCGGGGAGAAGCGGACGATCAAGTCCGGAGCCTGCGTCAGCACCAAGAAGAACGGGAACGACATCGCTAGCGTCGTCGCCAAATGAAGATCACCAAACGGGTGGTCGCACTAGCGCTGATGGCGGCAGCACTGTTCCTGCTCTCCGCCTACGTCACCCGGCCGGCCGAGCCACCGAGACCCGAGCCGACCACCAAGATCAACTTGACCGAGCGCACTGACAAGCCCTGTCGGTGCGGAGAGAGAGAAGAGGGAAACGATCATGAGTGAATCTCCGGATGATCCGATGGCCGACTTCATGACGGACCTTATCCGGGGCGACAGGCGGCGGGCGGATGATCCCGGCCACATCGAAAACTGGCACGCGGCCGAGCATCCGTCATGCGGGTGGTCGGGTGACCTCCGCGAAACACGGGAGGATGCGCAGGGCGACCTTGATCAACATCTGTCGGAGAGCTGTTGCCCGGCCCACGGCGGCGGTCATGAGTGGCAGGCAGAGTCGGCCGCTGCCAAATACGGAGACGGCTATCTCGGTGACGTGCCGATCAACAAGCTCGGAGAGGAGAAGCGGCCGATCAAGTGGGAGTTGATCAAGAAGTGTCTCTGTG
>Ga0193717_1000653_pt1 | contig 22209 bp, 20 predicted proteins | sample U2c2metaG_FD_145900 | JGI IMG/M metagenome (GOLD analysis project Ga0193717, IMG submission 145900) | Soil microbial communities from a riparian zone of the East river system, Colorado, United States - U2c2 | ecosystem: Environmental > Terrestrial > Soil > Riparian zone | place: USA: East River...
GCATGTTGCGCAGGTCGCCGAGCCCGGCGACTTCGCCGTGCGCGGCGCGCTGATCGACATCTTTCCGATGGGCAGCGCGGAACCGTATCGCATCGAGCTGTTCGACGACGAGATCGAATCGATGCGCACCTTCGATCCGGAAACGCAGCGTTCGGAGAACAAGGTCGACTCGGTGCGCCTGCTGCCCGCGCGCGAATTTCCGCTGACCGAGGAATCGACGAAGGCATTCCGCAACACCTTGCGCGAACGCTTTCCGATCGATCCGCGCCGCTGCCCGCTGTATCAGGACATCCGCGACGGCGTTACGCCGGCCGGTATCGAGTATTACCTGCCGCTGTTCTTCAAGCACACGGATACGCTGTTCGATTACCTCGCCGATGGTTCGCTGTTCGTGCTCGGCGAAGGCGTGCTCGATGCGGCCGAGCATTTCTGGACGCAAGCCCAGGAGCGCTACGAGCAGCGCGCGCACGACGTCGAGCGCCCGATCCTGCCGGTCACTGAGCTGTACCTGCCGCCGCAGCAGTTGCGCGAGCAGCTGAACGCGCAATTGCGCGTGGACATTGTTGCGCGCGGCGCGCAGGAGAATGCGGTCGATCTCGGCACGCAGCCGGCGCCGATGTTGCCGCTCAATCGCAAGGGTGAAGAATCGGCGGACGAGCTGAAGCGGTTCCTTGCTGCGTATCCGGGGCGTGTGCTGATCACGGCGGATTCTGCGGGGCGGCGCGAGGCGGTCATCGAGTTGCTGGACATCGCGCATTTGCGGCCGGAGACGGTTGGGTCGTGGCAGGATTTTGCCGGCTCGCCGTCCCCACCTCGTCGTCCCGCCGAAAGCCGGGACCCAGTGCCTTCCTCGACGAACAAAGCAAAGGCGCTGGGTCCCGGCCTTCGCCGGGATGACGAGGTGGTGGGCAGCGACAGCTCGGCATCACGCTTCGCCATCACCGTAGCCGCCCTCGAAAGCGGCTTCGCGCTGACCGATCCGGCTATCACCGTCCTGACGGAACGCGAACTGCTCGGCGAACGCGCCCAGCAAAGCCGTCGCCGCAAGCGCGCCGCGCGCGATCCGGAAACGATCATCCGCGATCTCGGCGAGCTCGCGATCGGCGCACCGATCGTGCATATCGATCACGGCGTCGGCCGTTATCAGGGGCTGATCAAGCTCGATGTCGGCGGCCGGCTCCAAAACGATGGCGCCCGCGGCGAGTTCCTCGCGATCGAATACGCGAAGAGCGACAAACTCTACGTGCCGGTCTCGCAACTGCACCTGGTCGGCCGCTACACCGGCGCAGCACCCGAGCTCGCTCCGCTGCATTCGCTCGGCGGCGATGCGTGGGAGCGCGCGAAGAAGAAAGCGGCGGAGAAGGTCCGCGACGTCGCCGCCGAGCTGCTCGCGATCTACGCACAGCGCGAGGCGCGCAAGGGCACCGCGATGCCGATCGACCGCGCGATGGTCGAGCAGTTCGCCGCGACCTTCCCGTTCGAGGAAACTCCGGACCAGGAACAGGCGATCGAAGCCGTGATCTCCGATCTCGCCGCACCGAAGGCTATGGATCGCGTCGTCTGCGGCGACGTCGGCTTCGGCAAGACCGAAGTCGCATTGCGCGCCGCGTTCGTCGCCGCCGTCGCAGGCAAGCAGGTGGCCGTGCTGGTGCCGACGACCCTGCTCGCGCAGCAGCACTACCAGAATTTCCGCGACCGCTTCGCCGACTGGCCGGTGCGCGTCGACGTGCTATCCCGCTTCAAATCGAAGAAGGAGACGACGGAAGCGCTGAAGAAACTCGCGGACGGCCAGATCGACGTGATGATCGGCACGCACAAGCTGCTGCAGTCCGATGTGCGCTTCAAGGATCTCGGCCTCGTCATCGTCGACGAGGAACACCGCTTCGGCGTGCGCCAGAAGGAGGCGCTGAAGCGGCTGCGCGCCGAGGTCGATCTGCTGACGCTGACGGCGACGCCGATCCCGCGCACCTTGAACATGGCGATGGCCGGCCTGCGCGATCTTTCGATCATCGCGACGCCGCCGGCGCATCGCCTCGCGGTGAAGACCTTCATCGGCGTCTACGATCCCGCGCTGATCCGCGAGGCATTCCAGCGCGAGCTCGCGCGTGGCGGCCAGGTGTATTTCCTGCACAACGAGGTCGAGTCGATCGAAAAGACCGCGCGCGAGCTCGGCGAGCTTTTTCCCGAAGCGCGCCTGCGCATCGCACACGGGCAGATGCCCGAGCGCGAGCTCGAACAGGTGATGCTGGATTTCTACCGCCAGCGCTTCAACGTGCTGGTGTGCACGACGATCATCGAATCGGGCATCGACGTGCCGAGCGCGAATACGATCGTCGTCAACCGCGCCGACCGCTTCGGCCTGGCGCAGCTGCATCAGTTGCGCGGACGCGTCGGCCGCTCGCACCATCGCGCCTATGCCTACCTCGTCGTGCCGGACCGGCGCGTGATCACCGCCGATGCGGAAAAGCGTCTCGAAGCGCTGGCCTCGCTCGAAGAACTCGGCGCCGGGTTCACGCTGGCGACGCACGACCTCGAGATACGCGGCGCCGGCGAGCTGCTCGGCGAGGAACAGTCCGGCCAGATCGAACAGATCGGATTCTCGCTGTACACCGAGATGCTCGACCGTGCGGTGCGGGCGTTGAAGAGCGGCAAGGTGCCGGATTTCGATCTATCCAGCGATCACGAAGCCGAAGTCGAGCTGCACCTGCCCGCGCTGATACCCGACAACTATCTGCCCGACGTCAACGCGCGCCTGACGCTGTACAAGCGCATCGCGAGCGCGCGCGACGAACATGAATTGCGTGAACTGCAGGTCGAGATGATCGATCGCTTCGGCTTGCTGCCCGATGCGGTAAAGAATCTCTTCGCGGTGACGTCGTTGAAGCTCGCCGCGACGCCGCTCGGCATCAAGAAGCTCGAGCTCGGCGCGAACGGCGGGCGTGTGATCTTCCGGCCGCAACCGAATGTCGAGCCGCTGACGATCATCAAGATGATTCAGGCGCAGCCGCGGGTGTATGCGTTGGATGGGCAGGATAGGTTGAGGTTCAAGATGCCGCTCGAAGGTGCGAGCGAAAGGTTGCGGGCGGCGAATGATTTGCTGTCGTCGCTTGGCGCGCGAAAAGCGGCCTAAAGCGCGAATTTCACTTCTCCCGCTTGCGGGAGAAGTCGGCGCGCAGCGCCGGATGAGGGGATCGGAGCGAGGCGTTTCGCAGGACTCTCCTGGTTTTCCGGAAACCTCGCCAGCGATCATGCAGGGCCCGGGTAGATGTCGAATGACAGCGCGAGACCAATAGCAGCCAGCGCTCCGATCGTTTGCGGTGATATCTCGAATCCGAAGTTTCGATTGCCGTAAAGGGCAATGAAAAGCTCTGCGTGACCGCCGTCGGCTCGCAGTGTCGCGATAAATTCGGAAACCTGGGACAGGCTCCTGCTTAGATGGGACAGCTTGTCCTCCAATCCGCAAACTTCAGACGCTCCCTCTTCGTTTGGGACAAGCTCTGAGTACCAATAGGTTTCCTTGTAGTGGCCTTCAAGCGGCGTGCCTTTGGGCGTGCTGCGTGCATCACCGGCCCGCCAAGTCCGAGCAGGTACCATTCCAAATGCACTAGTGATGGTTCCTGGATCGATGGACGGGTGCCATGCACGTAGACAAATTGAATATGAGTAGGAATGCATTGATGACCTGACGCTGGAATGACGCGACCGCTGCCGCGCACAAGCATGTGACAGCGCGGGCCGCCAGCGCAAGGCATATCACGGGCGTCTGACTGGACTGCAGGCTAAGAGAGTGCTGGCGGATGGAGGAGTACAACGTGACAAAGACTGCGCCCGCACAACGTCCAGCAGCCGTTGGCGTCGCCGAACACGGCAACTCGGCCATCCTCATAACTGTCGCTTCCGATGGCCAGCTCCTCGATCGCCGACGCATCGATCTCACCCGTGGACTGCCGACACACCCCTATCACCACGAAGGATCGTGGGCGGTCGGCCGCTACATCAACAGCCCATGGGCGCGGAAGATTTCGCTTGCCGATGCCGTAGCACTCGTCGAGCGCGTACGCGAGGCGACCGCGCACGGCGCGCGCGAGGGCCTCCAGGCGCTGGCCTTGGCGGTGCCTGTACCGATAGCGCGCATCGCCATTCGCATGTGTCCCACGCTTCCACCGACAACCGAAGAGCGCATCACCGATACGCGCGCGGCGTGCGTCGCCGATTCAGTGATGTATCGCGAGGCGCTGGCCACTGCGGCCGAGGCGCGGGGCTGGCTCGTGGATTGGTACGATCGCGAGCGTGTGTTTCGCGATGCGGCGGCGGTGCTCGGCGGCGAGGATATCAATGTGTTCCTACGCTCGATGGGCAGGACATTCGGACCGCCTTGGCAGGCTGGACACAAGCTTGCAGCGGCTGCGGCGCTAATCTTGGCCATGCGAAGATGAGTTCACAAGGGTGGGTTTCAGCCCACCATCCTCGCCGCAGTCACGGTGGGTCGAAGTCCACTATGTGCTGCAAGAGAAAACCAACTTGAAAAAATTGAACCCCATTCTTGCCAAACGTTCAAGCAAACCTCCTTGACTTCAAGTTGGAGGAAGACCAGAGGTGGATGCGGCGCGCACGCACGCGTATTCGTTGTGTCAGAAGGGCGAATTCGCAAACGCTCTCTTTTCCCCTAGACTCTACCCGTCGCTCAATCGCGACAACGGGCTTGGCGGCCCGCGTTTCTCACCACGCACGCATCCGGCAATCGCCGCAGGCGTCGTGCCGCGCATCCGCGCCGTCTGCGGCGGGCCGCGCGGGGGAGCCTTCGGGCTCGTCGGTTGAGAAACGCCGATCCGCCAACCCCGCGCGACTCGTCACCACGTGGGCTAAAGCCAAAACGGTGACTTCTATAAAAGGAGGCACCATGGCCCGCAAGTCTCGCACCGCTTCGTCCTCATCGTCCAGCCAGCGTCCACAGCGCGCCCGCGGGCCGGTTCCAGAATCGTTCCGGATCATTTCGTCCGCCACCATCACGACCGACGCAGCGAACGTCAAAGTACCGATGCTCGTGCTGTGCGGCGAGTGGCTGAAGACGATCGGGTTTCCGATCGGCTCGGCGGCGTATCTCACCAGCGACAAGCGCGGCGAGCTGGCGCTGCATCGCGTCGGGCTTCGCGTGCCGCGACGGTTGTACATCCGCGCGACGCCGATCTGAAGGAAGTTGCCGTCGCGGCGCTCTCACCTCTCCCGCTCGCGGGAGACAAATCGGCAGGATTGCCGATTTGCACGGCGAAGCCGCCCGCAGGGCGAGGTGCATGGATGCACCGAGTGCACTCGGCGCGTCAGCGCCGGATGAGGGGAGTCGGAGTGAGGCGCTGCGCAAGCGCATTCCTCATCCGCGCCTGCGGCGCGGCCTCTCCCGCAAGCGGGAGAGGCGATTTGTGCGTGTCTCGAATATCAGCGCGGCTTACGGGTATACCTCGTCGGAGTAGCCGGCTTCGCGCTGATGGCAGCGCAAGAATGCGGCCGCATGGATCAACTGGGCCAAGACGCCTTCGGCCTCGGAGCGGTCTCTCCCCGAGCACGAGAGCGAGCATAGGCGTGCACGTCAGACGCGCGGAAACCTTTTCCCGAATCGACGGCATCGGATCGAGCTGCTACCGCTTGCGCGACGAACTTGGCACATAGGTTTGCGGCCGTAGCAGCCGTGTGAATGGCGTCGACCATGAATGCGTGCGGCGTTACGCCTCGATTTCTGGCGGTGGCGGTGGCGAGCCGCTTCACATCGTCGGGCAGTTTCAGCGACGTGGTTGACATGACGGTACTTGAGGATCGTCGGACGTAGTACCAAGGTAGCACGCCTTCGTGGGAGAGCAACCGCACTATCGTCGGATCGGCGCGCCCGGCGGAATCACCTGCAAGGGCCGCACTTCTCCCGCTTGCGGAGCGGTCGTGCCGCAGGCGCGGGTGAGGGAGCCTGAGACAACCTTCCCTCATCCGGCGCTGCGCGCCGAGTTCACTCGGTGCATCCATGTACCTCGCCCTGCGGGCGGCTTCGCCGTGCAAAACGGCAGTCCTGCCGTTTTATCTCCCGCAAGCGGGAGAAGTGAAGGCCAAGCTTGCATCGGGACGATGCGCCCTCACCTTCCCGAAATGACTGAAACCACCACACCCCTCCGCGTCGACGTCTGGTCCGATTTCGTCTGCCCGTTCTGCTTCATCGGCAGCCTGCGCCTTGAGCAGCTGGCGCAGAAGCAGCCGATCGACGTGGTCTGGCACGCATTCATGCTGCGTCCGCCCGGTTCGCCGTCGATGACGGCGGAGAAGCGCGCGGCGATCGCCGCGTTCGAGCCGAAACTGCGTGCGCAGATGCGCGAGGAATTCGGCCTCGACATCGAACGCGGGCCGCTGGGCACGCAGACATTCGCGGCGCACCACGCGATGAAGCACGCCGAGCGCAGCGGCCGCGGTGCCGAATTCCACGACGCCGTGCTCCGCGCGTACTGGCTGCGCGGCGAAGACATCGGCGACAGTGAAATCCTGCGCGGACTCGGCGCACCGCTCGGATTGTCTTTCGACGACGATGTGCTCGCCGGCACCGAAGCGGCGACCGCCGAAGCGGTGCGCACCGATCTGGGCCAGGCGACCGCCTACAGCATCCATGGCGTGCCGGCCTTCATCTTCGGCAACCGCTATTTCGTCTCCGGTGCGCAGCCGCTCGAGCTGCTCGAACGCGCTGCGGTTCAGGCCGCGCGCGAGGCGCCCACCGCAGTCCACTGACGCGTCCGCGCCGTGCATCCGGCACGGCTTTCGTGTACATAGCGCGCATGGGTTTCCGGCGCGCCGTTTTCGCCAGCGACGACCGCATGCGCGTTCGCGTGCGCGTATTGATCCTGATCGTCGCGATGCCGGTTGCCCTGCAGGGCTGCGCCGTCGAATGGACGCGCGAGCATCGGCTCTATTGCCGCTCGCAGGAGCAGATGCTGATCCGCGAAACGCTCTACTTCGGCCTGTCGATTCCCGGCGGCGGCGAAGTCAGCGACGCCGATTGGAAGCGCTTCGAAACCGATGTGCTCGGCCAGGCATTCCCGAAGGGCTTCACCGTGCTCGACAGCCACGGCGCATGGCGTGGCGATGACGGCAAGACAGTGAAGGAACCAGGACGCATTGTCGTCGTCGTGCACGCCGAGAACGATGGTTCGGAAGCGACGATCCGCGATGCGATCGGACGCTATCGTTCGATGTTCCACCAGGAAGCCGTGTTGCGCGAACGCGGGGTCGTCTGTGTATCCTTCTGATCAAGGTCGTACGCTGTCTCTGATATCGATGCTTTCGATGCAACTCGCGCGTTCCTCGCCTGTGTAGCCGGGGTGATCAATGGTTGACGGCGTCAAACTGCTCCGCATCATGGTGGTCTGTGAGATCCTCCTGGTGATCGCATCCGCCTTTGTCGGTTTCTTGTTTCATGAGCCGCTGCCCGAGGCGGTCGATGCCTATTTTGACGGTCCGGGCGCCGGGCCGATCTTCGCGCTCCTGAAGTCGGATTCCACAGCGACGCTCGTTGCGATCGGCAGCATAGGCGCGGTGCTGGTTCTTGCCTATGCAGCGACTCTCGTGGGTCTGTGGCTGCTCAAGCCGTGGGCTCGCACCATGTATACCGCGCTGTTCGTCGTCGGCGTAGCGCTGATTCCGCTGATGGGAGCATCGATCATCGATCCGGCGACAGCCGCCGTCGACCATCTCGTGAGTGTATGCAGCGGGGTCATACTGGCGCTGCTCTATTTTGGCGATGTGCGAGGACGATTTGCGACGGGTGCCATGTCTGCGTCGACAAGGCAGGCGTCGAACTAGGAGCAAGAGATGCGGCATCCCTCTGATCCACTTCCCCGCAACGTGCTCGGTGCTCTGCAGCACGGCAAGCTGATCGAAGCGATCAAGCTATTGCGAGAGTCCTCAGGGCTGGGATTGAAGGAAGCCAAAGAAGTCATCGAATCCCACTTGCAGCACAATCCCGTGCAACTCACTCGTTCGGTCGATCCTCTGCCCGCTGCTGTGCTGCAAGCGTTGCAGCGGGGAAAAAAGATCGAAGCAATCCAGCGGCTACGTGAGCACACAGGTATGGGCTTGAAGGAGGCGAAGGAACTCGTCGAGGCATCTCAAGTTGGAGCCAATCCTGGCAAGAGCAGGCTTGTGATAAGTGCCTTGGCAGGTGTGTTGCTTCTTGGTGCACCGGAGCTGGTTGCAGCTGCCGAGCCGCCAACCATTTACAAGCTCAGCTCGTCAAATGACAAACAAGCCGAGGCCACCTTCGAAACCGACATTGTCGAAAAGCTCGATATCGCATCCGCGGAGAACGTGGCTGTGCACTTCAGACACCACGCGGCAATATACTTTCTTCCCCGCGACCATGAATACTTCGAAGTGTGGTTCGCCCGATTGAAGGAAAGCCGCGACGCGGGCAAACCTGTTCGTTTTGCCTACGACGTTCTTGGCCAGGAACTCACCGCTGTGGAACGTCAGGAGTGACCGCATGGCCGCAATTTCTGCGCGGCTGCATCCGCTATCGCCAGCCACTCGATGAGCAAGCACCTGAAGCGCCGCGTACGCAACAAGCTCAAAGGGTGAATTGTTCCCGCTCGCGCTCACCGTCATTGCAGCGGCCTGTCTGTTGGGCGTCCTTGTCTTGCTGGCTCCGCGGAATCCGGCGTACAGCCACATCCGGCACACGATCCTTGTAACATGTAACGTCAGTGGTTACACTATGCCGTGATTCGGACCTTCAAGCACAAGGGCCTCGCGAGATTCTTTGAAACCGGATCGAAGTCCGGGATTCAATCTCAACATGCGGAGCGGCTACGCCTGATCCTGGGTCGTCTGAATGCAGCTGTTAAGCCTGAAGATATGGGACTTCCCGGGCTGAAGCTCCATCCGCTCAAAGGCTCCAGGAAAGGCACCTGGGCGGTGTCGGTTAGCGGAAATTGGCGAATCACGTTCAAATTTTCAGACGGCGATGCAGAGGTCGTCGACTACGAGGACTATCACTGAGAGAACCTGCCATGCGCATGCACAACCCCCCTCATCCCGGCGAGATTCTCAAGTCGCTTTGCCTTGAGCCTTTGGGGCTAAGCGTTACTCACGCAGCCGAAGCACTGGGAGTCAGTCGCAAGACCCTGTCCTCGATCGTGAACGGCCGGGCAGGCATCAGTCCGGAAATGGCAGTACGGCTATCGATTGCGTTTGATACCACCGCAGAGAGTTGGCTCAATCAGCAGACGCAATTCGACCTCTGGCATGCCGAGCAATCGCGCAAGCGGCTGCGGGTAACTCGGCTCGCAGCTTGATCCGATTGCATCCTGTGTCGGCGCGCGTTGCCTTCAATCACCCGCAGCGAGAAGCAGCCGATGGACGAAGACCTCGACACCCTTCCCCGCGAACAGCTGGTCGCGGAAATCAGAAAACTTCGCTCGGGAATCCGCGAACACAGGGACTCGACCGGCCAAGGCTTGTGCTGGCATCACCCGAACCTGTGGTCGTTGCTTCCGGAGAAGACGCCGCCTGACATCGCGGTCCCAGCATGGCCGCAGTTCATGCGCGGCTGTATCCGCTACCGCCAGTCGCTCGACGAGCAGGCGCCCGAAGCGCCGCGCACGGAGCAGGAGTTCGAGGGCTGAGATGCTGCCGATCGCGCTCACTGCCATCGCGGCCGTCTATCTGATTGCCGCTCTCATCGTGCTGGCTCCGCAGAAGCCTGCATACAGCCACATCCGGCACACGATCAGCGAGATCGGTGAGGTCGGAGCGCCACACCAGCGCTTCGTCGCTTTCGGCCTGTTCCTTCCTGTCGGTCTGCTCTTGCTGATCGTCGCATTGCTGGTGCAGCCGGTTTCCGCAGCAAGTGCTGCGCTGGCGCTCTGCATTTCCATCGGCTATCTCGTCGCGGCGGTTTTTCCCTGCGACGTCGGCTCGCCGCTGACAGGCTCGGTCCGCCAGACGATCCACAATCTTGGCGGCGCCGTGGAATATATCGGCGGCTCTTTCGCACTCTTGCGCGTCGCCGAAGATCTCGGCAGCCCATTCCGGGTCGCCGGTTTCTTCATCCTCGGCGCGGCGATAGCGCTGTCGCTGAAGCCGCTCGCTTCCGTGCGAGGCATCGTGCAGCGGCTCGCCGAATTCTGCCTGTTCATGGGGCTCGCGTTTTCCATCTGGTACAAGGTCTCTCATTCGAGCGGAGCCGTCGCGCTCGCGCGCTAGGATTGTCGACATCTCATGCCCACCATCTCGAAAAGCGACAAGCTGCTTACGCTCATCAATGTCTTCACCGTCGAGCCGGCAAAGCAGCAGCAACTGATCAATCTGCTCGCGCGCGCGACCGATGCGTCGGTCCGCCACGTGCCTGGTTTCATTTCCGCCAGCCTGCATCGCGGCCTCGACGGCACCAAGGTCACCATGTACGCCCAATGGCGCAGCATCGAGGACTATCAGGCAATGCGCGCGAATCCCGTCGCTTCGCCGTACATGCAACAGGCGCTCGCTCTGGGAACATTCGAGCCCGGAATGTACGAGGTCGTAGAGACCTACACCGCGGAAAATTGAGATGACCCCGCATCGCTCACACTGGTTGACGCGCACGTACTTCACGCTCGGCGCCCTCTTCCTGACACTTTCGATCGCATCGGCACCCGCCCGCTCCGCGGAACTTTCCGCAGCATCGCGAGCGGAGATCGATGCATTGCTCGATCGCCTGGGCCAGTCCGGATGCGAATTCAACCGTAACGGCAGCTGGTATGACGCGCCCAAGGCCAAAGCGCACCTGGCCCGGAAGCTCGACTACCTCCTCGACAAGAAACTTGTCGCCAGCACCGAACAGTTCATCGCGCTTGCCGGAAGCAAGAGCAGCAAGAGCGGCAAGACCTACTCGGTGCGGTGCCGGGGCGAAGATCCGGTTCCGAGTGCCACCTGGCTGACGACCGAGCTGCAGAAAATGCGAACGAAGAGCGTCGAAGAACAGAGGTAGACTTTGGCCTGGTGACGGCGACAGATACGCCCGCGCGTCCCAGCCAGGAGCAAGCCGTGACCGTCCGTATCGTGAGACTGGGAAGCGCGAGGAGCAAAGGCGAAGGAATCCGCATCGGCACCGTGCGGCGTCCGCCTCGCGGCGTTCCGAAAACCGAATACGCGGCGCAGAACTGGTACGACGTGTGGTTTCCGAACCTCGCCCCGAGCGTCGAGACCATGAAGCTCGCACAGAAGGCGACGACGCCCGCCGAATGGACGGCGTTCACCAGGAAATACCGCGCCGAAATGGCAACCCCCGAGCACAGCCATGCCATCGAGTTGCTGGCTGTGCTGTCCCATCAAACCAGCTTCTCGGTTGGTTGTTATTGCGAAGACGAGGCGCACTGTCATCGTTCGATTCTTCGGGTGCTGCTTGTCGAAAAGGGGGCGAAGGTCGAGCAGGAAATCTCCGTGTCGTCGAATACAGATTGACGATTCGCCTGTCCCACCTTCGTCATTCCGGCGAAAACCTCCCAATCTCGTCATCCCGGCGAAAGCCGGGACCCAGTGCCTTTGCGTTTCTTGGTGCTTCTCGCGATAACCGACTCACATCCCTGTGCGGTTCCACGCGCATCGGCGCGATCCCTCGCGCCGACCCCTGCGGGGCCTTTTCGGCCACCCTCCGCCGCCCCACACGGTGCCCAGAGCAAGAGCACCCCCTTCCGCCTTCGGCACCTTCCCCCCCAAGCGGGGGAAGGGAATCGCTCTTCGTATCGCTTTTATAGGGTGGGCCTTGGCCCACCGGCTTTGGCTCTTCGGGGGTCCCCCTTGGGCGTGGCGAGGACGCGGAGGAAAAAGCCCGCAGGGGCACGCGCAGGATGCGCGTGCGTTCGCTGTCAGGCCATGGATGGCCTGTCAGCGAACCTCCGCAGCGGCCTCGCGCAGTCGGCCACAGGCCGACCGCGCCCGCGCGGGTGCCCTTCTCTTTGGTTACTTTCTCTTGGGCAAGCAAGAGAAAGTGACTCGCTCGCCAGGGATGGCGAGTGAAAAACACAGGGACGTGGGTCGGTTTTCGCGAGAACACACCAGAGCAAAAGCAAAGGCGCTGGGTCCCGGCCTTCGCCGGGATGACGAGATTGGAAGGCTTTCGCCGGAATGACGAAACGGAGACGAAGTGCGAGGAATGACGAAGGTTCGCGCAATCCGCCCGCACGCTTGCACCGCGCGAACCGCGCCACAATATCGACACCTGCCCTTCAGCAATCACGAATCGCCAATGATGGATCCAGCCACCCTCCACGCGCTCGCCGCTTTCCCCGACCAACTCGAGGCGTTCTACGCGGCGATACCGACGAAATATGCGCATTGGACACCGCCATCGTGGGAAGGCATCCCGAGCGAGCTGCTGACGCCGACCGGGCAGATCTGCCATGTCCGCGATATCGAGATCGATGGATACCAGGCGCGCATCGAACGCGCACTCGCGGAGTCGAATCCATTTCTTGGTTCGATCGATACCTATCGGCTCGCCGCCGAACGCGAGTACGACAAGGCGGATGCCGCGGCCGCGCTCGCTGCCTTCCGCGCGGCGCGCAGCCGTACGATCGAGCGCATTGCGCAGCTCGATTTCGCGGAGCTCGATCGGCGCGCGGATTTCGAAGGCTATGGGCCGGTCACCGTGCGCGGCCTGATCCACTATCTTTGCAGCCACGATCAGCAGCACCTGGCCGGCCTGCAATGGCTGCTCGGCAGGATCGAGGCGCCGGGCGCGTAACATCGCACGCGAGTCGACGCGGGGACGACCTCGCCGATCGAATACGAAACGGGGACGGCCCCGAACGAACGCGAGGAAATCTCATGTCCTGGCTTCTTCTGATCCTGGCCGGCCTCTTCGAAATCGGCTGGGCCATCGGCCTCAAGTACACCGAGGGATTCACCCGGCTCTGGCCGAGCATCGGCACGGCGACCGCGATGGTCGTCAGCATCGTGCTGCTCGGCATCGCCATGAAGACGCTGCCGGTCGGCACCGCGTACGCGGTCTGGGTCGGTGTCGGTGCGGTCGGCACGGTGATTCTGGGCATCGTCCTGCTCGGCGAGCCGGCCAACCCGTTGCGCCTGATCAGCGTCGGCCTGATCATCGTCGGCATCGTCGGGCTCAAGCTGGCGACGCCGTCCTGATGGGGAAATGCAGCCAGTGGCAATCATCGAAACAGAACGCCTGATCCTGCGCGAGCTCGAAGCGGCCGACGCCGCGTTCATACTCGAGCTCCTCAACGATCCCGCGTGGCTGCGCTACATCGGCGACAAGGGCGTGCGCACGCTCGACGATGCGCGCGACTACATACGAAACGGACCGGCCGACATGTATGCGCGTTACGGCTTCGGCCTCTATCGCGTCGAAACGAAAGACGACGGCACGCCGGTCGGCATCTGCGGCCTGCTCAAGCGCGATACGTTGCCGGATGTCGACATCGGCTTCGCCTTCCTGCCCGCATTCCGTGCGCAGGGATACGCGCGCGAATCGGTGGTCGCGACGCTCGTCCACGCGCGGAACGTGCTCAAGATCGAGCGCGTCATCGCCATCACGTCGATCGACAATGACGATTCCGGCAAACTTCTCGAGAAAGTCGGAATGCACTTCGAACGCATGCTGCAGCTGTCCGACCACGGCGAGGAAGTGAAATTGTTCGCCGTCGATTTCTGAGCGGCGGCACCTCCGCCTTCACTTCGTCTTCATGCCAGTGCGTTGACACGTTCCGCAGCGGCGGCTATATGAGCAGCGCAAGCGGGAGCGGGTGCATCAGGGGAAAGAAGGGGCGCTTGCGCCTCCCAATGCTCACGAGGTGCGCCAATGCATTTCACCACGCTCTTTCGATTGCGCGCGGCATTGCTGTGCGTTCTCGCCTTCGCCCCGTTGCACGCTGCACACGCGCAGACACTCGATCTGCATGTCACCGTCAGCACCGACCTCACTGCGGATTCCTGCGGCACCGCGCAAACGATCGACATCACCGCAGGCGAGCAGGTCAACTTCTGCTACACGATCACCAACGACAGCGATGATCTGCTCGGCTATCACACGCTGATCGACGACATCGACGGCACGCTGCTGCAGGATTTCGCGCAGGACGTGCCGGCAGGCCAGAGCTTCCAGTACAACGACATCCGCGTCGTCACCGCCGGCCAGACGCTGACCTCGACGTGGACTGCGTCGACTGCGCTCGCCGCGTACGACGTGGCTTCGGCAACCACCGACCCGGATCGCGTTCTCGCCGACGGCTTCGACGGCGGATCGGCCGCCTATGCATTCGAGGACATCAGCGCGACCGGCGCCGATCTCGCGCTCGACGACGATGGCGAAGCCACCGTCGACATCGGTTTCGACTTCGATTTCTACGGCGTAAGCTCGAGCATCGTCCGCGTCGGCAACAACGGCGGCATCCTGTTCGGCGTCGACGCCGGCGACCTCGGCTACAACAATCTCGTCCTGCCCAACTCGACGCTGGGCACGGCAATCCTGCCGTTCTGGGACGATTTCGATTCCGAAAGCGGCGGCGTCTACGCACAGACGCTGGGCGATGCGCCGAACCGCCGCCTCGTCGTCGAGTGGAAGGATCGCCTGCACTACGACGGATCCGAAAACATCGATCCGGCGACCTTCGAAGCGATTCTCTACGAAGGCAGCAACACTATCCTGTTCCAGTACGCCGACGTCGACATGGACGGCACGGAATTCGACGGCGGCCTGTCGGCGACGATCGGCCTGAACCAGGGCACGCGCGCCGAGCAGTTCTCGCAGGACACCGCATCGGTTTCGAGCGGCACGGCAATCCTGTTCACTCCGCAGCCGGTGACCGGCTACAGCGACAGCGACACCGTCACGATCAACGCCGGCGCGCCCGACATCGTCGTTACTCCGGCAACGCTCGACACCACGGTCGCCGCCGGCAGCACGACGTCGCTGCCGTTGTCGATCGGCAATAACGGCGATCGCGATCTGGACTGGAGCATCCTCGAGGCGCCGGCATCGTCGTCGCTGCCGTTCGCTTCGCGCGTTGTTCCTCGCCAAAGCGATACCGCGCAGACCGCGTCGGCCTACGCACCGCGGCAACGTTCCAGCGAGCTGATGCCGCTCGACAAGGTGCCAACGCCCGCAGGCCCATCCGTACCCGCGTTCGGCGTGAATCTCAACATCCTCGACGGCAATACCTTCGTCCGTTTCGACGCGGCCAATCCGGGCAGCACGACGCCGATCGCATCGACGGCGCGCACGCTGGTCGGTGGCGCGTTTCTCAACGACGATTTCAGCCGCTTCTATACGCTGGATTTCGATAGCAGCGAATTCCTGTCACTGTCGACCAGCGACGGCAGCGAACAGGTGATCGGCCCTGCGGTGCACGTCGCCGGCGAAGACTGGAGCGGACTTGCGCTCGACCGCAGCACCGGCGTGCTCTACGCGAGCAGCACGATGATGAGCGGCGGGTTGTCGTCTACGCTGTACACGATCGATCCCGCGACCGGTGCGGCGACCGTGATCGGAGCGATCGCGGACGATGTCCGCATCATCGAGATCGCCGCGAACGCGGCCGGCCAGCTCTACGGCGTCGACATCGCCGGCGACACCCTCATCGGAATTCTCGGCACGGCGCAGACAGTGATCGGACCGCTCGGCTTCGACGCCGAATTCGCCGAAGGTCTCGACTTCGATGCGGCGAGCGGAACCCTCTACTTTGCCGCGGTCAACAACGAAAGCGTGTTCTCGCAGCCGGCGCAGATGTACACGATCGACACCGCAACCGGCCATGCCACGCTCGTCGGTGGCATCTCGGCGGACCCGGATGGCGCACAGATCAGCGCCTTCGCGATCGCCGTGGCCGGTGGTGCCTGCGCCACGCCGGAGGACGTGCCCTGGCTCAGCGTCGCACCTGCATCGGGTACGACGACGCCTGGAAATACCACCGAGGTCACGGTTGGCTTCGACGCCAGCGCGCTGACCACTGGTGTCTACACGGCGAATCTCTGCATCGGCAGCAACGATCCCGATCAGCGGAACCAGAGCGTGCCGGTCAGCCTGACGGTTCAATAGCAATGCCATCGTGGCGGAGGCGCAGCGCGCGCCTCCGCCGTTGTGTGACATGCGTCCCCGAATCCGCCCGGCTCGGCGCTGAACCGCCCTCTCCTGCCCCCGGCCCGCCACAAGCGCATCGGTATACTGGCCCCGTCTACAACCGGGGAGTTCACAATGGATCTGCGTACGCCCGTGGCCTTGCGGCCCGTCGGTGCCTTTCTGCTTGCCTGCGTTTTCGTCCTCGCTTCCGGCTGCAATCGCCAGCCGCAGGGCGTGCCCGAAGTCCAGGGCGAAAAGAAACCGATCGCCGCCGAGGCGGCACCGCCGAAGGCCGAGACACCGCAAGGTTTCGCGCTCGCATCGACGCGCGCCGAGCCGTATCAGGGGCAGCTCGCGCTGACGCTGGAGTTCACGCAACCGATCGTGGGAACCCAGGCGTTCGACACCTTGATCGTCGTCACCGGCACCAAGGGCGAAACCGTGCAAGGCAGCTGGGTGCTGGACGAGGACGCGAAAACGCTGCGTTTCCCGTTCGTGCAGGCCGATGCGAGCTACACCGTGCGCCTCAAGGGCGAGCTCGCTGCCGTCGACGGCAAGACGCTAGGCGCGGAAGTCAGCAAGGAGATCTACACCGGCCCGATGCAGCCGGCCGCCGGTTTCGCCTCGCAGGGCAGCGTACTGCCGGCGCGCGAAACGCGCGGACTGCCGGTGGTCTCGGTCAACGTCAAGGAAGTCGACGTCGAATTCCTGCGCGTGCGCGACAAGGAGGTTGCGAACTTCTTCGCCGCCTACCAGAAGAACGGCAAGCGCAGCGGCTACGAGCTCGATCCGCGCTACGGCTGGTACGGTCGCAAGGGCAAGCCGGTCACCGACATCGCCGAATCGGTCTATTCGAACCGCTTCGTGCTGACCGGCAAGGACAACGAGCGCACGCTGAACTACCTGCCGATCCAGAATATTTCGGAGCTGTCGCAGTCGGGCCTGTACTTCGCCGTGCTCAAGCGCGCCGGCAGTTTCGATTCCGAGTACGAAACGAGTTTCTTCTTCGTCAGCGACATCGGCCTGCACACGCGCGCGTACAAGGACAAGCTGTTCGTGCACGCCGCATCGCTGAAGAGCGGCGAGCCGCTGAGCCGCGTTGCGCTGTCGGTGCTGGATGCGAAAGGCGAAGCGCTGGTCACCGGCGAGACCGATGCGGGCGGCAACGTGCAGCTGGCCTATGCGCTGAATGCCGAGCACGTGCTGGTCGCCAATGCCGGCAAGGATGTCTCGCTGCTGCCGTTCAACCAGCCGGCATTGGATCTTTCCGATTTCGCGGTGGCCGGCCGCAAGCAGGCCTGGTTCGACGTGTTCGGCTGGGCCGATCGCGATCTGTACCGTCCCGGCGAAACGATCCGCCTGTCCGCGCTGCTGCGCGACTACGACGGCAATCCGATCAAGCCGCAGCCGCTGTTCCTGACCCTGAAGCAGCCGGACGGCCGCCCGTACGCGGAAGCGCAGCTCGATCCGAAAGACCTCGGCTATTTCGAGTGGGCGCGCGAAATTCCCGTCGATGCGCCGACCGGCCGCTGGCAGGTCGAATTCCGCACCGATCCGAAGAGCAAGGATGCGACGCAGGGCCTGACCTTCCGCATCGAGGAATTCCTGCCGGAACGGCTCAAGCTCGATCTGACCAGTGCGCAAACAACCATCAAACCGGGTGAGCCGCTCAAACTCGCGGTCGAGGCCGACTATCTTTACGGCGCGCCCGCCGCGGGCAACCGCTTTACCGCGCGCCTGACCGTCGCCGCCGACCAGCATCCGGTCGATGCGCGCAAGGATTTCTATTTCGGTGATCCGGCGATCGAATTGCCGAAGGAAGCCAAGGACGCGATCGACACCGAGCTCGACGAGCATGGCAAGCTCGAGCAGGACATCGATCTCGGCGACGCCGCCAAGGCTGCGGCGCCGGTCGCGGCCATCGTTTCGGGCAGCGTCTATGAATCGGGCGGCCGCACCGTCACGCGCACGCTCAAGCGCACGGTATGGCCCGCGGATACGCTGGTCGGCGTGCGTCCGCTGTTCGATCTCAAGGACGGCTCGGATGCGCGCGCACGCGCGGGCTTCGAAGTCATCCGCAGCAACGCCAACGGCGACATGCTCGCCGGCCAGAAACTGAAACTGACGCTGGTGCGCGAGCACCGCGACTTCCGCTGGACCTACGACAACGAGAGCGGCTGGCATTTCGACTACACCGACCGCTACGAGAACACCGAGACGCGCGAGCTCGACGTGCCCGCCGGCCAGGCGCTCAAGTTCGACGTGCCCGTCGAGTGGGGCAACTACCGCGTCGAGATCCTCGATCCGTCGACGAACCTGACCACGCGCCTGCCGTTCTTCGCCGGCTGGAGCTGGAACGACGACAACCGCGGCAAGGAAGCACGCCCGGACAAGGTCAAACTCGCGCTCGACAAGCCGACGTATCGCGCCGGCGACACGCTGAAGGTGACGATCACGCCGCCGCAGGCAGGCCCCGGCGTACTGCTGGTCGAATCCGACCATCTGCTCTACACGCGCAACATCGACGCCAAGCCCGGCGCGGTGTTCGAGATCCCGGTGACCAAGGACTGGGAACGCCATGACGTCTACGTGACCGCGCTGGTGCTGCGCGGCGGTTCGGCGGTCGAGAAGATCACGCCGGCGCGTGCCGTCGGTGAGGCGTTCGTACCGATCGATCGCAGCGAGCGCAAGATCGAGGTGACGATCGAAGCGCCGCCGCAGATGAAGCCGGAAATGGATCTGCCGGTCACGGTCAAGGCACCCGCGCTCGCCGGCAAGAAGGCGTACGTCACGGTGTCCGCGGTCGACGTCGGCATCCTCAACATCACGCGCTTCGCGCGTCCCGATGCGAACGCGTGGTTCTTCGCGCAGCGCGCGCTCGGCGTCGATGCGTATGACCTGTACGGTCGCGTCATCGAGAGCTTCGACGGCAACACCGCGAAATTGCGCTACGGCGGCGACATGGCGCTGGCCGCAATGCCGCAGGCACGCCGGCCGACCGCGAAGGTGCTGACCGTCGATCTGTTCTCAGGCGCCGTCGCGCTCGACGCGAAAGGCGAGGCGAAGGTCGCGCTGAAGATGCCGGACTTCAACGGCACGGTGCGCGTGACCGCGCTCGCCTTCAGCGAGAACCAGTACGGCGGCACCGACACGGAAACGATCGTGCGCGCGCCGCTGGTCGCCGAGATCTCGACGCCGCGCGTGATGGCGCCCGGCGACCAGGCCCAGCTGACGCTCGACCTGCAGAATTTCTCCGGCGGCGAACGCGAGTTCAGCGTCAAGGTGTCCGCGGAGAAACCGCTCGCGGTCGCACAAGGCACGCGCAAGGTCACGCTCGCCGACAACGCGAAGATGACGCTGAACTTCCCGCTGACCGCGCAGGAAGGCTACGGCGTCGGCAAGATCGGCGTGGTCGCGCAAAGCGGCGAAATCAAGATCGATCGCCATTTCGAGCTCGCCGTACGCGCCGCGTGGCCGAGCGTGCTGCGCTCGACGCCGCGTGCGCTCGACAAGCTGGAGCCGATAACGCTTGGCGCCGACGCGATCGACGGCCTGCTCGCCGACTCGATCGCCGCACGGCTCACCGTATCGAGCCTGCCGCCGCTGCCGTTCGCTTCCGCGCTGCGGGACCTGCTCAAGTATCCGTACGGCTGCGTCGAGCAGACGACCAGCAAGGGCTTCGGCTCGCTGCTGCTCGACGAGAAGACCGCGCAGAACCTGCACGTCGATGGCTTGTCGGCGCTCGAGCGCAAGGCGCGCGTCGAGGGCGCAATCGGCCGCATCGCCTCGATGCAGACGCCGACCGGACACTTCTCGATGTGGGGCGGCGACAGTTACGTGAGTGAAATCCTGACTCCCTACGTCGTCGAATTCCTCGAGGACGCACGCGACGAAGGGTTCGCCGTTCCCGACGACATGCTGCAGAAGGCGCTGAAGCGTCTCAACGACGATCTGTTGTCCGGCGGGCATCCGTACTACGGGTACGAGCACAGCGATCATCTGCGCTTCGCCGACGAGGCGTATTCTGGCTACGTGCTCGCGCGCGTGAACCGCGCGCCGCTCGGCACGCTGCGCGCGCTGTACGATAACGAGCGCTCGAAGTCGCTGACTGCATTGCCGCTGGTCCAGCTCGGCGTCGCACTGAAGTTGATGGGTGACCAGCCGCGTGCGGAAAAAGCCGTCGCCGAAGCGTTCGCGAAGAAGGCCGATCGGCCGTGGTATCTCGGCGACTACGGTTCGGACCTGCGCGACACCGCGCTGATGATCGCGCTGGCGCATCGTTACGGCTTGAGCAAGCCCGAGTACGACGGCCGCGTGTTCGATCTCGCGCGCGAGCTGACGACGGGCCAGCACCAGTCCGACGATCAGCAGCGCAAGTCGGGCTACCGTTCGCTGTATCTCAGCACACAGGAACAGATCGCGATCGCGCGCCTCGGCAAGACGCTGATCAAGGATGGCGACACCGTCGTGTCCGGCACGCTGTCGATCGGCGGCACGTCGAGCGCAATCAGCCCGGATCGCTTGTGGAGCCGTCAGTTCTCCGGCGCCGACGTGCGCGCCGGCGTACGCTTCATGCCCGAAGGCGATCTGCCGCTGTATGCAACGACCGACATCGCCGGCATTCCGAAGACCGCACCTGCGCCGGATGACAACTACGTCTGGATCCAGCGCAGCTTCTACACGCTCGACGGCAAGCCGTGGGAACCGGGCCCGCTCAAGGAAGGCGACAGCCTGATCGTCGGCATCAAGCTCGAAGCACGCAAGGCGATGCCGGATGCGCTGCTGGTCGACCTGCTGCCCGGCGGCCTGGAGATCGAGAACTTCAATCTCACCGACGCCAAGCAATGGGCCGACGTGGTCGTCGATGGCATCACGATCACCGAACGCGGCGATGCGGCCGAGGTGCGCCACGAGGAATTCCGCGATGACCGATACGTCGCCGCGCTGAAGCTCGACGAAGGCCAGGCTGCGCATGTGTTCTATCTCGTGCGCGCCGTATCGCCCGGCACCTATCGCATGCCGCCGCCGCTGGTCGAGGATATGTATCGGCCGGAGGTGCGCGGGATTGGCAAGAGTGAGCCGGCTTCGATAAAGGTCGTGGAGCCGTAGTCAGACGAGGTCGAATATGACAGACCCTATCGACGAGCAATACGACAAAGACCAGCTTCATTTGGCTGCTCAAGATGGCAGTCTTGACCACGTGAAAGAGCTACTCGATGCCGGCGCTGATTTCGATGCCTTCGACGAAATCGGCAGGACTCCACTTCATTACGCAGCGGAGAATGAACATTTCGATGTAGTGGCCCTTTTGCTGGAACGAGGCGCGAACGTAAATGGGCGTCACGAGGCAATGATCGGCAATACGCCATTGGGCGAGATCGCTGGAAACTGTTCGCTGCGCATGGCAGAAATGCTGGTCTCGGCCGGGGCTGACCCGACAATTCGGGGCTGGATGCGACTAAGCGCCTTGGATCGCGCAGAAAAGCGCGAAAAGGAAGACGGTCGTCAGGTCTACGATCTTCTGTGTCGCGTTTCAAGGCAACGTCGTTAGCGTCGGTCACGGCCGTTGCACATTCTTTAGCCCTCCCCTTCAAGGGGAGGGTTAAAGATGAAGATTCGGCGGCGTCGCATAAACATGAAAGGTCAAACCAACCAGCAGATCCTCGAACGCAGCCTCCACCGGCAACTCCGCAACGCGCCAACTGACGCAGAGCGCAAACTCTGGCAACGATTGAAAGGACGGCAACTCGAAGGTTGCAAATTCCGCCGTCAGCATCCATACGGCAACTACATCCTGGACTTCGCCTGTCTCGAACGAGCACTTGTTGTCGAGCTGGATGGCAGCCAACACATGGAGACCGCTTCGAAGGACAACGAACGAACGCGCTTTCTCGAGGCTGCGGGATTCATGGTCTTGCGTTTCTGGAATAACGAGGTAATGGGTGAACTGGATGGCCTGCTCGAGGTGATTCAGCGGAAGCTGATCGCAAGGGCAACGGCAAACCCATCCCCACCCAACCCTCCCCTTGAAGGGGAGGGCTAAAGATGAAGATTCGGCGGCGCATCAGGCAGCTCGTTGCGGCAACGCTCGCGATGATCGCGGTTGCACTGCTGCTCGACCACGCCTTCCC
>Ga0193717_1000654_pt1 | contig 22177 bp, 26 predicted proteins | sample U2c2metaG_FD_145900 | JGI IMG/M metagenome (GOLD analysis project Ga0193717, IMG submission 145900) | Soil microbial communities from a riparian zone of the East river system, Colorado, United States - U2c2 | ecosystem: Environmental > Terrestrial > Soil > Riparian zone | place: USA: East River...
CCGAGGCGCGCGGCTTCACTCGTGGTGTGTTCGAGCATTTCCATCCACTGTGGCGACAGGAAATCCACGTAGCGCGCTTCGGCGCCGCGCGCGCCGTAGATCGGTGTGATCTCGACACCACCGATGCCGGCCGCGGCGATCGCTTCGAGCTGCGCGGTGAGCTGCGCCTTGTCGACTGCACTGCCCGGCCACCACCAGCGGGTCCACGGCTTGGCGCTGACCGTGACCTCCGGCCATACCGAAGCCCGTTCCTGCGCGACGCCGGTGTTCACGAGAGTCGCGATGAGCGACGCACACAGCAACGCAAATACCGGCCGGCATCGTGTCTTCATTTTTCCGCCGTGATTTCGACGCGATTGTCTTCCGGATCACGCACCACGCATTCGTAGTAACCGTCGCCCGTGCGGCGCGGTCCACTGTCCGGCATCACGCCGTCGGCCCGCAAGCGCGCGGCCAGCGCATCCACGGCGGCTTCATCGCCGATGCTGATCGCCACGTGGGCAAGGCCCAGCAGCTCGTTTGCCGCACGCTGATTCACGTCCTGACGCGTCATGAGCTCGAGGCGGGCGCCGCCGCCGAACTTGAGGAAACGCGATTCGAAACCCTTGCGCGGGTTGCGATAGAGCTCACCCACCTGGGCGCCGAGGTACTTCGCGTAGAACGCCGCCACGCGGTCGATGTCGAACACCCAGACGCCGACGTGTTCGAGGCGCACGCTCATTCGAGCTCGCGAAGCATCACGTTATCGGTCTGCGGATCCGTGCCGACGACGAAGATCTGCGTCCCCACTTTGCGGAAACCGCACTTGCGATAGAACGCCTGCGCGCGCTCATTGCGCTCCCAGACGCCCAGCCAGAACTCACGCGCGCCACGCGCGCGGGCTGCCTGCTCGGCAGCTTCCATGAGCGCACGCGCCACACCCTGACCCTGCCACGGCTTGTCGACGTAGAAGCGTTTGAGCTCCACGGGAGCGCGTACAGCAATACCCGCCGGAGGATGCGCCACGCGCACCTGGGCAAATCCCGCCAGCGCATCGCGCCCGTCACAAGCCAGCAGCGTGTCGAGGCCTTCGTCGAGAATCTCGCCGCGCTGCAGCTCTGGACGCCACGTCGATGCCAGGAACGCCTGCATGTCTTCCGGCGTGTTGTCGGCAGCGAAAGTCTCGAAAAATGTGCGCGCGCCGAACTCCGCGAGTGCTTCGGCATCAGCGGCCGTGGCGCGCCGGATGTGCACGGCCGCGCCTTGGCTAACTACATCTGCGGTCATCGTCACCCTCGTCTCTTCACCTACGGCTCCGGGATGCGTGCCGACTCGGCCAGCAGTATCTCGCAGGCGCCGGCCCCCGTGTCGCCGCGCGACAGCGAAGTTCGCATGCCGCCGTCCCCGCCTTCGATGTCCACGAGCCGACCGGAAAGTGTTACCACGCTGCCGGCGCGCAGACGGCCGAGCACGCTGCTCACCGCGGAGTTCTCCGGAATCACGTGCCAATTGGCCGAGTTCGATATCCGCGAGCACCGCGCTGTCGGACATCGGGCCCCAGCCCACCGCGAAATCGGTTGGCACGAGTTTCGCCAGGGCACCGACGGAATAGTCTTCGCGATGAAGGACACGAACGGTGGCACTGAACTCGGCGCGCGGCCGCAGCCGAAATTCTCCGCGTTCGATGACGGCAGCGGAGTCGATGACGCGCTGCTCGGGATCGGAGGCCACCAGCACGCCCGGCGCGTGAGCGATTTCGCGACTGGAATAGAGCTTGTAGCACGCGAAGATCGCGAGCGCGGCGACAGCGACGGGAGCGAGACGCATGGCGACGAATCGTAAGGTATTCTTCGGGCCATGCAGCTCGAGTTCACCAAAATGCACGGCCTCGGCAACGACTTCATCGTGTTCGACGCGCCGCGTGACGGCTGGTTGCCGACCGCCGCGCAATGGCGCGCGCTGGCCGCCCGTCATACCGGCATCGGCTTCGACCAGGCGCTGGTGCTCGAACCGGCACGTCGAGCCGGCACCGACGTCTACTACCGCATCTTCAACGCTGATGGCGGCGAGGTGGAGCAATGCGGCAACGGCGTGCGCTGCCTCGCGTCCTTTCTGCACCGCCGCGGAAGCGTCACCAACGGCCAGGGTGAAATCGTGCTCGACAGCCCGGCGGGGCCGATCCACGCGCGCATTCACGACGCCAACCTCATTTCGGTCGACATGGGTGTGCCCAATTTCGATCCGCGCTCCCTGCCCTTCGAAGCCTCCGCCGAAGCGCATGTCTATCCGCTGACTGTCGCGGGCACGGAAGTGGAAATCGGCGCGGTGTCCGTGGGCAATCCGCACGCCGTACTCACGGTCACGTCGGTCGCGAGCGCGCCCGTGGACCGGCTTGGACCCGCCATCGAGCGTCATCCACGCTTTCCGAAGCGCGTGAACGTCGGATTCATGGAAATCGTCGACCGTGCACATATCCGATTGCGCGTGTTCGAGCGCGGAACCGGCGAGACGCTCGCCTGTGGCACGGGTGCGTGCGCCGCTGTCGCGGTTGGCAGACGGCACGGACGGCTCGATGGCACCGTCGAAGTCGAACTGCCGGGTGGAAACCTCGAAATCACCTTTGCCGCCCCCGGCGAACATATTTGGATGAAAGGCCCGACCGCTGTATCGTTCACCGGCCGGGTGGATATCTAGGGGAGATCAAAAAAGCATGAGCACACAAACCGCACGTGGTTTGGCCGCGGGTCAGACAGATGAAGAACGCATCGAGCGTTACCTCAACCTGAACCCCGACTTCTTCGAACGTCACCAGCCACTGCTCGCGCGCATGCGCCTGCCGCACATGCGCACCGGTTCCACCGTCTCGCTGGTCGAGCGCCAGGTGGAAGTGCTGCGTGAACAGAAAACCGAAGCGGATCGCCGCCTCGCGGAATTCATCGCGGTCGCCCGCGCCAACGACACCCTCGCGGAGCGCATCCATCGCTTCACGCGCCGCATGCTTCGCGCGCCCAACGCGGTCGCGGCCATCAACACGCTCGAAGCCAGCCTGCGTGAAGACTTCGACGCGTTTCATTCGGTGCTCGTGCTCACCGCGCCCATCGCCTCGCTGGCGACAGTCGAAGCCGAGCCGTTCCTGCGCAAGCTGCCGGCCGATGACGCCAACATCCGCACCTTCGAAGCGCTGCTCGCCACCGGCAAGCCGCGCTGCGGCCAGGTGCGCGACACGCAGCGTGATTTCCTGTTCGGCCCCGAAAGCGCGAGCATCGGCTCCGTGGCGCTGGTGCCGCTGGGTGAAAACGGCACGCTGGGGCTGCTGGCTCTCGGCAGCGCGGAACGCGAACGTTTCCATCCGGGCATGAGCACGGAATTCCTGAAGCGCATGGGCGAACTGATTACGGATTCTCTCGCACGGCCGTGAAACGGCCGACGGACGGCGCCGCTTCGGCGCCGGTTTCCGACGTGGCGCGTGAGCGCCTGCGAATAATCGACGGCTACCTCAGGCATCTCGGCACCGAGCGGCGGCTTTCACCGCACACTTCCTCTAACTACGCGCGCGACCTGCGCGCGCTCGCGGATTTCATGGAGCGCGGCAACCTGGCGGCCTGGAAACAGGTCGATAGCCAGCACGTGCGCGTGTTCGCCGCGCGCGCACATGCCGGCGGCTTGAGTCCGCGCAGCGTGCAACGCCGCCTGTCGGCGGTGCGCGGATTCTTCAACTACCTGGTGCGCGAGCGCATCGTCACCAGCAATCCAGCCGTCGACATCCGCGCGCCCAAGGCGGCGAAACGCCTGCCCGGCACGCTCGACGTCGACCAGCTCAATCACCTCCTCGACATTCCGCCGGAAGATGCGCTGGCGGTGCGCGACAAGGCGATCATGGAGTTGTTCTATTCCTCGGGGCTGCGGCTCGATGAGCTCGTCGGCCTCGACATCGCCGAGCTCGACCTGGTCGACCGTACGGTTCGCGTGCTGGGCAAGGGCCGAAAGACGCGCGTCGTGCCCGTGGGCCGCAAAGCCGTCGACGCACTTCGCGCCTGGCTGCGCGAGCGCGCGGCCCTCGCAGACGTGGAAGATCCCGCGCTGTTCGTGGGCCGGAACGGCTCGCGCCTGAAGCATCGCGCGGTGCAGCTGCGCATCGCTTACTGGGCCCGTCGCAAAGGCTTGCCGAGCCACGTTTACCCCCACCTGTTCCGGCATTCGTTCGCCACGCATCTGCTTGAATCGAGTAAAGATTTGCGTGGCGTCCAGGAGCTGCTCGGCCACGCCGACATCGCAACGACGCAGATCTACACACACCTTGATTTCGCCCACCTGGCCCGCACCTACGACGCTTCCCACCCTCGGGCGAAACGAAAGACGTAAATCGTCTTAAAGGTCCAGCATGGAAAGTTTCAATCCGCACGGCACGACGATCCTCGCCGTGCGGCGCAACGGCGCCGTGTCCATCGGCGGCGATGGACAGGTCACTCTCGGCAACACCGTGATGAAGGGCAACGCGCGCAAGGTGCGGCCCCTCGGCAATGGCAAGGTGCTCGGCGGCTTCGCCGGCGGCACGGCCGACGCTTTCACGCTGTTCGAACGTTTCGAAGGCAAGCTCGACAAGTTCGGCAATCTGACTCGCGCGGCTATCGAGCTGGCAAAGGACTGGCGCAGCGATCGCTATTTGCGTCGCCTCGAGGCGCTGTTGTTAGTCGGCGATACCAAGAACCTGTTCGTGATCTCCGGCAATGGCGACGTCATCGAGCCCGACCACGACGTGGTCGCCATCGGCTCTGGCGGGCCCTTTGCCCAGTCTGCGGCGCGCGCGCTCATCGAGAACACCGATCTCGATGCGCGCAGCATCGTCGAGCGCTCGCTCAACATCGCCGCCGATATCTGCATCTACACGAACCGCAACCTCGTCATCGAGGAACTGAAGTAATGACTCCGCGCGAAATCGTTTCCGAACTCGACAAACACATCGTCGGCCAGGGCGCCGCCAAACGCTCCGTCGCCATCGCGCTGCGCAACCGCTGGCGCCGCATGCAGGTCGAAGTTCCGCTGCGCCAGGAAATCACGCCCAAGAACATTCTGATGATCGGCCCCACGGGCTGCGGCAAGACCGAAATCGCGCGCCGGCTTGCACGGCTCGCCAAGGCGCCGTTCGTGAAAGTGGAAGCCACTAAATTCACCGAGGTCGGCTACGTGGGCCGCGAGGTGGACTCCATCATCAAAGACCTGGCCGAAGTCGCCGTGAAGATGACGCGCGATGAAGAGATCGCCAAAGTGCGCGACCGCGCCGCCGATGCGGCCGAAGAGCGCGTGCTGGACGCCCTGCTGCCTCACCCCAAGATGATGGGTTTTTCCACCGATGGCGAGCCGAGCCCGCGCGACCAGGAAACACGCCAGAAATTCCGCAAGATGCTGCGCGAAGGTGCGCTGAATGATCGTGAGATCGAGCTCGACCTGCGCGCCATCCCGCCCGGCGTGCAGTTCATGGTGCCGCCCGGCATGGAAGAAATGCAGGAGCAGCTCACCAGCATGTTCGCCAACATGGGCGGAAACCGTACCAAGCCGCGCAAGCTCAAAGTGAAGGAAGCGCAGAAGCTCCTCATCGAAGAGGAAGCCGGCAAACTCGTCAACGAAGAAGAGCTGCGCGCCAGGGCGCTCGCCAACGCCGAGCAGAACGGCATCGTGTTCATCGACGAAATCGACAAGATCGCGCGCCGCCAGGAAACCATGGGCGCCGACGTGTCACGCGAAGGTGTGCAACGCGACCTGCTGCCGCTGGTTGAGGGCAGTACCGTGTCCACGAAGTACGGGCAGATCAAGACCGATCACATCCTGTTCATCGCCTCGGGCGCGTTCCACATGTCGAAGCCTTCAGATCTGATCCCGGAGTTGCAGGGCCGCTTCCCGATTCGCGTCGAACTCAATTCGCTGGGAGTGGACGACTTCGTGCGCATCCTCACCGAGCCCGATGCCTCACTGACGGCTCAGTACAAGGCACTCATGGGCACCGAACAGGTGGAGGTGAACTTCGCGACGGACGGCGTGCGCCGCATCGCGGAGATCGCCTTCAGCGTCAACGAGAAAACCGAGAACATCGGCGCACGTCGGCTTCACACCGTCATGGAGCGGCTTCTCGAAACCGTGTCTTTTGACGCGGCGGAGAATGGCGGCACGAAAGTGAACATCGACGCAGCCTACGTGGAGCAGCATCTCGGCAATCTCGCCAAGGACGAGGACCTGTCGCGCTACATTCTGTAGAGTCTAGCGATGAACCCTTCTCCAATCACTCACGGACGCCGGCGCTTCGCCGGCGTTTGAGAGTGGCGGCACGCCTGGAAATAGGTAGCCCTGAATGAGAATTGCCAAACCGTTATTGCTGGTGATTACGCCCATCGGTGTCGTCTGGGGTGTCATCGAGGCCTGGCGGTTCCACTGGTGGTTGGCGGTGCTCATGAGCGCGCTGCTCAGCGTCATCAGCCTGTTCATGTGGATGACGGTGAAGCGCATCCGCGCCGAGCGCGCACCCCCGTGACCAACGAGCTTTTGACATCGGCCGCGGCGGAACGCAACAAGGATCCGATCCTTACTGTACTGGAGTCCGTACTTCCCGTTACCGGAAACGTGCTCGAAATCGCGTCCGGCACCGGTCAGCACGTGTGCTTTTTCGCCGAGGCACTGTCCGGCATCCGCTGGCAACCCACCGAGCCCGACGAAGCATCGCGTGAAGCCATTTCCACGCGCATTCGCGCGTCGGGGCTCGCCAATGTCGCGCCGCCCATTTCACTCGATGTCCTGGAGCCGCGCTGGCCGGTAAACGAAGAGTTCGATGCGGTGCTGTGCATCAACATGGTCCACATCTCGCCGTGGGCGTCCACTCACGCGCTGTTTCGCGGTGCTGCGCGGCACCTGAATACGCAGGGAAAGCTCGTTCTCTACGGACCGTATCTCGAGAACGGCAAGGCGGTGCAGTCCAACCTCGACTTCGACGCGTCCCTGAAGCGGCGAAATCCCGAGTGGGGTCTGCGTGAACTCGAAGAGGTGACGCGGGTGGCCGCTGGCCACAGCCTCCAGCGCCTGCAGATCGTGCGCATGCCGGCTAACAACCTTACCGTGGTGTTCGGCAGATCGCTGTAGCGGCAGGCTCGCGGTTCACTGCTGCATGGATTCACCCGGCGTAACCGGCGATTCCCAGCCGTCGTAGCGCGCGCAGTATTCGCCCGCCAGCCGCGCGAGCTCGAGCGTGATTCCGTTGATGGCGTGGGTATCGACGCTGTGGACTCGGGAGACCACCAGCGCGAAGGGCATGTCTTCGCCTTCTTCTTCCGACATGCCCTCGTCTTCTACGGCGAACTCGATGGCCAGCAGTGTCTCGCGGCAGGCGGCGCGCGAAGCTTCGTCGGCGAAGTGCAGCCAGTGCTCCACCTTGCGTGGCACTTCGTGCGCGTCGCCCTGCTCCGCCAGCGCCTCGAGCAGGCGCCGATTCTGCATGCGCTCGAGATTGGATTCCGAGGGGTAAAGCGTGAGGTATTGCTCCCACTCGGGCTGGAACGTGCTGCCGGTTTCGTATTTGTATTCCGGGAATGCCTTCAGCGCGCTCGCAACCGAGGTGGTGAGTTCCCCCGGCTCCGCCGCATAGAAATAAAACTCGCGACGCCCGTTACCGGTGATGCGACCGACGAGCTGCGCCCCGCAGGTAGCCGGCACCAGCGAATCGAGCGCTTCGCCGATCTCATGCAGCCGTCGCGATTCCTCGTTGGTCGCGAGTCCATCGGGCTTCGCCGCCAGCAACTGCACCCATACCCACAACAGCCACGGCCGCGTCTCGACCGGCACGTCGTCGCGGATTCCGAGGTCGACAAAAATGGACGACACCGCGTCGTTGACGCGCGCAAAGTAAAAATCCCACTCGTCGGACAAGCGAGGCTCTCTCCTTTCAGTTCTCGGGTTTGAGCCAGCGCGCAAGCCATGCGGAAATCTCCGCGTAGAAGAGCCGGCTGTCTTCACCCTTTTGTATCCAGTGGTTCGCGTCGGGAAAGACGATGAGGCGGCTCGGTACCTGCATACGCTGCAGCGCGCTCCAGTATTCGAGCGTGTTGTTCAATGGCACGCGAAAGTCGTTTTCACCCACCGTGACCAGCACCGGCGTGCGGAAATTCGCCGCGTAGCGGATCGGATTCTGCTCGCGCCACACCGCGGCCTGCTCCCAGGGTGGACCGCCCAGGTTCACTTCACGCGAATAGATGGTGTCGCTGGTGCCCCACTGCGCTTCGAGGTTCACCAGGCCGGCGTGGCTCACCAGGCACTTGTACCGCGTGGTCGTGCCCTGCAGCCAGTTGGACAGGTGACCGCCGTAACTCGCGCCCCCGGCGCACTGGCGGCTGCCGTCGATGAACGAAAATTGCCTGATCGCCGCGTCCGCCGCTTCGTTGATCTCGTCGGCCGGGCCCTTGAGCGGGTCGCCCTGGATGGAGCGCGCGAATTCCTCGCCGAACCCGGTCGAGCCCGAGTAGTTAGTGAGCAGCAGCACGTAGCCGGGCGCGGCCAGCAGGTGGTAGTTCCATCGCACGAAGAACTGGTCGCGCCACATGCCGTGCGGGCCGCCGTGGATCACCACGAACAACGGATATTTCTTCGTCGCGTCGAATCCCGGCGGCTTGACCACGAAGCTGTGAATACGCTTGCCGCGGCTGCTGGTGAACCAGAGGGAGTCGATGGTCGGCAGGTCGAGCTGCGCGGCACGCGGGGTGTTGAACCTGGTGAGCACCAGCGCCTTGCCGGTCTCCGGCGTCACCAGCGCAATCTCGCCGGGCGAGCTGGCACTTTCCCAATTCGTGTATATCGCGAGTTTGTCACCCCGCGCCGGGATCACCAGATTGGTATAGCTGCCTCTTTCCACACCGAACAGCGTCTGCACCGTGCCGCCACGCACGCGCGTGGAGAACAGCTTCTCATTGCCGCCGTCTTCGGCCGTGAAGTACACGACGCGTGAGTCCGGGGACACCGCGAACGTGCCCACGGAGCGATCGATGCCATCGGTGACGATGTGGTGCCTGTCGGTATCGGGCCAGGTGAACGCCGCCAGCCGGGACGCGTTGTAGACGCTCGCACCCTGGACTTCGAGCATGGCCAGCAGCGTGCGGCCGTCGGGCGTGAAGCGGGGTTGCGACCAGGTGTTCAGTCCTTGGGTCAGCTGCTTCGGTTCACCGCCGTTCACGCTCACGACAAAGAGCTGTGAATCGGTGAAGGCGTAGGCGGCTGCATTGCGATTGGTCGTGGCCGCGAAGATGACCGACTGGTTGTCGGGCGTGAATTCGACCTCGACTTCTTCGCCGGTGTCGGTCTGGCGGCCGGCGAATCCGGCGCTGGCCGCAAGCTTCGTACCGGCCAGCAGGTCGCGCGGGCTGCCCACGGCCAACCCGTTGTCGTCGAGACTCAGTACGAAAACGCGCACCTGGCGTTCATCCAGCCAGCGGTCCCAGCTGCGGATGGGAAAGCTGTCGAAGATGCGCGCATTGGATTTGCGGGCGCGGTGCACCTCGATCTGCGTCTTGTTAGCCGCGTCATCCATGGCCTGCGGATACATGAGCGACACGAATGCCAGCTGCCGGCCGTCATGCGAGAACACCGCCGCGCGCGCGCCGCCCGACAGGCTGGTCAGGCGCTGCGCTTCGCCGCCGTCGCGAAGATCGAGTGAATAGATTTGCGGCAGATCATCGTTGTCGCGCTGTGCACTGAACACGATGCGTCGGCTGTCGGGACTCCAGGTGACGCCGCTTTCCGGCCGACGCGTCGACGTCAGCCGGCGGCTCGAATGCCGGGCGGCGGTGTCGATCAGCCACAGGTCGCTGAGCTGCGCGTTGTCGTCGTACGCGGGCTCGACGACCGACACCACGATCCAGCGGCCGTCGGGACTCACCTGGGGAGCGCCGACGCGCTTCATGAGCCAGATATCTTCGTGCGTAGGGATGCGTTTGGGCGCCGCGGCCGCGATCACCGGAATGGCGAGCATCAGACAGGCAAACAAACACACCATAGACCGGCACACGAGCCGGTGAGTTACGGGATGTTGCATGTCCCACACGTTAGCGCAAACCGCGCAAATGCGGTGCATCACTTGCCTCACTTCAACGCGGACGCGAGACTACATCGCGAACGTGATCTCATTTGGCAAATCGTTCCTCGATCGGGACGGACAACAAGGTATTCCTTTGCAAACCGAATCCGTAGATCCGCCTCCCCCGACGCACGGCCTGCGCCAGGGCGCGCTGCTGATCAGCGGCGCGATCAATCTGCTGGGTGCGCTGCTCGTCATCCTGGCGATGCCGGGGGTGGCCAGTGAAAGCCGTATGGCATCGGCCTGGGCGCTGGTGCAGTTTCTGTCTGGAGTCTGGGCGGGCGTGCTCGGCGCCAACTCGCCGTTCCTTCACGGGCTCGTGGCGGGACTGCCGGCGCTGGTGCTGGGCCTGGTGCTGCTGAGCCCACTGCCCGCGCAGTTCGTGGTCGTAGCCTGGGCTCTCGTCCCGGCGGCGGCGTTGCTCGCCGCGGCAATCATGCGATTCATGCGAAGGCGAACCTAGGTCCGCCTTCGTTCCTGCGTAGCTTCGCCGAATTTCTCTTCGTAGTCCGCGCTGGCCGCTTCGATGACCGCCTTGGCGTGTTCGAAGCCGTACTTGCCCGAGATCTGCATCTTGTTAGGTTCACCCGGCACCATCTTGTAGGTGCTGAAATAGTGCTCGAGGCGTTCGACCAGCACCGGCGGCAACTCGCCAATTTCCTGCACGGTGTCCCAGACATAGTCGCCTTCGAGGATGGCGATGATCTTGTCGTCCGCTTCGCCGCGGTCGAGCAGCTTGATGCCGCCGATGACGCGCGCGCGCAGCAGCACTTCCGAGCGCTCGATCGGCCGTTCACTCACCACGCAGATATCGAGCGGATCGCCGTCACCGCGCTCGGAGCCCGGCGCGAGTTTCGCGACACGAGCGCCGCAATACGTCTTGGGGATGAAGCCGTAGAGAGCGGGCGGGTGGGACGATGTACGCTGCGGCCGGTCGACCCGCAGGTAACCCGAAACCTTGTCGATCTCGTACTTGATCATGTCGAAAGGCGTGATCTCGATATAGGCATTGACGATGCGCGGCGCGTCCTCGCCGAGGTCGAGACCGTGCCAGGGATGCGGGCGCCAGCGGGAAAAGTTGTGTTCGGTCATGGGCGTGAACTCTACCGGGGTTGGCCGTATCCTCCCAGCCCATGTCAACACCAACGAAGGGGGCGGCCATCACCGGCTGGGGCAAGTGTCTGCCCCCGGCGGTCCTCACCAACGCCGATATCGCCACCTTCCTCGACACCAGCGACGAGTGGATCACCAGCCGCACCGGCATCCGCGAGCGTCGCGTATCGCATGTCGGCCTGGGTGAACTCATGTACGTGGCCACGGCGCGGGCCCTCGCCTGCGCCGGCATGGAGGGCAAACAACTCGAGCTCATCGTGGCCGGCACCACCAGCTATGACGACCAGGTGCCGAACGTGGCTTCGGGCATCCAGCGGCGTGTCGGCGCGGACGGCTGCGCCGCCATGGACATCAATACCGCCTGCACCAGTTTTCTCTACTCCCTATCTACCGCCACGGCGCTCATAAAGACGGGCGTGGTGAAGAACGCGCTCGTGATCGGCGCCGAGGTCATCACCCCGTTCATCGACTGGAGCGACCGCAACACCGCCGTGTTGTTTGGCGATGGCGCCGCTGCCGTGGTGCTCGAAGCGACGGATCGTGAGGAAGGCTTGTTGTCCGAGCGGCTCGGCTGCTACGGCGAATCGCGCGAAATCCTGCGCGTGCACGGTATGGGCGCGGCTTACGCGCACCAGGACCGCATCATCGGCAAGACCGAGTGGCAGTTCGAAGGCCAGGAAATCTTCAAGAAAGCCGTGCACGGCATGGCCACGGCCTGCGCCGAAGCGCTGGCCAAGATCGGCAAGGGCGCGGATGACATCGACCTCGTAATCCCGCACCAGGCGAACCTGCGCATCATCGAGTCGGTCGCCAAGAAGGCCGGCGTACCCATGGAACGTGTACACGTCAACGTGCAGCGCTACGGAAACATGTCCGCGGCCACGGTGCCGGTGGCGTTGTGCGAAGCGCTCGAGGAAGGCCGCGTGAAACCCGGCGCACTGCTGCTCATGCCGTCATTCGGTGGCGGGCTCACGTTTACCGGCCACGTCGTGCGCTGGGGTCAGCGGATAACGGCACTCGGCTCGTCCGAAGTCGAGCTGCCGCCGAACAACCAGTCCGCGCTCGAGATCGTCGCGCGCTATCGCCGCATCGCACATCAGCGCGTCGTGACGGGCTGAACGCACAAATACAAAGCCCGCGGAGCTTGCGCTTCGCGGGCTTTGTGGACCTGTGCTGAACGTCTGGCCTGGCTTTCTTCAACTAGGGCTTTCTTTCTAGGCCTTTTTCTTGGCCTTCGCTACTCTTGCTTTTTTCTTGGCTGGATCTTTCGGGCGGGACTTGCCAAAGGAGCCCGCATACAACTTTCCGCGCTTCGTGCGACGGTCACCCTTACCCATTCGCTTCTTCCTTGTTCTGCGCAATCCACAGCAGCGCGGCTTCGATGTCGGACAGCTGCGCGGCGGTCATGCCAGGGATGCGGCCACCGCCGGCTTCCTGTTTAACGCGCGCGAGCTCGGTCGACGACACCGTGCTGACCCAAGTGAGCCCGCGGCGCACTTTGGAGGTGAATTTTTGGGACTTCTCTTCTTCGGCCATGTCGACTCCTGAAATCAACCGATCTTTCGTAGCGGGCCGAAACATAGCGCGGCTAACGATATCTGGCTAGAACTTTCGCTAGAGCCGCCGATCCCGGCGAAAGGACCTTATGCGGAATCTGGTTTAACGGAATGGAAGGTGTCTCATTGACATCGTGGAACTCCTTTCCGAGCGGGTCGACATATAAAAGGCCCGTCAGGAATTCACTTTTTTTCAACCTTTCGGAGATCGCGGCGGTCGCCGCCTCGCGATTGGTCGGGTCATAGCCCTCTTCGAGTTTGCGCAGCAGTATCCGGCTGCCGTCGTGCAACACAATGGGTAGTACTTCACCCGCAGCATAGTCAGCCGAAATCTCACGCTGGAATGGCACAAAGTCCGCTTGCACCGCGGCGTCATAGTGCTCGCGCGTGTACTCATAACTCTTGGTGGAACCCTCGTGATCGTTGAACGTGACGCAGGGCGACAGCACGTCGATCAACGCGAATCCCTTGTGTTTCAGGGCAGCCTGGATGAGCGGCACCAATTGTTGTTTGTCGCCGGAGAAACTGCGCGCCACGAAGGTGGCGCCGAGCGTGAGCGCCAGCAGCACCGGGTCGATGGGCGGCTGCTGGTTCACCTCGCCCTTCTTGGCCCGGGTGCCCACGTCCGCCGACGCCGAGAACTGCCCCTTCGTCAGGCCGTACACACCGTTGTTTTCGATGATGTACGCCATGTTGAGATTGCGGCGGATGGCGTGGCAGAACTGCCCGAGGCCGATGGACAACGTGTCGCCGTCGCCCGAGACGCCGATGTACGTGAGGTCGCGATTAGCCGCATTCGCGCCCATGGCAATGGACGGCATGCGGCCGTGTACGGAGTTGAAACCGTGGCCTCCGGAGACGAAATACGCTGTCGTCTTCGACGAGCAGCCGATGCCCGACAGCTTGACCATGTTCTGCGGCTCGATGTCGATGCCCCAGGACGCCTCGATTATCGCGGCGGTGATCGAGTCGTGGCCGCAGCCCGCGCACAGCGTGGACAGACCGCCCTCGTAATCGCGCCGCGTGAGCCCGAGCGAATTCCTGGGCAGCGACGGGTGGTGGACTTTCGGTTTGGGCAGGAATGTCATGCGACACCTGATTTGTTTCCAGGAATGGCCTCGAGCTTGCGGGTCTTCGGCTCCACCTCGGCAAGCACACCCTTGACGATGAACTCCGAGGAGATGGGCAGCCCGCTGTAGTGCAGCAGCGAACGCAGTTTGGCTTTTTCCACGCGCGTTTCGAGCGTCAGCAGCGAGCGCATCTGCGCGTCGCGGTTCTGCTCGATGACGAACACCAGCTTCTGCTGCTCGAGGAATTTTTCCACTTCCTCGCCGAACGGAAATGCGCGCAGGCGCATGTAGTTAGTCTTGATGCCGTGAACCGCAAGAATATCGAGTGCTTCGCGCACCGCGCCGTCGGAGCTGCCGTAGGCCACCACCGCGATGTCGATGTGCGCGTCCTGCTCGATGGCAGGTGGAGGCACCAGGCGTTTCGCCGTGGCGAACTTGCGCGTGAGCCGGTCGAGCACGATCTGGTACTCGGCGGAATCCTCGGTGTACACACCGTATTGAGTGTGGCCGGAACCGCGCGTGAAATACGCGCCCTTCGGATGCACGCCCGGCAGCGTGCGGTAAGGAATGCCGTCGCCGTCCACGTCGAGATAGCGATGAAACTTCTCGAGCTTGGCGATTTCTTCCTTGTTGTACACCTTGCCGCGGTCGGGGACGTAGTTGTCGTCCCATTTCAGATCGGGACACATCCAGTCGTTCATGCCGATATCGAGGTCCGACATCACCATGATGGGGGTCTGCAGCCGCTCGGCGAGATCGAAGGCATCGCGCGTGAAATAGAAACACTCTTCCGGATCGCGCGGGAACAGGCAGACATGCTTGGTGTCGCCGTGCGACGCGTATGCCGCTTCCAGAATGTCGCATTGTTGTGTGCGCGTCGGCATGCCGGTGGACGGCCCGACGCGCTGGATGTCGAACAACACCGCGGGCACTTCGGCGTAGTACGCGAGCCCGAGGAATTCATTCATGAGCGACAGGCCTGGACCCGAGGTCGCCGTGAAAGCGCGCGCGCCATTCCAGTTGGCGCCCAACACCATGCCGATGGCCGCGAGTTCGTCTTCGGCCTGGATGAACGCGAAGTTTTTCTTGCCGGTGGCCGGGTCGACACGCAGCCGGTCGGCGAAAGCCTTGTACGCGTCCATGAGCGAAGTCGACGGCGTGATCGGATACCAGGCGCCCACCGTGGCGCCGGCGAATACGCAGCCAAGGCCGGCCGCGGTATTGCCGTCGATGAGCACGTGACCCGCGGTTTTCGAGCCGCCCAGCAGGCCCGGCGCCACGTGCATGGGCAGCGGGCATTCGAAGTTTTCACGCGTGTAGCCGTAGCCGAGCTCGATGGCTTTCATGTTCGAGTCCACGAGCGCCGGCTTCTTCGCGTAGGTTTCCGCCAGCAATTCGCGGATCGTCGCGATGTCGAGGTCGAGCAGCGCCGCGAGCACACCGGCATAGCAGATGTTCTTCATCAGGATGCGCGTGCGCACGCCGTTGAAGTTTTCATTGCAGAGCTTCGCCAGCGGCACGCCGAGCACGGTGATGTCATCGCGCGCCAGCAAGGCGGGCCGGGGCCAGGTCGAGTCGTAGATCAGGTAGCCGCCGGAAACCACCTCACGCACGTCCTTGGTGTAGGTCTCGGCGTTCATCGCGACCATGATGTCGACCTTGCCCGAACGCGCGACGTACGAATCTTTGGTGACGCGGATTTCGTACCAGGTGGGCAGGCCCTGGATGTTCGAAGGAAAGTAGTTCTTGCCCATGACGGGTACGCCGCTTCTGAAGATGGACTTCATGAGCAGCGAATTGGCGCTGGCCGAACCGGTACCGTTCACCGTCGCGATCTTGATCGCGAAGTTATTTATGCGATCTGGCATTTCAGGCGCCCGTTCTTAATGCAATAAGGGGCAATTTGGCTTGTGCGGCGGCGGCTTCGTCCGTGGCGCGCGGCCATTGAATCGTCGACTTCTGCATGTCCCAGGCCGCGGTCGGACAGCGTTCCGCGCACAGACCGCAGTGCACACACAGGTCCTCGTCTTTGACCATCACCCGCGCGGTATGTTTCAGAGCTGAGGATACGTACAAGGCCTGAGTGACATTCTTCGCGGGCGCCTTGAGGCGCGTACGCAGCTCCGCTTCCTCGCCGTTCGCCGTGATCGTCAGGCAATCCACCGGGCAGATGTCGATGCAGGCGTCGCATTCGATGCACAGCTTGGTGTCGAAAACCGTCTGCACGTCGCAGTTGAGGCAGCGCTGCACCTCTTTCTCTATTTGCTCGACGGTGAAGCCCAGCTCGACTTCGATGTTGAGTTTCTTGAATCGCTCTTTCAGCGAAACGTGCGGCATGAGCCGTCGTTCGGCCGGGTTGTAGTCGTTGGCATAGGCCCACTCGTGCATGCCCATCTTGGTGGACTGCAAGTTGACTCCCGCAGGCAAACGATCGTTTACGCTCTTTCTCTGGCAGTGATTGTGAATCGAGATGGCCGCCTGGTGCCCGTGCTCCACCGCCCAGATGATGTTCTTGGGGCCGAACGCGGCATCGCCACCGAAAAACACACCGTCGCGCGTCGACTGGAAAGTCTTCACATCGACCTTCGGCACATCCCACTTGTCGAACTCGATGCCGAGATCGCGCTCGATCCACGGGAAGGCGTTTTCCTGGCCGATGGCGAGGATGACGTCGTCGGCCTCGATGAACTCCTCGCCAACCACCCGCTCGGCGGTGATGGCGCCCTTCGCATCGAGGTCGTACTCGATCACGTCGAAGGTCATGCCGCGAAGCTTGCCGTTCTCGACCACGAAGTTCTTGGGCGAGCGATTGATGATGATCTTGACGTGTTCTTCTTCGGCGTCTTCCAGCTCCCACGCCGAAGCCTTGAAGAACTGGCGCGGCTTGCGCGCCATGACCTTCACGTCCTTCGCGCCGAGGCGCAGCGACGTGCGGCAGCAGTCCATGGCGGTGTTGCCCACGCCGATGATGAGCACCTTTTCGCCAATGGACTTGATGTGTTCGAACGCCACCGACTCGAGCCAGGTGATACCGATGTGAACGTTGGCCGCCGCCTCGGTGCGGCCCGGGAGCTTGAGCTCCTTGCCCTTCGGCGCGCCGGCGCCGACGAAAACAGCGTCGAAGCCGCCCTTCGTGAGCAACTCCTTCATCGACTTGATCGGGTGATTGAGCTTGAGATCCACGCCCATCTCGACGATCTGCGCGATTTCGTCGTTGAGCACCTCGGCCGGCAGGCGGAACGAGGGAATGTTGGTGCGCATCAGACCGCCGGGGACGGCGAACTGTTCGAAGATGGTGACCGCGTAGCCGAGCGGCATGAGGTCATTGGCCACGGTGAGCGAGGCGCAGCCTGCGCCGATCAGCGCCACCTTCTTGCCGTTCTTGAGCTTCGGGATTTTCGGCAGGCGCGAGCGGATGTCGTCGTCCCGATAGTCGGCGGCGACGCGTTTGAGCCGGCAGATCGCGACCGGCTTTTCTTCGACGCGGCCCCGTCGGCAGGCCGGCTCACAGGGCCGGTCGCAGACGCGGCCAAGGATGCCGGGGAATACGTTCGAATGGCGGTTCACCATGTAGGCATCGGTGAAGCGCCCTTGTGCAATAAGTCGAATGTATTCGGGGACGTCTGTGTGTGCTGGGCAAGCCCATTGGCAATCCACGACCTTGTGAAAGTAGTCGGGTTGCGAAGTGTCCGTCGGTTGCATATCCCCCCGGTTCAAAAACGCCAGTTTTCCCCCTTCGGCGCGCTGCAAGTATAGGCTTGCCGCTCACGCATGCACACGCCCACCGAAATCAAGCTCCGGACGCGCTCGCGCGTGCTGGAGGTCGCCTTCGACGATGGCGCACGCTACCTGTTGCCCTTCGAATACCTGCGCGTGCACTCGCCTTCGGCCGAAGTGAAGGGCCACGGGCCCGGGCAGGAGGTGCTGGTGCTGGGCAAGCAGAACGTCGACATCAAGGCCGTCGAGCCGGTGGGCCAGTACGCCGTGAAGCTGGTGTTCGACGACGGCCACGATTCGGGGCTGTATTCGTGGAAGTACCTTCGCGAGCTCGGCGACACGCACCTGGAAAAGTGGGCCGCGTACCAAGCCCGCGTTCAGGGCGCCCAATAGAAAAATCCTGCGAAGCGGCGCGAGAGCGCCGCGGAGCAGGTAGACGAAGGATAAATAAAGGGCGGGTTGCCGTTAGGCAAACCGCCCTTTCCCAAGACCCCCGCTCGAATAGTTGGGCTTTGTAGCGAATGCAGCCCCGAAAAGCCAGCGCTTTCGAGCCGCGTTTGCGAGTCCGTCTATACTGACCGCCCTGTGACCGAGCAAAAAAAGAACGCCGACACCGATTTCGGCTACCAGCGCGTTCCCTGGAACGAAAAGCAGCGCCGCGTGCGCGGCGTGTTCGATTCGGTTGCCGGCAACTACGACCTCATGAACGACTTGATGTCCGGTGGCGCGCATCGCCTCTGGAAGGAGTTCACGCTGTCGCTGACCAGCCTGCGTCCCGGCCAGCGCGCGCTCGATGTCGCCGGTGGCACGGGCGATCTCACTACCGGGCTCGCGAAACAGGTTGGCAAGACCGGCATCGTGATCCTCTCGGACATCAACGCCGCCATGCTCGGCGAGGGCCGCGACCGGTTGCTCGATGACGGCGTGGTCGGCAACGTTTCCTGCGTACTCGCGAATGCCGAAAAGCTGCCATTCGCGGACTCCATGTTCGACTGCGTGACCATCGGCTTCGGCCTGCGCAACGTCACCGACAAACCGGCGGCGCTCGCCGACATGCGCCGCGTGCTCAAGCCCGGCGGCCAGTTGCTGGTTCTCGAGTTCTCGCAACCGGTGGTGCCGCTGCTCAAGCCGCTCTACGACCTGTATTCCTTCCGTGTGTTGCCGCTGATCGGCAAGCTGGTCGCCAAGGACGAGGACAGCTATCGCTATCTCGCCGAGTCCATCCGCATGCACCCGGACCAGGAAACCTTGTTAGGCATGCTGCGCGATGCAGGCCTCGAGGATTGCCGTTACCATAACCTCTCGGGTGGCATCGTCGCCGTGCATCGCGGCTACCGATATTAAATGCTGACCCAGGCGATCGAGAACCTGCTGAACCGCAATCTGCCGCGCAGCCCGCGCGCGCAGGCGCTGTGCGCGGCGCTGTCGGGCAAGCGTGTGCGCGTCGAAGCGCGCGGGTTGGCCTGGGTGCTGATCATCGAATCGATGAACACTTCCGTGAAGCTCACCAAGGGCGATGACGGCGAGCCCCCCGCCGACGCGGAGATATCTGGCACGCTGCTCAATCTAGCGGCACTCGCCGGTTCGCATCCCGAGGAAGTCATCCAGCGCGGCGACGTGAACATCAGCGGCGATGCGGAGATTGCCCAGCAATTCCGCGAACTCGCCATGCTGCTGAAGCCCGACGTCGAAGAAGAACTGTCGAGAATCATCGGTGATACGCCGGCTCACCAGGCGCTGAGATTCGTACGCATGGCCACCGGATTCGGCCGGCGCGCCGCCGCGACCGGCGTGCGCAATGTGGCCGAATACCTGGCGCACGAGCGCCGCGACCTGGTGCCGCGCGCCGAGGCCGACGATTTCTACCGCGGCGTCGAACGCCTGCGCGAAGATCTGGATCGTCTCGAAGCGCGCACTCGCTTGCTCGGCGAGACGCAAGCCGAGGACGAAATACAGCGATGAAACTGCGCGTTCTCTCCCGTCTCATTGAGATTCAGCGCGTGCTGGTGCGGCATGGACTGGATGAATTCGTCCGCGCCACTCATCTGTACCGGCCCCTGCGGTTCCTGTTTCTGCTCTCGCCCTGGACCTGGGCGGTGCGCCGTGGCGACGCGCCGCGCGCCGAACGATTGCGCCTGGCGCTCGAAGAGCTGGGCCCCATCTTCGTGAAGTTCGGCCAGGCACTATCTACCCGCCGCGACCTGCTGCCCGTGGACATCGCCGACGAGCTGGCAAAACTCCAGGATCGAGTGCCGCCCTTCGATGGCAAGGTGGCGCGCGCCGTCATCGAGGCCGCGTACGGCCGCGCCGCGGAGCAGGTCTTTTCGAGTTTTGAAGAGGAGCCACTGGCCGCGGCCTCCATCGCCCAGGTACACGCCGCCGAATTGCGCGCCGAAGTGTCGCTGAACGGCGCGAAGACGCGCGAAGCGGTGGTGAAGGTGCTGCGCCCCGGCATGCACGCCATCATTGCGCGCGACCTCGAAGTGCTGCGGGCGCTGGCCGCTTTCGCGGAAGCCAACTGGGAGGGCAGCCAACGGCTCAAGCCCGTGGAAGTGGTCGCCGAGTACGAAAAAACCATCATCGATGAGCTCGACCTGATGCGCGAAGCCGGCAATGCCTCGCAGCTGCGCCGCAATTTCGAGAACTCTCCTCTTCTATATGTACCCGCCGTGCATTGGGATTTCTGCCGGCCCGGCGTCATGGTCATGGAGCGTATCCGCGGCGTACAGATCTCCAACATGGCGCGATTGCGTGAAGCCGGCACCGACATCCGCAAGCTGGCGGAGAACGGCGTCGAGATCTTTTTCACGCAGGTGTTCAAGCACAATTTCTTCCACGCCGACATGCACCCCGGCAACATCTTCGTGCTCATCGACAATCCGGCGCAGCCCAAGTACGCCGCGATCGATTTCGGAATCGTCGGCACGCTCGATCCGCGCGACCAGTACTACCTCGCCGAGAATTTCCTGGCGGTCTTCGATCGCGACTACCGCAAGGTCGCCACGCTGCACCTGGAGTCGGGCTGGGTACCGGAAGGCTCGCGCGTCGACGAGATGGAATCCGCCATCCGCACGGTGTGCGAACCGATCTTCAACAAGCCGCTGAAGGAGATTTCCTTCGGCACGGTGCTGCTGCGGCTGTTCGAGATTTCGCGGCGTTTCAACGTGTCGATACAACCGCAGCTCATCCTGCTGCAAAAGACGCTGCTCAACATCGAAGGACTGGGCCGCGACCTGTATCCCGACCTCGACATCTTCAAGACCGCGGGTCCCATCATGCGTGACTGGGTGCGCGAGAAGATGAGCGGCCGCGCGTTGTTGGAGAATGCGCGTGCACAACTGCCCGAGATTCTCACCAGCCTGCAATCGCTGGCGCCGCTGGTGCGCTCGGCCGTGCAGCGCGCGCAGGATGGCCGGCTGCGACTTGCGGTGGAAGCTCCCGAGATCAATGCGCTGCGCACGGAAATCCGCCGCACCAATCGCCGGCGCGACAAGGTGACCATCGCCTCGGTCGTGTTGTTAGGCGGAATCGTGTGGCTGGCGCTCGAACGTGAACCGGCGTGGGCCGGCTGGGGCATGGTCGGTGTGGGCGTTGCCTGGCTCATCGGCGTGCTGCGGCGATGACCGGCCGGCGACCCGCAACTGTCCACATGACAGGCGACGGCGCGGCGTAATCATCGCTGTCGAGATACGCGATATCGGCGCGCAACTGCTCCGCCGTGATGAAGCCGGCCGCCACCAGCTCGCCACCCAACTGCTCGAAGTTCACGCGCATGAGTTCGGCAGCACGCGGCCTTCCGCGGACACCTCGGTGAGCCCGGCCGCGCGAAATCTGCCGTACAGGCTGCGCCCGAAGCGCGGATCGGTGCCGCCCCGGTCCATGTACTTGCGCATCGCCTCGCCGGCGGCGAGTTGCACCTCGTGTGTGTTCAAGCTGCTGTCCGGCAGCATCGACAACGCGTCGAAGTCCTCGATCACGAGCCAGCCGCCCGGCTTGAGTGCATTGACGAGCCGCTCGATAACGGCGACGCGCTCCGGAATGTGAATGAGCACCAGCCGTGCATGGATGAGGTCGAAGCGTGCTGCGGGCAGGGCATCCCGCGTGATGTCATGACGTTCGATGCGCAGATTGGCGCGCGCCGTCGCAGTCACGTGGCGCGGATCGATGTCGGTACAGAGCACCGAACCGCGAAGTGCGACGCGCTCGGCGAGCCAGTGCGCGATGCTGCCGCCGCCGCCGCCGACTTCGAGGCAGTTCCAGCCGTCGGCGATCCCGGTTGCCTGCAACGCACGCCGTGACGGCTCGTCGTACAGTCTCGCCAGCACCCTCATGCGCTGCGCGGCCTGTGTCCGCGAGTTGTCGAGTAGATAGGGAGTGGCAATACTCATTCAATCCTCCGGAAGGGTTGGCGGAGGCTCCGGGAGCCCGCGGCTCAGGAGAAGGCCGCACACCGAGACGGCCGCAGCCAGCAGGGCAATCGAGCTCGCCAGCTTCGCGGTCGGCGTTGCGCCAGGCATGATGTTCGCGAGCTGGGTGGTCACGAGCGCGGCGAACGGCGCCAGCACCCGCCCGCCGAAGCTGATCGCGAAACTTTCGCCGGTACCGCGCAGGTGCACCGGCAATAAGCGCGGCAGATA
>Ga0193717_1000655_pt1 | contig 22132 bp, 16 predicted proteins | sample U2c2metaG_FD_145900 | JGI IMG/M metagenome (GOLD analysis project Ga0193717, IMG submission 145900) | Soil microbial communities from a riparian zone of the East river system, Colorado, United States - U2c2 | ecosystem: Environmental > Terrestrial > Soil > Riparian zone | place: USA: East River...
AAGGGAAAGAGACAAGCGATCCAAGGGCCGAAATGGTGCCAGCCGAAGTCAATCAATTCCACGCATCTGGCGGTCAACCGAGAAGTGGCGGCCTCCACTCAGAATCAGGCCCTTGAGAGTTGCCTTTTCGCTACCAAATTTGCGCAACAAGTCTTCACAAGTTTTTCGCGCGTCAGACGCTAAATCTGTTCTATTTCAATCAACGGGAGGGCGTTAATATTAGAAGGCGGCTAGGCTATCCCGGCGATATCCGAAAGGAAAGTTGCTGATCAATCGCGATGCGTGGATTCCGTTATGGAGCCATCATCGAAAGGATCCGTCCTTACCAGCTTCGCGACGGAACAGAACTAGACTACATTGGTCGTCCCCAGGTCGAATACGGTAAGTTCTCCGTTAGGCTCAGGCAGTAGGGGAAATTCGTTCGGATTCGGTGATTGGCTAGCCATTGCACAAAGCATGAATTATTCCAGGCCAGGACAATTTCAGGGAGTTACACGTCAAACCAAACAGTTTGAGGGTGTCACCGCCACTGAAATCGAATATGACTACAGTTTCATAGATTGGCACTATCACCAAACTCCCTATTTTTCTCTAGGCACCTTTGGAAGCTGTCGCGAGATCAACAAACGAGAGAAAATTGATTGTTCGCCGGATACACTGTTGTTTCACAATCACCACGACGCGCATTGCAATTCGAAATCGGGTGGTATCTCCCGCGATTTCCAGATTGAATTAACTCCCGATTGGTGTCGCAGAGCTGAAGTGAACCCTGACCGATTGCCAGGGAGTTCACAGGTCGTGAATCCGAAGATCAAGCTCCTTTTCTATAGTATCTACAAAGAAGCAATGTTGTTTGACGACGCTTCAAGTCTGGCCATAGATTCGCTTCTGCTCCAGGCCTTCGAAACAATGCGAGGGGTTGAAGACGTCTCCGCCTCCACAAGGCCGGGGTGGGTAAAGAAGATCGATGAGCTTTTGCACGATGGTTTCGATCAAAAGCATTCGTTGAGAGAATTGTCGAACCAACTGGACCTTCACCCCGCGCACCTTTCGCGTGATTTTTCCAGGTATTTCCGTTGTGGTTTTAGTGAATACATTCGAAGGATTAAGATCGACAAGGCTCTGTCCATGCTTCGGGATAAGAGATTAACTCTTACTGAAATTGGGGCGGCTTGCGGTTTTGCGGATCAGAGCCATTTCACCCGATGCTTCAAAGAGTTCGTCAATATCACCCCGAAGACATATCGCAAGATAGTCAATTCATAATTTCTCGCCAACGTTAACTCGGTTCTATCTCGTCCCGGGCCTTCTCCATACAATCGAATCGCGATACGTTTTGAGCCTGACCAATTGGTCGCGACTCTGGAAAACCCGCGCTGGAGCGAGATCAACTATGAAAAGTTGCAAGCTGCGAAACACCGAGTTTCGGCCGCTCTAACGATCAATAACTGGACTAAACCAGCATGAAAAAGTCGGACATCAATCAACCGCCCTGTTACTTCGACAGATACATGAGTCGCGTGGACGACATAGAGATCTCCGACGCTTTAAGACGGTCGCAGACAGAACTCGAAAATCTGGACCTGGAGAAACCCGGACGACTTGGCGACGTAGCCTATGCCGAAGGGAAGTGGACAGTCAAAGATATTTTTCAGCACCTAATAGACGCCGAGCACGTCCTCTCTTACCGGGCTCTCCGGATTGGACGAAACGACGAAACGATACTCCCGGGATTTGATCAGGACTTGTTTGCCGCGAATGTTAGTACTAAAGGTCGAAGCATAGAGAAGATCGTTAACCAGTTGAAACTGATTCGGAAGACCACCGAGTCCCTGTTTGAAACATTCGATCAGGCAGCAATGCTAAGGTCGACGGCGATCAGCGGCAATCAAATGTCCGTCCTCGCTTACGGTTTTGCGATTGTGGAACATCAAGGACATCATCTGGAAATTATCGACAAAAGGTACCTGCCCTTCGTTACCGGCCAGCCTACCGGTGAAGACGCGCACAGGTAAACAGTGCTAGCGCCACATTCCAGCATAGATTGGCAACTTCAATGCGACTCCAGTTCCTTGGAATCACACAGCCGTAACTATTCTTCTTACGTACAAATGTTAGCCCCGTGTCTGCTATTGCTCTTCGTGCTTACTAACGCTGCTTCGGCAGCGCGGGTGATTGCGTCCGCAGTGGAACCAGGGTCCGCTCCGGAATCTGTCGTGGCCGAAAAGAAAAAACTACCACCGGTCAATTGGCCCCGCTCGCGAAAGTTCGATGTTAAGCACTTGTCTCTCGATCTGCGTTTTGATTGGACAAAGAAACAGGCCTACGGAGTCGCTGCAATTACCTTTGTACCATTTGATTCCACCAATGAACTGACGCTTGATGCCGCCTTCTTCAAGATCAACTCCGTTACTTCTGAAAGCGGAGCTGCGTTGAAGTTCGAGTACGAAGGGGGCGATAAAAATGACAATCTAAAGATCGCGCTTGAGCGTACGTACCACAGGGGCGACGAGCTAACTGTCAAAGTCGATTACCGGACCAATTGGGTGAACTCAACGGATCCGAGCAATCTCAATGGCAGTAACGGGAAGGGAATGCGATTCTTTGAGCCAACCTCAAATGATCCGATCAGGCCGCGTGAGATTTGGTCAGTCGGAGATCCCGAATCAAATCGTTATTGGTTCCCCGGGTTCGACTCGCCTAACGATTTTCGAACTACTGATGTCCGGCTAACAGTAGAAAAAGATTTAGTTGCTCTTTCAAACGGCACCCTGATTGAAAGAACGGACAACCCAGATGGCACGCGTACCTTTCATTGGAAAATGGATCGGCCTTATGCGAACTATCTGACGTCAGTTGTGATCGGCGAGTACGTCGATGTTCAGCAGAGTATTGAAGGTGTACAGCTTCATAATTTTGGCTACCGCAATGAACGAGAAGCGATCGTGGCCACCGTCGTGCGCTTACCTGACATGCTCCAGTTCTATTCAGACGTTACCGGCAGCAAATATCCATATTCGAGCTACTCACAGGTTTTCGTTCAGGATCTTCCGTGGGGCCTCGGAAACAATACCCTTGCAACTCAAAGCGAGAACATGGTTGATGATGATCGGATCCATGCGGAGTATTTCTACCTCTGGGACGGACTTGAAGCTGAGGCGCTGGCTCATCAATGGTTCGGTAATTATCTAACCTGCCGCGATTGGAGCCATGTTTGGCTGAACCGGGGCTTCGCGCATTACTTTGATGGCCTTTACAATGAGCACAAGAATGGTCGTGAAGAGTTTCTTTTGTGGCAGTTACTCGGCGATCAAAGTACTTACCTGGCCGACTGGAATTCCGGAGTTCGTCATCCAATTGTTACTCGCCACTACGAGAGTGCGGCAACTTTCACCGGCGACAACTATCCATACTCACGCGGGGCGCTGGTGCTGCACATGTTACGCAAACACCTGGGTGAGGATAATTGGTGGAAAGCGATCCGTCGCTACGTGAAATCCAATGCCAACAGTTCCGTCACAACTGAAGATTTCAGCAAAGCAGTCGCAGAAGCCACTGGGCAGTCGATGGACTGGTTTTTTGATCAGTGGCTCTACAAGATGGGACACCCGATCTTCGAAGTCAGCAAGACCTACGACGACGCTAATAAAGAATTGACTCTCACCGTAAAGCAAACTCAGAAAGTTGATCCGGACGACGAATATCCACAGGTCGGTTTTTTTGCGGGCAAGGTGGAAGTTGAGATTGACGACCGGCTCGAAATAATTTGGCTGGAACCCAAAGCCGACAATGTTTACAGATTTGCTTCCCAGCAACCCCCGAAACTCGTGAACTTTGACCACGAAAGCACCTGGATCAAAGAGCTCAAGTTTGAAAAGTCACTCGACGAACTTCTCTATCAACTGGAAAACGATAAAGACATTCTTGGTAAGCGCTGGGCGATGACCGAACTGGTAAGTATCGCTAAGCACGAAAAAACCGCGCCCGCTGATAAGGAGAGAATTTACGCCGGCTTTCGCAAGAGCATTCTCAGCGGTTGCTATTGGCGTTTGCGGCAGTCGGCGCTCGGGATGCTTCAGGGGTTGCTTGCGCCCGCGTCAGGAACCAAGGGGGTTAATCTGGATGAAGTGACCATTGCAATGCTTCTGACTGTCATCAAAAACCAAAAGTCCTGGAACCGTGCAGCCGCGATAAGCTTTCTGGGCATGACGCGCGACGCAGAATTCGTCGATTTCTATCTTAACTACCTGGGCGATGAAAGCGATCGCGTAATCAACGCAGCTGCAATCGCTTTGGGCCGGAGCAAGAGTCCGAGGGCATTTGACGCTCTCGCCAAATTGGTAAACAAACCGTCGTGGAAAAACCAGAGTCTAATTAGCGCGTTGGTCGGCCTCAAAGAACTGGGCGATCCGCGGGGATTTAGTATCGCCTTTCGGGCCCTGGAGGACTCAAAGCTGCATCGTTGGCGGCTTCCGACGCCGCCCGTCTGGGACTTGCGGGTCTTCGCGGTGGATACGATCGTTTCCCTCGGAAAGGGCGAGGCGACGTTTCCACTAATCTTTGAGCGCTTCAAGAAATCGATGGCTGAAAACGACGTTAACGGAGTCTTTAATAACGTTGTCCTTTTAAATAAACTTGGGGACCCGCGCGGACGGGAGGCGTTTGATCTTATGAGGACTAGATTCAACGGCGATGCAGCTACGATGAGTGCAGTGGACCTTTATGCGGCACAGTTCAAAGACGCATTGAAGAAAGGAATGTAGAAGGTGTCATGGTTATCGGCGATAACCGGCCGAACCGCGCTTCAGTTGCGCGATCAAAAGTGCGAAAGCCCCACCCACGGTAGTGCGTGGATGGTCAGATCCAACCTACGAGCAGCGGTGCCTTGGGCTTCTTGAATCCCACTAACTTCCGTTGGTGGGATTCCAATTCCACTGTGCCCGTTATTGAAGTCCGGATACGAAAAATCCACCACTGCCGTGGGAGGGATTCCGGACTTTTTGAGGCAAAGCTCAAAATCTTTCAACTTCCCTCAAGTAATCCCCAGGGGTGGCACTGAAGTTATAATAAAGGGCTTCTGACTCTGAGAAACAAACGAACCCAGAATCAGCTTCCCAAGTTGGTAATACGGTTTCGATTCCCGTCGCCCGCTCCCTTTGCAGGATTCCGGGCTGAATCCTTACCACATACGGTCGCCCTCATTAAGGTTTAGCAGTGCTATAGGGCGAGCACCATGATGAAGTTTCAGGAAATACAGTGTCCGATCAAGTATTGGCGAAGGACAATACATCTTCCGACGTTACCCTGACAATACCTCATCGAGTTCGGAAGGTTGACCCTCGAGGATGCCCTTCTGTCACGAGAGACACTAGAGTGTTTTCTCTGCACACTTTGATCATTCCCAAGAACATCGGATACTGATGATTTGTTAAGATGGTGATGAGCCAAAAATGAATTCCAGGTATGCGAGGAAGAATTCGAAGATGCTGAAGGTCAACGTGATCACTACGGGTGGCACAATTGAAAAGGTTTATTCTGAGCAGACTAGCACGGTAGAAAACTTGGATAACCAAATCGATCGACATCTCGGTCGGTTACGGCTCCCGGACTGCGATGTCCGTGTGGTGCCGCTCATGAATAAAGACAGTTTGGAGATGACTGATGCTGACCGCAGTGAGATTCTTGGGCTCATCGAGCAGATGTTAAGCGAGCGCTCGGCAGTCGTAATCACTCACGGTACAGATACAATGGTTCAGACAGGTCGCTATTTGAAGCAAGCTCTACCCGAACTGAAGGTTCCTATTGTGCTAACGGGCGCGATGACTCCACTGGGGTTTGAAGGAAGCGATGGTTTGCAAAACCTTACGGAGAGTCTCTTTGCTGTCCGGATACTTGGTCCAGGTATTTATGTCATAATGCACAATCAAGCCTTCCCAATAGATCGGGTGCGGAAGGATCGCGAAACATCCCGCTTTGTTTGGATCGATTAAGGTCGGAGTGTTAGCATTCGGGTACCGCATAAATAGGATCTATGCTTACGGCTGAGTTGATTAATACGTTATTTGACGCTGAACTGCCCGAGCCCTCGCATTGGGAGTCTTATTATCCTCCGCGCGATCTCCCGCCGGGTGCGATCGTGACTCGCTTTGGTCCAAGCCCCACAGGTTTTTTGCACACCGGCGGGGTCTACGTCGCCAATCTTGGCAAGAACCTCGCACATCATTCCGGTGGTTCGTACTTTATTAGAATCGAAGACACCGATCAGGCGCGAGAAGTTCCCGGTTCGCGCGAACAGTTTGCACGCGGATTCAAGTACTTCGATATAGAGTCAGACGAGAACGACTCGAATTCAAAGTGGGGACCGTACGAACAGTCAAAGCGAGAGCTGATCTATCACACCTACGCGCGAGAGTTGCTGCGAACCGACCGTGCCTACCTATGTTTTTGCACCCGTGAAGAGTTGGCCCAGATGACGGAAGAACAACTTGCGGCAAAGCTCCAGACCGGCTATTACGGTTCATGGGCGCGTTGCCGAAACCTTTCGCAGACTGAAGTTATGAACCGTCTAGAAGCGGGAAAGACCTATGCGATTCGCTTCCGTTCCCCAGATGGTCCACCTGGGCGCGTGGAGTTCGTCGATCTGATCCGTGGTCGAATCGAACATCAGGACAACACGAACGACATCGTGTTGTTGAAGGGTAGCGATCAATCTCCGCGACTTCCAACATACCACTTTGCTCACGTCGTTGACGATACGTTGATGAGAGTCACAGTGGTGCTTCGAGGTGAAGAGTGGATCTCTTCTGTACCGGCGCATCTGCAACTATTCAACGCACTTGGTTTCGAACCAATACCGTATGCTCATATCGCTCCGCTCATGAAATTCGACGGTGCGAGCCGGCGCAAGCTAAGCAAGCGAAAAGATAACGAGGCCGACGTCGAGTTTTATATGAAGTCGGGTTATCCCGCAGGCGCGGTACTACATTATTTAAGGGGTCTTGCCAACAGCAGGTTCGCTGAAATGACGTTCGAGGAGTCTGCTGCGTCTGCTCTCAGTTTAAGTGACTGCGGAGTGGCTGGTCCGATCTTCGATCTGGTTAAGCTTGAATCGATCAGCCGCGAGTTTATCGCGCAACTCCCCACCGAAGCGGCGTCGGAGAGTTTGCTCATCTGGGGCCGGGAGTATGATCCTGAGTTGGCCGCAATAATATCCAGGAATTTGCCGCTGGCTCACCGCATCTTTACGAATGAGCGACAGCTTGGCGTGCAACGAAAGGATCTTGCAAAATGGGAGGAGTTCCGGACGGCTTACGGTTTGTACTTCCCGGAATTGTTTCCACTGGTAAGTGACCCTTCTGATCCGCGCTTCGCTCCAGTCGAATCTGACATGGTAGTTAAGTTGGCCAAAGGCTTCGCTGATTCGTATCGGCATGAGGAAGAAAAAGAGGCCTGGTTCGAACAGATCCGCAGGTTGGCCGCCGCCCAGGGGTTCGCACCAACCGCAGCGCAATACAAGAAGAATCCGGAGAATTTTGCCGGTTCGATCAGTCATGTGAGCAATGCCATTAGAATCGCCCTGACCGGGCTGAAACAAAGTCCGGAGCTTTTTTTAGTAGCTCACAACATCGGGGAGGAGGAGCTACTAAGACGTGTCAGAGCACTCACCTGAAGCGACGGGTCGCGAAGCGTAAGCTAGTAGCTATCCGTCGCGTCCAGCTCGTTGATACTGGTTCAGTTTGAATTGAAACCGGTGTGAACTAAATACGCCGAAGGCGTTGACCAATTTTAGCCCAGGCTTGCTTCAACCCTGGGAAAAGAAATGTAAAGAATAAAAAAACGCCGAAAGCGTTAGGCTTGTGGGGGCCAGAACTCCTTCAGAGTTCAAGAGAATGATGCTTTGTTTTTACCCCAGGGTTGAAACAACCCTGGGCTGAAATTAGCCAACGCCTTCGGCGTAAAATTAAAATGCACCAGTACCAGCTCATTCCGCGAGATGACCCTGCCCAACATCTTTTGTAAACTAAAACAGATGCCTTAATCAGAGCTTTAGTTACGGAGCAATTAAAAAGTGCCTTTTGAAACTGAATCTACCGAGACTTCGCCAGAATCGCGGCCAAATAGTGATGGGCCCTCGAATTTTATTAGAAACATCATGATCGAGGACATCAATAGTGGCAAACATGGAGGCCGTGTACAAACGCGATTTCCTCCCGAGCCGAACGGCTACTTGCATATCGGCCACGCCAAAGCCATATGCCTCGATTTCGGATTGGCGGCGGAGTTTGGGGGCCAGTGCAATTTGCGTTTTGACGACACCAATCCGTCAAAAGAAGAAACAGAGTATGTTGACGCCATCATGGAGGATGTGCAGTGGCTGGGGTTCCAATGGGACGGCCTCTATTATGCCTCTGATTACTTCCAACAACTGTACGAATGGGCCATTCAGTTGATTAAGGACGGGAAAGCTTACGTATGCGATCTCAGCGCTGACGAGATTCGCGAGTATCGCGGCACGTTAACCGAACCGGGCAGGGAAAGCCCGTATCGCAACCGATCTGTGGAGGAGAACCTTGATCTATTCCTGCGCATGAAACAGGGAGAGTTCAATGATGGTTCGCGAACGCTGCGGGCGAAGATCGATATGAGCTCTCCGAACCTCAGTCTGCGCGACCCGGTCATGTATCGGATTCTCCACATGGACCATCATCGCACCGGTAGTCAGTGGTGTATTTACCCGATGTACGATTACGCGCATGGGCAGTCGGATTCTATTGAGCGCGTGACACACTCGATGTGTACTTTGGAGTTCGAGAATAATCGGCCTTTGTATAATTGGTTTATCGAACAGCTTGGCATTTTCCCTTCGCGGCAATACGAGTTCGACCGGCTTGCACTCACCCATACTCTGCTGAGCAAACGCAGGCTGCTGAAGTTGGTTGAGGAAGGACACGTCGAAGGTTGGGATGATCCACGTATGCCAACGCTCTCGGGCCTGCGCCGGCGCGGTTACACCCCCACAGCCATCCGAAATTTTTGTGCTAGTGTTGGCGTATCGAAAACGAATGGCATTACTCAGTTACAGCAGCTCGAATACTTCCTGCGCCAGGACTTGAATCGACTTGTTCCCCGCGTGATGTGTGTGCAGAAACCATTACGCGTCGTTATCGAAAACTATCCCGATGACGTGGTGGAAGAAATGGATGCTGTCAACAATCCCGAAGATAGCTCCGCGGGAACCAGAAAGATTCCTTTTTCAAAGACGCTGTATATTGAGGAAGATGATTTTCGTGAAGATCCGCCGAAGCAGTTTTACCGGCTTGCCCCTGGTCGCGAGGTGCGCCTCCGTTATGCTTACTTAATCACCTGCAAAGAAGTCATTAAAGATAGCAGCGGCAGGATTGTAGAACTCCGTTGCACTTACGATCCGGCTACACGCGGCGGTAACACGCCTGATGGGCGAAAGGTAAAGTCCACTATTCACTGGGTCTCAGCGGATCACGCTCTACCAGCAAAGGTTCGTTTCTACGACAACCTTTTTCTTAAAGAGGATCCTAACGAGGTTGAAGAAGGACAAGATTTTACCGAAAATCTGAATCCTGATTCATTGCAGATACTTCACGATTGCAAAATAGAACCGAGTGTGAGAGACGCAGAGTCTGGGACTAAGTATCAGTTTGAGCGCCTTGGTTATTATTCCGTTGACCGCGACGGGGGGCACAACTTGGTGTTCAATCGGACTATTGGCCTGCGCGATACGTGGGCAAAGATCGAAAAACGCGGACCAATCGGCGCATGAGCAAAACCCTTGGTCCGTGACTGTCTACCGTTCTTCTGTCCACGGCTTCTGGATAACTAAGCCGTTGCAGGGCTTATCATTGCGTCGAATTATCAAAAGTAGTTCAGGAGCGATGACCCCACTCGCCCCAAATCAATTAGCAATTGTTCGTTTTCGATTCTTCCCGATAGTCGAAGCCGAGCGTTCTAGATGGTTTTGAGCGTAGCCATGCTAGCAACTTATTGGATCGCGATGCTCTTTAAGCTTTAGCGGTTCTTACTGCTCTAGAATTTCACGAACAATCTCTGGTCGCTTTATCCGACAAGTTTCTAAGTCGTTCTGACTTATTAGACCCGAAGCCACGTCGATGTAACCAACCGCTATTATTCCATTTTCCGTTTTCCACCAGACTACTTCATCCAAGTCGCTAACCTGGTACTCTTCTAGTCCGCTCCTCGTTTGTAAACTAATCCATGACATTAAATTGTCCTCTCGTTCTGTAAACAATCTAGTGCCCGCTTAAGCAACTTGTCTGGAGAGAGTTTAGCACTGTTTTCCGTCGGTGTGATGCCGCCTGGCGAGGCTGCGTTAAAATGCGTTGCGCGCCATAGGTAATGTTGGCATGCATTGATCTTGAGGAATACCTCATCGAGGTGCCATTGATCACCGCGTCGAGGAGCTTTGCGGCGCAACCTATTGGCGTAAGCCTGACCGAACTTGAGGCACCATTCGCGGATCGTCTCGTAAGAAACGGCGATGCCGCGCATCCCTAGCATCTCTTCGACGTCACGGAAGCTCAAAGCGAAGAGAAAGTACAGTCAAACCAATGGATGACGATCTTGGCTGGGAGCGGTGACGATGGTAACGAGAGGGGGGCTGCGCATCGGTGAAGTATGCTCCAGGTCGCCGATCACGAGTCACCGGTTAACCTGACATACCCCCCCCTCCACGCCGCGCGAGAGGCGCGTCAGCTCAGTACGGAGTCAGCTCAGTACGGCGTCTTCTCGAACTGGAATCTCGTTTCGCGCAAACGGCGCACGAAGCTCTCGCATTGCCCCTGGTTAGTGAAGCTCTGCGGATGGGTAAACTTCCGCCAGCCGTCGTTCCTACATTCCTGAACATTCAGTGGCGGACCACACCGAGATTCGCCGCCCGGAATCTGCACGGTTAAGGGTTTCCCCTGCGGGATAATGAAGGTGTCGTAAACGATGACATCCGTCGCGCTGAGATTCTTCCCGCGGTGCACACGCCCGTCCATCTCCTCGAAACCCTGTCCCGACGTGAGCGTCTTTTCACCGCCGCATCCGTCTTCAACCGTGAGGGTGCCGCTTTTCACCACGTTGAAGGCAAACCCGGGATGATAGTGCCAGGGCAGCTTCTCGCCGGGCTTGAGCGTGAGGGCCCGCGTGGAGACGGTGGCAGACCCGTTGAAGACTTTCGAATCCGGAATCGTACCGACGAAAAGAACGTCGGCAGTTACTGCGGCATATACGGTGATACACAGAAGCGAGACGCCGACGCTGATCGCGATTACGAGTGCCTTGGTGCATGTGATGGTCTTCATTTCAGGATTCTCCTTCTTCGAGTCAGGCGTTGGTCCTTACGTGATTGTTTTTGAGGCCGCGCCGTGTGTGAATCTGCGCCCCGGCTTAATGAAAGTCGTTTCATAGCGTACCCCTCACCTGAAAAAAATTCTAGAGACACAACGAGCCGCACGCCGGGTGAAGCTGCCTGCTCATCAAAATTCGGACCGCAATTATTTCGCGCGGATACCTTGTGAAAATGTTCTCGCTCAGAGAAGCCACGAGGAAAACATTTCCCGAAGCCCAGGACTGTTTGGCGGGTTATGTTCTTAGAGGCCTAAACCTGAATGGAGTTGCCGAGTTGTGCAGCGCTACAAAATCAACCATTACGACCCGAGGAATTAGGCGGGCTATTGGCTCTACGCCCAGTTGGTTACCGGTCTCCGAACCTAAGAACCGCTCGCGGTATTCGCTCGATTCGATAAATGCCTTGACCATTTCGGCCCGCCGCACCCGAGCAAGCGCTACCGATTCGTTGCGCGCGTCCTCTCCTGGCAGGGTGAACAAATTCATCTTCGCCAGCCAGAAGTCGTAGCCGTTGAAATTGTTGTCCGGCAGATCGTCAGGGTTGCGCCGCAGGTATCCGTAGTACTGCATCAACACAAAGGTCGGGTTGTAGAGCGCATTAAACACCGTTCCACTTTCAACCACGCTCTGTAGTGCCGCGGCTCGCCCTGGCGTATCTCCGGAACCGTAAGCGGTGATGGCCGCGTTCCGTTCTGTTGGTGTCGGTGCGACTCCGGCATTGGTAAACAACTCGTCCACGTAAGCCGCTGCAGGCTGTCCTTGTGGGAAGACTGCGACGAACTCGGCGCGCGATACAAAGTCAGCGAGATAGTTCTGCTTGTTGGTAGCTAGTTGCTGCTGCCAATTGCCCTGGCCTACGACTACACCGTCGCCAATGTGCCGCTGGTCGCTCAGGAAGGTCGCGTAACGCGGATTGCTCTTGAGGTTACCGAAGGCAGCCTTGTGCGCCCGGATGACGAAATAGCCCGTTTGCTGAAACTCGATTGAGATGAAGAACGCGGTGGAGACGTCAGTGCGTTTGGATCTCAAGCAATCCGCATCGGTGCCGCATCGTTCGAGTTGAGCGGTCCAGAAGTTTTCGCCCGCTTGATCCGGTTCACGATAGAGAAAGTCATGATAATGCTGGCAGACAAACCCGCGCGTATCGTCGATCGGGTTGGTTGAGGGCTCTGAAACGTTATCGGTGATCAGCAGCATCGCGGTGCTCTGCGCGCCGAGGGTGCCATTGATCGGGTGTTGGAGAATCAGCGTGCCGAATTCCAGGCCCTCGACGTAACTATCGTCGTTAATGAGCACGTGAACGACTTTCTCAGTTTCGCCCGAAGCAAACGTCAGATGGCCGGTAACGAAGTTGTAGTCACCTTTTTGTTTAGCGGTGCCGTCTTCGCTGGTGATGTCAATTGAAGCAGTAGTTCCGATTGGGCCACTGCGCACGACACGCACCGTGACCGCCGTGCAACTCTCCTCAATGGAATAGGTCGGAGCATCAAACTGAAACGTTGGAGGTGTTGGCGTAGGCGTTGGACTCGGCGTTGGCGATGACGTCGGTGTTGGCGTAGGCGTAGGCGTCGACGTTGGAGTTGGCGTAGGCGTCGACGTTGGGGTTGGCGTGGGAGTCGGCGTTGGTGTTGGCGAGGGAGTCGGCGTTGGTGTTGGCGTAGGCGTCGACGTTGGGGTTGGCGTGGGAGTCGGCGTTGGTGTTGGTGCTGCCGGGTTGAACTCGAACGCACCGATGTCACAGCCGTCTGCGGCGTTGGTAACTGCCGGGTCATCAAAAATGCGAGTGAAACCCTCACCGCGCTGGTCGGTGGCGAGCGAGCCGGTGAGCCCGGCGGCGGTGCCCTTATCAATGACTGGGCTGCCCAGGAGCAGAGCGATCGTCTGTGTCGGCCCACCGTTGTTTTGCAATCCGGCTGGGTCGAGCTTTGGATCGAGCGGCACCGCTGTTGTACCCACCTGGTCGGTGGAATGTGTAAAACCCATGCTCCCGTCCGCGTTGCCTATGAGGTTAAATCCAGCTGACGTGACCGTGCCGGAAACATCCGAGGTTGGGACACTGCCTGTTACGGTGACACGTCTGTTCAGAGCGATGATGCTGCTCTTGACCTGGACGATTCCCGCTTCGACTCTGAGGCCGGCACCTGCACTTCCGTGGTTGCCTGAGATTGTGCAGTTGGTGACGTTCAAGCTACAGGGGAGATTCGCATCATCGCATGCATTGACAACGCCGCCGCTCGGCACGCTCTCCGGGGAGAAATTGCCCGTGATCGTGCTATTGATGACATTACCCGGCCTTGGGGAGTTGCGAATCGCGCTGCCACTCATTGTCGTTTCGTTATTGCTGAATGTGCTGTTTATGATGTTAACAATAGAGACGTCCAATGAGAGTCCTGCAAGTCTGGAGACTGAGATACCGCCTCCTCCACCTCGAGCGAAATTCTTTGTGAAGGCACAGTTGATGATGTTTGCTTCGCCGGCTCGAAAGGATTTGATTCGAATGCCGCCACCTTTCGGCATTTGTGTTCCGCTCGCCTGGTTCTCGCTAAAAATGCTGTTGGTGATAGTCATTCTGTTGCCAAATATGCCGCCGCCGCCAGTAAAATCATTGATGTCGTCGGCTAATGCAAAGTTTCTACTGAACGTGCAGTTGGTGACGTTCAAAGTACCTTGGTCAGGGGCTATCCCTGCGAAGGGCCCAATCATGGCAATGCCGCCGCCAGCTTTTTCCGCAATGTTATCGGCAATCAAGCAATCGGTTACGGTTAGCGTCCCCCGGTTCTCAAAGCGGATACCGCCACCAAAGCTCTCAGAAAATCCGTTGCTGATGGTCAAACCGGAAAACGTGACATTGATGGTTGCCTCATTCCCCAGACCGATGATTCCGGTGGCGCTAAAAACGCCGAAGGGACTACCCGCATCACGGCGCACGGTCAGACGGTCTGCACCAGGGCCACGGATTGAAAGGTCAGTGGTGATGGCTGGCAGCATGCTCGCAAGATTGACAACGCACGCGCCCGTAGCTGCAACGCAGTTCGGCTCGGTCGTCGGGATTGCGAAGTTGACCACATGGCTACCAGTCAGAGCGTTCGTTTCTCTTATCGCCGCGCGCAATGTGCATTGCGACCCAGGGGCGCCGGCGTCGCTATCACATAACGCATCACCTGGGTTTATGTCGTCAGTGTCTCCTGTCTTGTTAACCGTAAGAGTAAAGCGAGGACAGGCGGACCGCTCGAAAGCCCCGACGTCCGTTCCGTCTCCACCAGAAGCGTTAGTTATTTCCGAGTCATCAATGGTACGAGGGAAACCGCTGCCGCGAACGTCGGTGGTCAGGGGGCCAGTCAGTCCAGCACTCGTGCCCTTATCAATTGCCGGACTGCCGCAACGCGGTGCGACCAGGAGGGCTTCTCCCAGTATCATCATGCCATTCCCATCAAACTCCGGATTAGTCTCGGTCTGGTCGGTCGGCTGGTTGTAGCCCGTAACTTGGCCCTTCTGGCCGATAAGGTTGAAGCCCTGAGATGTTTGATTGCCGAATACGTCAGAATTAGCAAAACCGGGGTTGGTCCCATTTAGGGCGATGATCGTACTCTTGACCGTCGCAGACCCGCTAATACCTAAACCGCCGCCGCCCTCTCCGTTCCTTGTGATCGTGCTATTGGTGACGGTTACGGCTCCTGTTTGGTTGAGGATACCTGCACCTGAGGTACTGCCCACTCCGTTATTGTTGTAGATAACACCGTTAGTGAACGTAAGTGCGCCCGAGGCATTGTAGATCCCCGCACCGAGGTCGTTCGCACTGGTCACGCGGTTGCCGCTGATGACGCTGCTGGTAACGTTTACCACGCCGGCGCTGTTGTTGGCGATGCCGCCGCCGAAGCCGTTAGTGTTACCACTGTTATCTGAGACGGTGTTACCGCGTATTGCGGTACTGGTAATGTTGACTGTACCGGTGAAGCTGTTGGCGAGACCACCACCGGAGCCGGCGCTATTATCCGAAATCACACTGCCGGCAACACTGGCCGCTTCGTTAGAGAGATTGTCGATTCCTCCACCTGTTGTATCGGCACGGTTGGAGCTGATAGTGCTGTTGATGATGGTGGCCGTGCCGGCGTTCAGAATTCCGCCCCCGCTGAGGGCGTTGTTCCGGCTGATCAAGCTGTTGGTAACAGTCATCGTTCCGCTGTTGTTGATTCCACCGCCGAGTCCTGGTCCGTTAAGCATAGTGTTGTCGACGATGGTGCAGTTGGTGAGACGTAGCGTGCCCCCGTTTGAAATGCCGGCACCACCCGCGAAGTTGTCAGCAGTGTTGGAAGTGATCTTGGAGTTGACGATGTTGACCGTGCCGTTGACGTTCTGAACGCCGCCACCGAACACACCGGCGCCGGAGACTACTCCGCCGCTGATTGCCATACCGGAGAGGGTCACTATGCTGCTGCTGGTCACGTTGAAAATGCGGTATGGACCGCCGCTGGCACGGCGGACGTCCAGCTTGTCCAAGCCGGGGCCGTTGATGACAACGTTGTCAGACAGGTCAGGCAGCGCCTTTGTCAGGTTGATTGAGCATGCGCCGGTGCCGGCACTGCAGTTTGGCTCGCTCGTGGGGATATTGAACGTGATGGTGTCGTCGCCTGCCAGGGCGTTCGCGCGTTGAATCGCCGCCCGCAACGTGCACTGCTCGCCGGTCGTAGCAGCGTCGGCATCGCAGCCTGCATTCGGGTCAACGTTGTCGCCGTCGCCCGAAGTGTTAACCACGATTGACGCAGAGAGTTCTGGGATTGACGCAAACAGCGCGAGCGGCGAGGCGAGTTGCGCGACGAGACTTCGCGCCGACATGGCGTCCCTGGGCACCGCCGGAAGCAGTAGGAGCGCGACGAGCGCAAGGGAGAGCCCTTCAAATCCGGCACGTCGGTTTGACGATTGGTGTGACTGAATTATTTTCATGGCATTCAACTCCGGCGAAATAAGGGTTAGGGCGAGACCGTGAAGCCCGTTAGTGGGTTGCCATAGAACGCATCGGTCTTCCATCCGCCGAGCGACTTTCGTCCGCTCTTGGCAGCTCTGGTTTGGGTTGATCGCGCTTCAGTGTTTCGGCTTTCGGCACACCGGGAATCCTGGGCACGTCTATCCGTAGTTGCGCCACAGCTCTTTGAGCGCCAAGCGCGACGCCGATTACCAACGAGAACACCATTAACAAATTCCTTCTCATCTTCATTCTCCTTCTTAAGGACTCCGAGTTCGGCACTTGTGGTTCCGCGCTAACTGCGACGATTCATTTCCCGGAGCAATCGCTGGTAGTTCTCACGGCAAGTCGTAACCTTCGGGTGAGACGGATCCAGCGACGCCTCGAAGATGGCGAGCGCTCGCCGGTAGAGCTGCGCCGCTTCCTCCAACCTCCGCTGCGACTTGTAGAAGACCGCCAGGTTGTTGAGCGTCACTCCGATATCCGGGTGCCCGGCGCCGAGCAACTTCTCCTTGATCGCCAGCGCTCGCAGATACAAGCCTTCCGCCTCTCCGTCTCTCCCCGTGGCATGGCAAAGCGCGGCCAGGTTATTGAGGTTGACCGCCACCTCGTAATGCTCCAGTCCATAGGTATGCTGGAAAACTGAAAGGGCGCGCCGGTAAAGTTTTTCGGCCTCGGCATACTTAGCTTGACCGTCGAGGAGCGCAGCCAACGCCGCTACATCAGCCGCTGTGTCCACGTGATCTGGGCCAACTAGCCGCTCGCGGATTTCAACAGAGCGACGCGCCAAGGGTTCCCCTGCAGCGAAGCGCCCGCGGGCGTGCTCGAGCCCACCAAGGTTGTGGAAGAGTGTGGCTGCAAGCGGGTGCTCGAGGCCGGTAGTCTTCTCCGTGATGTCGAGGGCGCGGCGGTAGGCAGCTTCCGCTTCATCGAATTGACCATCGTATTTGCCGAGCATGCCGAGTTCGTTGAGGGCGTTGGCCGTTTCGAAAGAGTTGGGACCAAAGCTGTCTTCCGCTAGCGCGAGTGCTTCGCGAAGTGGCGAGCTAGCCTCTGTATAGTGGCCAGCGTCGCGAAGTTGGCTGCCGCGCGTGACGAGCGAGCGCAGCTGGAGCTCAGCCGATTCACTGCCAGCTGTCGCGTACAAACGATTGCGCACGGCGCGGAGGCTTGCCGCTACGACACAGGCAGCGACGGCGAGCGTCAATGCGGTTAGGATGAGCAGCTTCGGCGATTTTGTTGGCGAGTTCATGTGTGGGCTCCTTCCGGCTACTTCTCTTAATCTCACCGGCTGGGTTCGCGCACCATCGTCTCGTTGTGGTTCGTTCCGCACCCAAACACATCCTCGCAGCCGCTCTTGGGGCTGCGCGTGTTGGTCGAGAAGTTCGTGAAGAGGAACGTCTGCATACTCGTTAACCAGAGACTCCAGGTATCCGCCGGCTGAACCAACGCGGCATCACTCACCATGGTTTCGTTGTGGTTCGTCCCGCAAAAATCAGCATCTTCGCAGGCGCGCTTGGGGCCACGCGCACCGGTCGAGAAGCTCGTGACGAAGAAGGTCTGTATAGTCGTCAGCCACTTGCTCCAATGGTCGGTCTGCTGCACCAACGGGGTATCACTCACCATCGTCTCGTTGTGGTTCGTCCCGCAGCCAAAATCATCGTCGCAGCCGCCCTTGGGGCGGGGCGCACTGGTCGAGAAGCTCGTGACGAAGAAGGTTTGTATAGTCGTCAGCCACTTGCTCCAATGTTCTGTCTGCTGCACCAACGTGGTATCACTCACCATCGTCTCGTTATGGTTCATCCCACAGCCAAAATCATCATCGCAGCCACCCTTGGGGCGGGGCGCGCTGGTCGAGAAGCTCTTGACGAAGAACGTCCGGATACTCGTCAGCCACTGACTCCATGCATCCGGCGATTGAACCAATGCGGCATCACGAACCATCGTCTCGTTGTGGTTCAGCCCGCATCCAAAATCATCTTCGCAGCCGCCCTTGGGGCGGGGCGCGCTGGTCGAGAAGCTCGTGACGAAGAACGCCTGCAGACTCGTCAGCCATTGACTCCATGCATCCGCCGGCTGAACTGACACGGCATCACGAACCATCGTCTCGTTGTGGTTCGTCCCGCAGCCAAAATCATCCTCGCAACCGCCCTTGGGGTGGGGCGCGCTGGTTGAGGAGCTCGTGACGAAGAACGTCTGGATACTTGTCAGCCACTGACTCCATGCATCCGCCGGCTGAACCAAGGCCGCATCGGTCACCATCGTCTCGTTGTGGTTCATCCCGCACCCAAAAACATCTTCGCAGCCGCCCTTGGGGCGGGGCGCGCTGGTCGAGAAGCTTGTGACGAAGAACGCTCGGAGACTCGTCAGCCACTGACTCCAGGTATCCGCCGGCTGCACCAACGCGGCGTCACTCACCATCGTCTCGTTGTGGTTCAGGGCGATCTTCGAAGGAGTGATTTGCCCCGCAGCAGGAGGGGTCACCTGAGCCTGCTCTTTGGCCGTATTCCCTGCCGCAGCCAGTCCCAATAAAAGCGAAACTATCGCGACAAAACTCATTACTGGATTCATGATCCTTCTCCTTTTGGTTTGTGTATTGCCCGTCTCTACCAGGTAAGGCGAAAACGGTGGGCGAAAACCGTAACGGCAGCGAGATTTTTTTTGATTCAACGTCGAAATGCTTAGAACGTGGGAGTCGGTTGTGGTAATTTTCAGCGGTACAGCCGAAAAGGTTTTGTATGCAGACGCAATCACCTCAAGAGATCACGCGGCTGCTAATCGCCTGGGGCGAAGGCAACCAGTCGGCTCTCGAAGAGCTGGCCCCTCTGGTCCAATCGGAGTTGCATCGGCTCGCACACCATTACATGGGCGGCGAGCGTCCCGGCCACATCCTGCAAACCTCTGCCCTGGTAAACGAGGCTTACCTCCGGCTGATCGACTGGAAGGCTGTGCGCTGGCAGAATCGCGCACACTTCTTCGCCGTCTCGGCCCAGTTGATGCGCCGTATCCTGGTCGACTTTGCCCGGGGTAAACAGAACCTCAAGCGCGGCGGCGCCATGGAGGTCTCACTCAGCGAGGCTGCAGCTTTCCCCGTCGAGCGGGGCGGGGATTTGGTGGCGTTGGACGCTGCGCTTATCGCGTTGTCTGAAGTCGATCCCAGGAAGAGCAAGGTGGTGGAGATGCGTTTCTTCGGAGGGCTTTCGGTTAAGGAAGTCGCGGAGGTGCTGAATGTCTCAGAGGAGACGGTATTGCGAGACTGGCGGCTGGCTAAGGTGTGGCTCCTGAGGGAGCTCGGGCGGGAGAAGGACAGTGATGGGTGAGCGGTGGCAGCAGATCGAGGGTCTCTACCACGCGGCGCTGGAGCGCGACGCGGAAGAACGCGCTGCCTTCGTGGCCGAAGCCTGCGCAGGTGACGAAGGCCTGCGACGTGAGGTTGATTCGCTGCTCGCGTATGAAGATAAGGCTAAGAACTTCATCGAGTCGCCAGCCCTGGACTTCGCGGCGAAGATGATCGCGGAAGAACCGGGAGCGACGGTAGCAATAGGGCAAACGATAAACCAATACAAGATTACTGCTCCCCTGGGCGCCGGTGGTATGGGTGAGGTATATCTCGCTGACGATACTCGGTTGGGGCGCAGAGTTGCGCTCAAGTTTCTGCCCGCGCATTTCACGCAAGACAAAAGACACCTGCGCCGGTTTCAGCAAGAAGCCCGCGCCATTGCTGCCCTGTCGCACCCCAACGTTTGCATGATCCATGAGGTGTTCGAGACTGGAGAAGGCCGCCACTGCATAGTGATGGAATACGTCGAGGGAGTGACTTTGCGGCAACACATAGCGGACCGGCGACTGAACTTCGGCGAAGCGCTCGATGTCGCCATCCAGGTCGGTTCGGCGCTTTCGGCGGCGCACGCGACGGGCATAGTGCATCGCGACATCAAGCCCGAGAACATCATGGTCCGTCGCGACGGGTACGTGAAGATCTTGGACTTCGGGCTCGCGAAGCTGGCGGAAAAAGAAACCGAATTTCCTGGCAGCGAAGGCGAAACGCGAGTGCCGGACGTAAAAACCTTGCCCGGAATAGTGATGGGAACTGTCGCCTACATGTCGCCGGAGCAAGCGCGGGGTCTCCCGGTCGATGTGCGCACCGACGTCTGGAGCCTGGGCGTCGTGCTCTATGAGACGTTGGCCGGACGGCAGCCATTTACAGGAGCAACACCTACTGATGTGATCATCTCAATAGCTGAAAGAGAACCAACACCTCTGGGGAGTTCTCCGTCAGAAGTGCCGATCCCTTTGGAAGGCATCGTGACGAAAGCTTTGGCGAAAGATCGGGGCCAGCGGTATCAAACGGCTGAGGAGATGGTGGTCGATCTGAAGCGCCTGAGGCACGACTTCGACATCGGAGCCGTTTGTCAGTCCTAACGCGCGAAGATCAGTTGGATACTTCCCGATTCTTTCCCATCCGGCTGACACGAGGCCGCACGCTGATTCTCACCGCCCTCGCCGGAGTGCTCATCATTGCCGGATTGGTATATGTGCGATTCTTTCGCCAAAGTTCGCCAGCGTCGCTAACGGAAATCAAGTCGCTCGCCGTGCTGCCGCTGGAGAACATCTCGGGCGATGCGACGCAGGACTACTTCGCCGATGGGATGACCGAGTCTCTTATCACCGACCTGGCCAAGATCGGCGCGATACGGGTGATTTCACGGCCATCGGTGATGCGTTATAAGAATGCGAGCAAGTCATTGCCGGAAATCGGTCGCGAGTTGAATGCGGACGCACTCCTGATAGGGTCCGTGGTGCGCTATGGCGATCAGGTGCGTATCAGTGTCCAGTTAATTCAAGCGGCAACGGAAGGTAATCTCGGGACGTACAACTACGTGCGTGATCTTCGAGACGTGCTGGCGTTACAGAGAGATGTAACGCGAGACATCGTCAGCAAAATCCGGATCAAACTTACGCCCCAGCAGCAAGGGCAATTCGAAAGCGTCCGTCCGGTCAACCCCCAAGCTTACGATCACTATCTTCGCGGCAGGTTCTATCTCAACCGCCAAACAAAAGAAGACAATGAGGCTGCCATCATGGCGCTGGAACAGGCGGTCGCCACCGATACGAGTTTTGCCGCGGCCTTTGCGGAACTGGCCCAAGCATATTCATGGAAACTCTTTTTATTCGCGCCGGGGGAGAAGCAGTGGGCGGAAAAGGCTTTTGTGGCCGCCGAGAAAGCGCTCGCGTTAGATCCGGATTCAGCTGTGGCGCATCTGGCCCGCGGCCGCATTCTCTGGACGCCCGCGAACCATTTCCCTCACGAGAAGGCAATTCAGGAATATCGCCGCGCCGTGACTTTAAATCCAAGTTTGGATGAGGCCCGAAATCAGCTTGCGCTGGTCTATTGTCACATCGGTGCTCTTGAAGAGGCGCTCGAGGAATCCCACCAGGCAATCACGACCAACCCCAGCAATAACCTGGCGCAACTCCGAATCGGGCAGACCCTAAATCTCCAGGGGAAGTATGATCAAGCACTGTCCGTTCTGCAGGCCCTCCCGAAGGAAGTCAATCCGGCGTTGGTCGGGCACGGGATGGTTTGGGCGCTCTTCAATCTTGGCAGGAAAGAGGAGGCGTCGGCAATGACAGAGCAATACTTAAAAGATTATCCGGCGGACAGTGGCGGCCTATTTACCAGCCTGCGCGCGATACTGGAAGCGGCAGCCGGGCAGGAACGCCAGGCGCAGGACGAGATTAAGCTGGCTGTAGAAAGAGGAAAGGGATTTGGTCACTTTCATCACA
>Ga0193717_1000656_pt1 | contig 22111 bp, 20 predicted proteins | sample U2c2metaG_FD_145900 | JGI IMG/M metagenome (GOLD analysis project Ga0193717, IMG submission 145900) | Soil microbial communities from a riparian zone of the East river system, Colorado, United States - U2c2 | ecosystem: Environmental > Terrestrial > Soil > Riparian zone | place: USA: East River...
GGTACCAACCAGGGATTGCTTAATGGCTCGTTCAGGTTGCAGGGTAATCAAAATGGTTTTGTCTGGGGAACAGTAGTATCTGCCAAGGAGGCCAAAAACTATCAGAACCAGCATGATGGCCGGGTGTATGCTACCGGATATAAAGAAAAGGATGCACGGGTAATGGTTGGTTTAAACAAATCATGGGGTTATTCTTATTTACATGCTTCAGTTTTTGATGATGAGCAGGATATTCCTGACGGCAGCCGCGATTCGCTAACCCGTAAATTTACCAAGCAAATAACCGAGGATGATGCCTTTCGCCCTATTGTTCCCGAATCTGAATTAAATTCATACCGCATCCCAACATTGCATCAGCATGTGCAACTTTACCGCATCTATAATAACAGTAACTTTGTTTTAGGCAACGGAAACCTGATCGTGAACCTGGGTTACCAATTTAGCCACAGGCGCGAGTATACACACCCGGAAGCGGGTGATATTGCTGGCTTAAACCTGCACCTGAGTACTTACACCTATGATGTTAAATATGACTTTAACATGGGTAATGGTTACGAAACCACCTTTGGTGTTAATGGCCAGTACCAGAACAATACCATTGGTGATGCTACAGATTTTCCAATACCGGCTTACCACCAGTTTGATATAGGGCCGTTCTTTGTGATAAAGAAAAGTTATGGCAAGTTAGATCTTTCTGCAGGTGCGCGTTTTGATACCCGGTCGTTTAAAAACAGTGCCGCCTATGTTGATACCCTGGGATCTAATGGTTTCCCGCAGTTATATACCGGCAGCAACCCAACCACTGCCCCAAATGTTGTCCCGCAGTTTGATGCGTTCAGCAAAACGTTCTCGGGCTTTTCGGGCAGCTTTGGCGCCACTTATAATGTGTCAGACGCTTTCCTGATCAAGGGCAATATTGCACGTGGTTTCAGGGCGCCAAGTATTGCGGAAATATCGGCAAACGGGCCTGATCCCGGTTCGCAGATCTACCACATAGGCGACAAAAACTTTAAGCCTGAGTTTAGCTTGCAGGAAGACATCGGTACTTTTTTAACCCTGCCCAATATTTCGGCAAGTGTTGAGCTGTTCAATAACGATATCTCCAATTATATTTACCAGCAACAGGTTTTAGCGGCAGATGGCAGCCCGGTTTTCACGCAGGGATATACCACATTTACGTATGTACAAAGTAAGGCCAGGATCTACGGTGGCGAGGTTAATGTTGATCTTCATCCATTGCCATGGTTGCATTTCGAAAACGCGCTTAGCCTCACTTATGGCGAAAATAAAGGCAATGGCGGTCCGGTAGCGGATAGCTTGAAATACCTGCCCTTTATACCTCCGTTGCACACCCACTCCGAACTTCGTGGAACCTTTAATAAAGGGTTTGGCAGCTTTAAAAGCGTGTATGCTTTTGTGGGCTTTGATCATTACAGTGCACAGAACCGCTTTTTTGCAGCTTATGGCACAGAAACAGCAACGCCAGGCTATAACCTGTTAAGTGCGGGTTTTGGTGGCAACCTTGTAAACAAGGCCGGTCAGCCGGTTATAAAACTGTTTATTGAGGGTACCAACCTTGCTAATGTAAACTATCAATCAAACATGAGCCGGCTTAAGTATTTTGATAATCCAACGGTGCCTGATGGCGTTCGTCCGGGTATTTTTAATATGGGCCGCAATATTAGCTTTAAAGTGGTTGTTCCGTTTGGTTTCAACAGCGGAAAGAAATCCTGAGATACTTTAAATAAATAACACAAAAAAGTCCTGTCCTTAAAAACAGGACTTTTTGTGTGATACCAACCCATTTGCAAGTCATTTTTTATTCCGCATAAACATTTATACTTCATCCCTGTATTAATACTTATGTACCGAAAGATAATATTACTATTTACCATACTGATCCTATCAATTGCTGCCAATGCTCAATCAGATACGCTATCTATCACCCTCGAAAATGTTAAATATCCTTATCCGGTAAGCTTTTTACCCATCAAGGTTGAGGGCCAGGATGTACGCATGGCCTATATGGATATTAAGCCAGTAAATGCCAATGGCAAAGCCGTAATATTGTTTCATGGCAAAAACTTTGGTGGTTATTACTGGGCAAACGTGATCCAGGCCTTAAGTGAAAAAGGTTACCGTGTGATTGTACCCGATCAGATTGGTTTCGGCAAATCATCAAAAGCGTTTATACATTACAGCTTTCACCTGTTGGCTCGCTTTAATAAAAACCTGCTCGATACTTTGGGCATTAAAAAAGTAACCATACTGGGCCACTCCATGGGCGGTATGCTGGCTACACGTTTTACGCTGATGTATCCTGAACGGGTTGAAAAACTGCTGCTGGAAGACCCCATAGGTTTGGAAGACTACCGAACCTTTGTCCCCTATCAGAGCGCTGAAGACGATTATAAAGCCGAACTGAGAACAAGCTATGAAAGCGTAAAAAAATATTATCAAACCTCCTACTTTACTTCCTGGAAACCCGAATATGACTACCTGGTTAAAATAGGTGCCGGAGTAAGTAAAAGTGCTGATTTTCCGCGATACGCTAAGGTTGCCGCGCTTACTTTTGAAATGATATATGAGCAACCGGTATGTTATGAATTTGGCTTGATCAACGTGCCAACCGTATTGTTTATTGGCAAGGAAGATAAAACCATTGTGGGTAAGGCACTGTTAAGTGATGAAGAAAAAGCCAAACATGGACAATATAAAATATTGGGCCCCGAAACAGCTAAAAAAATTCCCGGCTGCAAGCTCATAGAGTTTGATAACTGTGGCCACATACCACACATTGAAGTATCCGAAAAGTTTTTAAAGGCACTTGTCAATAATATTTGATGATCCGATGATTTATCCCGTTAAGTATTTGATTATTTTTGAAGGAGAAAAGAAAAGGGTGTCATGGGTAGCTTGTCGAAGGATGGCGGGCAGGCCTCTGGCGCGATCCTTCGACAGGTTCAGGATGACAGGCCTTTTTAATTATGTTCAATAAAGTACAAAAGTGTTATTAACTGTTCAAACCATATCAGAATTACCCGCCGTTGCCGAAGCCATCATTGGGCAAGCGGCCAATAACAGGATATTTCTTTTTTACGGCGATATGGGGGCCGGTAAAACCACACTCATTAAAACCCTATGCAGCTTTTTGGGTACAACGGATACTGTTACAAGCCCTACGTTTGCTATTGTAAATGAATACCAGGCTGCAAAGGATAAGATCTATCACTTTGATTTTTATCGGCTTAAGAACCAAACAGAAGCCCTGGACATGGGTTATGAAGAATATTTTTACGGAGGCGCTTATTGCTTTGTTGAATGGCCCGAAAAGATACCCGATCTGTTGCCGCAGCATTATACCAGCATCAGCATAAAGGCTTTGAGTGATGGTTCACGACAGATCAATATTGAAAATTTTTTAGTTTAATGATAAGCCCTTTTTTCTTATCTTCATCAGCCACAAATTAATACATCATGAGTTCAGGGATATACAGTGGGTTTTCGGACGTTGCCAAGCAGGCAATGATGCAGCCTCAGGAGTCAATGCTGGAGGTTAAAAACAAAAAAGATAAACTATACATCGGCATTCCTAAAGAGATATCCTTCCAGGAGAACAGGATCCCGTTAACCCCGTTATCAGTAGCGTTATTGGTTAATAACGGGCACGAGGTTATTTTAGAAAGTAATGCCGGGCAGGCCGCCAATTTTTCTGACAAGGATTACAGCGATCAGGGCGCCCGCGTTGTTTATGATACAAAATCAGTTTACGAAGCTGATATCATTATAAAAATAGCGCCCCCTATGCTGCAGGAAATTGAGCTGATGAAACCCGGGCAGATATTGATATCGGCACTGCAGCTATCAACCCTGAAAGCCGAATGCCTTCATGCACTGATGAATAAAAAAATTACAGCGCTGTGCTTTGAGCATTTACGGGATGAGGGTAATTCACTCAGTGTAGTAAGGGCAATGAGTGAGATAGTGGGTGCTACATCCATACTCATAGCGGCCGAGTACTTAAGCAATGTATTTGAAGGCAAGGGTTTAATGCTGGGTGGTATTACCGGTGTGCCCCCTACAGAAATTGTGATTTTAGGCGCCGGTACGGTTGGCGAATATGCCGCCCGCACAGCCATATCATTAGGTGCCGAAGTAAAGGTTTTTGATCCATCAATATATAAACTTCGCCGTTTGCAAAACAACATTGGCAGCCGGGTATTCACTTCGGTAGTACAGCCCATCGTGCTGGAAAAAGCCATAACCTCCTGCGATGTAGCCATAGGCGCCATACGTGCCGAAGACGGTCGCAGTTCCTGCATTATTTCAGAAGCCACCGTAAGCCGCATGAAACGCGATTCGGTAATTATAGATGTAAGCATTGACCAGGGCGGTTGTTTTGAAACATCAGAAGTTACCAATCATACGCACCCGGTTTTTCGCAAGTATGATGTAATTCATTATTGTGTGCCCAATATAGCCTCGCGTGTGGCCCGTACTGCTACTTATGCGCTCACCAATATATTCACCCCTATATTATTAGATATTGGCGAGCAGGGCGGTATAAAGAATGTGATCTGGCAAAAGTCGGGTGTGCGTAACGCGGTGTATATTTACCATGGGCATTTGACCAATAAACATATTGGCGAGCGTTTTTATATCCCCTGTAAAGATCTTGATCTGCTTATCGTATCGCACCGCTAAAAATTGTAAATATGCGCCGTTGCCTCATTGTATTGGTTTTTATTATTGCGGGGATCAGCGCTCAGGCGCAGCATTATAAATATATCGACAGTACAAAAATAAGTGGAACTGCCCGTTATAAAAGACAGGTTAAGACCAATCCGGATAAGCAACTGGTTGAAATTAAGCAGTACATGCCAACCATAGTTTTGGATATCAGGTATGCCACCACCAATAATTTTATGCACCGGCGCATGTACCGGCAGCCTAAAGCATACGCGCGTTTACCCGTGGTAAAAGCTTTACAACAGGTGGAGGCCGATCTGAAAACCCGTGGCCTTGGCCTTAAAATTTATGATGCCTATCGCCCGTACTCGGTTACTGTTAAGTTTTACGAAATGGCGAGCGACACCAACTTTGTAGCCGACCCCAGAAAAGGCTCAAAACATAACCGTGGCTGCGCTATCGACCTTAGTCTTATCAACCTCAGGACCGGTAAAGAACTGGATATGCCCACCGGGTTTGATAGCTTTAGCAAAAAGGCAGCGGCAAATTACCGGGCCATTACCAAACCACAATTGGATAACCGTGAACTGCTTAAAACAATCATGCACGCCCACGGGTTTACCGTACTAACCACCGAGTGGTGGCATTATGATTTTAATGGATGGGCTAATTACGAACTGCTTGATATTCCGTTTTCAGCGCTTTAATTCCCATCTTTAAGGTATAAAGGCACTAAAATTGCTAAGCATTGTTTTGATAAATAACCGGGGATGAAATTATTTAGTAAAGAGTATCTTAAACATTTGTGGAAAATACTGGTAGCCACGTTTAGCGGATTTTCAAGCGATAACGGGTTAAAGCTTAGCGCGTCATTGGCTTATTACACCATTTTTTCTATAGCTCCGCTGCTATTCTTGCTAATTGCTGTAGTAGGTTTGATTCCTTTAGCTAAAACTGACACCTTGTACCAGCAATTAGCAGTATACGTAGGTGTAGATGCCTCCAATCAAATACACAGCACGGTTGCAAGCCTAAAACTCAGCGGTAAAAGTGGATTTGGTTTTGCCATAGGCGTTATAACTTTATTAATAGGAGCAAGCAGTATATTTATTGAGATACAGGATTCATTAAACCATATATGGCGTGTTAAGGCCAAACCTAAAAGTGGCTGGATAAAATTGCTCCAAAACCGTTTCCTGTCATTTTCACTGATCATCAGTTTAGGTTTTTTGCTTTTAGCATCCCTATTGGTAAATCTTATTATTGAAGCATTAGGTAAAAAAATAGAACACTTTTTGCCCACGGTAACAGGTCTGGTTTTAAAAGCGGTTAACCTGGGTATTACGCTGGTAGTGATCACAGTTTTATTTGGGATTATATTTAAGTTTTTGCCCGATGTGAAGATCAAATGGAAAGATGTCCGTACCGGTGCGTTTTTTACCGCCTTGTTGTTTATGCTTGGCCAGTACCTTATAGGGTTATATATTCAATATACAGCTCAGGGATCGGTGTATGGGGCCGCAGGATCTATCATTGTTATTTTGGTTTGGATATATTATACCGCGGCTATACTGTACATAGGCGCGGAGTTTACGCAGGTTTATGCCGAGGCTATAGGCAGCCACATTGAGCCGGCTGAGTATGCCGTATATGTGCGGCATACCGAAGTAGAGCAATCTGTAAAAGACCTGCCGGCACAACACCCGGAAATTAAAAGCAACCTTAAACGTGTTGATAAATAAGTAGTTCGGTCCTTGTTTTACTCATGCCCTGTTTCTTGATTTTACCCTCTTGTTTCTCTTCACGCTATATTCACATTTTATTCGTAAATTCGTGTATTAATTTATTTAATAAAATGGAAATTAAAGATTCTGAATACGTTTATAAAGACGTAATACAATTAAATGAGGTTGATGCATCCCGCAGATTTATAGCTAATGTGTTTGTGTGGATGTTTGTTGCCCTTGGTCTTTCTGCCTTTTGCGCATTTGCCTTTTCGCATGATCAGGCATTGTTTGAAATGCTCAGAGATCCGGCTACAGGCCGTAACACAGGTTTGGGTACTATAACTATGTTTGCACCACTTGCCTTTGTTTTAATTATTTCATTTGGTTTTAACCGCCTATCATACGGTGTATTGGCATTTCTCTTTGTTGCGTTTTCGGCAATAATGGGTGTGAGCTTAAGCTACATACTTTTAATTTATACCGCAAGTTCTGTATTGGGTGTGTTTATAACCACATCAGCCGTTTTTGGTATCATGGCCGTTGCGGGTTATACTACAAAAACTGATCTTACCAAATTTGGCTCTATCATGATGATGGGCCTGTTCGGCATTATCATAGCATCGGTTGTAAATATGTTTATGCGCAGCAGCCAGTTAGAGTATATCATCAGCTATATTGGTATTGCTGTATTTGTGGGTTTAACCGCTTATGATGTGCAAAAACTAAAACGGATTGGTGCCGGTTTAGAATACGGCGATGCCTCGGCTAAAAAAATGGCGCTTATGGGCGGCTTAACGCTTTACCTTGATTTTATCAACCTTTTCCTGATGATACTGCGCTTATTTGGCAGAAGAAGATAATAACAACCAAAAACTATTATAAAAGCTGCCCCGCAAAGGCAGCTTTTTTGCTTACATAATTTTACTTAATGTACACATATTGTAAAGAGTGTAACTATTGCATATTAAAGCTTTATTGTGCACCTTTGCATTGCTTATAGAGAAAGGCGGAGGGATTAGACCCTGCGATGTCTTAGCAACCTGTGCTTCACAAGGTGCTACATTCTACTCAATCACTGTAAAGTGTTGGGAAAGATAAGCGAAAGTCAACATAACACCCGACTTTTCGAGATAAGCTGTATTTTTTCTGTTACGTGTTGCCAGACTCCTGTTGCCAGTGATTTGCATATTTTGTAATTCACCCAACTAAAAGTCACAGGCCACGCGCCACCGAATACAGGCAACTGATAAAATGGATATTAGAAAAGAATTAGAGAAACGCATACTGGTAATTGACGGGGCAATGGGTACCATGATACAACGGTACCAATTAACCGAACGGGATTTTCGTGGGGAAAGGTTTAAGGATCACATCAGCGATCTGCAAGGGAATAACGACCTGCTGAACATCACGCGCCCTGATATTATTAAGGCAATACATGCCGAATACCTGGATGCAGGCGCCGATATTATTGAAACCAATACTTTTAGCACCCAGATAATTTCCCTTGCCGATTATAAGCTGGAGGAGTTAGCCTACGAACTGAGCTTTGAGGGCGCGCGCCTGGCCCGTGAAGTGGCCGACGAATACAATAAAAAAACACCCGGCAAGCCACGCTTTGTGGCTGGCGCGGTTGGTCCGACAAATCGTACAGCATCTCTGTCGCCCGATGTTAATGACCCGGGTTGACCTGGCCGGGGCTTATTATGACCAGGTTCGTGGTTTGGTTGATGGCGGATCAGACATGTTATTGGTTGAAACCATATTTGATACCCTGAATGCCAAAGCGGCCTTGTTTGCTATCAATCGTTATGCAAATGAAACCGGCAAACATTTGCCTATCATGATATCGGGTACCATTACTGATGCATCGGGACGTACCCTATCCGGGCAAACCGTGGAAGCTTTCTGGAATTCCATCCGTCATGCAAATCTGCTTTCTGTAGGTTTAAACTGTGCCCTGGGAGCCAAAGAAATGCGGCCTCACCTGGCCGAACTTTCTGAAAAGGCCAATGTATTTATATCGGCCTATCCAAACGCGGGTTTGCCAAATGAGTTTGGGCAGTATGACGAAACCGCGCATGAAACCGCACACCAGGTTGATGATTTTATAAAAGCTGGGCTGGTTAACATTGTTGGTGGTTGTTGCGGCACTACGCCCGAGCATATTAAATGTATTGCCGAAAAAGCAGCAAAATATCCCCCAAGAAGGCTGCCCGAAATTGAACCAAATTTACGTTTGAGTGGTCTTGAGGCCGTTACCATAACCCCCGAAAGTATTTTTGTAAATGTGGGCGAGCGTACCAACATTACAGGATCACCAAAATTCTCCAAACTGATATTGGCCGAAGATTACGAAGCTGCATTAGCCGTTGCCCTGCAACAGGTAGAAGGTGGCGCGCAGGTGATTGATATCAACATGGATGAGGGGATGATCGATTCGGAGGCCGTGATGGTGAAATTCCTGAACCTGGTAGCTTCTGAACCCGATATTGCCAAATTGCCTATCATGATCGATTCATCAAAATGGACGGTTATTGAGGCTGGTTTAAAGTGTATCCAGGGTAAGGGGATTGTGAACTCTATCTCGCTAAAAGAGGGCGAAGATAAATTCAGGGAGCAGGCCCGCAAAATACTGAGTTATGGTGCAGCCACGGTAGTAATGGCCTTTGACGAAACCGGACAGGCCGACTCCTTGCAACGTCGCATAGAGATCTGTAAACGCTCGTATAATATTTTGGTTAATGAGGTTGGTTTTCCGCCTCAGGATATCATTTTCGACCCTAATATTTTAACCGTAGCCACCGGGCTTGAAGAACATAACAACTACGCGGTTGATTTTATTGATGCCACCCGCTGGATCAAGCAAAACCTGCCGCATGCCAAGGTAAGCGGTGGGGTAAGTAATATTTCATTCTCCTTTAGAGGGAATAACGTGGTGCGCGAAGCCATGCACTCTGCCTTTTTGTACCACGCCATTGGCGCGGGTATGGATATGGGTATTGTAAATGCCGGTATGCTGGAAGTATACGAGCAGATTGACAAGACCTTGCTGGAACTGGTAGAAGACGTACTGCTTAACCGCCGTGATGACGCCACCGAACGCCTGGTTGAATACGCCGATACCATAAAAAGTAAAGGAAAAGAAGTGGTACGCAATGAGGAATGGCGCAAGGGAACAGTGCAGGAGAGATTATCACATGCCCTGGTAAAGGGTATTATTGAGTATCTTGATGATGATGTGGAGGAAGCGCGTTTAACCTATAACAAACCGCTTGAAGTGATAGAGGGGCCGCTGATGGATGGTATGAACATCGTGGGCGACCTTTTTGGTGCGGGTAAGATGTTTTTGCCGCAGGTGGTAAAATCGGCCCGGGTAATGAAAAAGGCGGTGGCCTATCTGTTGCCGTTTATTGAGCTGGAAAAACAAAGGGTTATTGATGCCGGCGAAGACTCCAGCGGAAGCAGGGCCAATGCCGGTAAAATATTAATGGCCACCGTTAAAGGCGATGTGCATGATATTGGTAAAAATATAGTAGGTGTAGTACTGGCCTGTAATAATTTTGAGGTGATAGATCTGGGTGTGATGGTACCTGCCCAGCGCATTATTGAAGAAGCTAAAAAACAAAATGTGGATATCATAGGCTTAAGCGGATTGATCACGCCTTCGCTTGATGAGATGGTGCATTTTGCCAAAGAAATGGAACGCGAAGGATTTACCATTCCGCTTATTATTGGCGGAGCCACCACATCACGTATACATGCCGCGGTAAAAGTTGCACCCCATTATTCGGGCGCTGCCATCCATGTATTGGATGCCTCGCGCAGCGTTACAGTTTGCAGCAGTTTAATGAACCGCGACAATCGGGATGGTTATATACAGGGCGTAAAAGATGAGTACGCAAAAGCCCGTGAAGCACATTTAAATAAAAAATCGGACAAGCGTTTTGCGACCATTGAAGAAGCAAGGAAAGCAAAATTCCAGATCAGTTTGGATGGCGACGTTGCACCTAAACCTGCTTTTACCGGGACTAAAGTATTTGAATCCTACCCGCTGGAAGAACTGGTGCCCTACATTGACTGGACGCCATTTTTCCATACCTGGGAACTGCGCGGCAGCTACCCTAAAATATTTGCCGATAAGTTTGTAGGCGACGAGGCCAAAAAACTATTTGACGACGCGCAGGAACTATTGAAAAAAATTGTAGATCAAAAATTGTTAAAGGCAAATGGCGTTATAGGGTTTTGGCCTGCCAATAGTGTGGGCGACGATATTGAATTATATACCGATGAAAGCCGTACGAAGCTGCTAACCCGCATTCATACGCTGCGCCAGCAAGGCGAAAAAGTTAAAGGGGACCCCTACTATGCCCTGTCGGATTTTATCGCGCCAAAAGAAAGTGGCGTGCCCGATTACTTTGGAGGTTTTGCCGTAACCACAGGTATTGGGTGCGATGAGCTGGTAGCAGAATTTGAGCGCGACCATGACGACTATAACAGCATTATGGCCAAAGCCCTTGCCGACCGCCTGGCCGAGGCATTTGCCGAAAAGATGCACGAACTGGTACGTAAGGAACACTGGGGCTATTCAACAGGCGAGCAACTGAACACAGATGAATTGATCAAGGAAGAATACCAGGGTATCCGCCCGGCGCCTGGTTATCCTGCTTGCCCTGACCATACCGAGAAAACCACGCTGTTTGAGCTTTTAAAGGCCGAAGACAATGCCCACATGCATTTGACCGAAAGCCTGGCCATGACGCCGGCCGCATCAGTAAGTGGTTTCTATTTCGCACACCCGCAGGCAAGGTATTTTGGCCTGGGTAAGATCGGTAAGGATCAGTTGGAGGATTACGCGGTGAGGAAAAATATGCCACTGGAAGATGTAGAGCGCTGGCTTGGTCCAAACATTAATTATTAAGATAGATATAAACGCGTCATTGCGAGGAACGAAGCAATCCCCTATTTACAGATTTACAGAGCCGCTCTGTATTGCATAGAAGATTGCTTCGTTCCTCGCAATGACGGAAGTATAAAAAAGGCAACCCGGAACACGCAACCCGAACCGAACAAATGAAAATAACCGAACACATAGCAGACGCCAACGGCAAAACACTTTTTTCTTTTGAACTGATACCGCCATTAAAGGGACAGAGCATACAGGGTATTTATGATGCTATTGATCCTTTGATGGAGTTTAAGCCACCGTTTATTGATGTAACCTCCCTTCGCGAGGATTATATTTATAAGGAGCACCCGAACGGTTTGCTGGAGAAATTGAGCTATCGTAAACGCCCGGGTACTATTGCTATTTGTGCCGCCATCATGAACAAGTATAAAGTGGATACGGTTCCGCATTTGTTATGTGGTGGTTTTACCAGGGATGAAACCGAGAACGGGCTGGTTGATCTGCAGTTTTTGGGTATCGAGAATGTGTTGGTGCTTCGTGGTGATGCAAGGCGCGGTGATGCCTCATTTGTGCCTACACCCAATGGGCATAATTATGCTACTGATCTGCTGCAGCAGGTGGTTGATATGAACAACGGCATATACCTGCATGAACATAATGACGCAAACCTTAAAACCGATTTCTGTATTGGCATTGCCGGTTATCCCGAAAAACACTTTGAGGCGCCAAACCTTAAAACCGACTTTAAATACCTGAAGCAAAAGATTGATATGGGTGCTGATTTTATTGTTACCCAGATGTTTTTCGACAATCAAAAATACTTTGACTTTGTGAATTGCTGCCGGGCAAATGGTATTACGGTACCTATTATACCAGGGTTAAAGCCCGTTACTTCGTCAAAGCAATTGGTTAACCTTTCCAAAACATTTCATATTGATATGCCCGAAGATTTGTGCGATGCCATAAATGGCTGCAAATCTGAAAAAGATGTAAGGGACATGGGCGTGGAATGGATGATAAACCAATGCAAAGAGCTTATAAAGTTTGGCGTACCGGTATTGCATTTTTATACCATGAGTAATGCCGGCCCAACCCGGCGCATTGCCGAAGCTATATTTTAGTGCAATTTGTATAGTAAGGGGTTTATGGAAGTAAAATGCTGATTAAAAATTTATATTTTTAATTTTTATTATCCTCCATAACATTTACCTATGGATTTTTTCAGTCACATTAAAGCTGTTATTGGTATAATATTGGGCCTTAGCATAACCCATTTGTTAAGGGGTGCAGCAAAGCAAATTCAGCATCCCGGCCGCAGTAAACCTTATTGGGTACATTCCCTATGGTCATTTTACCTGTTTATTTTACTGCTTCATTTTTGGTGGTGGGAGTTTAACCTGCACGATATTAAGCACTGGCTATTTGCAGAGTACCTTTTTGTAATTATTTACATTGTTATATACTACAGTGTTTGTGCCCTGTTGTATCCCGACGACCTGAAGGATTACAAGGATTATGAAGATTACTTTTACTCGCGCCGAAAATGGGTGTTCGGCATATTGGGCTTTAGCTATTTGTTGGATCTGGTAGATACCCTGATAAAAGGCGAGGCCTATGTGCAGCATTACGGTATTGAATACCCCATCCGCAACATCAGTCACTTTTTGTTGTGTATGGTAGCCATGAAGGTAAACAACAGGACATTCCATGCTATACTGGTGATCGTTTTTATAGTGTACGAGTTTTCGTACATATTCAGATTATTTTAAAAGGGTGCCACAAAATGCTGCGGCCCCCTTATTTTATATGATCAGTCAATAGTTGCTATTGGTACAGGTAAGTTTTAGTAAGATGCTCAAGGGCTTCCTGAAACAGGATATAAGCCGTTTCTTCATCATTGTTTGTTAACGAATTAAGCGAGGTTTTGATGTATTTATCATACAGATCTTTAAAAACAACCTGCTGGTTTTGCTCTTTGTCAATAGCCTCCAGTAACGATGCCGAAATGGTATAGTACTTTTCAATCTCTACCCCACTAAATTTTTCCTGCAATAATTTATCCCTAAAAGCCCTTAAAACATTTAATTGCCCTTCGGCTTCACCTCCTGCAAGATTGGTAGTGATACGGGTAAGGGCGCACATCTTTTCTATTGTTACGGTAGGACAGCCGGCCGAACCAGGGCAAGGATGCGAATCATCACCAATTGAAGATGCATTAATTCCTGATTGTATAAGCGCCTTGTATGGGTAATTATTTTCCACATCATGGCCAAAATGATAAATAAGATTGTCACTTTCGGCTTGGTTTACCAGTTCGCTTAATATTTCCCTGCCCATGAACGGGCCCCGGTTAATTCTGCTGTAGTTAGCGCTGGCATCTATTCTTTTAAAATTAAGCACGTGGTTAAACAATACCTGTCAGGTTTTCTATAACGAAATATTATTTCCCTCATTGGTCAAAAAGCCATCGGTTTTAATGATAGAATTAGGAAGGCTGCCGGCACTGGTGTAGTTACCCGGAATTAAAACAAGCATCCTTGATGATGGATCATTGGCGTTTTCAAGGCCATTCATGAACTTGATGCCCGATACGGTAGCATCATGAAGTACAATTTTTAATGCTGATTTAGAAAGTATTACCTGGTTAACTTCGCCCGGAAAATTGTGCCTGAAATTTTGAGCAAGTTCCTGATACCGACCCTGGTTAATGAACGCTCCAATGCATTGGGGTTCAATTTTGGTAATAGATGCTGTTGTGATCATGGTTTTGTATTTAAGTTTTGGTTAAATGGGTTGCTTATTATAAACCTAAATAATAAACTTAATATTAGCAATATGAAGCATGTTAAATGTTTGTTGGTAATTATTTACAACCGTTAATAAGTATTGTGTATCAGATGCCGTATTTTAGTAATATTAACATAATAAGTGTTAATATTAGTATGCGTAGTACTACAGTTTTTGATACGTAAAACTACGTATTATGATTAGGGACGATTATTAATGAGTATACATTACTGCCTGTTTATGAGTGTGTTACGTGATTTTTTTTAGAAGGATAGGATTTGGGTTGACTTGTTGACTTGTTGAAAGAATAGCCGATTAGTGTTAGTTTTAGGCATGAAATTCCCTAAACAATCAAATATTAATTAAATCATGGAAACAACAACAACAACAGAAACAAAACAAACACGAGGTGTTATTACTGGAGATGAAGGCGCTGCAATTGAACTTGATGAAGCAATTGGTTTAACAAAAAATTACCGCCATCGTAACCCAAAGGCAACTGTATCTCAGTTTTTTGGAAATAAGATATTGAACAGGATACTTCAGCAGGACGGATGTCTTGGCATACGTATTTATTATGCAAATAGTCATCAGTTAAGTGGTTGGCAAAGTTTTTTTGTAGGAGTGGGTAATTTTTTTATCAAAGTTGTGGCGGATGCCGAAGGAGAAAAAAAATTCGTGATTGTGGGTGTTGACGAAAACGGAGAGGACCAATTACCGGAAGATCAAAAAAATGATATGGCAGTTTCAGCTGGAGTAAAAACGTTTAAGGTAGCCAATGCAAGTTATGCTGTGGCCGACCGTTCTCATCCATGCCCCGGATCTGCAGGGTGTCCTAAAGGTAAATTGAGTGGTGGGGCTCGAGATTGATTAATTTATCTGAGTATTAGAAACATGTTTAAAAAATAAGGCATGCCTTTAAGTACAATATTGGACATCCTCTCAACTATATCTGGTTTTTTTCCGGTAGTTGTTGCTTTTTATAACTATAAAAATCTTGATACTGTATTAAAGATAGCAGCACTCTTTTTTCTTGTTTCGTCTCTTTTTGATCCGCTTATGTGGCTTTTGGCCAATAATGGAACAGAAAACAACATGCCGTTAATACATATCAATATCATAGTAACGGTGATTTTTTTTTCGGTGATTTATTACAAACTGTTTATCAATCCGATTCAAAAAAAACTTACTGTAATTCTTTCAGTTATAACGATGGTTATTATGTTTATTTATAACTGGAATTTTTTAGAATATCCGTCCATATCAAGTACTGCCTCGGCCATATTGTTGATTGTATTGTCTTTATTCTACTTTTATCAGTTGCTGAATCCTTTGAAATATATTGATATTGAAAAGCAAGGTCTTTTCTGGATAAATGCAGGAGTGCTTTTTTATTCTTCGGTTAATATATTTTTATTTATGATATTTACGCAGATACCTGTTGATGACAGACCTAATTATTACATTATTAACAGTATAACTAATATTATTGCCAACGTTTTATTTTCAGTAGGATTATTTTGCAAACCACAGAGAACAACCTTATCCCGGTATTAATTATCGGGACATTAGTAGTTGTTGTATTAATTACTTGTTTGTTTTTCTTCGTGATCATTTATCAGCGTAAAATGATAAAAAGTCAGGTTGAATTACGCGCTATGCATGATCGGCGGCAAAGCGATTTGATGAACGCTGTTTTTGAAACACAGGAGAGCGAACGCAAACGCCTTGCCGAAGATCTGCATGACAGTGTTGGGCAGGTACTGTCGACCATAAAACTTAATTTGCACCGGCTCGATAAAAACTGTGTCAGCGAAACTACCCAGCCCCTGCTGTTTGATACACGCAAACTTACTGATGAGTGTATACAGGAAATACGTAATATTATACACAACGTTTTGCCCCCTATACTTACCGATTATGGCTTTTTAGTGGCGCTTGAAGCCCTGAGTACAAAAGTGGAACAGTCCACGCACATCACGGTAAAGTTTGATAAAAATATCACCGCCCAACGGTTTCCTACCGAAATTGAGCTTGCACTTTACCGTATAGCCCAGGAGCTTTTTGGTAACGCCATAAAACATTCGGATGCTACTATTATTCACCTGTCAGTAAGCAAAGAGGCCGGTTATATGATCATGGAGTTTAAGGATAATGGTGTGGGCTTTAAACTGGACGAGGTTAAACAGGGCTTTGGTATTAAAAATCTGGAGAGCCGTGTGCAGCTTATAAATGGCGAAATTAACATTTACAGCAAACCTCTGAGCGGCACGCTAACAACCATAAAATTAAAAATAGCATAGTTTGTATCTTTAAACTATATTTAGCCAACTAATTGTTATACAATGGGTACAATTAAATTAGGTATCATAGATGATCATAAAATTTTCAGGAACGGGTTAAAGGCAACGTTAGAAGATTGTGAGGATTTTGACCTGATACTTGAAGCATCAAACGGCAAAGAGCTGATGGGGCTGCTGGCCACCAAAACTCCTGATGTGTTATTAATGGATATAAAAATGCCCGAAATGGATGGCATTCAAACAGCCGCCTATGTGCACCAGCATTACAGGGACATTAAAATACTGGCATTATCCATGTTTAATGAGGATAAGTATATTGTTGACATGATGAAGGCCGGGGCATCGGGCTATTTACTTAAAAATGCCGAACCCGAGGAGATCATTGAAGCCATATCAACCGTTTACCATAAAGGGTTTTATTTTAATGAACACCTGTCCATAACCCTTATTAAGCAATTGGTGGTTAATGACCATGCCGAAAGTATAAACCACAACAAAGCCGATCTTAACGAGCGCGAAATAGAAGTGCTGAAACTGGTGTGCCAGGAATGCTCAAACCAGGAAATAGCCGATAAGATTTTTCTGAGTGTACGTACCGTTGAGGGTTACCGGGCCCGTTTGTTTGAAAAAACATGCTCAAAAAACCTGGTGGGTTTGGTTATATACGCTATAAAGCGTGGTATAATTAATGTTTCCTGAACGCCACTATTACCCCTCAGGCAGATTGTTTTTTATCTCCGGTTAGCAGGTGACGCATAAACCTTTTACGGTAATTGAGCGGGCTCAGGTTCATTTTAGTTTTAAACATTTTGTAAAAGTGCGATACATCGCCAAAGCCGCTTTCAAATGCTATTTCTGATATTGGTTTATCGGTTTGTACCAGTTGCTGTATGGCATAGTTTAACCGGTATTCAATTATAGTTTCCATAAACGTTTTGCGGGTTACCTTTTTAAAGTATTTACAAAACGCGTTGGTGGTCATGTTGGCTATACTTGCAGCCGCATCCAGCGATACCTGTTTTCTGAAATTTTCAACCAGGTAAGCAAGTACCGGATTTATACGTTCGCGTTCGGCTAGGGAGCGCTCTGCAATCACACGGTGCTGATCAAGCAATATATACTCGTCTGACGAGGCCATGCGCTGCAATACCTCCAGCAGGTTGATGAGTATCCTGAAATTGCTTTTTTCATCAATCAGGTTTAATAAAAGATTTTTTACCTCTTCCTGGGTATCTGAGTGGAATAAAATGCCGCAACCGCTTTTTTGAAAAAGTTTTTTAATGTGTTGTAACTCAAACTTGTTGAAAAAATCATCCCCTAAAAAAGCGTCGTTAAATTGAATAACAATGGCGGTGGCTTCTTCGGGGAGTATTTCGCCTGCTTCCAGTTTCCAGCAGTGCGGCAGGTTTGGGCCAAGCAGCACCAGATCGCCCGAAACAAAATCGTCCATATGGCTGCCAACATATCGTTTGCCGCTACCTTTTATAACGCATGTTAGTTCATACTCTTCATGAAAATGATATGGGGCATCAAATGCCAGTTTATCAAATTTCCTGACCAGGAATGATTGACTATTTGCGGGTTGAAGAACTTCGTAAGAGGCTTTGATCATTGCATATTTTGGCGTAAAAATTAAATTTGCGTAAGTTAAGGATAAAATACCCCATAATTACGCCATTTGTTTCATTTTTCTTAACATAAAGATAAACTTACTTTGAGAAATAAACTAAAAAAATTATGAATACACAGGTTTCTTATTTACCAGGGTTGGATGATTTTAAAAAACTGCCGGATGAACGCGTTCAGGAGTTCCGGAAAAAGGGGCATACTTTGATTCAAAATGTGCTTTCGGCAGACGAAATAGCGGCTTACAGGCCGGTAATTGTTGGCGCTGCCGACAGGTATAATACCGAAAAACGCAAACTGGAAGAACGCGATACTTATGGAAAAGCCTTTTTACAGATCATGAATTTATGGCAGGTTGATAAGGATACTAAAAAGTTTGTAATAGCCAAACGCCTGGCAAAAATGGCGGCTGATTTAATGGGGGTTGAAAATGTAAGGATATACCACGATCAGGCTTTATTTAAAGAGCCGGGCGGCGGTCCCACGCCATGGCACCAGGATCAATACTATTGGCCAATTGATACCAATAATACGGTTACCATGTGGATGCCCCTGGTTGATATAGATGTAGAGATGGGCATGCTAACTTTTGCATCAGGATCATATGTTAACGGGGCTGTGTTTAATCATGAAATATCAGATGAGTCAGAAACGTTATTTGATGATTATGTGAGGGATAAACAATTTGATATTAGCCGGGCTAAAACCATGAAAGCCGGTGATGCCACCTGGCACCGTGGTTTTACCATACATAATGCGCCGGGTAATGACTCTGATAAAATGCGCGAGATAATGACCATTATTTATCTAGCCGATGGTGCGCGTATTACGCCATACAAAAATGAATGGCAAAAAAAGGATCACGAAAAATGGTTAATGGGTAGGCCCATAGGCGGTTTGATTGATTCAGACCTGAACCCGAAATTACTTTGAGTTTTTTTGTCTGAACCGTTATTTTTTTGATATCGTTGATTTCGCTGATGCAAGCGGTGACAGTGTATTCAGTAAGGCTGTATATGTACATGTGTGATTATCAGGCGTTCATTAGTTGTTGAACATGAACAGTACAGGCAGGTGTAAAACAAAAAAGCCCTTGACTGTACTACAGCAAGGGCTTGATTTAAGATTGGGCACCGACCTACTCTCCCACGTTTTACCGCAGTACCATCAGCTCTGGCGGGCTTGACCCCGGCACGTTAAAAATCAGCGAAATCATTTAATCATATAAATCAACGGTTTATGCTGCTATCCAAATAGCATCAATGAACCATTTCCTGGTATCAAAAAATTGACCTACCGGAGCAAAGCCGGTGTTGATAGCTATTTGGTCGGTTTGCATGATGGTGAATTTTTGGGATATCTCCATGTAAATGTATTCGTCTTTTAAAAAAGCAATTGTTTCTTTACCGTTGATAGTTACCTGCTGATCCTCAAGGCTGATAAGGTAGCTTTTACAAGCGCCTGATTCGGGATCATAAGTAGGGTAATGGTCAAACTTTGTAACATCAAAATTAGCGTTCAGCTCGCGGTTTATGCGCTCCAAAAGGTTCAAATTAAATCTTTTGGTGATACCTTCTTTATCGTTATAGGCGGCCAGTACAACCTTGGGATCCTTTTTAAGATCCATGCCAATCAGCGCCATATCGCCTTGAGACAAGTGCTTGCGTAGCTCGCGGCAAAACTCAATAGCATCACTCATAGGCATATTACCGATGTTTGAACCTAAGAACAAAACCACTTTGCGTCTTGATGAAATAGACGCGGCCTTTTCCAGCATATCAAAATACTCGCCGTTAAGCCCTGTAATTTTTAGGCCTGGCAACGTAACCGGCAATGTTATATTCAGGTACGATATTACATTCTCAGAAATATCAATTGGCAAATAAGTAAAATCAGCTTTTTTTGATACCAGATATTTAAGCAGGTAGGTTGATTTCATAGCATCACCAGCACCTAACTCTATCAGGTCAAAAGCATCGCCATCGGCAATTATAGCCTCGCCTATCTCAGCGGTTTTTTCTGAAAATATTTCCAGTTCACAATCGGTCGGATAATATTCAGGACTGTTCATCAGCTCCTGAAAAAGCTTATCGCCATTGGCATCATAAAAATATTTTGAATTTAACCGCTTTGGCGTTGATTTTAACCCGGCTATCACATCATTATAAAACAAGTCGGTTTTTGTTTTTAATGAGTCGTTCAATTCTGTTTGTACTAAGGTTGAGTCCATATCTCCTTATTTTGTGCAATTTACCTTGCAAGCCTTATGCCAGTAAATTGCCAGCGTAAATGTGTTTGAAAAAAATTACGGTAAGTGATGCGGCTATGCCCTGGTGATGTAGCTTCTGACGCACCACGCAATACTTTCTGGTTCACCATAAATTTACCATTATACTCCCCAATGGCGCCAGGAGCTTTTGCAAAGCCTGGGTATGGTAAGTATGAACTTTCTGTCCACTCCCAGCTTTTGCCCCAGCTAAATTTTGCAGTAGCAGCCTCCCACTCAAATTCGGTAGGTAACCTGAGGTCTTTCCATGCGGCGTAAGCATAAGCCTCAAAATAACTGATATGACAAACCGGATCTTTAAAATTAACCGGCTCCAGGCCATGAAAGGTATAGTTGCACCATTCACCATCTATAAAATGCCAGTAAAGCGGCGATTCAATTTTATTGGTTTTAACCCAATCCCATCCCTCAGCGTGCCAGTGGCGAAAATCATGATAGCCGCCGCTGTTAATAAACTCCAGGTATTCGGCATTGGTTACCAGGTGAGGGCTAATTTCGTAAGCGTTTAAATAAACCTTATGGCGGTTCAGTTCATTATCAAAGCAAAAACCTTCGCCAGTGAAGCCTATCTCGTATATCCCCCCGGTCATCTTAACAAATTCAGCATGATCAGCTTCATCAACCTTTGGCGATACATAGGTTGTTGAATAAGGCGGGAATAGCGGGTTATGGCCTAAAATATACTTGATATCGGTTAATAATAGCTCCTGGTGTTGCTCCTCGTGGTTAAAACCCAGAACAATAAGTTCCTTAACATCATCGGCGGGTTCTGCAGTCAGGAATTTTTCCATAGCCTCATCCACATAGGCCCGGTACTGGTAAATATCGTTAACCGTTGGCCGGCTTAAATTACCCCTGTCTGTACGGATAACCCGGTTGCCAACGGTTTCATAATAACTGTTAAATACATAATTGTAATTTGGATTAAACTCCTGGTAACCCATAAAATAAGGCTTCAGAATAAAAGTTTCAAAAAACCAGGTAGTGTGCCCTATATGCCATTTAGGCGGACTAACATCAACTACGGGCTGTACCACATAGTCTTCTGTTTGCAATGGGCTGCAAATATACTCTGTTCGCTGGCGCACTTTTTTATAACAATCGGCTAAATTCATTGAACTACTTACTATTCAAATATCGTTTGAGGTTAGAAATTGTTTTAATATTTAAACTTTTTGCCTGCTGTGCTCTCATCATTAAAGCATAGGCATTATTAAAGCCGATAGGCTTTAGCCATTTTACCTGATACTTTGTTTTAAATTCCTGTTGCACATAATTGTAAGTGCTATCCTTATTTTTTGTTACCTCGGTAATAATTTGGGGCGGTGCCTGCAGTATAGCCAGCAAGCCTGTCCCGGTGTATTCGGGGTAAAAATCTATTTGGTCATTAGTTAAAGCATCAAAGCAAATTTTGGTGCCACCAAGGCCTGTTTTTGTTGATACATTATAATTGGTATAACCCTTTATTAACATACTGTACATGTTGGCCAGTATGTATTGCTCGCCAAATATTTTTGAGCCGATACGTACTATGCCCTCATTGCCTTCACGGGATGGCTTCCAAAGTTTTTGGGCCACTAAAAAATCTTTGGCCACCCGCTCCGGGCTTTGGTGAAGATAATCAGTCCGGTAGTTTAAATCGGTCATAACTGCATCATTTATTTTACCAGATAGCAGATTTAAAGTTTTTTCGAGGTCGGGGAATTTTCTGAGCGCATCTTCACGCGCAATAGGCGCGGCATAATACGGCGGGAATATGCCCTTGTCGTCATTTAAAACAACC
>Ga0193717_1000657_pt1 | contig 22095 bp, 21 predicted proteins | sample U2c2metaG_FD_145900 | JGI IMG/M metagenome (GOLD analysis project Ga0193717, IMG submission 145900) | Soil microbial communities from a riparian zone of the East river system, Colorado, United States - U2c2 | ecosystem: Environmental > Terrestrial > Soil > Riparian zone | place: USA: East River...
TATTGGCGCGGCATCAACGGTATGATTATGCACGCCAGCGCCAGCGCCAGCGCGACGAACGATGCGATGAACCGCCAGTGCCGCCCAATCGACAGTAGCGTGCGAACAGCCACATTCTCGTAGTGCGCTCGAGAATCCGAGTGCTCCAGCTGAAAATCGGGCCGCCCCTCAGGATCGTATTTCAACATGCTCATGATCCATTCAATACCTGATCGGAACGCGCAGCGGGCAGCGCTTTGGATGTCATAGACGCCTCAAAAGGGCTAACCCCAAAGAGGCAGCGCCAAACTCCTCGATTGTCCGACCGGCGTGCAGCGTTCCAAGGGGAGTACCCTCGGCGCTTCGTTGACGTCGCGCACCGCCACCGACAGGCTTCGTTCAGTATCCTGCCGAGCCGACCCGTGAGCAGACGGGCACAAAACAACTGGCGTTGTGGAACGGGGTGGCCGTGGACAAGCACCTGCCGGGCTTTGGCGATGCCGACACGCGACGCACACAAGCAAAGGCTGCCGACATGAAGACAATTCTATTCTGCGGCGGTCTCGGTACGCGCATCCGAGACGTGTCCGAGAGCATACCGAAGCCGATGATCCCGATCGGCGACAAGCCGATTCTGTGGCATCTGATGCATTATTACAGCCAGTTCGGCCACAAGGACTTCGTCTTGTGCCTCGGCTACAAGGCAAACGTCGTCAAGGAATTCTTTCTGAACTACAAGGCGCAGACCTACGCTGACTGCGTCGTCTCGGGTTTCGGCGATGACGTCCAGATCCTCGGCGATCCGCAGCAGGACTGGCGTGTCGCGATGATCGACACCGGGATCTGGCGCAACATCGGCCAACGGCTGTGGGCCGTCCGTGAGCATGTCAGGGGCGAGGAGATGTTCTTTGCCAACTACAGCGACGGCCTCTGCGACGTGAATTTGGACGAGATGACAGCGGCCTTCCGCGCGAGCGGCAAGATCGGCTGCTTCATTGCCGTTCGGCCGTCATTCAGTCTGCACCTCGTCGATATGCGGCCGAGCGGAAAGGTTCAGCGTATTCGCGCCAGCCAGGATGCCGATCTCTGGATAAATGGCGGTTTCTTCATCTTCCGGGCTGAGATCTTCGACTACATGCGGGAGGGCGATGAGTTGGTCGAGGCGCCTTTCCAACGATTGATCGAAGCCGACCAGCTCATGGCATTCAAGCACGAAGGCTTCTGGCGTCCAATGGACACGCTGAAGGACAAGCAGGTCCTTGAGGATCTCGTTGACAAAGGCACGATGCCTTGGCGCCTCAATGGGACCTCCTGGGCGGCCTTGAGCGACGCGGAGAGGAAGATTGGATGAAGCATTTTGGGCTCGCGGGATCGGGCGAGCGCCTTTCCGTGCTTTGCATTGGTGCTCATTCGGACGATATCGAAATCGGCGCCGGCGCGACGATCCTGGGCTGGATCGATCGCGGCGTCCGTTTGGATGTGCACTGGGCGGTGCTCAGCGCCATCGGCCCGCGCGCCGACGAGGCGCACGCGTCCGCCGAGCAGTTTCTGGCAAATGCGGCCAAGGCTGTCATCGATCTGGCGGCGTTCAAGGATGGGTTCTTCCCCTACCAGGGAGTCGACATCAAGGCTTGGTTCGAGGCGCTGCGAAGACGCACCTCGCCCGATGTGATCCTGTGCCACTGGCGTCACGATGCGCACCAGGATCATCGCGAAGTATCCAAGCTGACCTGGAATACCTTTCGCGACCACGCGATCCTTGAATACGAGATTCCGAAATGGGACGGCGATACTGGTCAGCCGAACGTCTACCTACCCACCAGCAAGGCGCTGATGGAACGCAAGACAAAGCTTCTCCACGACCATTTCGGCTCGCAGCGCTCCAAGGACTGGTTCGATGGTGAGATTTTTATGGGCCTCGCGCGCTTGCGTGGCATGGAATGTCGAGCGCCCGATGGCTTCGCGGAGGCCTTCCATGCACGAAAGCTCACGGTGCAATGATCGAGTGACAAGGTGGGAATAATCGATGCACGAAGTGGCGCCTGACAGGGGTGAACGACTGCGTGTAATGGTGACGGGACATTTGGGCTAATACCAATCCGCTTAAATAGTGACACACGCCCAGTCTCGGGTTCCGATTGAGCGGATGCGTTGTGGATCATTGATGAGAAAATGCCATGCGGTTGCGCAGGCATCGACGATGTCGTCGTAGGTGTCCCAGACCAGGGAGCAGAGTGTGTTTTCGTGCAGGTAGTGCCAGACATTCTCCATTGGGTTCAGTTCCGGAGAGTAGGGCGGCAAGGGCAGCAGCGTGACGTTGTCCGGCACGTGCAGTCGCCCGCCGGTTTGATGCCAACCGGCGCCGTCGCAAATCACCACGGCTCAGGTGGAGACTACTCCACCGGGGGCGCCTGGCGCGACCTGGGTGCCGATCTCTTTCAGATGATGGCTCATGGCTTCGGCGTTGACCTTGGGTATGATGATCGCCGCACCGACTGCGCGGTCCGGGCAGATCGCGCCAAAGAGTTAGGCTGAGCCATGACGGTTATCGCGCACCATCAGCGGGCGCGAGCCGATCGGGGCCCAGACATAGGAATGGGTTTCCCTTCTGGCCGACTCTGGCCTCGTCCTGGAACCAGATCTCGACCGGCCCGCCGGCCTGTGTGTACCGAAAACCTTATCCGCATTGATTAGCTGAAGGAATCACCTACCGTCAGCGGACAATGTTTGCGCTGATCTGCTTCGTTCTGGCCGTCCTGGTCTCGTCATTCAAGTCGAGGAGCCGGCTTGAAGCAGAGAATGCGGTGCTCCGGCATCAGCTGAACGTTCTGCGTCGTAAGGTGCGGGGCCGGGTGAGGCTCACGAATGGCGATCGCTGGTTTTTCATCCGGCTGTATCGATGGTTCCCTTCAATCCTGCAGGTCCTCACGGTCATCCGTCCGGAGACGCTGGTGCGCCGGCATCGCACCGGCTTTCGAAGTTTCTGGCATTGGAAGTCGCGCTCACGGGGAGGGCGGCCGCCGATCGAGACGGACCTCCGGGTGTTGATCCGGCGGATGAGCATCGAGAACCCGCTTTGGGGAGCGCCGCGCATCCACGGCGAACTGCTCAAGCTTGGCTTCGAGGTCGGCCAGTCGACAGTCGTCAAGTACATGGCCAAGCGACGCGGGCCGCCAAACCGGGGATGGCGCACCTTTCTGCGCAATCACGCGTCACACACCGCTGCCATCGACCAGCTCGTCGTGCCGACTATAGGCTTCAAGCTTTTATATGCCGTTGTAATCATGCGGCTGGACCGGCGACGCCTGGTGTGGACCAATGCCACCACAAACCCGACCGCGGGATGGATTGCTCGGCAGGTCACCGAAGCTTTCCCCTGGGATCAGGCCCCTCGCTATCTGCTTCGGGATCGCGACAGGTTTTACGGGGGCATTCGTCCGTCGCCGATTGAGAGCCATGGGCTCCGTGACCACCCGACTGCACCACGCTCGCCGTGGCAGAATGGCGTATTGTGGTCATGGGCGAAGTCTCCCTGCGCCGCACCCTCAAGGCGTACGCTCGATACTAACAACGCGGTCAGAACTCACCGATCACTACACAAGGCTTCGCCGGAGGCGCGTCCAATCCAATTCACCGGAACGGTCCGCTCACGGCCCGTGCTCGGCGGGCTTCACCACCATTACGTTCGCGTTTAGGGTTTCGGTACACACAGCTCAAGCAAGGGCGAACCTTTAGGAGTCAGCTCATGCAACGAAGTGACGACAATCAGTCCAACCCTTGGCGCTTAGTCCGAAGAGAAAACAAATACGATTGCTCCTACTTCACCGTGCGCTGTGATATCGTCACGCACCGTGGCGGACAGCCGCGACCTTACAATCATCTACACAAGAAGAATTTCGGCATTGCCGTCGTTCCCATCGACAATGACGGTTCTACGACTCTTATCGGCCAGTACAGATATGTTCTGGATCGCTTTACATGGGAAGTGACGAGAGGCGGTGGCAAGTGTGATGCACCGCCCATTGACGCCGCGAGGCGAGAACTCAGCGAAGAGACGGGCTACAGTGCCGATCATTGGTTGGAACTCTTCGCGGCTTCTGCTTCCCCGGGAACGACGGATGCTATTGCCCCCGGCTTTGTCGCCTGGGGGCTTCACTCAGGCCAACCCCATCCCGATCCGGAGGAGCTAATCACGCAACGCCGCGTGCCTTTCTCGACTGCCGTTAGCTTGGCCCTATCAGGAGAGATTGCTGACCTTGCGAGTATCGCGGCAATACTGGCGATTGAAACGAGGTTCCGCCGGGGTGAACTTCCACCCGACCTCGCGAAACTGTTGCGGATATCTGCTTGAATTGCGTTGCCGCCGTGGGCGGCTCAGCTGTATCCGCCGGAATCTAGGATGGTATTCAGCGGGTACACCATGATATCTGAGACAGCCGAGAGGTTCGATTGGGGTCTTGTGGAGCTCGATCGCGCGAGGGAACTTGGGGTTCTGCCCTCAATGAAATCGCGAGAGCCTGGTATCAGGCGTGCGCACAGTCGACAGTCCGAGCATTCACGTCATTGTGCAACTCCGGCCTATCTTTTCCGATGGTCGGCGGCCCCGATCATTTCCAAAGTCCTGGCGTGGCAGGCGCTTTTCGACTCTTGGCCAGACTGAGCGCCCCTGCTCTCCGAAACTCTCTCGAGCCAGATTTCGCGCCACCACACGAATACTGCGCGGGGACAAAGTATCCTCTGTCCGCTGTAGAGGGACTGACAATATGCGCCGTCAAGTATGACCGCGGGAGTCTTCATCTTCAGCATTTTGCCGGTCTTTTCATCGACAAAGCGCTCAATGCGCGTGCGCACCCTGAATACCTTGCCGCAATAGGGAACAAGCTCGGCGTCAAAGCTGAGGCCACGGTTGGAAGCGGACGAATCCAGCGTTTCAAGTATCTGGTCGTACGATTTCACCTGCACCAGTTCTCCCGGCTTTAGGTCCATATCGAGCCTGGGAGGAGTCTGACCGGCTGCAATCTTGCCGGGCTTCCTTGGGAACGGAAGGCCTCCCCAGACGGATTGGAACCGGTCGTAGAACCAGCGTGACGCAGCGCCCAAGCGGGGCGAACGCATCAGCGTACCATAGTAGTAAAGCAGGTATACAATGGCCTTTAGCACAGTGCTCAGAGAATTGTTACCAGAGCGATAGGCTTCGACAAATTGCCGGGCGTCCCACCACTTGAGAGCTCTAGTGGAATCTAGCAACTGGGTGGCTTGGCACGAATACCTGACATCGTAGTCCGGACCCCGATACGTGGTTGCCGCAAGAATTTGATCTTCGGTGCAGCAGCTGGAGCCATTGAGAGTAGAGGCTCGATCGGACGACAGCTCGCGCGTCAGGCGTCCCGTTAAATCTGTCGCGCCGACGTGCTTAAGCCACGCCTCCTTCCAAAAAATGAGACAGCCTGCCTGACAGCCCCCGTAGGCACGACCGTCACAGCGGAGTTCGAGATGAACCGTGTCACGGAGGCGCCGGCTGACGTAGACGACGCCCGTAGATCCGCGCACTTCACTGCAAGTCTTTCCTGCTCGCTTGAATACCTGGAAGGCCTGACCGCAATACTGCAGCATTTGCGGCATGACGGGCAGGCCTTCAAGACGCCCATTCTTGTCGAGTGTCGCAAGAATTTCCTCTTTGCTCCGAACTTCGACCCAGTCACCTGCCCGCAACGTCATGGCCATATCTCTTTCAGAGGCAAAATTGACGGTTGTCTACGTAAGCGCTTTCTCCCGGTATCCCGGCACCATCGCTCCACCGGTACTTGGGCTATCCAGCAGATCCTGCAGCCACGTCTCCCCCCGGAATTTGCGGTATTGCTCGGCCCTCAGTCGATCAGCCAAACGACCAGCCGGCAACACAACGTCGTCGTAAGTGATGACGGAATCTTTGGCGACGTCCTGCAGCAGCCTGCAGCCTTCCACGAGGCCTTGCGGTAGATATCGGCCACCGCTCATCTCTTCGACGTTGGCGGCCTCTCCATAGGTCATGTACATGCCATAGTCGTCGAGCACCTCTCCCGCTTTGAGATCGCGCTTGGCGACGGCACACACTTCCACAACCGGGCCCCCGAGAGATCTCGATACCGGGTCGCGGAACAGGCACGTACGGGCGATGGCGTTGGGAACCTCGAGATTGCAGAGATGATATGGGACAAAGAAGGAATAGAGCGGTCCGGGCCCCATCTTGTAGAGGCTCAAGTAGTGCTGCTGCTTGGGGTCCGGCTGTTCGGCCAGGCAGTAAACTTTCGTTAGCGGCGTCCCAACCACATAGTCGATTGCACCGCCAAGCCTGCGCAATTCATCAAGGTCGTAGATGTCGCCAATCTTCAGCACGTCGCCGAGGTAGTTCAGGCCGCGAGACATGCCCCGTGATCTCACTTTGAATCCAGTGGCGTTGGCGACGACAGCTTGTTCGAAGCTGACCTTCGAGCCGTCAGCAAAGCTCGTCACCATCGTCGGATTCTGTTTCCATCGCTCGGCGAACCCTTTTTGTGTCGTCGGATTGCGGTAGGGATCTTGAAGTCCCTTAACGTTGCCGAGCAAGCGGGGCGTGAAGCCGAGCCCCTTGACCCAGCGATAGAGGTTCAATTGGATGCCCGGCTCGTCGCCCTCGCAGGCAGTGAAAATGACCCCGTGCTTGTCGGCGTAAGTTTGCAGGATCGGCCCGATGGTTGCGTCGAGTTCGGCATTCATTAGGACGACGTCCTTGCCATGCTTGAATGCCTCCAGCGCTACGTGGGCGCCGAATTCCACGGAACCGGTGACATCGACGAGCACGTCGATCAGGTCGCTACGCGCCATGAGCATCGCGTCCTCGGTCACGATCGGCTTTGAGCGCTCGACCGCATGATTGAGCTGCTGTTGGGAACCAGCAACAGCGACATCCTCAAATCCCGAGTAGTGGAACACGCCGATGGCTCTTTCCACCCGACGGTTCGATATCGCCGCCACGCGCATCCCCGGCGTGCTGTGCGTAATCTGATTGGTAAGGCCCTGGCACATGAAGCCGGCACCAATGATGCCGACACGGATGGGCCTATTCTGATCCTCCCGCTCCTTGAGCGCGGTATCGACAATCCACATGGCTCACTCCTTACGAAATAAAATGCGTCAGCGATGAAACTGCCATGCCAGCGGGCTTCTCCAGCCTTTCAACCGATTCGGGAATCGACATCCGAGCGGTCAATTCGCCTTGAATGTTCTCCAGCAAGGCGAAATTGCCGTCCTTACCGGAAACCGAGGTGACGGGCAGCGGCCAAGTAATGGCTAGTCGCGAGTCATCGTATCGGAGGCCACCTTCGGCGCTCGGCTCGTAGAAGGTGCTTGCCTGATAGAGAATTGCGGTCCCATCACGCAATGTCTGGTAGCCATGTGCGCAGCGACCGGGAACGTAGAGTGCACGATGGTTGTCGCTGCTAAGCTCAACGGCAACGTGTTGCAGGTAGGTTGCGCTTTCAGGCCGCAAGTCCACGATCACGTCGAGAATTGCACCGTGCATGCACCGCACGAGCTTCGCCTCGGTGGCCGGCGGGTATTGGAAGTGCATGCCCCTGAGCGTGCCTCGCTTAACGTTCAAGGCCATATTCGCTTGCGCGACGTTAGGCTCCAGTCCCAATTCCCTGAATTCCTTCTGACAGAAGATGCGCGCGAAGAAGCCGCGCTCGTCCTCCCGACGTTGTGCATCAACGACGAAAGCGCCTTGGAGCCTGGTCTCAGTGAAGATCACGTTCGACTCCCTGGGGTGCGGCATCCACTCCAATGGCCGCCTTCCGATTCTCGATCGAGGCGGTCACAGCGACCTTTTCCGTACGTCGACCTGTCGCGAGCAACGTCGTCCCGTCGCGGAGGTGGTTCGCTGAGACAATCTGGCGGCCGTCGAAGATAATGGGCGAACGCATCCGCAGGACAATTTCAGTCCAATCGAGTCTGCGGTAGGCGTCCCATCCGGTGGCAATCACGATCGCGTCGGCGCCGCTTGCAGCAGCGTCGACGTCATGGGCTTGAGTGGTGCCCACCCCCAATTGGTCCCGCACGGCATCGATACGGACCAGCGGGTCGTGCAACACAACATCGGCGCCACGCGACATCAGAATCCTGGCTATTTTCACGCCGGGCGACTCGCGCACGTCATCGGTCTCAGGCTTGAAAGCGAGGCCAAGTATCGCAACGCGCTTGCCGCGCAGCGAGCCGACATGGTCTTCTAGCAGATCCACCACGCGGCCGGCCCGCTCCTCGTTCACCTTCAGCACCGACTTCAAGATCGGCATCTCGATGCCTTCTTTGCGTGCAAATTCGCAAATCGCCCTCAGGTCCTTCGGGAAGCAACTCCCCCCGAAACCAATGCCAGCTCTGAGATAGGTGACGACGCCCGCAAACGGGGATTTACCATCTCCGCCTGGCGCGCCCCAACACTTGTCGAGATGAACGCCGTGCATGACGGTCTCCTCGTCCAGCCCCGGAATGGTCTCGCACATGCCGGCGATTTCGTTGGAGAACGAGATCAACGTCGCTTGCAAGGCATTCGCGGCGTATTTGACCATTTCGGCATTGCGCGGAGTCGTTTGCAGGATCGGACAATCGAATGCTGCGTACACATCCGCCAATATTGAACCAGCACGTGCAGTGCTGGCGCCGATCACGATTCGATCAGGTTTGGTAAAGTCCTCAACCGCCCGCCCCTCGCTCAGAAATTCAGGGTTCATGGCAAGGCCAAAATCGCGTCCGCTAACCATGCCCGATGCAGCCTCGAGCTCACCGCGGACCACTGTGTCCGTCGTCGTCGGGACGACCGTGCTCTTGACTACGACGACATGATAGGGGCCGAGTGTCGGTAAGAATTTGCCGATCTCGCGTGCGGCTTGCCGAACAAGGCTGAGGTCGATGCCGGCCTCGTTCGAGGGCGTGCCGACGGCGATAATCGACACATCGGAGCCGCGCAAGCTGTCCTCCAGGCTTGTTGATGCCAGAAGACGACCCGAAGCGCGCAGCTTAACAAGCAGCTTATCGAGGCCGGTCTCATAGAAGGGAGTGCGACCAATTTCGATGGCTTCGATCTTGCGCTTATCGCGATCCACGCACGTCACTGTATGACCTACAGCGGCCAGACCCACGCCCGTCACCAGGCCAACGTAGCCTGTCCCGACAATGGTGATTTTCACGGATGACCTCCGCCCGATCTCACGCCGGCACCATTTCGCGGTAGTACTCGAAAGTCCGAGCAAGCCCGCTGCGCAAATCCAGTCTCGGTTCGTAGCCGACATCGGTTCTCACCTTTGTCAGGTCCGGACAGCGGCGGTTTGGATTGTCGACCAGGTATTGGGCGTCGTCGCTCTTCCTAAATTGCACCTCGAGCGGCCGCCCAGGGCGGCCGCCGATTTCCGCCATCATGCGGGCGACATCGAGCATAGAGCGCTCCTCGGGGTTGCCTACGTTGTAGGGCTCCGCGGGCTTGCCCAGCACGAGCACAGCGAGGCTTCCGGCGATGAAATCGCGCACGTAACAGAACGAGCGCGTGGGACTTCCGTCACTCAGGAGAACCATCGGGCCGCCCTTGAGCGCCGCCGACATCATATCGGGCACCATGCGCCCATCGTTGAGACGCTGGCCCGGCCCATAGACATTGAATGGACGTACGATCTTGGACGGAACTTTGCGCTGCGCCCAGAAGCTGATGCAAAGCGTCTCGCCGAGACGCTTCGATTCGTCGTAGCACGCGCGTGGCCCTGTACACGACACGTAGCCGCGATAGTGCTCTGGCGTCGGAATGAATTGGGGGTCCGGATCGCCGTAGATTTCGCTCGACGAGAAAAAGAGGACGCCCTTCGCGCCGTGCGCCTGCCCAAGGTCCAGCATGCGCCACGTACCGTTGACATTTGCATCGATCGTCTCAAGCGGCCGTGGCCGGTAGTAGATGGGGGATGCCATGCTTGCGCAGTGAATGATCCAGTCGAATTTTCGTCCCCAATCTGTCTCATCAACCACGTTCGCGGTCCGGAACTCGATGAAGGGGTCGCCCTTAAGATGCGCCAGGCGATCGGCGTTCGTGGCGATAAAGTTATCGGAAGCGACAATGTTGGCATTCAAACTCGGCGACAAGTGATTGAGCGCCGAGAGGATGTCCACGATGAAGCTGCCGAGGAATCCGGAGGCACCGGTGATTAGAATATTGCTGCCGGACAATTGGCTGAACACGTCGGGAATAGTCGCGTGCATCACTTTGGCATCTTCGTGAATGATTTCGCCCGCTCGACTCATGTCTAGTGTCCCCTCATTCAAATGACCGTTGCGAGCGAAGAGCGCCTATACGGAACCCGCTCCGACATCGGCATTTCCCCAGCAATCTCTGACTACTGTCGTCCTCAGTTAAAGGAATTGGCGCACCGGGCTAAGGGCAATAAGGTTGGCCATCGTAGCTCAACGGGGTTACCCCCAACGATTGGCAACACGAATGCCGGGGCACTACAAATGGCACAGCCCGGAAGTTTGATGGCCGGTCCCGGCCCCGGGGCGTGCCTCGCGCTACCACCCATCGGCGTAGGGCACTCGGTCGCTGCCTCCGATGCTCATTTGGCTTTACGCGCAATCTCGCCCAAAGTGAGCCTTCGCGCAGCGATCAAATCGAGTGGAAACTCGATGCGACGGATGTAGCGGGAGCATCCACATTGCAATGGCTTCGACGAGGTTGGCTCGAGCAGTTGGCGGGGTGAACCGGACGATATCCTCGGTATTTCGGTCTTCCCGATCACGCGATGGCGACGTCATTGCGACGATCCAGCGCTCGGCCACCACCCGAACCTCGAACCACGTCTGCAGTAGCTCGGCTGCTGAGCCGGGGATTAATTTGGATGAGTAACTCGCACAGTTGTCTGGCTGCTTTCAACATGGAACCAAACGCATGGCACACTCTACTCAGCATTCCCTGCGGCTCTCGATTGGCCTGCCAGTTTACAATGGCGAGCGGTACCTGGCCGAAGCGCTCGACTGCTTCCTAGCGCAGACCTTTCAGGATTTCGAGATCGTCGTCGGTGATAACGCGTCGACGGACCATACTGCGGAGATCTACCGGTCTTATGCCGAGCGCGACCCACGTATCCGCTATTACCGCAATGGGAAGAACTTAGGCGCGATAGCCAATTTCAACAAAGTCTTTGAGCTCTCCCGGCTGCCCTTGTTCAAGTGGGCAGCCAACGACGATCTGTATCACCCGCGCTATATAGAGGACTGCGTTCGTATCCTGGATGAAAATCCAGACGTCATCCTAGCTCACTCCAAGGCGGCGTTTGTGGACGATAGCGGCGAGTCTTTCCCTGTCGATCCAGCGACGGGAGACTACGTCGATCCCCGAACGGGCGTTGCACAAACAGCGGACAGTCCAACAATAGCCGATAGCCCAGTCGCTATCTTGCGTTTCTGGCAGGTTCTGTCACGCGCTCACTGGGGTACACACATGTTCGGTATTATGCGACGTGAAATGCTGCAGAAGACGCGCCTCGTCCCGAATTTCTCCGGCGGTGATCGCGCGATGTTGGCGGAGCTCGCGCTACTCGGCCGTTTCCGGTGCGCAAACGAAGTGCTTTTCTCGAAGCGCTTCCACGGGCATGCCTCCTGCTCTCTCAATCAAAAAGAGCTTTTGGGATGGCTGAGCACGGACGGCAAAGCGTATTCCCGCAGGGTACGGCAGCTTAAGACATTTTTTACAACGCCACGGGGGAAGCCCGTCGGGCTAATCACAAAAGCCGGCTGTGTCGGCCTTGTCGCAGCGCATTCTGTAAGAACCGCCGCCCAAGCTGTCGCCGGCAAGGAGGCGCGAAGAGCAGCTCAAGGATTGGCGTGGCGCAAAAACAATTCGATCCGGACGTAGCGCGCCAAGGCCAGAAATCACGTCTTACTATAACCTTCTTTTGGTCATCAATCTCGGATTTATGTTGAGCGCGGAATCTAGATTAACCATTTTGCCTTGCGCGCGGCTTCCCGTCCATTGATGAGAATGCCCGGCGGAGCGCAACCGTCGCTTAGGGAGCGCACCGCCGGGCGTGCCGAAAAGCGAAGAGACGTTTGGCGCGCTCGATGCCGCGCTGCCTTCGCGCGTTCGGTCTGATCTTCACCCCGCCCGGAGGCACGACGGTGGTTGTGCGTATGCAGTTCTGCCTGCCGAGGGAGAGCGCAGTAGCCTCTACTGTATTGTGGATACTGAAAAACTCAATCCGCGGTGGCATGAGGGATAAGATCAGGTAGGTTGAGCCTCATGATCGCGTTCCTGATTCTCTTCCTTCAAACGCTGGTCTCGCCGTTAGTCGGGCATGGCTGGAAGCCGGGATCGTGTTGCTGCGGCATCCGTTGAACGTGCTGCGCCGGCGGGTTCCCTCCAGGCAGTACCGCAAATTTCGTGGCGAAGCTCAAGGCGAACGACGCAGCACCCGTGTCGGCAACGGGCCGGGACGCTGCGGTGTGTGGGGCCTCCGCGCCCCGGCCCGTTGCATCACCGTCCCACCAGGGACATTCAGAGGCACAAAAGAGGCCAGCCATCTCAAGTTAAAACTGGTCCGACAAACAGGGCAGGTCAGTGATCGTCGCCATTAATACAGGGAGTGCGCCTGTAATCCAGGAAGGGAGCTTCCATTGTGACAGCACTTGCGGCTTGAGGTAGCGCCCGTCAAATTTGGCGATATCCACGAGCCGGTCTCTGTCCATTACTTCAATCGTACGGTTACTCTTCGAAAGAATGCCGAGCTCCCGAAGGTCTTGAACCGTGCGATTCATATGGACGACGGAAAGGCCCGCGGCATCGGCCAGGTCGACTTGAGTCAGTGGGATGATGGCGCTAGTTGAGCCAATCGCCTCGAGCCGAGCCATCTGTTCGCAAATCAGATGAGCAATGCGCGGAAGCGCAGGCCGTTGGCCCACATTCATCAGCCTTTCCCGGAAGATGCTCGCCTCAAGCAACGTGTCGCGCCACAACGCGACGCCGAGTTTTGGATATTGCGCGGTAATCCGTGCGATATCCTCATGAAGAATAACGCCGATCGAGCAGTCGGTCAGCGCCACCACTGCGTCATTCAGTTCCGACAGCACATAGCGATGAAAATCACAAAAATCTCCGGCATACTGAAACGCAAAAATCTGCCGGCGGCCGCTTTCGATCATTTTGTACCGGCATGCCACACCTGCTAGCAGCACGGTTGAAAACCCGGGCGAACTGCCAACCCTGACAATGTCTTCACCGCGACTTGCGCGCTTTTTGACTTTGATGCGTGGCAAGAAGGCTTGCAGTTCCTCCTCACCGTCCATCCCTAAATTCTTAAGCTTCCGAACTAGGGCATTAGCTTCGTCCGGAGCGAGTGGCCCCATTAAACGCCGCATTACGACCCCCATTGGCCCTTCCCAAGATCGCCCCCATTGCATTGGCCCTTCTTCAGTGGCTGTGCAAACATAGTCTTGCTGCGATGCAGAAGCATCCTTTTTTTAGTATTTCATCAAGTTCGCAAAGGCGGAAAATCGGAAATCCCTCTCCGATCATTTCTGCTATAAGTGGTGGAAGCCTGCGCATGTGCACGCATGTCAAGGTCGGGCGCATTGTTGTCCATGGGAGGCCTCAAGAAGTCCCGCCCTGCCGCCTTGGCCCTCCCCCAAAGCCGGGGAGCAGCACAATCAGCCGAATGTCTCAGTGGAGCTGTAAAGCAACAGCCGGGCGCGGGCGCGGAGGACCCTTGAACGCCAAGCGCCTGACGCCATTGCATTTTCCAAGCCTCGCCTCGTGCGGCCCGCATCGGCGCACACCTGCAAACAGGATTCGTCAACCGGCGCAATGCCCGGCCGCGACCATCTCATTGCACTCATTTTGTCAAAGGCTTCGTCCTGGCCCGCGCGCTCAAGGCCGGCCGGCCAGCACTTCACTGTGGCCTGCTTCCAGTGACAACGCGGCGCCGGATGACAAGGACACGGGCTATCAGGATAGCCTGACAAGTCCTCTCATCGTACCGGGCGGTGCGCCTTCTTCCCGGGTTGCGAGCCGCTCACTGTTGATCCCACGCCCAGCCGGATCGGCGAGACCTGGTTCGCAGATCAGCATGTGACCGGAGTTCGGAAAGCCCAACTCTTCCGGCGTTGCATTCGACTCAAGCGGCCTTACGATCCATTGCCGTCAGGCAGGCGCTCGCGACCAGACCAACGTGGCCGAAGCCGGCGATGGCAATTTTCACGATGTCCTTCGCCCGGAATGCGAAACCTTGGAAGCCTTCATGAACTTCTCTGCTTCGTGACGTTACTTTGCGCCCTGACCACCAATTACCGCCGGCGGTGTCGCAATCAGGATATAAAGGTCGAGCCAAAGGGAGCGGTTGCGAATGTAGAAGCAATCCTGTGCGCGCTGGACTCCGAGGTCGCCGTTGCTGCGCGATGAGATCTGCCAGAGGCCGGTGAGACCAGGCGGCACTGTCATCCGCAGCGCTTGAAATTCGGGATCGAATGCGTTCATGTGGTAGGCGGGAAACGGCCGCGGGCCCACGAGGCTCATATCTCCGCGGATCACATTCCAGAGCTGGGGCAACTCATCCAGGCTGGTGCGCCGCAGGAAGTTACCGATATGCGGCAGGATCCGTGGATCCCGCGGTAGCTTGAAATAGCGCCGCCACTGTTCGCGCATGGCGGCGTCTGTCGCCAACACCTGCTCAAGCCGTTGCTCGGCATCCCGATACATTGTACGCAGCTTCAGCACCTGGATCGGTTTGCCGTAGCGACCGACGCGTTGTTGACCATAGAACGCTGGACCTGGATCCGCGATCCTGATCGCCAAGGCGAGCAAAGCGATAATCGGCCCGGTGAGCAACGCGAGCGGCAGCGCCACTGCAAGGTCGATGGCGCGCTTCAGACCGTGGCTAGGAGTGCGCGGCCGTCCGCCCAGTTCCAAACCGACGAAACGATCGAAGTGGCGGATCTGCAGGCCAAAAGATGCGAGTTCGCCGAGTTGATTGACCACCAGGATTTGCCGGACTCCCAACCGATACAGCGCATTCGGATCGCGCGGCAGAGCTTGGCAATCTGGTACGATCACGACTTCGGCGGCGCTCTCCACTCGCCACCCTTCAATCGTGCCGAGCAAAGGCAATGCGGAGACGGGATCGTCCTCGTCTCGTGCGGGGGCTACCTCATTGGCATTGCCACAGTCACGCACGCTATCATCGATGAATCCGACGGGCCTCAGCCCCCAAGTGGGCTGGCTCATCAGAAGGCGGGCGAAAGTCCGGCTATTGGCGCCGGCACCAAGAATGGCGGTTGGTGCGCCCCACACGCCCGACCGCCCGAGCCGGGCGTTGATCAGGTGCTCGACCCACGAGCCCAGCACAAGTGCGATCGTGCCAACAAGCGGCATGATCACCAGCCCGACCGACAGTCCCTCACGAGCCCACATCAGCATTCCCGCGAACACGAACAGCATCGTTGCCGTCGCTCGCAGGCGGAAGCGCTCCATCAGACTTTTGGTGCTCGATCGATAAAGGCCCAGCAGACAGCACATCCCGATCAGCATCAGCAGAGTCGCGGGCATCTCCCTCCGCAGCCAATCGGCAAGGTCGATTTGATCATCGAGGCCTGCCACATTCACGATCAGGGCGGCCACAACGATGGCGACGGCGCCAGCTACGAGGTCGCCCACAAAAGGCCCCGCGGCGAAAAGTCGGCGCCGTCTGATCCCTTGCGCCGCTAGTGCCCCGCTGCGCGCTGTCCCCCGAAGCCGCAACGCCCCGCCATCGGGCGGCGAAAATGTGTGGGCCACGGGTGCTTCGACGTTTGGCATAGGCCGTCAACCGCTCGAACTAAGAGCTAAAGGCGCTTCTCGCTGCCTATTCCGGCCGCGATGGTTGCGCCGCTCCTACTGGTCACGTTACGGCGGACGGTGGCGCCCTCAAGCGCCAAGACGGAGTAGCCCAATCGTTGGGTCTCCCAGCGTCAGGCATGCCAACGAGGCTGCGCTGCGCAAAGGAAGCGCACTTGTCAGCCCGGGAGGATAGGAGTCTTAACGCAGCAGCGGGGACTCGACTGCGAGATCAGCCGCCGCATACGTCGCGCCATGATATTGAGGGGTAAGCGCGCAGCGGCCTATTCCGAGTCAGCCAGCTGCAGCACGGCACCTTGAACGCCGGCAAGCCAACACTTCGCGTCTTAGATGGGATGCAGCCGAACGCGAGCCAAAAGCAGACTCACATGATGGAAGCGGCGTTGTGCACGCGGCCCTCAATTTCGCCGGCAGGATAGCCGTGCTCCAGCGCCCAAATGGCCACCTGTGTACGGTTCGCTACCCGGATCTTCCGCATGATCGATTTCATGTGGACCTTGACCGTCGCCTCGGTCATGTCGCATTTGCGCGCGATCACCTTGTTGGCCTGCCCTTTCACGAGACCGTCGAGTATCTGGGCCTCACGCCTCGACATTTTGGGGAGATTTATCAGCGAGGCCACACACTGCGTGTCGTGATTGTTTGCGTTTAGATCCGCTGTGCCGGTGCCGTTCACCGTGGGCTGCATGGCAGGCATGGTAATTGATATCACTTCATGTTCGACGCCGCACGACTGGTGATTGTCCATCTTGATCTTTGGCTGAGGTGATTCTTCTGCCTGTGCGGCTTGGATCGAGAGACCCTTCGTGTTGGGCACGACCATGACGCGGACATCTCTGATCATGATCAGGTCTAGCGTGCTGATCAGCGTGTCTGGAGCAACGAACAACGGGACACAACCATCGATTTCCGACGTCAGCAGCTTCTGAAAATCGGCGAGGGAGGCGAATTCGAACAGCAAGATGATCTTGCAATCGGACCACAGCTTGCGAATGCCAAGAGCCTCGGTGACCGCACTACCGGAGGATTGCCCGCCCAAAATTACGAGCTTGGGTCCATCGGCAACGATCGACGGGCTACCGATGTCCGCCGTCGACCCGACAGCGCAAACGACGCGATAGGAATGATTTGCCATCAGCGATTCGAGCGCTTCGCGTATAAGCAACCGAGGTTCGATGATGATGGTTGCTACCCGTGTTCCCATGACGCCCCCCCTTTTGCCACCCAACTTTGCTCCAGAAGATCAATAAAGAGATTTGTCACGCGGGAAATTAACCCATGATAAGCCTTTAGCGATTACTTGACCCCGATCTGGCCTATGCCGGCCAGGCGGTGGACAATAAGTCCGGGCCTGCCCTCGTAATAGAATTGGCGGTAACCCTTCTGCGCGGAAACCTCGGTCAGGCGCCGCATCAAGTCTGGGCCGTAAACGCGGGATACGGGCTTGAAGCCGAGACGGCGCGCCCTGAATGCAAGAGGCATCCCGGCCGGCGGTTACCATGCCGGCCATTGCTCGATGGTTGAAACCGCTCGATCCAACGTGATGACGCTAACTCGATCCCCAATGAACGCGCGATTGGGCAACGGTGTAGCTCGGCGATCCATCAGGATGGCTTCAATTTTATTCCTTTGCGTGGGTCACTCATATCCATCACCAATGGCACAACCATACGTAGCATCATTACGCAATGATTATGCCTCGACCGCAACGGGACAGTATCGCAATGGTGGGGCGCGAAGATCGCGCACTGTGGGGTGGTGCTGCGACTGCCAAAGCTATTGCCGGCCTGCATGGTGACATCGCCACAATGGGGTACCTCTTCTTAGAGCGCGTATCACCGGATTTCTCCATTGAGGACACCGCCTCCCCCACGAGTCTTGCCTACAATACGGCACGGCTACTTACTCAATGGAGCTGGTAAGGCGATGTTCTCGAATTTTGGAAAGCTGGGGCGCAGACAGGCCCGATGGTGTTCCTCGGCCGGCGGTGGCTGGGCAGTGGCGATATTCATTATCCTTCATGCGTGGTCGATTGATCCTGCCACAGCGCAGTCGCCGGCTCCGCAAGCATACCGGATTGGGACCGGCGACAAGATCGGCGTAGTCGTGGCCGGTCACCCCGACCTATCCGGTGAAGCAACTGTTGATCAGGGTGGCAATTTCCGGCTGCCAATCATCGGTGACATTCACGCAGTCAATCTTACGCCGAGTGAGCTGGAGAAAAGCATCGGTCAATACCTGGAGCAGGGATATGTCCGGCGTCCGGTGGTCAGCGTAAAAATCGCGGAATTTCGTCCGATCTATGTCCTGGGCATGGTTCGGACGCCAGGCCTCTATCCTTACCAGCAAGGGCAGTCGGTGCTCGCCGCCATAGCGCGCGCGGGAGGCATCGGCGCGTCCGAACAAAGCGGCATGGGCGGAGACCTGGTCCAGGCGGAGGAACGTGTTCGCCTGCTGGAAATCAGCCGCGTGGCCCTCCTTGCAAAACGGGCGCGGCTGATAGCGCAGCAGAACGGCGATGATCGGATCAATTTCCCGGATATATCCGGACTCTTCATCGATCCGGTTCGCATCACCCAGATCAGAGACGGTGAGCAGCGTGCGTTCGCGGCAGAACGGCAAGCCGAGCAACAGGAAGCCGAGGCGCTGCAGAAGCAACTTCCACGTTTGGACACCGCGATTGCTTCACTCAAGCAGCAGGGCGAACTCGAACTGCGACAGCGTAACCTCAATCAGCAACTGATTGCGGACTACGAGCAACTGAGCAAATCCGGACTCGCGCGCAAGGCGACCTACATTGAGGTCAAGCGCGAGGAGGCGCGCATCGAGGGCAATATCGAGCGTCTGAAATCGGAAGCGCTGAAGGCGGAACTCGCGATCGGCGACCTGCAATTCAAGATCACCGAACTGCATAATAACTACCAGCGTCGCGTGATGACCGAGCTGCGGGAAACAGACCGATCGTTGCTGGAATTGACCGTTACGCTTCCGTCTGCGCAGCGTATGCGCGCGGCTCGCACGCGGCAGATGGGATGGCTGACTGGAGAACAAGCGCAGCAGCCAGCCATAACCGTGATCCGCGCCAAGGGCACCACGACCGCCAAGTACGATGCGGGCGTCGACTTCCTACTGCAGCCCGGAGACGTCGTGCAGGTAGGTTCACTTCTTCCGCCTGCGCTGGAATTGTCGCCAGATCAGTCCAGTGTATCCAGGGAAAGAAAGGCAGAAAGCGAGACCCCATTGTGGACGGGAGACACCGCGGCGTCGCGGGGCGCTGTCGTTGGGCCGGCGCGGACACTCGAGTGAGCGGTGCAGACATTTCAGTCAAACGGAGTGGCACCACATGACGACAGTCAGACCAGTTGTGCTCTACGGCTGTGTTGTCGAAGTGCAAAGCGGTATATGCCTCGGCCAGGACGACATCGTCGCGCATCAGAGAATAGTTCGTGCGCCTCGCTGATGGACAGGGCGGGATTGCCTCAAGACGGTGATGAGTTGGACCGGAGCCAGCGAAAGGACGGTGAAAGGCTGGTTGGCTGGGCAAGCGGACCAAATGGCGAGCATCTAATCTCGCTGATCCGTTCCTCTGACAGGGTATTTAAGTGCATCCTGGATTTGACCGGCCGGACAGAGCTTATCGCCAGCCAAGAGCTTGTATCTCTGCAAAAGCGCATCCGGGACGCTGTCGAGTCAATCGATCCCGTAGTTCTCGGCAGTCCAACCGGCCGCCCCACCGATTGATGGCAGAGCAAATGCGATGTCAGGCAACACGAGCAAGATCTAGAGCCGGAAGCGGGCACCGAATTGGCCGATAGATCGCTATTTGCGCGACTTTCTGACCTCTTCAGACTCTCGTTCTGCGGTCAGAATCCAGTTCTCTCTTTTGTCCATTCCGGCACGCCAAACTCCGCCGAATCTGCGATCTCCTACGATCCGCTACGCTGGGCCACGCGGAAAGAAACTCGTTGTCGTAGGAGGGATGGTGGCCGTCGGCGTGCGCATCAGCGCACGCAACTTCGGCAAAGCCGTTCTCCCAAGAGGGCGGCTTTTCGCATTTGGGCTCTTACCCTGCTTTGCGCACCGTGCGCGCCACTTCGCCCCAGCGATCGAGAGTCTTCGGATCGACTTCGCGCCAGTGCGAGGCGAGGTAGATGACGAGGCGCGACGCAATGCCCTTGTAGCGCTCGATCATCCGGTCGGCGACGTCGTCCCAGCGCGCCACCACCGCGAATTGATGGAGAATCTCGTCGGTGATCAGCGCCTGGCTGCACTCGCTATCACCCGACTTGAGGCAGTCGCGCAGCTGGTCGCGCAGGCCGGTGTAGCCGAGGTCGTCGAACTGGAAGGCATAGTTCGGTGTGGCACCATAGAAGGCGAGTGTCGTCTTGGCCTCCTTGATCGGCGTCGCCTGCTCTTCCGGCGTATTCCCCGCCGCAACGATGACCGGGATGATCTTGTCGATCTTCGCGGCATCGCGTCCAGCCCGAGCCGCTCCTTCGGCAAGTCCCGGCAACAGGCGGTTCCTGATGTAGTGCATCGAGTGCATGGGGTGCACGTGCACGCGACCTCTCCGGCCACCCGGACCATGATCGGGCCGACGGCCGAGATGTCGATCTTGATGTCCTCGTAGTCGTGTCGCGATGGCGTCCATTGTTCGGTCAGCAGGCTCAGCTTGTAGTAGGGGCCGTCATGCTGCAACGGGCCCTCCCGTCGAAAGGCCGACAGGCAGGCCTTCACGGCCTGCACGTAGTCCTTCATCTGGGGCGCCGGCTTGTCGAACGTGCTGGCGTATCGTTTGGTGATGTGCGCCTTCACTTGGCTGCCGAGCCCGAGGCGGAACTTGCCCCTGGTGTTCTGTGCCAGCTCCCAGGCGATCTCCGCCGTGATCATCGGGCTGCGCGCGAAGGCGATCGCAATGCCGGTCGAGAAATGCAGGGACGGCGCCGCCAGCGCTGCGGCCGTGATGTTCATCCACGGCACCTGGTGGCCTTCGGTGAACAGCATGCCGGAAAAGCCGGCCGCTTCCGTGCGGCGCGCCAGGTTGGCCACATGGTCCCAGGTCGTCGCGCGCGTCATGACATCGAATTCCATGGTCTTCTCCCGTACCGTGATGCGAGTGAGTGCGATGCGCCGCTAACCGCGGCCTTGCCACGGCCGCAACGGCCGGGTCAAGGGTTGCCACCCAGGGGAGGGCTGCTGCGATGGAAAGCTTCTTCTCGTCGCTCGATACCGAGCGCACGGCATGCAAGGTCTGCTGAAGGTGGATTTCGCCCGTCGAACTGTCGCGCCCCGACTTTCCGTTGCCGGTCTCCGGGCTTGGAATGATACTTGCGTCACTGGAGCAGGGTATCGAGTGAGGTAGGGCAATGAACTCCAGCATCGCATCTGGCAATCGTTTCGGATTTCGCCGGCGAACGTTCCTGCAGGCCGGCGCGGCCATTCTTCTGCCGATCGGCTCAGCCCAACACGCCAACGCGAAGGAAGCCTATCCGGACAAGCCGGTGCGCATCGTCGTATCCTATGGGCCTGGCGGCGCGATCGACGTGGTCGCCCGCATCATTGCCGAGCACATGACGACCACTCTTGGCAAGACGATGGTGGTCGAGAACAAGCCGGGCGCCGGCTCGACCATCGCTGCCGACTTGGTCGCCCGGTCTGCTCCGGACGGCTACAACCTGCTCGTGACCGGAATGGCGCATTCGGTCATCCCGGAACTTTTCCCGCAGGTGACGTTCGATCCGATGCAGGCTTTCCAGCCGATCAGCCACCTTGGTCTCATGCCGTTCGTGCTCGCGGTGCACCCTTCGGTGCCCGCCACGGACTATGCGAGCTTCATTGCGTACATGAAGGCGAACCCGGGCGCCATCAACTGCGGTTCCGCGGGTCCCGGAAGCTCGGCCGATCTCGGCCAGATGCTGCTGGCCAAGATGGCGGGCATAGAATTCGTACGCGTGCCGTATCGCTCCACCCCGGCAGCAATGAATGATCTCGTCGCGGGCCGGGTCGGCTTCATGATGGATTCGCAGAACGTGCTGGTGCCGCATATCAGCAGCGGCGCGCTGCGTGCGCTCGCTGTCACGTCGCTCGACCGCACGCGTCTCCTGCCGGACGTTCCCACGCTGGACGAACTTGGCCTCAAGGGCTTCGAGGTCGGTAGCTGGCAGGCCATGCTGGCGCCGGCCCATACGCCGCGTCCCATCGTCGACAAACTCACCCAGTCGGTCGAGGCGGCGCTGGCCGATCCC
>Ga0193717_1000658_pt1 | contig 22088 bp, 22 predicted proteins | sample U2c2metaG_FD_145900 | JGI IMG/M metagenome (GOLD analysis project Ga0193717, IMG submission 145900) | Soil microbial communities from a riparian zone of the East river system, Colorado, United States - U2c2 | ecosystem: Environmental > Terrestrial > Soil > Riparian zone | place: USA: East River...
CGAGCCGGCGCGCAGGCTGCATCGGCTCGCGCGCGGCTTGCAACGAGAGGTGCTCGCGTCCTATTTGCCCGGCACGTCGCCGCAAGAGCTTCGTTTCGTGAGTGGCCAAACCGGCCGCCCCGCGCTCGCGCCGCCGTTCGACGCGAGCGGTCTCGATTTCAACCTCGCACATACGCGCGGTCTGGTAGTGCTCGCGGTCGCGCGCGACGCACTGGTAGGCATCGACGTGGAGATCTACGAAAAGAAAGTGCCGCTCGAAGTGGCGCGGAGGTTTTTCTCGCCGGTCGAAGTCAATGCGCTCGAGGCGTTGCCGATCGACGTGCAACCGCGTCGCTTCCTCAGGTTGTGGACGCTCAAGGAGTCGTATCTCAAGGCGGTGGGAACCGGCATCGCGGGCGGACTCGACAGCATGACGTTTCGAATCGACGACTCTGGTGCCTGCGCGTTCGAGCGGGACGATGACCTGCACGCGAAGCGCTGGTCGTTCAGTCAGTTCGACGTCGGTGAACGGCACGTGCTGGCCCTCGCGCGACTTCCGGCGCCCGATTCGCGCGGGGGCATTACCGTCGAGTGGCGCGAATTCGGCGGTGCTTCAATGCCCACGTCACGAATCGAACCGCTGGTCCGGTCAGGTCAGGAATAGCGCGCCGAGCCCTAACAAAGTGGCGAAGCCGATGCAGTCGGTGAAGGTGGTGAGAATCACGCCGGCCGACAGCGCCGGATCGATGCGCATGCGCCGCAGCAACAGCGGTACGATGACTCCCACCGCGGCGGCGGCGAGTAGATTGATGAGCGTGGCGGCGGCGATGATGGCGGCGATCTTCCACGTCCCGTACCAGACGATGGTGACGGCGCCGACGACCACCGCCCAGATGAGGCCATTGAGGCCACCCACCGCGATTTCCTTCCACAGCAGCCAGCGCGCATTGACCCATTCGATCTGGCCGAGCGCGATGCCGCGGATGATGAGCGTCACGGTCTGCGTGCCGGCGATGCCGCCCATGGAGGCGACGATGGGCATGAGGGCGGCCAGGGCGGCGACTTTTTCGATAGTGCCTTCGAAGCGGCTGACGACGGCCGCCGCCATGAAGGCGGTGACCAGGTTGATGCCTAACCACACCAGGCGCCGGCGCGTGGAGGGAAGTATGCCGGCGAAGACATCTTCCTCGTCGCCGAGGCCGGCCGCCGACATGACTTCGTGCGCGGCTTCCTCGCGGATGACGTCGACGACGTCGTCGACGGTGATGCGGCCCAGCAGCTTCCCGTGATCGTCGACCACGGCCGCCGACACGAGGTCGCGGTCCTGGAAGAGCTGCGCGACGTCGTGGGCGTTGGTTTCGGGCGCGATGCGCGACCCTTCGGGATCGAGGATGTCGCCGACGGATTTCTCCGGGTCTTCGGTGAGAAGCCGCGTGAGCGCCAAGGTGCCGAGGTAGCGATCATCGCGATCGACTACGAACAGGCGGTCGGTCTTGTCGGGCAGTTCGCCGCGCATGCGCAGGTAACGGAGCACGACTTCCACGGTGACGTCGGCACGCACGCTCACCGTATCGGTGTTCATGAGGCCGCCGGCCGTGTCGTGCTCGTAGGACAGCACGGTCTTCAGCCGCTCACGGTCCTGATGATCCATGGACTTCACGAGCTGCAGCGACACGGCTTCCGGCAGGTCACCGACCAGGTCGGCCAGGTCGTCGAGCTCCATGTTCTCGGCGGCGGCCAGCAGTTCGTCCGCGTCCATGCCGTCGATGAGCGACTGGCGGACGTTTTCGTTCATCTCGACCAGCACGTCGCCTTCGATTTCCGGCTCGACGAAATTCCAGACCACCTCTCGCTGTGCGGGAGGCAGCGATTCGATGAGAAGCGCGATCTCCGCCGGGTGCATGGCGGCAATCATGCGTGCCGCGCCACGCCAGGAACCCTCGCGCAGCGCGCCGCGTAACGCGGCGAGGCGGCGTTCTTTTCGGGGGATGACGGTGCTCTCGGCCATTTCGGCCGGGAGTGTAGATGGGTTGCTGTGAAATGTGGCGCGGGTTGAGGGCGGGTGGGCCCCAGCGAGCAGTCCGCGTACAGGATTTCGTTCGCTTTTCGCCGGGCTCCTCGTTCAGTGTGGCATCGCTAGTTTGCTGGCCGCCGACACACGCGAAGACATCTTGTGTTTAGCTGAGTCAGGCGCCAGCAAAGAGTCCCGAGGACGCAGGGATCGGCTTCGTGCCTAGCGAGATCAGGTAACCCTGCCCGCTCACTCAGCTCCTGTGCGCAGACTGCTCGCTGGGGCTCATACGTCACCGAACCGCGTCCCGCTTCCCTGCGGCGGTGGTAAGGAAGAGGCGCACGGGTCAGGTCTTCTCTTCCCACAACGTGGGGTTACACGCCTCTTTTCCTGGCGAACGGAGTCGCGGCGCATCGGTGCACGATCGAGCGACGTGCGGCCCTGCAAGCGATGAGCGAGCGGGCCGGGATACTTTGCCTCGCTAGGCCACGAAGCCGTTCCCTGCGACTTCAGGACTCTTCGCCATCCTCAGAACCACTCACCCACAGAATGTCTTCGTGTGTGTCGGCGGTCCGCAAGCTGGCGGCAGTCAACTAACGAAGGGCCCGGCGAAAAGCGAGTCTCATTGCTTGCAGGGCCGCACGTCGCTCGACCATCCACCAACGAGGTGCGTCCCCTTTTGCTAGCAAATGGGGAGTGTCCCCATTTACGCGACGGAGGTGGAGGCTCCGGCCAGCGTGGGCGCGCGCGTGATGGAGCGCATTTCGCCGAGAGAGTTGTGGCGAATGGCGACTACGGGATAGTTCTGCGCGAGACGCTCGGCGATACGTTCGGCCAGATAGACCGAGCGATGGCGCCCGCCGGTGCAGCCGATGGCGATGGTGAGATAGCGCCGGTTGGCCGCCTGGTGCTCGGGGACGCGCGCGGCCACGAATTGCAGGATGTCTTCCATGAGCCGCGGCACGCTGCGCTGTGCCTCGAGGAAGCGGATGACGTCCGGGTCACGGCCGGTGAGGGCGCGAAGCGAAGGATCCCAATAGGGGTTGGGCAGCGAACGCGCGTCGAACACGAAGTCTGCGTCGCCCGGAATGCCGTTCTTGAAGCCGAACGATTCCACCAGCAGCGACAGCCGGCCGGCGCTGCGTTTTTCCACGCGCTGACTGATGAGCTCGCGCAGGTCGTGTACGCCCATGCGCGAGGTATCGACGACCAGGTCCGCGGCGTTGAGGATGGGTTCGAGCAGGCGCCGCTCGATGGCGATGGCTTCCTTCAGCGAGACATGGTCGGTGCTGATGGGGTGCTTGCGGCGCGTTTCGGCGAAGCGCCGCAGCAGCTCGTCGTCATTGGCGAGCAGGAAGATGATTTCGCACTGGATGCCGCTCTTCTTGAGCTCTTCGATGAGCGGCGGCACGGTTTCGATTTCCGCGGCGGCATTGCGCGCGTCGACTCCCACCGCGGCACGCGAGTACTGCGCCTCGTTGTTGCGCAGCGTGTGGGAGATGAAGGGCTTCAGCAGGGCCGCCGGAATGTTGTCTACGCAGTAGAACCCGGCGTCTTCGAGCATGTGGAGAGCCACACTCTTGCCGGATCCCGACAGCCCGCTGACGAGAATGAGCCGCATCGGAAGCTGGTTACTTGCCCGTGGTTTTCCGCGCTTCGGCGGCGTGTTTGTCGGCCTTCATTTCCTTGTGCTTGAGCACGCGCCGGTCGAGTTTGTCGGCCAGCAGGTCGATGGCGGTGTACATGTTTTCCTCGGTCGCGTCGCAGTGAATGGCATTACCGCGTACATGCAAGGTGGCTTCGGCCTTCTGTCGCATCTTCTCAACCGTCAGGACGCAGTGCACGTCGATTACGTGGTCGAAATGGCGGGAAATGCGCTCGAGCTTCTTCTCGACATAGGCGCGCATAGACGGTGTGACTTCGACATGGTGACCGGAAAGCGACAATTGCATGATGCGTCTCCTTTTTTGGCCTATCTAATCTTCTGACGTCTTTCTGTCTGAATTCATCGGTTGGTCTTATCGACTCGACTGGGCGGCCTTGGCCTTGCGTTCGTTGGAAGGCGCCAGCCCCAACGCCTCGCGATATTTCGCGACGGTGCGGCGCGCGACCGCGATGCCCTCACCGGAGAGCAGCTCGGCGATGCGGCTGTCGGACAGCGGATTGCCGGTGTCTTCTTCCTTGATGAGCTTTCGGATCTTGGCGCGCACCGCGGTGGAGGAGGCGCCGCCGCCGTCGGCGGCTTCGACCTGGCTCGAGAAGAAGTACTTGAGCTCGAACACGCCGCGCGGCGTGTGCATGTATTTGCTGGACGTGACGCGCGAGATGGTGGACTCGTGCATGTCGATGGCCTGGGCGATGTCCTTGAGAATCATCGGCCGCATGCTTTCCTCACCGTGCTCGAGGAACGCGGACTGTCGTTCAACGATACTGCGCGCCACTTTCATAAGCGTTTCGTTGCGGATCTCGAGGCTCTTGAGCAGCCCGCGCGCTTCCTGCAGCTGCGCGCGCATGGAGGAATGGCCCGCGCCGCGGCCGAGCATGTCGGCGTAACTCTGGTTGAGGCGCACACGCGGCAACGTGGAGCTGTTGACCTCGACGGTCCAGCCGCGGTCCGTGCGGCGCACGAACACATCGGGCACCACATATTCGGCCTTGGCGCTGCTGACGGTCGCGCCCGGACGCGGATGCAGTCCGCGCACCAGCGCCACGGCGTGCGCCAGATCCTCGTCGGAAGCTGAAAGCTCGCGGCGCAGCAGCGTGAGCTCGCGATCGGCCAGCAGGTCGAGATGTTTTTCGGCGATCGCGAGCGCCAGGCGCAGGCCCGGCGTATCCGGATGAAAGGTGCGCAATTGCAGCGCGAGGCATTCGCTCAATGAGCGCGCGGCAACACCGGCGGGGTCGAGCGTCTGCACGAGGCGCAGCACGCGGTCGACCTCGGTGGCGTCGGCCGTAACCTCGGGAAGCAGCGTGGCCGCGATGTCGTCCAGCGAATCGGTGATGTAGCCGTCGTCATTGATCGCATCGACGATGGCGCGTGCGATGGCGAGCTCGTGCGGCGCGAGGTTGGCGTATTCGAGCTGGCCGACGAGGTGATCCTGCAACGACAGCGTGGCGTCGTCGGCGACTTCGGCCGCGCGCTCGTCGTCATCGCGCCAGGAGTCGGAACCCGGGCTGCGTTCGCTCCAGTTGTCTTCGATGACTTCGGTTTCGACTGCGACTTCGGGAGCCGCCTGCGCGTCGACGCGCTTCTCCTCCGGCATCGGATGCGGTTCGAGTGTTTCGAATGTGCCGGTGGCCTCGTACTCGTCCACGGGCTCGAGCATGACGTTGCTTTCGAGCTGTTCGCGGATGTGCGCCTGCAACTCCAGGGCAGGCATTTGCAGGAGGCGGATGGCCTGCTGCAGCTGCGGGGTCATAGTCAGCGTCTGACCCAGTTTCAGCTGCAGGGATGGCTTCATCATCGACACGTGCGTGGGTGTCTCAACGCTATGAAAGAAATAGTCTTTTCCGTGTTCGCCTGGGAACGCTACATTCGGAAAGACTCGCCCAAGTACACCTCACGGACTTGGGGGTTGGCAAGGATTTCTTCCGAAGAACCGGAAGCGATGACGGTTCCGCCGGAAACGATGTAAGCACGACCGCAAACACCTAGGGTTTCTCTGACGTTATGGTCGGTGATGAGCACGCCGATGCCCTTGGCGGTGAGCTCGGTCATGATTCGCTGGATGTCGATGACCGAGAGCGGGTCTACGCCCGCAAATGGCTCATCAAGGAGCATAAAACGGGGCTCCGCGGCGAGTGCGCGCGCTATTTCGACGCGCCGGCGCTCACCGCCCGACAGCGCCATGCCGAGACTCTTGCGGACGTGCGCGATACGCAGTTCTCCAAGGATCTGCTCCAGCCGCTCCTGCCGCGCGGTTTCGTCGAGATTCTCGCGCGTCTCGAGAATCGCCATGACGTTGTCTTCGACTGTCAACTTGCGGAAAACCGAAGCTTCCTGCGGCAGGTAACCGATACCCGAACGGGCGCGCTGGTGCATCGCAAGGTGGGTGATGTCGCGGTCGTCGATGGTCACCGTACCCCGGTCGGGCGGCACCAGGCCGACGATCATGTAGAACGCCGTGGTCTTGCCGGCGCCATTGGGGCCTAACAAGCCGACGATCTGCCCGCTCTCCACTTCGACGGAGAGATCGGAGATCACCTGGCGCTTCTTGTAACTTTTGGCGAGATGAGTGGCGCGCAGCACGCTCACGGTTTCTTCTCTTTCTCTGGCGGCTTGTCCGGCTGGATCACGATGCGCACTCGACCGTCGCCACTGTTGGCGCCGGGCTTGTTCTGTCCCTGCACGCTTTGCGTGCGGATGTTGTAGACCAGCTGCTGGCCGGTGATTTCATTGGGCCCATAGGAAAGAAAGGCATTGGTATTGAAACTCACGGTGCCGCTCGTGGTTTCGTAGTCGATGGTGTTGGCATGTCCGCGCGCAGTGGTTCCATCTTCGCGTTTCTGCTCGAACTGCGCGGGCGCGCCCGTGATGGTGGCGGCGGAAATGAGCTTGTTGCGAAACGAGACGATCGCCTTGTCGGAATTCAGGCTGCCCCCTTCGGCCGTGATGCGCACGTTGCCGGAGATCGTCCACTTGCTGTCCTCGAAATTGAGTCCGCCCTTGATGTTCGCCTCGGCCGCCTGGATGCGCACGTCGCATTGCGTGATGGTCACGTCGCGCAGCACCGCGCTGTTGTTGCGATAGTCCATTTCGAGCGGCTTGGCTTCGAGCACGATTTCCTGATTGGCGCACGGCGCCGGCGCGCCCTCGGCCACGCCTAACAACCCCGCGGCGAGCAGGGTGCTGAAGGCTGCGCGAAAGCTATTTCGGCGAGAAGTGGCCATTCACGTCCGATTCTAGACGCAGCGTGCCTGCCTTCAAATCGGCCTGCATCCCGCGCGCGTCGATTTCATGCCCGGACCACCGCAGTTTGACCGCCGCGCTGGTCTCGATGAACTCCGTGGGGGTATTGATTCGCATGCTTTCGGTGGTGAGCGACAGTGGTTCGCCGGTGCCCGGTGCCGGACCGACGACGCGCACGTTGCCATTCAGCTCGACGTCATCGCCATTGGCGCGCACCTGTCCGCGATCGGAGGTGAGATGCCAGACATCCGCCGGCCCCTTGACGGCGGACGCCGACTCGCCCGGCAACTTGTCTTGCGCGTCGACGTGGTAGTCCATTGCGAGCTGCTCGAGTTCGATGACCCCGGACTCGGCCCGCTGGCGAATCACGCTCGCATTGAGCCGGTAGCGTTCGCGACCGTCGTAGCCGGTTTCGATGACCTGCGCATCGCGTGCCGCGTACCCGGGATCGGGCGCCGTCGCGCTCGTGGCGTCAGCGCTGTTGTCATCGCGTCCGCTGATGCCGATGAAATAAGCCACCGCAATCACGGCGATGCCCGCCACATACTTCAGCGCACGCGACCAACTTTTCATGCCGGCGCCTTGCGCGCCGCCATCAGCCAGTCGCACACCTCGCGGACCGCCCCCTGTCCGCCGGCGCGCGTCGTGACCCGATCGGCCACGGCGAGCGCATCCTCATGCGCATCGGCCACGGCGATGCCAACGCCCGCGGCGGCGAGCACCGGCGCATCCGGCGTGTCGTCACCCACGCATAGACATTCTTCCAGCGATACGCCGCGTGCTTTCGCGAGTTTGCGCAGCGCCGCCAGTTTGTCGTTCGCTCCCTGCGTGACGTGCCGGATGCCGAGTTCCTTTGCGCGTCGGAGCACGGCGGCGGATTTGCGCCCGGAGATGATGGCGACGGTGACGCCGGCCGCGGCAACCTGCTTGATGCCGTGACCGTCGCGCACATGGAATGCCTTCAGCAATTCGCCCTTCGGGCCGTAGAACAGCCGTCCGTCGGTGAGTACGCCGTCCACGTCCAGAACCAGCAACCGCACTCGCGCGAGTGCCGCCGCGTCCCGCGCTGAGCCGCTCACAGCACTCCGGCGCGCAGCAGATCGTGCACGTTGAGCGCGCCGACCAGCGCATCCTGCGCATCGACCACGGGCAGCGCGGTGATGCGGTGTTTCTCCATGAGATGGGCCGCTTCGGCGGCCAGCTCCGTAGCGGACACGCGTTTGCCGGGGGACGTCATGACTTCGCGCATCGTGGTCTTGTGGACGTTCAAATCGCGGTCGAGCACGCGGCGCAGGTCGCCGTCGGTGAACACACCGAGCAGGCGGCCGTCTTCGACGATGACGCACATCCCCAGGCCCTTCCTGGACATGACCACGAGGCCTTCCGCGAGAGACGCCGCGGGGCTGACCAACGGCAGCTCATCTCCGGTGCGCATGACGTCCGAGACGTGCAACAGCAGTTTGCGACCGAGCGCGCCACCGGGATGCGAACGCGCGAAATCCTGGGATGTGAAGCCGCGGGCTTCGAGCATGGCGACCGCAAGCGCATCACCGATGGCGAGCGTGGCGGTGGTGCTGGCCGTGGGTGCGAGGTTGAGCGGGCAGGCTTCCTCCGCGACGCTGACATCGAGGTGGACCGTCGAGGCGCGCGCCAGTGACGAAGCCGGATTCCCGGTCATGGAAATGATGGGCACCCCGAGGCGGGACAGGTGCGGGATGAGCAGCAGCACTTCGCCCGTCTCGCCGGAGTTGGAGATCGCGAGCAGCACGTCCTCGCGCGTGATCATGCCAATGTCGCCGTGGCTGGCCTCGGCGGCATGCATGAAGAAAGACGGGGTGCCGGTGGAGGCGAGCGTGGCCGCGATTTTCCCTGCGATGTGTCCGGACTTGCCCATGCCGCAGACGATGACCCGGCCCTGGCAATCGAGGCAGATCGCGCAGGCACGCGCAAAACTTGCGTCGAGGCGTGGCACCAGCGCTCCGATGGCCCGGCCCTCGATCTCGAGCGCCCGGCGTCCGGCGGCGATCAGCGAGGCCGGATCGGTCTTGAGCTGGGCATTCATGCAACGATCATAACGCTTAAGATAACGCGATGAACTCGAGTGTCATGACCCCGGAGCGCATCGCCGACCTCATCCGTGCCGGCCTGCCCGGCGCTGCGGTGCGCGTGGAATCCGACGACAACACCCATTTTGCTTCGCAGATCGTTGCGGCGCAGTTCTCGGGGCTGCGGCCGATCGCCCGCCACCAGCTCGTCTACCAGGCGCTCGGCGCGCTCATGGGCCGCGAAATCCATGCCCTCTCGATCGAGGCGCTGACACCCGATGAGTATCAAAAACGGGGCTAGGGGTCTGACCCCATTTTTGCTAGTTTTGCGCCCTCCAAAAATGGGGTCAGACCCCTTCCGATAGCGAGACATCCTTTGGACAAGCTGCAGATCAACGGTGGCATCGCCCTCGAGGGCGAAGTGCGCATTTCAGGTGCCAAGAACGCGACTTTGCCGATCGTGGCAGGCGCGCTGCTCGCCGATGGCCCGGTGACCATCCGCAACGTGCCGCACCTGCAGGACGTCACCACGATGATCGAGTTGTTAGGGCGCATGGGCGTCTCGGTCACCATCGACGAGAAGATGCGGATCGAGATCGACCCGACGACGACGCGCGAGTGTTTCGCGCCCTACGAGCTGGTCAAGACCATGCGCGCGTCGATCCTCGTGCTGGGGCCGCTGCTCGCGCGATTCGGCAAGGCCGACGTGTCGCTGCCCGGTGGCTGCGCCATCGGCGCGCGGCCGGTGAACATCCACGTCGCGGGCCTGCAGGCCATGGGCGCGGAGATCAACATCGACAGCGGATACATCCGCGCACGTGCCGGGCGACTGAAGGGTGCGCGCCTGAATCTCGACACGGTCACGGTCACCGGCACTGAAAATCTCATGATGGCGGCGACTCTCGCGGACGGCGAAACCATCATCGAAAACGCCGCGCGCGAACCGGAAGTCGTCGACCTCGCGAACTTTCTCATCGCCATGGGCGCGAAGATCCAGGGCGCGGGTACCGACAAGATCGCGATCCAGGGCGTCGAGAAATTGCACGGCACCAGCTACGAAGTGCAGCCCGATCGAATCGAGGCTGGCACCTACCTGGTGGCTGGCGCCATCACCTCTGGACTGGTACGCGCCAAGAACGTGAACCCCGGGCACCTGGATGCCGTCACCGCGAAACTGCGTGAAGCCGGCGCGAAGGTGGGCATCGGGCCCAACTGGATCGAAGTGGACATGCGCGGGCGCCGCCCGAAATCCGTGGACGTGCGCACCGCGCCGTACCCGGCGTTTCCCACCGACATGCAGGCGCAGTTCGCGGCGTTGAATACGATCGCCGATGGCGTCGGCACGATCGTCGAGACCATCTTCGAGAACCGCTTCATGCACATGCTCGAGATGCGGCGCCTCGGTGCCGAGATTCGCCTCGAGGGCAACACCGCCATCATCAAGGGCGTGCCCAAGCTCACCGCGGCGCCGGTCATGGCCACCGACCTGCGTGCCTCGGCCAGCCTGGTCCTGGCCGGCCTGGTGGCGGAAGGGCGGACGGAGATCGAGCGCATCTACCACATCGATCGCGGCTACGAGGCGCTCGAGGAAAAACTGGCGCAGATCGGCGCGCAGATCCGGCGGGTACCTAACTAGGAAGGGCTCGCCCCGACTGGTGTTTTGTACTGATTTTCAAGGCCTGCGGCGCGTGTGAGAGACACGCCCGCCTTTGCTGTAGGAAACCAGGAATGTCCCCACGCATCATTTGTGATCCAGGTCGCGATCCGGCCGTTCTTGAGGGAATGCCATGCGCCGGATGTGACTCAGTGCCACTCAGCGGCAACGCGCTGACTTAATACTGCCCCTCATGTCGTTCTCCGGAGACGGGCCAAGAAAGCCCCGGCAACGCGAGGAAGAGTCATCGTCGCAAACCAGTCCGATGAGAGGTCGAGGGTCCATGCAAGCACGTTCGGAAATCGGCGCGACCGCGCAAAATGACACCGCGGGTAGGGGCAACAATACGGGTGCCAGCTCATTCAAATCGAAACGTCCGCTGGCGCTCATCGCCACGCCTGACCTCGATTTGTGGGCGCAGCTCGGGCCCATGCTCGAATCCACCTGCCAGCTCCGCCACGCGGACAGCCTCGCTACTGCCGCCAACATGCTCAAACCGGGCACGCGGACCATCCTGATTGCCGATCTGCGCGGGATGAATCAAGACGATTTCGCACCGATTTCCGCCAGTCCGCACAACCCCGTCGTCATTGCGATTCGCGATAGCGCTTCGGCGGGCATGGTCGACGCCCTGATGCTCGAAGGCGACATCCAGACGCTGGTCGATTCTCCGGTCGAATCCGGCCCCATGTTGCGGGCGATCAGTGACGCGGCGCGCGTTTCATCCACGGCCGACGCGCTGAGCGCGGTCACCGCCCCGGGCGGTAGCTCGGGCGGCGAAGAAAAATCCGGCAAGTCGCCGGCCATCATCATCGGCGTCGTGCTCGCGGTACTCGCGGCTGCCGGCGCCGGCTGGTATTTCATGAGGGGCTCCGGACAAGGTCCCGCCGCTGCCGGTTCCAGCGCGTCGCCTGCTGCTGCGGCTCCGGCTTCGGGCAAGGCTCCGGCGGCTGCGGCTGCGCCGGCTGCTCCGGCTGCTCCGGCCGCCTCACTCGACGAAGTGCTCGAAAAAGCGCGTCTCGCCATGGACGAACGCCGCTACATCGAGCCCGCCAAGAACAACGCCCTCGAACATTTCCGCACGGTGCTGCAGCTCGACAAGGGCAACGCCGAAGCCACCGAAGGCCTGAAGCGCCTCGGCGGCCTGCTGATCGCCCGCGCGCGCACCGCGCTCGATGAACGCCGCTTCGACAACGCACTGGCCGAGCTCGAAGCTGCGCGCAGCATCGATCCGACCGATCAGCGCTTGGTCGAAGTCGACGCGCGCCTCGATTCGATGCGCGCCCAGACCGCGCTCGCGCAGATTCAGGCGACGCTCGCCGCGCAGAACTTCGATCGCGCACAGGCGCTGCTCGAAGCCGCGCAGAAAGATGCGCTGCTGCCGCCGGCGCAGATTGCGCAGCTCTCCAAGGATCTCGACGGCAAGCGCCGCGCGGTCGTCGTCAACCGCCTGGTGGCGAGCGCCGAATCGCGTTTGACCAATGGCCGCCTGGTGTCGCCGAACGGCGAGTCGGCGAAAGATGCGATTGCCGACCTGCGCGAGGCCGGTGCTTCAGCCGAACTCATCACGCGCCTCAACAACGATTTGAACCAGCGGTTGCTCGCCGCCGCGCGTGACGCCGCCGCCAAGGGCGACCAGCCGGGCGTGACGTCCATGCTTGCCGCGGCGCGTGAAAACGGGGTCTCGGCCGCGGTCATCAATGCCGCACAGCGTGACATCACCGCTGCCAGCCAGAAACAGCAGCGCACCAACGAAGACATCGCGCGCTTCGCCAAGGCGGCCCAGGATCGCCTCGCGAGCGGCAATCTGCTCCAGCCTGCGAATGATTCCGCGGTTTCAAACGCCGAGCGGCTCCGCCTGCTCGACGTGCGCCACCCGACGACGGTGCAGGTGGTGCGCGACGTACGTGCCCGCCTCGTCGGCGATGCGCGCGCGCGCCTGCAAGGCGGTCGGCCGGCTGACGCCGCCGCGCTGCTCGATGCGGCCGAGAGCTTGGGCGGCGACGCCGATCTCGGCGATCTGCGTGCCGCGGTCGCGACTGCCCAGCAAGCGGCTGCCACGGCGGCTGCCGCCCCCAAACTACCGCCACTCAAGATGGCGCGTCCGCCGCGTCCAAAATATCCGGTGTCCGCCAAGGGCGTGGAAGGCTGGGTGCGCGTCGAGTTCTACGTGACGCCCGCAGGTCGGACGGAGCGTGTACGCGTGTTGTCGAGCGAGCCCGCGGGCCTGTTCGACGCGGCGGCGATCTCGGCAATGGAAGGTGCCCGGTTCGAGGAATTCGAGTCGACCGACTCGCGCCTCGCGGTTCAGCGCATCGTGTTCAAGCCGGAGTGATGGAGGGTGAGCTCTGTGAAGAAAGAGAAAGCGGCTAAGAAGTTTTCGTCACGCATGCAGGGCGCTCGCGCCGTGTGGGTGGCGGTGGGCATTCTGGCCCTGGCGTTCCTGGTCGGCGTACTCGCGCCGGCTTGGTACTTCGCCGGGCGCCTGGTCGAAAACAACACGGCGGTCCGCGCCATCGGCGAACTGCAACAGCAGCCCTCACGCATGCAGGCGGCGCTCAACTCGATCCAGGATCGTCTGCGCGCGCGCGGTTTCGTGCGCGACTCCATCGAACAACTCAAGCGGGCCACGCAACAGTTCGAGGCCTCGACGGCGTCGCTCAAGTCGGGCGGCGGTGTGCGCATCGGCGGCTTCGGCGGCGACGATGACGTGCAAAAGACCATCGGTGAAATGACGGATGCCTGGAAGAAGTATCAGCCGGCCCTGGCGCCGGTCGCGAACTTCACCTCGATTCCATATTCGGACAGCGAGCGCGAAGGCACGCAGCTCAACATGGACGGCCGCGAACTGCAGCGCGCCGTGACCAACGCCGCCACGCAGGCGCGCGCTTACACCCCCGTGCTCGAGAAAAACCTCGCGCAGATCATCGCCGGCCTGCAAAGCTCCTCCGATTCGCTGGCAACCGCCTTGCGTTCGGTGGTGCTCATCGGCGTAGGCCTCGCGGCGGCTTTGGCCGCGCTCGTCGGTTACCTCTCTCTGGCACGCGGCAAACAGGCCGCGGCCGCGACGGCGGCTCGCCAGCAGACCGAAGACATTCTGCGCACCGTGCGTGAAGGTCTGTTCCTGCTCGACGCCGACCTCAAGATTGGTGAGATTCACTCCGACGCGACCGGTTCGCTGTTCAATCGCGAGTCCATCGCGGGCATCACATTCGAAGACTTGTTGCGCAACCTGGTGTCTGCCAAGACGCTGGCCATTGCCACCAAGTTCGTCAAAGTGCTGTGGAGCGAGCGCACCAAGGAAAACCTGATCCGCTCGATCAATCCGCTCAACGAAGTGGAAGTGATCACCGGCGGCGACGGCAAACAGGACAAGGGTGAGACCCACTACCTCGAGTTCAACTTCCACCGCGTGCGCCGTGAAGGCGCGATCACGCACGTGCTGGTGTCGGTGTCCGACGTGACCGCGCGCGTGGCGCTGGCCGCGCAGCTCAAGGGCGCGCAGGACAACGCGCAGACGCAGATGGACGCGTTCCTCTCGATCCTGCACGTGGATCCGAACCAGCTCAGCTCGTTCCTCGACGACTCCGATGTCGCGTTCAAGATGATCAACGCCACGCTGCGCGACCCGGCTCGTGACAGCGCTTCGTTCCGCCGCAAGATCGACGGGTTGTTCCGCCAGATCCACAGCATCAAGGGCGAGGCTTCGGCCATCGGCCTGGGTTCGATGGAACAACGTGCGCACGCGCTCGAGAGCGATCTCGCCGCGCTGCGTGAACGCACCGATCTCACCGGCGATGACTTCCTGCCGCTGCTCACCAAGTTCGATGACCTGGTGTCGCACTCGCAGTCGGTTCGCGAAATGGTCACCAAGCTTGCGAGCTTCCGCGACAGCTTCGCGCCCAAACATGGACAAGGTCAGGGTCATGCGCCGTCAGCCACTGGCAGCCATGCCGCGGCCAGCACCGGCGACACGACCACGCGCAAGGCACTCACTGCCGACGCCGTGGCCGCCGAAGCGACCCTGCAGCGTTCGGCTCGCGAGGGCTTCGTCGCCTCCGCGCAGCAACTGGCCGATCGCATCGCCAACGATCATGGCAAGAAAGTCGTCGTGACCTGCCGTGGTCATGACCAGGTGCCCGAGAGTTATCGCCGCCCGGTCAAAGACGTGCTGATCCAGCTGATTCGTAACGCCGTGGTACACGGCATCGAATCTCCGGCCGAGCGCGAGGCCTCCGGCAAGTCGCCCGAGGGGCACATCCGCATCAATTTCGAAATGACCGAGTCCGGCCGCGCGTTCCGCATGCAGTGCGAGGACGATGGTCGTGGTCTCACGCCGGACAAGCTGCGCAAGACCGCGGTCACCAAGGGAATCATTTCCCAGAATGACGCTACGGCGCTCTCCGACCAGGAGGCCATGATGCTGGTCTTCCGTTCCGGCTTCTCGACCGCCTCGGGTGTCACCCGCGACGCGGGCCGCGGGGTGGGCATGGACGTCATTGCGGAGATTGCCGCCCGTCTCGGCGGTCGTATCTCATTGAATTCCGAAGTCGGCAAGAACATGAAGCTGTCGTTGTCGTTCCCGGCGCAGGCAAATGCCGCCGGCGTCGTCGCGGCCTGAGGGAGGATGTTTTAGATCATGAGTGCAGTGCCCAAACCGCGCCAACAGATGCGCATGATGATCGTGGACGACTCGAACGTGATGCGCCGTCGCATCGAGCGTTCCCAGCAGAACGACCAGCTCGAAGTGGTCGGCACTGCCGTGAACGGTCTCGACGCGGTGACCAAGTTCAAGCAGCTGATGCCCGACGTCATGACGCTCGACCTGACCATGCCGGAAATGGATGGAATTGAGTGCGTGGAGCACGTAATCAAAATAAAGCCTGATGTGCTTATACTGGTGGTGTCGGCTCTGGCCGATAAAGCCACAGCCGTTGAAGCGATCGAGAAGGGCGCCAACGGATTTCTGTGTAAGCCTTTTACGGACGACCAGCTCAATGAAGCTCTCGCCGAGTTGATTGGGGAGTAAGAGAAATGTTGGACGCTGAAGAAGTTCGAACCTTTGTGCAGGGGACTGTGCACTTCTTCGAAACCGCGACGGGTCACCCCGCAACGGTTGGTTCGCCATACCTGTGCATCGACAAGTCGGCCGTGGTCCAGGACTACGCCGGCGTCATCGGCATCTCGGGTAACCGCGAAGGCAAGGTCTACTTCACCGCGCCGCGCGGCATGCTCTCGGTCATGCTGATGTGCATGAACGAGACGGACACCGGCGAGCAGAACGTGCGCGACCTGGTGGGCGAAGTCGCCAACACCATCTCGGGCAACGCGCGCCGCGATTTCGGCCGCAACTTCGTGATCAGCACGCCGACCATCTGCGACCGCAACAATGCCGCCACGGCCGCCACCACCGGCCGCTCGTTCGTCATTCCGATCAACTGGCGCAGCTACGCCGCCAACGTAGTAGTCTGCCTCCAGTAGTTTGCCTCTTAATAAATTGACGGACGCCGGCCCTTGGCCGGCGTTTTCCGTTGTGGGGCGCAGCCCCTAACGATTTCGGGGGCGTTCGCCCACGGCCACTTCGCTTGCGAAGGGCTCGGTTCCGCGTATTCCAGTGACCTTGATCTTCTCGCCCGGCTTCACGTTGGCGATGCGCGTGAGCGTGTCCTGCGCGCTGGTCACCTTCACGCCGTTCACGGTGAGAATGATGTCGCGCGGTTCCATGCCCACCACCGCGGCGGGACTGTCCACGTAGAGCTTGGCGACCACGACGCCCGGCTGCGCAAGATTGAAGCGCCGCGCCTCGATCTGATCGATGTCGGCCGGCACGATGCCGATCCAGCCGCGGACCACGCGGCCCTTGGTGAGAATTTCGGCCATCACGCCCCGCACCAGATTCACCGGAATGGCGAAGCCGATCCCTTCGACTCCCAGATTTTTGGCCAGCACCGCGGTGTTGATCCCGATCAGTTCGCCGTCGGCGTTGATCAGCGCGCCTCCGGAGTTGCCGACGTTGATGGGCGCGTCGGTCTGGATGAAGTTCTCGAACGTGGCCACGCCCAACTGGCCACGCCCGGTGGCGCTCACGATGCCCTGGGTAACCGTCTGCGACAGGCCCACGGGGTTGCCGATGGCGAGCACGATGTCGCCGACGCGCAGCCGGTCCGAGTGGCCCAGCGGCATCACGGGTACGTTCGTTTTCAAATCAAGCTGCAGCACCGCCAAGTCGGTGTCCGGATCGCGGCCGACAATCTTCGCATTCGCGATGCGCCCGTCGGCGAGCTGGGCGCGAATCAGATCTGCGGTGGCGATCACGTGGTGGTTGGTGATCACGTGCGCGGCGCGATCCATGATGACGCCCGAGCCCAGGCTTTGTTCCAGGCGCTGCCGGTAGCGAGGGCGGGCGTCACCAAACAACTCTTCGATGGCGTTCGGCTGAATGCGTTCGGTCACGAGCCTGGCCGTATAGATGTTGACGACGGCTGGCGCCGCCCGCTCGACCGCTTCCGCATACGAGTTCACCGCGCGCGGGGTTTCCGGTAGCGGAGTCTGTATTACGGGCACCGGGCTGGCGGGGACCGCGGGTGCGGGCGAAGGCGCCGGCTGGGGCGCGGGCGTTCGTCTTGCGATGAGCTCCGGGCGCACCATCACGGCGATGAACGCGGCGGCGAGTCCAACGATTGCCGAGACCGAAATGAAAGTCAGAATTCGCAGCAGGGGTCGAGTCGACATGAGCCGGACAATCCTCATCGGCAGGCGGTCTTAGCGTTGATCCGCATGTGTATAATGCGCCGCCTCCCGGGGTCTCGCAGCGGCGCATTTTGCGTTCGCCCGGCCTGAGGCGAATGAACGATCCTGAGGTCAAGAATGAGCGATCACGCGGCCGACGATACCGTCCCCGAAGTCGACGAGAGTCGGCGCAAGTTTCTGATAGCTGCCACTGCCGGAACAGGTGCGGTTGGCGCGGTGCTGACCGCGGTGCCTTTCGTGGCGTCGTGGCTGCCATCGGAAAGCGCCCGTGCGGCGGGCCTGCCCACCGAAGTCGATCTCACGAAGATCGAACCGGGTCAGATGGCAACCTTTCTCTGGCGCAAACAGCAGATCTACGTGGTCAAGCGCACGCCCGAGATGCTGGCGTCGCTGTCCGCGCATGACGCGGAACTGAAAGATCCGGAATCCGCCAAGTCGGAGCAGCCCGAGTACGCCAAGAACGTCGCGCGCGCGCTCAAGCCCGAAGTGCTGGTGCTCATCGGCACCTGCACGCACCTCGGATGCCTGCCGAAGACGCGCTTCACGCCCGGTGATGCCTCGGTGATGGCGAACTGGCCGGGTGGTTTCTTCTGCCCCTGCCACGGTTCGAAGTTCGATCTGGCAGGGCGCGTGTTCGAAGGCTCGCCGGCCTCGTTGAACCTGAAGATTCCGCCGTATAGTTTTGAAGGCGACAACAAGCTCGTCATCGGCGTCGATGCGTCCGCGAAAGGGGTGGCCTGATGTCCGCCACCATGGATAAGAGTGCCGGCGGTTTCCGCGCCTGGCTCAACAAGCGTCTGCCGGTCGATCAGTTCGTCGCCGACCAGCTGACGGGCTACTACGCACCGAAGAATTTCAACATCTGGTATTTCTTCGGGTCACTGGCGTTGCTGGTGTTCGTCATGCAGATCGTGACGGGCATCTTCATCACCATGCATTTCAAGGCGGGCGAGGCGACCGCCTTCAACTCGGTGGAATACCTGCGTCGCGAAGTGCCCTACGGCTGGCTGCTGCAGTACATGCATGCAGTCGGCGCGTCGTTCTTCTTCATCGTCGTCTACCTGCACATGGCACGCGCATTCCTGTACGGCAGCTACAAGGGCCCGCGCGAACTCCTGTGGGTCATCGGCATGCTGATCTACCTGGCGCTCATGGCCGAAGCGTTCATGGGCTACGTGCTGCCCTACGGCAACATGTCGTACTGGGGCGCGCAGGTCATCATCAACCTGTTCGGCACCATTCCGGGCATCGGCCCGGATCTCGTGGAGTGGATTCGCGGCGACTACGGCATCGGTGATGCCACGCTGACGCGGTTCTTCTCACTGCACGTCGTCGCTTTACCCTTCATCATCGCGCTGCTCATCCTGTTGCACCTGGTCGCGCTGCGGCAGGTCGGTTCCAACAACCCGGATGGCATCGAGATCAAGGAGAAGCTGGGCTCCGACGGCAAGCCACTGGACGGCATCTCGTTTCATCCTTATTACACGCTCAAGGACATCGTTGGCGTTGGCCTGTTCCTGACGGCGTTTGCCATCGTCGTGTTCTTCGCGCCGACGTTCGGCGGCCTGTTCATGGAAGCGCCGAATTTTGAGCCGGCAAATCCTTCCTCGACACCCGAGCACATCGCGCCGGTGTGGTACTTCACGCCTTACTACGCGATCCTGCGTGCCGTGCCTGACCAGAAGATGGGCGCGTTACTCATGGCGCTGTCGGTGGCGGCGTTCCTGTTCCTGCCATGGCTCGATCGCGCGAAGAACAAGTCGATCCGTTATCGCGGCCTGGCATCGAAGCTGCTGCTCGGAATGTTCTTTGTCACCTTCCTGATGCTCATGTGGCTGGGCCTCAAGCCCGCCGACGGCATCTACGTGCTGCTCGCGCGCATCTTCACGGTGTCGTACTTCGCGTTCTTTTTACTGCTGCCGTTCGTGTCCAAGGCCGACGGCAACGGTCCGGTTCCCGATCGAGTGACCTACCATGCGCACTAAGTTTGCAACCGCCATTGCCACGCTCGCGTTGCTGTTAGCGACGGGCCTGGCGTCAGCCAACGAAGGCGAACATGCCGGTTGGCAGCGTGCTGCGGACAATGAAGTGGCCAACCTGCCATCGCTGCAGCGAGGTGCGCGCCACTTCATGGACTACTGCTCGGGCTGCCATTCGCTCAAGTACATGCGTTACTCGCGCCTCGCGGAAGACCTCAAGATCTCCGACTCGCTGCGCGATTCGTACCTGGTGAAGCCGGGCGACAAGTTCTCCGACTACATCAAGGCCTCGATACCCGCGGCGGATGCCCAGGAATGGTTCGGCAAGCCGCCACCGGATCTGTCCCTGGTGGCGCGTTCCCGCGGCAGCGACTGGGTCTTCAATTTCCTCACCACTTTCTACGCGGATGCGGCCAGCCGGCAGACCGGCGTGAACAACCTGCAGCTGCCGGGCACGGCGATGCCGCATGTGCTCGCGAGCGTGCAGGGTGTGAAGACCGCCGTCTGGAACTCCGTCGAGCACAAAGGTGAAGACGGCAAGGCCGTGGTCGTTCCCGAGTTCAAGACGTTCGAGCCGGGTGTTGTCGGAAGCCTGAACGATGAGCAGTACGACGAATTCGCGCGCGACATCGTGAACTTCCTTCAATACGTCAGCGATCCCTCGCAGGTCGAGCGCCAGGGTATGGGTATCTGGGTAGTGTTGTTCCTTCTCATGTTCACGGGCATCGCGTACATGTTGAAGAAGGAATATTGGAAGGACGTCCGCTGAGCCGCCCGGTTCTCATCGGGCCTGTTCGAATACGGGAAGGGTTCATCGGGACGCGCCTTCGCCTGAAGATTGATCTCGCAGTAGTGCGTGGGGGGCACTGAGTGTCGAGCCGCCGTGCAACGATGACGCTGTTCTCGACACCCGACGATCCGTGGAGCCATCGCACGCGCATCGTGATCGCGGAGAAGGCGATCGAGATCGAAATCGTCGATGTCGCGCCCGGGAAATACCCCGAAGACCTGCTCGACCTCAATCCGTACCACACCACGCCGACCCTGATCGACCGCGACCTCGTGCTCTACGATTCGCGAGTGATCATGGAGTATCTCGACGAACGATTTCCGCATCCGCCGCTGATGCCGGTGGATCCCGTGTCGCGCGCGCGCGCGCGCCTGGCCCTCTACCAGATCGAACACGACTGGTATGACCTCGCCCGCAAGATGGACGCGCCCGGTTCGAAGGATATGACCCAGTTGCGCAAGGTACTGCGCGACAACGTGCTCGGCAGCGCCGACCTCTTCAAGCTCAAGCCGTTTTTCCTGTCGGACGAGTTCTCGATGGTGGATGCGACCATCGCGCCCATCCTGTGGCGCCTGCCGCGCTACGAAATCGATCTGCCGCCGCAGGCGCAGCCGATCCTGAAATACGCCAGTACCATTTTTTCTCGTCCGGCGTTTCGCGCCAGCCTGTCGGAAAACGAGCGGGAGATGCGGCTCGCATGACCGATCGCGCGCGCAATTCCAAGCGCCCGTATCTGATCCGCGCCATGCATGGCTGGATGATGGATAACGGCGAAACCCCTCATGTGATCGTCGATGCGGAGAAGCCCGGAGTCGAAGTGCCACGCGCCTACGTCAAGGACGGCAAGGTGGTGCTCAATCTCTCGTCCACCGCAACACAGCGGCTGGTCATGGGCAACGACTGGATCGAGTTCGAAGCGCGCTTCGCGGGCGTGGTGCATCACGTGCGCATTCCCGTGAGCACGGTGCTCGGAATCTACGCCCGGGAAACGGGCGAGGGCATGGTGTTCTCGGAGCAGGATCTCGGGCCCGAGCCGCCGACCAAACCGACGCCACCGGAAGACGGCAGTCGCCGTCCGCAGCTCAAAGTCGTCAAGTAGTTAGAGCCTCGCCGGTTCGCCGAGCTTGGCTAACGCAGACTCGTACACCGGCGCGGCTTCGCGGAAGTCGGCAACCGTGGTGTGCAGATCGCGCGCCAGGCCATCGGCCAGTCCGTAGATCCAGCCGTGCACGGCCAATTCCTGGCCGCGCTCCCACGCATCACGCGCGATCGTGGTCTGGCACACATTGGCGACCTGCTCTATTACGTTGAGCTCGCACAAGCGGTCCGCTGCGGCGCTTTCGCTCGCGCACGCAACCAGTGAGTGCTGATGTTTCTCATGCACGTCCTGCACGTGGCGCAGCCAGTTGTCGGCGAGTCCGACGCGCGATCGACGCATGGCCGCCTGCACGCCGCTGCAGCCGTAGTGCCCGACGACGATGATGTGCTTGACCTTCAGTATGTCGACCGCGAACTGCATGACCGACAGGCAATTGAGGTCCGTGTGCACGACCATGTTGGCCAGATTGCGATGGACGAAGATGTCGCCCGGAAGCAGGCCGACGATCTGGTTGGCGGGTACGCGGCTGTCGGCGCAACCGATCCACAGGTAAGTCGGCGATTGCTGTCGCGAGAGCTTGGCGAAGAATTCCGGATCCTGGCGGTGAATTCGTTCGGACCATTCCCGGTTGTTCTTGAATAGTTCGTCGAGGCTGCGCATGTGGGCGCGACCTTAAACGTCCGCACGTGGTTTGGCAAAATAATGGGGACATTCCTGATTTGCTAGCAAAAGGGGACGCGCCTCGTTGGTGGAGGGTCGAGCGACGTGCGGCCCTGCAAGCAATGAGACTCGCTTTTCGCCGGGCCCTTCGCCTGGGTTGGCATCGCTAGTTTGCGGGCCGCCGACTCACGCGAAGACATCTTGTTCTTGGT
>Ga0193717_1000659_pt1 | contig 22077 bp, 22 predicted proteins | sample U2c2metaG_FD_145900 | JGI IMG/M metagenome (GOLD analysis project Ga0193717, IMG submission 145900) | Soil microbial communities from a riparian zone of the East river system, Colorado, United States - U2c2 | ecosystem: Environmental > Terrestrial > Soil > Riparian zone | place: USA: East River...
CGCGTTGGCCTACGTGGCCTCGTTCATTACGTATCGCGTCGTCGGGTCCTGGGCGTAAGGTCGCACCCATGGCGCAGCAGGTACTCGTCGCCGCTATCGTCGTCATCGCCTTCGCCGTCAGCGCGTGGAAACTCGCCCCGGCGCGCAGGCGTCTGCGCGCGCTCTTGGCGCTCGATGCCTGGGCCATGCGCCATCCGCGTCTCGCCGGCTGGCGCGAGCGAAGCCTGAAACCGCGCATCGCGCGCGCCGCGGGCACCGGTTGCGCCGGCTGCGCCGCGAACGTCGGCGTCCGGCCGAATCATCCGCCACGGTGATCGCCTTCTCGCGAGCCGCGCTGGTCCTCACTTTCCTGATGGCAGGGCCGGGCCATGCCGCCGACACCCTCCGGAAAATGCGCGATGACGCGGGCGACACGATTTCGCTGGGTGCCGCGCCGTGCCGCATCGTGTCGCTCGCTCCGGGCACCACCGCAATGTTGTTTGCCGCGGGGGCCGGGCACTGCATGGTCGGCACCATCGCGCACAGCGACGAGCCCGCCGAAGCCGCGCGCGTGGCGGTGGTGGGTGATGCGGAGACGCTCGATTTCGAACAGCTCCTCGGATTGCGCCCGACCGTGGTCGTGGTGGCGGTGGACGTCGTCCAGCGCGTGCGCATCGATCGCATCAGGGCGCTCGGCATTCCGGTGTACCAGGTGCACGTGACCCGGCTCGCGCAGATGCCCGAATCGCTGCGGCGGCTGGGCGAGCTTGCCGGCACCGAGTCCGTGGCCAATCGCAAGGCCGACGAACTTGCCACCGAGCTCGCGGCGCTCGATAAGCGCTATCGCAACCGCGCGAAGGTCAGCGTGCTGTACCAGATCTGGGACCGACCTATCTACACGATCGGCGGCCGGCACGTGATCACCGATGCGCTCGACCTGTGCGGCGCCGTCAATGTGTTCGCCGATCTCGCCACCGCGGCGCCCGCGGTCACGCGCGAGGCAGCCGTGTTGCGCAATCCCGAACTGATTCTCGCCTCGGCGCCGCCGGGCGCGGCCGACGAATGGCTGGCCGAGTGGCGCAAGTTTCCGGCGCTGACCGCGGTGCGCGACGGGCAGCTGGTGAGTTATGCCGACGCGCGCATCGATCGAATGGGGCCGTCGGTCATCGCGGCGACCGGTCACCTGTGCGCGGTCATCGACAAGGCGCGCGGGGCGCGCGCGGTTGTGCGTTAGTGCAGGCTGCGGGTATGTTCCGCCCCTCGTGAACGCCTGGGAGAGAATTCCGATGAAGTCAGTTCTATTGCTCGCAGTTTCCGCGGGCCTGCTGAGCGCGTGCGTCACGGGACCGGAGACGGTCTGGGGCAAACCTGGCATATCCAAAGTCGATTACGTGACCGACCTCGGCACCTGCACGGCGATGTCGGAGATGGCCAAGAGCGGCAATGGCGCCAACACGGCCGGCGGCATCAACGGAAGCAACAGCTCTGCGCCCGGAAGCACGGGTGGCGACGCCGCAAAGGGTGCAGGCGCGAACCAGGCTTCCCCGGGAGCCGCCGTGCCGACCGGCGGCGGTGGCGTGTACCGCGACAGCGCACCGGCCGACGTGGTCAACCGCGCCGCCACCCAGCAGCAATCCCAGCAAATGGCCGCAAGCCGCCTGCGCACCGAGGCGTTCAAAACCTGCTACGTCGAGCGCGGTTACCAGGAATTCAAACTGACCCCCGAGCAGCGCCAGCACCTTGGAACCCTGAAGAAGGGCACCAACGAGTATCTGCAATATCTCGCCGAAATCGGTACCGCGCCCAAGGCCGGTAATTAGTCAGGAAGCACGTAGAAGGCGGCCGTCAAGCGGCGGCCGTCGGCTTCGAATGGCACGTGCCGTGCCGCGTCTGGCAGCCCGGTTCACCGGTTCCGTGGCCAGCGCCTCGAGTCCAGCGAAAGCGGCTTGCCGAAGCGCCGTTTCGATGCGTTTCCGGGCTTCACCCCGGCGTTGCGTATTTGCATTGATTTCGGCCAACGAGCGCCTGCGCCTTCGCGGCGACAACCTTGTCCTCCGGACGACGGGCTTCGGCCACCGCGTCGGCATGGTCACATGTACTGCTTGTAAAACAATTAGTTGTAGATGCCAAAGCCGCTCGGCCGACAACGGCGATGGGGATGTTTTCTCATCCATGGGGCGACATTTCGTGACTCACCGAGACATGCGGCCCGGCTACAACTTTCGGTAAATCGGCTATTGCTTGTGTGTGCGATCTCGCTACACTCCAAAAAAATACTAACAATCGATTTACGAATTAAATAGCTCGGTTCAGTTCTCAAAGGGGGGCATTGCAGTGTCCAAAGCATCGAAAAGGTTGCGGCGTGTAGCCGTGAGCGCGAAAAAATCGCGCTCGACAGAATTATCCATCCTCGCAATCGGAGCCACGTTGCTGGCGCCGTACGCCATCGCACAGGAACAGGACGCGGCGCCGACCAACACCGCTGAGACGAAATCCGACAGCGATCTCACCGAGATCCTCGTTACGGGCATCCGCAAGGCCCTGCAGACGTCGCAGGAAATCAAGCGCAACGCCGACACGGTCGTGGATTCCATCACCGCGTCTGACATCGGCGCTTTCCCCGACAAGTCCGTCGCGGAAGCGTTGCAGCGCATGAGCGGCGTCACAGTCACGCGCTTCGCTTCATCCGGCGATACCACTCACTTCTCGGCGGAACCGTCGGGCGTTGTCATTCGTGGCCTGCCGCAGGTGCGCAGCGAATTCAACGGCCGCGACAGCTTCAATGCGAACAGCTCGCGCGGCTTGAGTTTCGGCGACGTATCGCCTGAGCTCATGGCGGGCGTCGACACCTACAAGAACGCTACCGCGGACATGATCGAGGGCGGCATCGCCGGCACGGTCAACCTGCGCACGCACGTCCCCTTCGATTCGACCGGCTTTGTCGCGGCGTTCTCGGGTGAAGTCGGCTACGGCGATCTCGCCCAAGAGACCAAGCCCTCGGGATCGTTCCTCGTCAGCAATCGCTGGGAAACCGGCATCGGCGACATTGGCGTGATGGCCAATGCGGCTTATTCGTCGGTAGTCACCGAATCGCAAGGTGTGCAGCTCGGCCGCTACTATCGTTTTGACAACGTTGACCAGTATGGGGGAGGCACCAAGTGGATCCCCATCGGCATCGATATCCGCGAGAACACCTACACCCGCGAGCGTCGCGGCGGTTCGCTCGCTGGTCAGTGGAAGAGCCCCGAAGACTCACTGCTGCTCACCGTTCAGTACAACCGTTCTGAATATCAGAACGACTGGCAAGAACACGCGCTGGCTTCCACCGGCTTCGTCGATACCTCGCGCAGCCCGCAGGACGATCCCAAGACCGCGGCGCTGCAAACTGCGCCGGATGGAAGCCCGACTTATACATTCGACAGTCGCGGCGTCTTCACGCGCGGCGTTCTCGCGGATTCGGTGAACGCCTGGGCGGGTCCCGTCGATCAGGTGTCGCTCGCGCACGAGAATGGCTACACGACGGGAAACCCCGCTGGTGGCACTTTCCCCAACTGGTTCTGCTACTCCTGGTCGACGACCGACGCGTGTCCCAGCACTCGTGGCATCGGACTGGGCGCCGATACCCGTTTCTCGAAGCAGGAGAATGTCACCGAAGACTATTCGGCGAATCTGCGTTGGGAGGTGAACGAGCGGCTCGGTCTCAACTTCGATGCGCAGCACATCAAGTCGACGGTCGAAAATTTCGACAACAGCACCAACGCAAAAACCTTCGCCAACCTGGATCTCGATCTGACGGGCGGCAAACCGAAGTTCAACATCCTTGAGCCCACCGGTTTCGGTATGTCGGACGGCGGTTTCTCGAATCCCGCGAACTACTTCCATGAATGGACGATGGAACACGCCGAGCAGAGCGAAGGCACGGAGAACGCCTATCGCCTCGATGCGGACATCTCGCTCGATGCGGGCTGGCTGGATGCATTGCGTATCGGCGGGGGCCGGGCGGAGCGCGAACAGAACATCAACTATTCCAGGTACAACTGGGGTTCCGTGCAGCCCCTGTGGGGCGTGGAAACCGACGATGCATATTTCATGGGCCAAGGCCGTTGGGTAGACAGCAGCACGCCGGTGAATTGGGGCTCGGATCTGGTCGGCGGCGGCGTCTTCGGCGGTGGCACGTTCATCCACCCATCGCACTCGATCGTTGACGACTACGCGGCCAACATTGCCTTGTTTGGCGGACACAGCCACGACTGGGTCCCGCTCGCGGAGCGCACCAATTGCCCGGTCACGGCGGGCACGCTGTACTGCCCGGTCGAACAGCAGCAGGTGACGGAAGACATCGACGCGGCTTACGTCATGCTGAAATTTGGCAATGACGATACGAAGATCGGCAACGTCGGCGTCAAGGGCAACATCGGGGTTCGCTGGGTCAAGACTTCGGTCGCCGCCAGCGGCGGTACTGCGTTCCCGTTATGGACGCCGCCAAATCCGCCGGAACCTCCGCTGCCGGGGCAGCCGGTCCGCACCGATCCGCTGTCGCTGACCCCCGCCGCCGACATTGCGTTCATGAACGGCGGCACGATCGAACAGTCGGGTGGTGCGGACCACACCAACTGGCTGCCGAGCTTCAACGTGCGCTTCGGCTTCACCGATCAGCAGTTCGCGCGCGTCGCGATATCGCGCGCATTGGCGCGACCCGATATGGGTCTGTACAAGAACTACGTCGGCGTTTCGCGAGCAGGCACGACTTGCGGTGGCGGCGTGGTGTATGAAATCCCGGGCGACTGCAACAGCAACCCGGTTTCGTATACGCCTCAATACAACGCGGACGCCGGCAACCCGGCGCTCAAGTCAACGACGGCCGACCAGCTCGACCTGACGTACGAGTATTACTTCTCGAACACCGGGTCGTTCACGGGTGCCTTGTTCTACAAGAAGTTCAACGACTACATCCAATACGGCGATTTCGAGCGTGAGTTCACCAACAATGGAGTCACACGGCCCGTGTTGATCCACGGGCCGATTACCGGTGACGGCGCAAGCCTCCGGGGCTTCGAACTGGCCTATCAGCAGTTCTTCGATGCCCTGCCGGAACCGTGGAACGGATTGGGATTGCAGACCAACTACACGTACGTGGACAATCAAGGCATCACCAACTCCAGCCTGAACAGCGCTGTCGGCGACGGCACGGTCGCGCAGAGCCCGCTGATCACGTTCACGGACCTGCCGCTGGAGGGCTATTCGAAGTCGTCGTACAACATCGTGCTGATGTTCGAGAAGACCAAATTCTCGGCACGCCTGGCCTACAACTGGCGTGACGAGTACCTGATCAGCCAGTCCGACTGCTGCATCAAGTTGCCCATCTGGCAGGATGCATACGGTCAGCTCGACGGATCAGTGCACTACAAGCCGAACACCAGCTGGGATATCTTCCTGGACGTTCAAAATCTTCTGAAGGCAGAGACCGTGCTGCGTCAGCAGGTCAACCAGGAGGGCCTGACTCTGCCGCGTTCCTGGTTTACGAACGATCTTCGCCTGCAACTCGGTGTTCGCTTTCGCATCCAGTAACCCGCGTTACTAAACGAATCGGGCGTGCCGTATTACGATGCGGCACGCCCTTTTTTTCACTCGGGGATCGGTAAATCGTGCGTCAACCGCTGAAAGTCGTGGTCGTCGGTGGTGGCACCGCGGGCTGGATGGCTGCGGCTGCGATCGCGTCCGTGCTACGCCCCGAGACGCGAGAAATCCACGTCATCGAGTCGAGCGAGATCGGCATCGTCGGCGTTGGCGAGGCCACCTTGCCGCACCTCCGCTTCTTCAACAAGCGCATTGGCATCGACGAGCGCGAGCTCATGGCCAAGACGCAGGCGACGTTCAAACTGGGCATAGAGTTCCGCGACTGGGCCCGGCCCGGTGATTCCTACATTCACCCTTTCGGCGCTTACGGATCCCGCATCGCCGGCGTTCCCTTCCACAACTACTGGCTGCGCGCCCTGGCGCAAGGCCAGGCGGCACCTCTCGAAGAATATTCATTGCCGATCGTCGCTGCGCGCATGAACAGGTTCGCGCTGCCGTCCGAAGACCCGACGGCGGTGATGTCCACGTTTGGATACGCATTCCAGTTCGACGCTTCGCTCTATGCGGCCTATCTGCGCGGCTTTGCGGAGAGCCGCGGCGTGCGCCGCACCGATGGCAAGATCGTCGACATCAGGCTGCGCGGCACGGACGGCTTCGTCGAGTCCGTCCAGCTCGCCGACGGTTCACTGGTTTCCGGCGATTTATTCATCGACTGCTCGGGATTCCGCGGACTGCTCATCGAGCAGGCTCTGAAGACGGGGTATGACGAATGGACGCGCTGGCTGCCCTGCGATCGCGCGGCCGCGGTACCCTGCGAGAATGCAGGGCCGCTCACCCCGTACACGCGAGCCACGGCGCGCGAAGCGGGATGGCAATGGCGCATCCCATTGCAGCACCGCACGGGAAATGGCTACGTCTACAGCAGCAGCTTCATCAGCGACGATGAGGCCGGATCGAAACTATTATCGCGACTCGATGGGAAAGCACTCGCGGACCCGCGCTTCCTGCGCTTCACCGCTGGCCGCAGGCGCAAGACCTGGAATCGAAACGTCGTCGCGGTGGGCCTGGCAGGTGGTTTCCTCGAACCGCTCGAGTCGACCAGCATCTATCTGATCCAGATAGCGATCACGACGCTGCTCGACTATTTGACCGACGCACCTCTTACTCAGGCAGGAGCATTCGATCCACGCACTGTCGATGCCTTCAATCGCTGGATCGAGATGGAATACGACCGAGTGCGCGATTTCCTCATCCTCCATTACCACGCGACCGAGCGTCACGACGAGCCGCTCTGGGATTACTGCCGGACCATGGAGGTGCCGGACACCCTCAAGCACAAGATGGAACTGTTCCGGCATCGCGCGCGCGTGGTCACGTACAAGGACGGATTGTTCCTCGAGCCGAGCTGGCTCGCGGTGTACTTCGGTCAGCGCGTGATGCCGACTGCGTGGGACCCGCTCGCCGATGGCCTCGATATATCTGACGTGAGCGCGCGGTTGCAGGCGGTTCACGAGCGAGTGCAATCGGCTGTGGCACGAATGCCGGCGCACGAAGAGTTCCTGGAAAAGTATTGCCCTGCAGAGACGCCGGCCGTCACGAGGAACGTACTCACGTGAACTCCGCAGTCCGGAACGTGGCAATCGTAGGCGGCGGGCCCGTGGCCTGGATCGCAGCAGCCGCGTTGAAGCGCGCGTTCCGGCATCGCGAACTGGAGGTCGTGGTCGTCGATTGTGGGAATTCTCACGACGCACCTGTCGGACGCTGGACGCTGCCATCGCAGCGGGGCATGCACGCACTCATCGGCATCAAAGAAGTCGATTTCCTGCGCCGCACCGGCGCCACCTTCAAGCTCGCAACCGAGCACCACGGATGGCATGGCGCGGGCAGCCGCTTCATGCATCCGCACGGTGACATCGGTTGGAAACTGGGTGCGACGCCGTTTTATAAATATCTTCTGATTCAGCAGCTTGGCGGCCACGATGAAAACCCCGAGGACTATTCGCTGGCGGCGATCGCCGCGCGTCTCGGCCGCTTCGCACGTCCGATGGGCGAAGACAACGAACTGACTTCGAGTTTCACGTACGCATTTCACCTGGACGAAGCAGCCTATACAGCCTATCTGCAGGAACACGCCATGGCCTTGGGCGTGCGCCGCGTCCCGGGATCGCTGGCGGACGTCGCCTTGTCGCCGATCGGAAATGTCACGGCGGTGAATCTGGTCGGCGGGGAACAGATCGGCGGCGATCTGTTTCTCGATTGCTCCGGGTCCGACGCCGTTCTCATGGGCCGCGTCTCGCGCGGCGCGCGCGATGACTGGTCGGCCACGCTGCCGTGCGATCGAATGTGGTCCGTGAGGGCGGGCGCGGTCGACAATCCGCCGGCGATGACGCTAACTACCGCCACCACGGCCGGCTGGCTGTGGCGATCGCCGCTCGCCGATTCCACGATGGTCGGGCACGTCTTCAGCAGTGCGCACATGAGCGAGGACGAGGCTTTCGCGCAACTGCAGCAGACCGCGTCGGACCTGGCCGGCAAGTCCCTGCTGAATCGCTTCATGTCAGGCCGCCGCAGGCTTTTCTGGGAGCGCAACTGCGTTGCGCTGGGAACCGCGGCAGTGGAGCTCGAACCTCTCGCCGGGGCGGACCTGCATCTCGCGCAACTCGGCATCGGAACGTTGATCGAATTGTTCCCGATTGCGGCGGAGTCGTCGATCGAAGCAAGCGAATACAACCGGGTGATGGGCGAACAAGCTGATGCAGTCCGCGATTTCACGCTCGCGCACTATCGCGTCGGGAGCGTCCCGGTAGGCGAATTCTGGTCTGCATTGCGTTCGACGCCGCTCCCGCAGCGCCTGGCGGAAAAATTCGAACTCTATTGCGCGAATGCGCGCATCGGCCTTCTTGACTTCGAGCCTTTCGAGGAAGTCGACTGGGCCTGGTTGCTGTTGGGCGCGGAAGTCCTGCCGGACGCCGTCGAGTTGCAAGTTCGTACGCAACTGGAAGCGGTCACGCCGGAACAGCTGGCGCCCGTGCGCACCCATCTCGAACGCCTCGCGGCATCCATGCCCCGACACATTGACTACGTCAGGGGCCAAGGACCGCAAAAATCTCATGCAGCGAAATCTTAAGAGCATCCTGATAGTCGGCGGTGGAACGGCGGGATGGATGGCCGCGGCGTCGTGCGGCAAATTGCTGGAAGGCGCTGGCTATAAGGTCGAACTCGTCGAGTCCGATGAAATCGGTACCGTTGGCGTGGGTGAAGCCACGATTCCTCCCATCCAGGATTTCAATCGAACGCTGCAAATCGACGAAGTCGAGTTCATGCGCGCGACGCAGGCGAGTTTCAAACTCGGCATCGAGTTCGTCGATTGGACGAGGCTCAACCATTCGTACATCCACCCTTTCGGGATGTACGGCGTGCAGATGCAGGGGATCTACTTCCACCATTTCTGGCTGCGGCACCGCGCGCAGGGTGGAACGTCGAGCCACGATGCCTTCAATTCGAGCGCGGTCGCTGCGCGCGCCGGTCGCTTTGCGCGATCGATATCGAACGAGCGATCACCACTGGGGCCCTTGGGATACGCCTATCACTTCGATGCAGGGCTCTATGCCGCCTTCCTGAGGAAGATGGCCGAGAGCCGGGGCGTGACGCGCCATGAAGGAAAGGTCGTCGATGTGAAATTGCGCGGGGAGGATGGCTACATCGAGTCCATCACGCTGTCCGACGGACGCGTGCTGGCCGCGGACCTGTTCATCGACTGCTCGGGCTTTCGCGGGCTGCTCATCGAACAGACCTTGCATGCCGGGTATGAAGACTGGAGCGAATGGCTGCCGTGCAATCGCGCGATGGCCGTGCCCTGCGATCGCGTCGCCGCGACCACGCCCTACACGCGCTCCACGGCGCGCGAAGCCGGATGGCAGTGGCGCATACCGCTGCAGCACCGCACCGGCAACGGCTATGTGTACTGCAACGAATTCCTGGATGACGACGAAGCTGCGACGCTTCTGCTGGGCCGGCTCGACGGTACGCCGAGGGCGACGCCGCGACCGCTGCGATTCATCGCCGGCCGACGCAGGGAATGCTGGAAGAAGAACTGCGTGGCGCTGGGACTCGCGAGCGGATTTCTCGAACCGCTCGAGTCGACCAGCATTCACTTGATTCAGACGGCCCTGGCCAAACTGCTGTTCCTGTTTCCCGGCAACTGCTTCGATCAGGCGACCATCGACAAATTCAATTCGTTGGTGTGCAGCGAATATGAGGAGATCCGAGATTTCCTCGTGCTGCATTACAAGGCCACGGAGCGGACCGACACCGCATTCTGGCGTCACTGTCAGGCGATCAAATTGCCAGACACACTCGAACAGCGATGGGAGATGTATCGGCAGAGCGGGAACATCTTGAATTCACTGGGCGACCTGTTCAAGGAATCGAGCTGGTTTGCGGTGTTCACGGGACAGGGTGTCAACCCGTCCAGCTACCATCCGTTTGCCGATATCCCGAGTGACGAGGAGCTCAAGCGGCGTCTGGAAATAATCGGTGGCGATGTGATCAAGCGCGTGAATGGTTTCCCGACGCACGATGACTACATCCGCGATCACTGCGCGGCACCGCCTATCGCGGCGCCGCGTGATTAGTCGCGGAAGTTGTTGAACTGAAGCGGGCGGTCGAGCTCCGCCTTGCGCAGCAGCGCCATGGCGGCCTGCAGGTCGTCGCGCGACTTACCGGTCACGCGCAGCTTGTCGCCCTGGATCGACGCCTGCACCTTGAGCGTCGATTCCTTGACCAGCTTCTGCAGTTTCTTGCCCGACTCCGCGTCGATGCCATGGCGCAGCACGATGTCCTGGCGTGCCTGGGCGAGATTGGTGACCGGATCCTTCTTCTCCATGCAGCGCACGTCGATGCCGCGTTTACCAAGCCTTTGCGTGAGGATGTCGAGCATTTGTCGAAGCTGAAACTCCGCCGGAGCCTTCATGCTCACGGTCGTGTCCTTCTCGCTGAGCTCGAAGATCGCGCCGGTGTCCTTGAAGTCGAAACGCTGCGTGAGCTCGCGATTCGCCTGGTCGACGGCGTTGGTGAGTTCGTGGGTGTCGAGTTCGGAGACGGCGTCGAAAGAAGGCATGGCTTTGTTCCCGGTCTGGTTCAGGCGCGCAGGGTTTTCTCGAGCTTGGACACCACGTCCGGCCCGACCTTGCTGCGCAGAAAATCGAGAATGACCGGCACGAACTTCTTGGCGTCCTCGGCCTTGAGTCCCAGCTTGCCGAAGCCCCCAACAATAGTGGCGATGACGCCCGCGTTGCCGCCTATCGCGCCGGCCAGACCGCCCAACAATCCGCCGAGGCCGGTGCCGCCCGAGGCGGGTGCCTTCTTCATGAGATCGTGGAGCCCGGGGACGCTTCCGAGCTGAGTGTCGAATTCGGCCGCGCCGAGCTTGTCTTTCGCGGCCTTCAACAGGACCGCCGTGCCGCCTTCGGCTTGGGTAGAGCTGATGCCGAGGTTCTTGGTCAGGCTGTCGATGAGCTCTTTCATGGGAGTTTCCTTGAGTTGCGCGCGTCAGACGTAGGCGGGGGCGGGGAAGCCGTCGGCGCCCTTGCGCCAGGGCGCCCATACCAGCGCGACCTCGCCCACGGCAATATCGGATTTGCGCGCCGGCACTTCGACGGCGCGCAGGGAAATGTTGGTGGCATCCAGTGTGGTTTCGAGCCGCGCGACTTCCGCGTCCACTTCACGCTTCGTGTCTTGGAGACGCTGCTGCAGAACTTCGAGGCTTTCCTCGGCGCGCGCAACGTCTTGCGACTCGCGCCCGATGCGCGACGCTGAACGCGCTGCCGTCCCCACGCGCCCGACATTGGTCGCGGAGATGGCCTTGCGGCCTAACAAGGCGCCGAGAATCGAACTACCGATGGACACCGCAGTCTGCATCTTTTGCTGCGACAACTGGCTCTTTTCGCGCTCGCGGCGTTCGTCGGCACGGCGGATCTGGTCCGAAAGCTGCTGCAGCTTCACCTGCCAGCGTTTGCGCAGTTCGGCCACGGCGGCATCGCGCTTCTCGCGTGCCGCGAACGTGAGGCGAGAGCGAAAATCTCCTTCGGATTCGCCGGCTTTCGACGCCACCTTGAACGCCTCGCTCCACAGCAGACTGGCGCGCGCCGTCTCATATAGGTGGGACTGCAATCCTTTCGCCCAGGCGGCATAACTGGCCGCGCGCAGCGCGGGTCCAGGCAGCTCGCCATATTCGGCGCCATCCGCGGGTGCAGCGGCCAGGCGCGACTTGAGCTGCGCATCCTGACTCGCGTCTTCCCAGGAGGCATTGCCGGCGCCGTCATCGAGTGGCGCCAGCCATCCGGCGGTCTGCCACTCGTCGAGTGCGAGCTTCGAATCCACGAAGTGCAGCTTGGCGAATCCGGCGATCATGGGCTTGTAGAGCACGGCGCCCACGCCCTTCGTGGGGCTCAGGAAGTACTCGGGGATTCCCGCGCCCACTGCCGGGCGCGAAGCGGGCGGAGCCGCGGCAGAGGAGGCAGCCGGGTAGCTAGTGGCGGTTGATGACGCGCCTGCGCTCTTGCGCGAATTCATCACACGCGCAATCTCGCGTCCGGTCAGCGGGCCTCGTAGAAACGACAGTGCCCAGCGCGTTTTCATGAGCACCGGCGCGTCGTCGTGCACGTTGCGCATGAGAAATACGCGCTGCGTGAGGCTTGAAATCAGCGTTTCGAGATCCGCGCCGTCCTCGCTGCCGGCCAGCGCCGACTTCAGGCCTTCAATGACACGCAACTTGTCGCGCTCGGTCTGCAGCCGGCCGATGAACCAGGTGCCGCAGTTGGCGAGGCCCTTGTAATCGAGATCGACGGGATTCTGCGTGGCGAGCACCACCCCCAAACCAAATGCGCGCGCCTGCTTGAGCAGCGTGAGCATGGGTTGTTTGGAGGGCGGGTTCGCGGTCGGCGGAAAGAAGCCGAAGATCTCGTCCATGTAGAGAATGGCGCGCAGTGAGCCGGTTCCCGATTGATTGCGCATCCACGCGATGACTTCGTTGAGCACCAGCGTGACGATGAACATGCGCTCGGCGTCGTTGAGATGCGCGATGGAGATGATCGAGATGCGCGGCTTGCCCTCGGGCGTGAACAACAGCCGCTGCGCATCGAGGGGCTCTCCCTGCATCCATGTGGCGAATCCGGGCGAGGCGATGAGGTTGTTGATCTGCATCGCGAGCTTGAGACGGTCTTGCGCCGGAAAAAAGGTTTCGAGGTCGAAGGCGCCCAACTTGTCGAACGCCGGCTTCTGCACCGCCTGGATGAGGCCGGTCATGTCGAGAGACAGCCCGGCCCGCCATGCGCCTTCGAGAATGTTGGCGAGCAGGATGTGCTCGCGCGAGCCGATGGGGTCGGCCTCGATACTCAGCAGGCTGAGCAGCCCAGACACCACCGAGCCCACGCGGTCGCGCAGCGCGCCTGCGTCCGCTAACAACTCGGGCGAGGGCGGGGAAAACGAGCGCAGCACCGACAGTGGCAGTCCAGTCTCCGCCCCGGGCGTGTAGATAGCCACGTCGGCTGCGGCGCGTAGTTTGCCGATGCGCTCGGGCGCCTGGTCCCACTCGGCGAGTCCCTTCTTCCAGGTTTCGGCCGTCTTCGCCGCCTCGCCCGCCTCCACCCAGGGTTCGAAGTCGCCGGGTGCGAGATTTGGAAACGTGAGCATCAGATTGCCAAGGTCGCCCTTGGGGTCGATGCAGATGGCGGGCACGCCGTCGATGGCGGCCTCTTCGAGCAGCGACAGGCACAAACCGGTTTTTCCGCTGCCGGTCATGCCCACGCACACCGCGTGTGTCGTCAGGTCCTTCGAGTCGTAGAGAACCAGGTCGTCCTTCAACGCATTCGCGGCCGGATCGAATTCACGACCCAGGTAGAAGACGCCTAACTTTTCGTAATCTGATGACATCGATTGCCTAACTGTTGGAAAGGAAGGGGGTCAGGCACCGTTTTCCGCGGACGGAAAACGGAGCCAGACCCCGTCTCCTACTTCTTGCGCGCGGCCTTGGCCTTCTTCTTGCGGGGCGCCGCCTTGCGGCGCAGCGCGGTGACTTCGATTTCGATCTTCATGCGCGGGTCCGCGAGCCCGACGACCATCATGGTGGCCGCGGGGCGCACCTCGCCCAACGCCTTGCCCAACGCCTGCCAGCAGCGCTCGAAATCCGCGGCATTGGTCATGAGGTAGTGCACGCGGACGACGTCGGCGAACGAGGAATCCGCCTGTTTGAGCGCTGCCGCGATGTTCTTCAGCGCCTGCTCGCACTGCGGCACGGCGTCGTCCTGGATGGTCATGTTCGAGTAGTCGAACCCGGTGGTGCCGGAAACGAAGATCCAGTCGCCATCGACCACCGCGCGCGAATATCCAATGCTTTTCTCGAAGGTCGATCCCGAAGAAATGAGTCGCCGCGCCATGCCGCCTCCTCGCGGTATATTCCGCAATCAGATTCTGCCACGGTTCATCACCTGGGAAGCCGCATGAAATCATTTGCAACCGCGTTCGTTCTCGCTGCGCTGCCGGCGTTCGCCGCATCCACGGCGCACGCCGCCGACAGTCCGAAATCCGTGGCGCTGGTGCGCGCGATGCGCTCGGACGAGATTGCCGTGGCCACCGCGAAACTCGCCTTTCTCAGCGGCTCCATGAAAGAGCGCTACGGGAAGACCAACAACGGCTGCGTGAAGCGCATCCCGTACGCGGATTTCACCGCCGGCTGGGCGCACGTCGTCGAAAGCGTGCTGAGTCCGTCGGAAGTTGAAACGTCCCTGGCGTTTTTTCAGTCCGATGCGGGTGTGAAATACGTCGAAGGGATGCTGCGGCGCATGCGCACGCGGCAGGGTGACGAATCGGCGCTTCCCGAGGTTCCGGGCAAGGAAGAGGTCACACCCGCGCAGCTCGCGGCCATCGCAGATTTCTCGCGCTCGGATCTCGGCCAAAAGGTCATGGGCAAGGATTTGACGCTTTCCCCAGCCGCGACCTCGTTGGGGAAGGAGATCACGGAGCAAATCGCCAAAAAGTGCGGCGGCAAATAACCCGCGCTAAACCAACGCGATTGCTATTCGCCCTTCACACAGCAGGCGGCCGCTTTCACGGACGCTGAAATCATAGAGAGATCCCGTGGCCTGTGCGATCCGTCGCGTTGCATGGACCGTGAGCTCCGCGTCGATGGTATCGATGCGATCGACGTGCAGCTGGATATCGCGCACGGATGCCAGCATGCCGCGCTGGACTCCCCCGGATGCCAGCGCGCCATGCGCAGCCATTGCCTGCGCCGCGTATTCCACGAGATGTAAGGCGGAAAGCTGGCCATCGCGACGCAACGGGTTGTCGGACCGCACATGGGTGCGAGTCGCGCACTGGATGTCGTGTTCGGAATGCGCGACCACGCGGTCCAGCAGGCACATGGTGCCGGCGTGCGGGATGAGAGTGAGCAATTGATCGCGGCCGATCCCGGCGCCCACGTTCATGGCGCGCGCAGCTCCACGCCAAGGCGGGATTGATCGGTCATGGGCAGCACGACGCGGCCGAAACTTCGCCGTGCCAGCCTGTGCAGCAGCGGCAGCGCGCGTGCGGCGGGATTGCCGAGCCGCAACGATTCCAGTGCAGTCTCCGCGAGCGTCGTTTCCACATCGGAAGTCGTGGCGCAGTTCAGCGCGGCCAGTGACTGCGTCGTGGGTTGTCGGGTCAGCACCAGGGCTACGGCGGCCGGATGAGCGATGAAACGCTTTGCATGCAGCGGTTCCGGCGCGGGCAGATCGAACGCGACCAGCAACGCGTCGACGTCATCGACCTGGACCAGCAGTGAGGCTTCGAGCAGACCGGCGGCAAAGGAGCCATCGTGCGCGCTGATCGTCGTCGAGGGAGTTCGCGCGCCCGCAGCGATACTCCAGTAACCCGCCGCGGCGTTGTGCACGGAATTGTGGAAGTCCGTCGGTGAAATGAACCGCGGCGTCGCCGTCAACGCGAGACAGATGCGATGAATGATGCCCAGGTCCGCGTCGGACGACGCGAACACGGTCGCGAGACTCGACGCGCCCAGCGCCGTGGACTGCATCGCGTCTTCGGCGGCCTGGAACGCAAGCTTGATCGCGGGCGTTGCGCGCCGGCGCTCATTGAGCGGCAGCATGGCGGGCGTGTGCGCTGGAAGCGGTGCATTCAGGCAAGGATGTTCGCCGCGCAACGTGGCGCCGCTTTCGCGCCATGATGGCAATCCTGGCGCGGCGAGTCCCACCGCCTCGATGAACACCGTGTTCATGGCAGACGCCCGAAGAGCAGGCTGCAATTGCTGCCGCCGAAACCGAACGAGTTGCTGAGCACGCGCCGGACGGAACCAATGCGATTCTCCAGCAGGATGCCGGCCTCGATGGCCGGATCCTTTTCGCGCGTATTCAGACTGCGCGGCATGAATCCGTGTTCGATCGCCATGAGGCTGACCGCGGCCTCGACGATGCCGGCGGCGCCGAGCGTGTGGCCCGTCCATCCCTTCGTCGAACTGCACGGAGCGGCGGCTCCGAAGACCTCGCATACGGCGCGGCTCTCGGCGTTGTCGTTCGCCACCGTGCCGGTGCCGTGCAGGTTGATGTAGTCCACTTCATGCGGCTCGACGCGCGCACGCGCCAGCGCTGCACGCATGGATTCGATGGCGCCTCTGCCGGCGGGCTCGGGCGACGACATGTGATACGCATCGCTGGTCTCTCCGTAGCCGAGCAGCGCCAACGAACTGGCGCCTGCCGGATCGAGCAGCGCGAATCCGCCAGCCTCGCCGATCGAGATACCCAAGCGCGCGCTATCGGCAGGCCGGCAGATATCGGCGGAGATGAGCTGCAGCGAATTGAAGCCGTAGAGCGTGGTGAGGCAGAGGCTGTCGACACCGCCAACCACGGCGGCGTCGCACGCACCCGCCGCAATGGCGCGGCGCGCGGCGGCGAACACTTTCGCGCTCGATGAGCAGGCCGTCGAGATGGCGAGCGCCGGGCCGGCAAGCCCGAGGCGCAACGCCACGAACGCCGCAATCGAGAAAATGTTCTGCGTGCGTCGCTGGTCGAACCATCCGGGCAGCGTGTTCGACGATACGTCACGCGCGCGATAGGCGAGCTCGGTGTGCTGCACGCCCGACGTACTGGTGCCGATGAACACGCCCACGCGCGTGGCGCCACAGCGGCCTCGGCAAGCGGCAACGGCATCGAGAAACTGGTCCTGGTTGAGCGCGAATTCGGCCAGGCGATTGTTGCGGCAGTCCCATTCGGCCAACGCGCCGGTGAGCGGCACATCGAAATCGCGCACTTCTCCCAGCCAGCAATCGAGGTTGTTAGTGTCGAACGTGACGCGGCCGAGCCCGGTCGTGCCATTGCGCAATGCCTGTACGTGTGCGGCGCGGCCGGCGCCGACAGCGGAAGAAACGGTGTACGTGCTAACGGGCAGCGGATTCATGATCGGCCGGCGGCGCTGGCTGCCAGTAGTCGTAGAAGTTGAACCAGTTGTAGGGTGCACTGCGCACGTATTGCTCGAGCCGCTGCGCGTAGCGCTGCGCGAAATTTGCCAGGGCTTCCTCGCGATTCTCGCGCGGCAGACGCAGCGACTCGGCGAAAAGCTCGAAGTGGGCCGTGTAGCGGTTGCCGCCGTGGTAAACGCCGAAGCCGAGAACGATCGGAACCTGGAGTGCGTGTGCCATTTGCCAGGGGCCCACCGGGAATCGCGCGCGGCCTCCGAGAAAGTCGACGAACACGGAGCGATCGCTGGCGAGCGAACGGTCGACCATGATCCCGAGCATCCGCCCCGCCTGCACCGCGTCCTTGAGCTTCAGCACCAGCTGCGGTCCGCGTTCGGAGGCATCAATGATGCTGCGCGCGAGCTCCGGGTTCAGCTCCTCGAGTAGTTCGGTGAGGATGCGACCGTGTTTGCGGTCGAGCAGGATCGACAGCGGCAGCCCGCGCCGATCGACGGCTATGAGACGCAATGATTCCGCGCTGCCAAAATGCGCAACGAACAACAGGCAACCCGTCTGGCGCGCAACCGCGGCGCGAACTTCTTCCGGCCGGTCGACGTCGACCTCGATGGACTGATGGCGTTTGGACAGCAGGAAGATGCGATCGAGCGTGCAACTCGCGAAGGCGAAGAAATGCCGCCATAAATCGCGCCAGCCCGGGGCGCGATCGAGCACACGCCGAAGATAATCCCGCGAAGCGGCCCGCGCGGTCGGACTCGTGAGCAGGAAGTACGCGACGATGGGATACAGCAGCGGGCGCACGACCGGGCGTCGCAGACTCGTGGCAAGGCGGACGATCAACCGCACCATCGATGGCGTCGCCCGCTCCTTGTAGCTGCGCCAGTCCTTCATGGCACCGAACCTGGCGTCGAGACGATGAACGATCCTTCGAACGCCATCGACGAGGCGCGCATCCCCTGGAAGCTCGCGCGCACTTTCGCGGGTTCCAGCGACGTGAACTGAATGCGCAGTTCGATGCGCTCGTCCGGAAACACGGGCTGCAGGAATTTGGCTGCCGGAATCGATTGCAGCACGAAAGCGGCTCGTTTCTGGATCGCCGCCAGCACCGCATTGAGCAGCACCACGGCGGGTACCACCGGCTGCCCCGGAAAATGTCCGGCCAGCGATGGATGATCTGCCGGAACGGTGAAATCGCTCGAGACGATGTCGTTCATGCGCGCCCTTGCGCCAGCAAGCGAAGCAACGTTTCACGCGGCAGCTTGCCGACGGCGTTGCGGGGCAATGCTTCGACGATCACCAGTGGCCGCGGAACGAACACGCCATCGAGATGAGTTCGCAGTTCGCGCAGGATCGCGGCCACCGTGAGGCCTGGCGCAACCACGGCGGCGGCGGGACGCGCGTCGGCATCCGGCAGGAACACCACCGCATCCTCGACTCCGGGCACGGCCAGAACCTGGCGCGTCAGTTCCTGGAGCGAAGCGCGCTTGCCCGCCACCTTGACCATGTCCGCGGCCCGGCCGCGAAGAAAAAACTCAGTCGCGGTGGAAAGCTCGACCACATCCTGCAGGGGCACGGGACATGCGAGCTGCGGCGCGGAATATTCGGCGACGCCCGATGTTGTCGTCATTGTCCCGCCACTGAACGTGTGCCAGCTCTCGGATTGGGTGGGCCGGCGATGTGCCATCACGCCGGCTTCGGTGCAACCATAAATTTCCACGAGCTCAGTCTGCCACGCGTCTTCGATGCGCCGCGCGAGCTCGATCGGCAGCGGCGCGGTGGCGGAGACCACGCGGTCCAGTTCTGGAAGTTCAACTTCGGCTTCCGCGAGCACTTTCAGATGTGCGGGCGTCGTGACCAGCACGCGCGGAGCCGGCACGGCCGCCAGCGCGCGACGAACGTCGGCGGGATAGAAGGGCTTGCCGTCGTAGAGAAAACTTTCCGCGGTGAGCGCGCTCAGTAATGACGCTTCGAGCCCGTACATGTGTTGCGGCGGAACGGTCGAAACCAGCGTGCGATTCGTGCCGCCCAGCACTTCAGCCGCCGCCAGCCGCGAATTGTGAAAGAGGCTGCCCCAGGTTTTTGGATGCGGCGTCGATGCGCCCGTCGTCCCGGACGTGAACGCGATCGCAACTATGCGTGTGGCCGGCAACTGCCATTGCGCAGGGACTGACTCGATGCCGGAGGCTGTCGTCTGCGCAATGAGACGCTCGATCACTGCGTCATCGAGCGTGTGATGGTCTGGATATTCGAGCCGCAATATCGCCAGCACGTCGTCTGTCTGGCCTGGCGGCAACAGTGTCACCTGTTCACGCAGACAAGCCGCGGCCCAGCCCAGCAGGAAGTGATAGCGATTTTCCGCCAGGTTGATCACGTGTGCCGCCCGCGGCAACGCTCGCGCCAGCTGTTCGGCCTGCGCGACGAACTGCCTGGTGCCGATCGCCGCATCGCGGTAAAACGCGATTCGGGCATCGAGCCTGTCGATGGCCAGCAATCGAAGCGCCTGCATCGTCGTTCAGACCTTGAGTTTCGTGCGCGTCAGGCGCCGCAGATACTGAAACAGCCCGGAATGTTCGTGGTGGCTGTAACGCCAACGGCGGTACGCGTACTCCAGAACGAACACCGCTCCCAGCACGACATAATGAATCACGTTGGTCATCAGCGACCACACCTTGGGTGAGGCGAACAACGCGAGCAGCACCGCCGACAGGAACAGCGCGGCGCAGACACAACACCAGAGCTGCGTGACGTGGCGCGTGTACACGACCAGATCATCGGGCAGCGGGCCGTCGTGCATGGCGCGCGCGATGCGCGTCACGAGTGGAATCTCCGCCGCCCTGAGCGAAAGCGCGAACAACATGAACACTGCTGCGGGAATGGCGGCAGGCGGAATGTAGAGCGCATACAAACCATTACCTTCGACGACCAGCCAGTACAAGAGCGCGCCGCCTGCGAGCAGCAGGCCCCACGCCCACAGCCGACGCTGAATCAGCGCGCCGCTCACGGCGATGCCGAGTAACCAGACGAGGGCAAGCCATTCGAGCCGTCGATCGTGGGTGATCACAGCCAGGTGTGCCAGGAGGGGATAACCGAGTGCAAGCCAGAACATGTAGCTGCCGGCGGGTCCGTTCGACCCGGCGAGAGTTCAGCCCGCCGCGCGGTGGCGCAGCGCGTGCTCGGTCAGCGACCGAAGCGACCCAAACGCGGCCCTGACCGCGGCGTCCTCGGAGCGCAGCTCCACGCCATAATGCTGCTGGATCATGAGGGCGATCTCCAGGGCGTCGATTGAATCGAGTCCGACGCTGTCCACACTGCTGCCGAACAGGGGAGCGGAAGGGTGGATCGCGTCCGGAGCAACATGTTCGAGGCCGAGCACCTGAACCAGGCGCTGCGCCATGAGCAATTCTTCAGCGGTCTGCTGGGGCATGTTTACTTCAGTGTTCATGTTGTCTGTTGCTGACAATCTACTATTGCCGCGCCGGCCGGGGTCACGCGCGCGGCGCGACAGTCTATACTCAAGGCACCACATCGCGCGATTGCATCGACGCGGATTACAGCGAGTAAATGACGAAATCGCGGGCGGGAGAGCTCAGTTCAATGTCCGGAACAGGCCGCAAACTCAATCATGTGTGGCGGATATTCGCCACCGGATTCGTATTCGTGCTGTTCGGCGTCGGCGCGTTGTTCATCAGTCTGACCATGTTCCCCTTGCTGCGGCTGTCGACCTGGAAGGCGGATACCGCCCGTCGTCGAATACAGCGCGCCATGCAGCTCACGTTCCGCGCGTACATGGAAACGATGCGCGTGCTCGGAATCCTCACCTATCACGTCGAAGGTGCCGAGCGCCTGCGCGAACCGGGACGCCTGATCGTCGCCAACCATCCCACGCTTCTCGATGTCGTGCTGCTGGTGTCGCAGATGCCGGAAGTGGACTGCATCGTCAAACGCGGTCTCTGGCGCAATCCATTCCTGCGCTGGCCGGTTTCCTGGGCGGGCTATCTACCGAATTCCGAGGGCGAGGCGCTCATCGAAGAGTGTTCGGCGACGTTGCGACGCGGGCACTCGCTGCTGGTGTTTCCCGAAGGCACGCGCACCGTGCCGGGCAGGCCCCTGCGCATGCAGCGCGGCGCGGCGCACATTGCACTGGCGGCCGATTCAGAAATCTTGCCGGTGACCATCGCCTGCGATCCGCCAACGCTGTTCAAGGGGAACCCGTGGTACCGCGTACCTGCGCGGCGTTTTCACCTGAACGTGGTGGTGGGCACGCCTGTCGCCGCGCGCGATTTTGTCCGCGGCAACGAAGTCCCGGCGCGCGCCGCGCGTCGCCTCACTCAGTGGATGCTCGCGCACTTCGATGCCGGGCGGACGTTGCGGTCGGATCTCGGCGAAGCGTCCGCGGCGGCGTGGCTGCCCGGCGTTCAGCCGTTCACCAGATAGAGATGTTGAGATGTCAGTGACGATCAAATCACGCGAAGAAATCCTGGAGCACCTGCGAGTGGTGCTGAGCGATCTATACGAGCTCAAGCCCGAGCAGATCGTGCCCGAGGCCAACCTTTACGCAGACCTCGATTTGGACAGCATCGATGCCGTCGATCTGTTCCTCACGCTCAAGGAAATCACCGGCCGAAAGATTCAGCCGCAGACATTCAAGGACGTGCGCACGGTCAGCGATGTCATCGATGCGATCCAGGCACTGACGTCCAAACCGGCGGGCTGAGGCCGCGGCCGTGCTCCTGCTCCCGGAGATCGATGCGCTCGAGCGTGCGCAAAACCAATTGAGTCTGCGCTTTGTGATTCGCGAGACCGTCGGCTACTTCGAAGGTCACTTCCTGGGCTGCCCCGTGTTGCCGGGTGTGGTGCAGGTTGGCTGGGCGATCGAGTTCGCGCGCCAGCACATTCCGTTTTCCGGCCGCTTCCGCTCGCTGTCGGCCGTGAAATTCATGCGCGTCATCCGGCCGAATACCGCCGTCACGCTGCGTCTGGCCGCGGACACGGACCGGCGCGCGCTCTCGTTCGAATACAGCTTTGACGGCGAGCCGTGCTCGAGCGGGCGCGTCCTG
>Ga0193717_1000660_pt1 | contig 22050 bp, 17 predicted proteins | sample U2c2metaG_FD_145900 | JGI IMG/M metagenome (GOLD analysis project Ga0193717, IMG submission 145900) | Soil microbial communities from a riparian zone of the East river system, Colorado, United States - U2c2 | ecosystem: Environmental > Terrestrial > Soil > Riparian zone | place: USA: East River...
TGCAGCTGACCGGAAGCGGCGCGGCGCGGCATCTGCTGATCGACCCGCGCGGTGTCGGCTACAGCACGATCACGGTGAGCGCGACCGATATCGCGAGCAACACCGGCACCTACGTGATCCACTACGCCGCATCGGCTCCGCCCGCGCTGCCGGATGCGACGCGCTTCCACACCGGCGCCAGCGACGCCTCGGCAACCGAAGCGGTCGACGATCAGTACATGTTCGTCGCCGATGACGAAACCAACGTGCTGCGCCTGTATCGCCGCGATCAATCCGGCCTGCCGCTCAACGGTTTCGATTTCAGCGGCCAGCTCAATCTCACCGATCCGGACAATCCGGAGCTCGACCTCGAAGGTTCCACGCGCATCGGCGATCGCCTGTTCTGGACCACATCGTTCAGCAACTCGAAGAACTTCCATGTGCGCCCGAACCGGCATCGCGTGTTCGCGACCGATCTCGCCGGCAGCGGCGTCGATGCGACGCTTGCCTATGTCGGCCGCTACGAGTGGCTGCTCGAGGATCTCGTCGCCTGGGACCAGAACGACGGACACGGGCTCGGCGCGAACTTCCTCGGTTTCGCTGCGAGCAGCGCCGAAGGCGTGGATTCGAAGACGCCCGAAGGCTTCAACATCGAAGGCCTGGCGATGGCGCCGGACAACAGCACGGCGTACTTCGCTTTTCGTGCGCCGCTGTTGCCGACCAACGATCGCCACCAGGCCGTGATCGTGCCGGTGCTCGGCTTCGCCGACCTCGTCGCCAGCGCGGCTCCGGATTCGCTGCCGCAGGGTTCGGCCGTGTTCGGCGCGCCGATCTTCCTCGATCTCGGCGGTCGCGGCATACGCAGTCTCGATCGCAACGACGCCGGACAGTTCCTGATCACCGCCGGTCCGCCCGGCGATGCGACGGGTACGCCGCCGGAAGATTTCCGCCTGTACGCATGGACCGGCAATCCACTCGATGCGCCTTTCGATCTCGGTCTCGACATGACCGCGCTCGACATCGCCGGCGGAAGTTTCGAATCGATCGCCGACGTGCCGGCCGATCTCGGCGCCGGCAGCGAATTGCAGTTCCTGCTCGATAACGGCGACAGCATCTGGTACGGCGATGGCATCGCCGCCAAGGATCTTGCGGATGCGCGTCTCAAGAAGGCGTCGAGCTTGCGCGTGACGGTCGATGTTTCTTATCCGGCAGCCACCTTCGCAGCGACCGGCGGCACGCCGCAAAGCACGGCTGTGCAGGACACTTTCGCGGCGCCATTGACGGTGCGGGTCAGCGATGCCTACGGCCACGGCGTCGCCAATGTCGCTGTCAATTTCGCTGTCCCCACCAACGGAGCCAGCGCCGTGCTGTCGAGCGCGAGCGCGCTCACCGATGCGGACGGCAATGCGAGTGTCGAGGCGACTGCGAACGCCGTCGCCGGCGCTTATTCGATCAACGCGAGTCTGAAAGGGTTTGCCGCGATCGCGAGCTTCGCTCTCACAAACCTGCCGGGCCCGGCAGCCGTCATCGCGACGACCGGCGGAACGCCACAAAGCGCGATGGTGAATCAGCCGTTCGCGCTGCCGCTCGCGGTGCACGTGACGGATGCGCAGGGCAATTCTGTTATCGGCGCGACAATCTCGTTCCTGGTGCCGGCCGATGGCGCGAGCGCGGTGCTTTCGGCGTCATCGGTCGTTACCGACGCGACCGGCGACGCGGCTGTCAGCGCGACGGCAAATGCCACCGCCGGGAGCTACTCGGTTGCCGCGGTCATCGGCGGAACCGGCGAGCAGGTGTTGTTCGCGCTGACCAATACCATCGATGTTGCCGACGTGATCTTCGCTGACGGATTCGAGTAATTTCTATCGTCATCCCGGCGAAGGCCGGGATCCATTTTGCTCTGGATTGAAAAGCACCATGGGTCCCGGCTTTCGCCGGGACGACGACTGGGGGAAGGCGTCGGCAGAGCTGACGCCTTGTCCATCCTCAACCGCGCTTGCGCGCGCGGAACTCGTCGAGCCGGCTGTCGACGTTGTCGAGCATCGGCTCGATCGCCTCGCGCGCTTTCTCCGCAGCATTGAGGCTGGTGAAATTCACCTGCTCGCTGCCGCTGGTCCACAGCACGCTGCCGTCAGATACCTTGTAGGCCTTGACGCCGAGCTGCACCGTGTACAGCGTCGAGCTCTGCCCGTAGTACTGCATCTCCTGCGAGCCGACCGGACGCGCGTTGATGAACACGACCGCGTCGGCCTTGCCGGCCATGGCGCGCAGATTCGGACGGTCTCCGTTCGCGTGACCACCTTCGATCACGCGGAAACCGCGGCTCTGCAACAGGCTGACCAGCGCATCTTCGGCCGGCGAGGAGATCACGTCGTCACCCGCCGACATGACCGCGATCGTCGGCACGCGCGGCTTCGGCGGCGCGACGGGCTTGTCCGGAATCGTCGCCTTGGCGATGCTCGGTCCCGGCGCATTCTCGGCCGCCTGCGCAGCCGGCAGTTCGCGTAGCGCTTCGACACCGGCCTGCGAGGCGCGTGCGGCAGGCGCGTCGGACGTGTCAGCCGGCGCGTCCGTGGCCGCCGGCGTCGTCGCGGCGTTTGCGTTGGCGTCGACCGGCGGAGGTGGAGGCGGTGGCGGCGGTGGCGCAATCGCGACGGATGCATTCGTCGATGTCGCCGTGACCGTCGATGCGGTGACGTTGGCAGTCGGTGTCGTCACGACGTCCGTGGTTTTCGAGCCGGACAGCAGCGGAATCTGGTCGCGAAACACGAACGCCGCACCGGCGGTGCCGACGACGAGAAGCGCGGCAATCGCCCACGGCAGCACCGGAGTGCCTGACGACGACCGCGCGCTTCGCTCCAGCACGGACTGATGCGCAGCGACCGGCGGCGCCGACAGACCCGACGGCGTGATCCGCGTATTCGCGCTCGGTGCCACGCTGATCGGCGTGCGCGGTGTCGACGGCAGCGCGTTCTGCGCCGACACCGGCGTCTTCTGCCCGATCATCGTCGCCGCGGCGGTCGACATCTTCGGCTGCAGCATGATCGGCCCGCCGCGCGCGACCAGCGGATGCGCGCCGAGCTCGGCGACGAGCTCATGGCAGTTCTGGTAACGCTCGGCCGGATCCTTGGCGATCATGCGATCGAGAATGCGCGCGATCTCGGGATCGACGTCGGCATTGATCTCACGCACGTCCGGAATCTCGGCCTTGACCACTTCCAGCATCAGGCCGAGCGGCGATTCGTCGGTGAACGGCATGCGGCCGGTCAGCATCTCGAACATGACGATGCCGAGCGAGAAGATGTCGGAACGCTGATCGACCGGCTTGCCGAGGCAGACTTCCGGCGAAAGATAGCCGGGCGTGCCGACGAACTCGCCGGTCGTGGTCAGCTTCTTCGACAGATCGTGGTTCGACAAGGCGATGCCGAAGTCGGCGATCTTGATCGCGCCGCGGCTGTTGATCATCAGGTTGCCGGGCTTGATGTCGCGATGGATCACGCCGCGATCGTGCGCGGTGGAAAGACCGAGCGCGGTCTGCTGGATCACCTTCGCCGACTGCTCGACCGAGAGCTTGCCTTCGCGCTTGAGCATCGAGCCCAGCGATTCACCGTCGACGAACTCCATGACGAAGTAGGTCTGGCCTCCGTCGTCGCCGATGAAGTAGATCTGGATGATGTGCGGATCGTTGAGCGCCGCCATGCTGCGCGCTTCGCGCAGGAAGCGTTCCTTGACGCCTTCGTCGTGGGCCAGCGAATCGGCCAGCACCTTGATCGCGACGTAGCGGTTCAGCGAAGACTCGTGGCCCTTGTAGACCACGCCCATGCCGCCGCGGCCCAGTTCGGCGACGATGTCGTAGTGGCCCAGGCGCGTTCTCATTTTCCTTCCCCTCGGGACGAATGCCCCGTAATGCCGCGAATCCTAACACCGGCTTCCGGTTGGGACCCGGGAACCCCTTGGCGCCCGGAACCGTGCACGGTTTGCATGGGGGGTGTGACGTGGGTCGCCATCCGGACGCGATTGAGACCGGGCGGCGTGGCCGCCTACACTGGCGCATCCCGCCGTACCGAACATCCCCATGCCTGAGTCCCTGCGAGTGCCGATGTGGGCACGTGTATTGCTGGTCGCACTCAGCCTCCTGGCGATCGCACGCGGCCTCGTCCTGATCCGCCACGAACCGTTGCTCGCATTCGCCAACAGCTACGACCAGATCCGTTATTCGTCCTGCCTCGATCTCGCACCCTGGCGGCCGGGCGTGCCGACGGATCTTGCCAATCCGCCGGCACCTTATTCGCGTTTCGCCTTCCAGCCGCTGACCGTCGGCAACTGCATGTGGACGTCGGATCTTCTGCTCACCGCGCCGGTCGCACTCGGCTGGCGAATCAGTGAACAACTGGGCGGGCGGCCGATCCACTCGATTCGACGGCTCGCCGAATTCCGTCTGCTGGTCTGGTTCGCGATGGGCGCGTGGGCGACGTGGTTTTTCTTGCGCGAACGGCGAACCGACCTCGCGGTTGCGCATCTCGCCTGGTTCGCGCTCGTCGCGATGGATCCCGCCAACACGCTCTACCTCGCCACCTTCTACGCGGAAGCCGCCGCAGTGCTGGCCTTGTACGTCTGCGGCGTCGGCGCGGTTGCGGCGCTCGTGCGGCCGACGCGAACCGCGCTGACCGTCGCGGCACTCGGCGCGCTGCTGCTTGCCACCAGCAAGTTCCAGCACCTGGTCTTGCCGATCCTGCTGGGCGCCGCCATCGCCGTGGGTGCCGGGCGCGCAGGCCGGCGCGTCGCGCTCGTGCTGATCGCGGTCGGCGTCATCGGCTGCGCCGTGCAACTCGCCAATGGTTCGCGCAACACGCCGATGGCGCACAGTATCGGCATGGCCAATCGCGCGAACTTCCTGTTGTCGGTGCTACTGAGGGAAACCAGCGCTCGCGAGCGCGTCACGCGCGCGCTCGACCTGGACGAGGCATGCCTCGATTATGTCGGCAAAAGCATCTACGTGATGCCGGGGCCGGTCGAGAAGACCTGCACGAACGTCGACGAGTGGCGACGCACCACGCTGTGGTGGTTGCTGATTTCCGATCCCGCAGGACTTGGCCGCGCGCTTGCGCATATCCCTGCGCAATTGCTGCCGTGGCGACCGGAACATCTGGGCGTCGTCGAGGACGCACGCTTCGGAAAACTGCCGCCGGCGACGCCGAGCCTGAGCCAGGCGCTGGGCCGTAACGTCGCCACCGCGTGGACGCTGCTGTTGCTGCCGTGGCTGGTGTTCGCGGTCTGCGCGGTTCGCCGCGCATCGCCGCTGGCATGCGGCTTTGCGCTGACCTGCGCCGTCGGATCGGCAAGCGTGGCACTCGTGGCATTGCTTGGCGACGGCGACGTCGAATATGTGAAACACGCGCATCTGACGATCGCCTTCGCGCTGGCGAGCCTGTGCATACCGCTCGCCGCCGCGGTCCGACGGTCGCTGCGTCCGCAGCTCGTGCCATGAGCCCGCTGTCAGGCCGGTTCACGTCGCGTCGCACGATCGTGCTGATCCTGATCGTGCTGTGGCTCGCCGGCACGCTGCGCGCGCTGTCCGTCTGGATGCACGTTCCGCTGTACGCCTACGCGAACAGCTACGACCAGACGCGCTATACGACGTGTTTCCAGGTCTATCCGGATCGGCCGCCGAGCGTGGCGCCGCAGCAGAACAGTCCCGAGGCACCGTACCGACACTACCGCTTCATCACGACCGCAGACCCGATGTGCTACTGGTCGTCGGAGCTCGCGTTCACCGGCGCCACCGCGCTGCTCTGGAAGACCGGCGAGATGCTGACCGGCGATGCGGTGCACGACGTGCGCTGGGTAGGCACTCTGCGCTGGCTGGCCCTGATCGCGCTGTCGGTCGCGTTCTCGCGCGCATGGCTGTGCAGAAGCAATCCGCGCGCAGCGATCGCGAACGCGGCGCTGGTGCCGCTGCTGTTCGCCGATCCCGGTAATACGCTTTATCTCGCTACGTTCTATGCGGAGTCGACCGCGCTGCTCGCCGCGTATGCGCTGGGAGGCATGCTCACGCTGTGGCGCGACGAGCCGCGCTCGCGCCTGCGTTTCGCGTTGCTGGCGCTCGCCGCGTTCGCGCTGGCCACGAGCAAGATCCAGCACATGCTGTTGCCGCTCGCGCTCGCCGTGGTGGTTCTCGCGCTGGACCGCGTGCGCCTGAAGCGCACCACATGGCGCGCCTTCGCGCTGTCGTGCGGTGCCTTGGCCGGGCTTTATTTCCAGTTCGTGCAGCTGCAGCGTGCCGGTCCGATGATGGATACGATCCATCAGTACAACCAGGCCGATGTCGTGTTCACCGTGCTGGTGCCGTTCGCGGACGATCCGCGCGCGTTGCTGGAGGAAATCGGTATCGATCCGGGCTGCACGATTTACACCGGCAAGCGCGCCTGGCAGCTGCCGGACCTGCCGGAACGCACGTGCCGCGGCCTCATCAATTTCAGCCGCGGCAAGGAGCTGGGCGTGCTGCTGCGCCATCCGGCGATTGCGGCGCAGCTCGTGGTGCAGGGCGTATTGGCGCTCGATCCCTGGGTCGCGCAGAACATCGGCCACGTCGAAAACACACAGTTCGAAAAGCTCCCGGCGTCGATCCCGAGTGTCGGCGCCATGCTGCACGCGAGTCGCACGATGCAGCTGACCGTGCTCGAACTTCCGCTGCTCGTGCTGCTGATACTCCTGGTACGGCCCGGCGTGCGCGCCGGCGGCGTCGCGCTCGAAGCGACCGCGCTCGTCGCTGCCACGATGTGCGCCACGCTGGCGGTGACCTTGCTGGGTGATGGTCTGGCCGATACCGCCAAACAGGGGCATCTCGTCGTCAACGCGGCGCTCGCCTGGTGGGTCGCCGGCCTTATCATGGCGACGGGTCGACGTGCTGCGGCCGTGCCGGCCAATGCGGCCTTGCTGCTGCTGCCGATCCAGCCATTCCGAGGGTAGCCCGAATGACCGCCTTGCCTGGCTTGATCGACCTCATCGTGCGGCTCGGTGCGGAACTCGATTTCGATGTCGCCAGGGACGTGGAGAGCGTGCGCGGCGGATGCGTCGACGTGGTCTGGTTCGACCGCTGCCTGCCGCTGGCCGCAACCACGATGGATCCGATCGACCTGCGCCGCGCTCCCGTGCTGCCCGTCGTCGCGTTCGATGTGCGCACCGCGGCGTCGATCGTCGGGGCCGACGAGCTGGCATCGATCGTCATCCCGCTCGAAAGCAGCGGTGCCCCGTTGCGCGTGCTCGTGATCGCCCGCGAGGGCCGGCAAGGCGCATTGGCGCCGGCGCTGCAGTCGCTCGATCAAATGCACAAGCAGGACGACGATGCGGCGCTGGGCGCGCGCATCACCGAAGCGCTTCACGCGAACGCGAACGCACCCGGCCGCACCATCGTCATAGCGCAGCACGAGCTCACCGAATGGGCCAAGGGAGTGCGTGAAGCCAAGCCGCGCTCGTATTCCGCGGAATCACTGTTCGACCGGACCGGCAAGATCGACTGAGGCAGGAACCGATTCCTGCGCCGTCTCAACGATGCAGGCCGTCGATCTCGACCAGAAGCTCGCGCCGGCAGATTTCCCCTTCGAGCAGCAGCAGGCCGTCTATTCCCGGCACCTGCTCGCGCAGTTTTTTCTCGACCAGCGCGGCGTCCGCCCGATCGCGAACATAGGCCTTCAGCAGACTGCCGGCGCCGAGGCCGGATGCCGCAGGTATGCGCGCGGTCCGGATCAGGCTGTCGAGATTGGCCAGCGTTTCGTCGAGCTGGCCGGCTACATCGTTGCGATGCTGCGAAGTGGAACCGACCACGGCCGCGGTTCCCGAAATCAGCAACTGTCCGGCGGGCGTGGTCATGCCGCGCGCGAACGTCGGCGGAGTCGGACCGTACTCGCGCGGATAGCGCCAGGCGTTGACCTGGCGCGGATTCTCGACCGCGATGCCGGGCCGCCGCGCGGCCAGCGCATAGACCTGCAGTACTCGCACGCCGTCGCGTCGCCCGATCGCGGTCGCAGCGGGATAGCTGTCCTGCCACGTGCCGGCCATGCCGCGCGCGCGGCCGACGCAGAAATGCCGGTAGCGTTCGTCGTCGCCGTCGCCGAGATTGATCGCGTCGAAATAATTCCACAGGCGCAAGATGTGCGGCGTGTCGCCGGCATGGATGAAAGCGATCAGCTGGCGATACGCACGTTCCGCGGCGGGCGCAATGCCGCCGTGTGCAGTCTCGTCGATCTCGACCGCGACGAATGCGTAATCGCCGTCGCAGCTCCAGCGAAGATCACCGTCGCGCCCGCAGCGGACCGTTCCGCGTCCGCGCCAGACTTCGCGTACGCAATCGTCGGCCGCATTCAGGCCGACGCGCAGCCAGCGCGGATCGGGCGGATCCCGTCCGGCGGAGCCGAATCCGATCACGGCGAGCACGTCGGGCTGGGCCAGCAGGTCGGCAGCCTCGTCGCGCGCGTACGCGATGCGCAGCGGCGGCAGGCTCGCATGAGGTTCGGACATCACACTCGGAGCGAAAAGTTTGGACACGGATTCACGCGATGCCGCGCGCGGGATGCGCGGCCGCGCGGATGATACACTGCGCGGCCTTTTTTCCGCCCCGAAACGGAGCGCAGGTCGCCAGCCGATGGATACGCCAGCAGCCGTGGAACAGACCCCCGCCGAGCGCGAGCTGGCGGAGCTCATCGTCGAGAACCTGAACATCGACTGGGTAAAGCCCGAGGCGATCGACCCGCAAGCCCTGCTGTTCGGCGGTGACCTCGGCCTGGATTCGATCGACGCGCTCGAGCTCGCGCTGGCGGTGTCCAAGCGTTACGGGTTCCAGCTGCGCTCGGACAATCCCGACAACAAGCGCATTTTCGGCAGCCTGCGTGCGCTGTCCGAGCACATCCAGGAACATCGCGCGGCCTAGGCGCCGGCAGCCCGGCTCACGCCGGATCGACCGGCGTGTTGCCACCGCTGAACGTGTAGCGCGCCTGCCGCCGGCGCGCGATCAGGTCGCCGATGAAACGCTTCAGGCTCAGCGCACCGACGACTGCATAGATCATCTTGAACAGATGCAGGCGGCGCATCACCGGCGCGCTGTCGAACACGTCGCCGGCGAGCATCGAGATCACGCCGTCCTCAACGCGCCAGGTATTGCGCGGGCTCGCGAACAGGTTGCGCATCACCGGCGAGTTGAAGCGGTAGATGAACCACGAGAACACGCGAACGCCGCGCCGGATACGCCGGGTGAACGCGCTCTGCAGCGACGCTTCGCGCGCCGGTGCGCGCAGGACTTCGTCGACCAGCGCGGCCGCCTGCTTGCCGCTGTGCATGGCCAGATACACGCCCGACGAGAACACCGGATCGACGAATGCGAACGCGTCGCCGACCATGACCCAGCCTGGTCCGGCCATGCGCGAGCAGGTGTACGAATAGTTGCCGGTCACGCGCACGTCCGAAATCATCTCGGCGTCGGTCATCCGCGCCCATGCCGCGGGCATCTGCTGGAGCGTATCGATCAGGAATGCGTCGTTGCGGCCGCGGCGTTGCTTGAGGTATTCGGGCCAGCACACGCAGCCGACGCTCATGACGCCGTCGCGCAGCGGAATGAGCCAGCACCAGCCGTGGTCGAAGCGATAGATGCTGATGTTGCCGGCTTCGTCACCCGGCCGCAGCTCTACGCCGCGGAAATGCGCGAAGATCGCCGCGCTCTGATGTTTGTCGTTCTTGCGCTTGAGCTTGAGTGCATTGCCGAGCAAGGTGTCGCGGCCACTGGCATCGACGAGGTAACGCGCGCGCAGCGTGCGCTCTTTGCCTGCCGCGTCGCGCGTGGATGCCTTGACCGTGCCGACCCCGTCGACTTCGACGCGTTCGACCTTGACGCCTTCGCGCGCATCCACGCCGCTTTCGCGCGCGTGCTCGAACAGCATCTGGTCGAATTCCTCGCGCTTGACCTGGAACGCATGCGGCGGCGAATCGCCGAGCGCGCGGCGGAACTGGAAAGTCTGATAGCCCTGGTCGCCGGACGGAAAGTCGGCGCCGAGCTTGAGCACGCCGAGCGCGCGCACCTTCTCCAGCACGCCGAGCTCTTGCATGATCGGAAGATTGCACGGCAGCAGCGACTCGCCGATATGGAAACGCGGATGGCGATCCTTCTCGAGCTGAATGACGCGATGTCCGTGGCGCTGCAACAATGCCGCCGCCGTCGATCCTCCGGGGCCTCCACCGACCACGAGCACGTCGCAATCGAACGAGCCTTGTGCTGACTCCATGGTGTCCTCGCCGCGCGGTCCGGTATCGATCGCTATGTTACAGTCGCGCCGCATTCCACGCCGCTACAGCCGCCTGCGCGCGCACCGTGTCCGCGACCTTGCCTACTTCCTCCGTCACTCCACCGTCGCCGCCACGTTCGCGTGCGGTTGCGATCGCGTTGTTCGCTTACGTGGCGGTGCTCGGCGCGGCGTTCATCACGGGGCGCGCCTGGCTCGACGAGCTCGCCGCGTTCATGCTGGTGAGCCTGCTGCTGTGGCCGGGTCTGCGCAGGGGCAGCATCGCCGCGGCACTGCTCTGGCTGATCGCCGCGATCGTCATCGCCGCACTCGCGCTGACAGGGCGCGGCGAGCTTGCACTCGATTTCATGCCGGTGCTGGTCAATGCCGCGCTGTGCACGCTGTTTGCACGCACGCTCGCGCGCGATCGCGAGCCGCTGATCGCGCGCGTGATCGCGACGCTCGAAAGTCCCGCACGACTCCTGCTGCCACGCGTCGCCGACTACGCGCGCCAACTGACCTGGGCATGGGCGCTTCTGTTGGGCGGCCAGGCGACGCTGCTGACGTTGCTCATCGTCTGCGCCGTCCCCGACGGTCTGCTCGCGAGTTTCGGCATGCGTCCCCCGATCGAGATCACCGGGCACGGCTGGCGCTGGTATCTGCACCTCGGCAGCTATACGACCGTGCTGGCATTCCTTGTCGTCGAGTATGCGTATCGCCGCTGGCATCTGCGGCATATTCCGCATGCCTCGCTGCCCACCTTCGTGGCGCGCCTGGTGCGGCGCTGGCCCGCGCTGGCGCGCAGCTTTCTTGACGATGCGCCCACGCGGCGCGACGCATGATGCCCGTTCGCGAAATCGTCGAAGCGCTGCGCATTTCCGCCGCTCACCCGAGCTTGCCCGGTCACTTCCCGGGCAATCCGGTAGTCCCGGGAGTGGTACTGCTCGATCATGTCGCGGCGGCGATCGAGCGCGCCGGCGGCGGGCGCCTTGCGCGCATCGCGGCGGTCAAGTTCCTCGCGCCGCTGCGGCCGGACGAGGATGCCGAGCTGCGCGTCGTCGGCGACGGTTCGCGCGTGCGTTTTCGCATCGATCGCGCGGGCGTAATGATTCTGAATGGTGAGGGCGAACTGGAATGAGTACTGCGGAACACTGGAGCGCGCGCAAGGAAGGCGGCGGACGTTTCCCGCTATGGCTGATCCGCACGATCGGCCTCAAGTGCGGCCGCAAGTGTGCGCGCATGCTGCTGTATCCGATCACGCTGTACTTCTATTTCCGCCGCGGCTACGAGCGCCGCGTGTCGTATGCGTTCCTGCAGCGCGCGTTCGGGCGGCCCGCCAGCGCGTTGCAGGTGATGCGCCATATCCATTGCTTCGCATCGACGATTCTCGACCGCGTGTTCCTGCTCGCGGATCGCTTCGTGCGCTTCGATGTGCGCGTGAACGGGCTCGACGAGCTGACCTCGCGCATGCAGCCGCATCGCGGCGTGTTGTTGCTTGGTGCGCACGTCGGCAGCTTCGAGGTGTTGCGCGTACTGGCGGTCGAGCGGCCGGACGTCAAGGTCTGTGCCGTGCTCGATACGCAGAAAACGCCCGCATTGACCGAGATGCTGCATGCGCTGAATCCGGCGATCGCGCGCAACGTCATCGACGCTTCTCGCCCCAGCACCGAGATCGTGCTGGCGCTCGGCGAAGCGGTGCACGAAGGCGCGCTGGTCACCCTGCTCGCCGATCGCGCGCGCGCGCACGAGGCCACGGTAGTCGTCGATTTCATGGGCGCGCCGGCCGCGTTTCCGGTCGCGCCGTTCCTGATCGGCTCGGTGCTCAAGGTGCCGATCGTGATGTGCCTTGGCATGTACCGCGGCGGCAACCGCTACGATCTGTATTTCCAAGCATTCGCCGACGAGCTGGTGCTGCCGCGCCGCGCTCGCAAGGCGGAGCTGCGCGCTGCCGTGCAGCGCTATGCTTCGTGGCTGGAAAACCATGTCCGGCAGGATCCCTACAACTGGTTCAACTGGCATGACTTCTGGAATGTCGAAGAGCTTGATGTCGATGAGCCTGTCGCTGGCGCTGGCGATATGGCTGATCCCGTCTCACGCAGCGCTTGAGATTGCCGCCGCCGCCAGCGGCGTCGATGCGAAGGCGCTGGTCGCGGGCATGAAGCGCGCGGCACCGGCGCGCACCGCCTACAGCGAAGTGCGTTTCTCCGGTCTGCTGGATCGTCCGCTGATCCTGCACGGAGAGCTCGAGTATTCCGGCCCCGGCAAGCTCGCCAAGAGCGTCGATGCGCCGTACCGCGAACGCACCGTGGTCGAGAACGGCGAGGCATCGGTGCAGCGCGGCGACCGTCCCGTGCGCAAGTTTTCCCTGAGCCAGGCGCCCGAACTCGAAGGCTTCCTGCGCGGATTCGCGGCGCTGCTCGGCGGCGACGCCGACGCGCTGCAGCGTGATTTCGAGCTCGCAGCCAGCGGCACGGCCGATGCGTGGCGGCTCAAGCTGACGCCGCGCGACCAGCGCCTGGCCAAACGCGTGACCGCGATCGAGGTCGACGGTGCGGGCACTGCGCCGCGCTGTTTCTACACGCGCGAGGCCGACGGCGACGTCAATGTATTGCTGGTCGAAGGGCTGGCAGATGAGAAGCTGCCGAACCGGCCGACTGCGCCGATGATCGATGCGCTGTGCCGCGGTGCGAAGGCTCGGTGATCTTGCTCCCTCCCCTTCAAGGGGAGGGTTGGGGTGGGGATGGTGTTCATCGGAGGCGAGCGGTGACGGGAAACTGGACACCATCCCCACCCAACCCTCCCCTTGAAGGGGAGGGCTAAGGAATGCGTTCTCGCAGCGCTACGATTGTTTTGCTGATGCTGTGGCTCCTCGCGCTCACCGCACTCGGCTTTTTCGCACTGCGTTCGCTCACCATCAGCACCGACCTGCGCAGCTTCATGCCGCCGCCGCAGACACCGGATCAGAAACTCCTGATGGATCAGATCGGCGAAGGCCCGGGCACGCGCTTGCTGCTGCTCGCGATCGATGGCGCGACGCCCGAGACGCTGGCCGAGCTCAGCCGTGCGCTCGCCCCCGCGCTGCGTGCGGATGCGCATTTCGAACAGGTCATCAACGGCGCGTTCGATCCGGCGTCGCTCGACGAGAAACTGCTGCCGTACCGTTATCTGCTGTCGCCGACGCTCGACAAGCATAATCTCGACGCGGCGTATCTCGCCGATCAATTGCAGCAGCGCATCGAGGATCTCGCGTCGCCCGCGGCGACGCTGCTGAAACCGATACTGCCGCGCGATCCGACGCTCGAAGTGCTCGCGCTCGCCGAACGCTGGTCGCCGCCGAAACCGCCCGCGATGCGCGACGGCGTATGGTTTTCCGCGGACGGCGCCGCGCTGCTGCTGGTCGAAACACGCGGCGCGGGTTTCGATCCCGCGGCGCAAGGCGAAGCGATCGATGCATTGCAGGCGGCGTTTGCCAAACTGCCCGGCGCCGGCGCAGCGCATCTGACCATCAGCGGGCCCGGCTACTTCAGCGTGCTGATCAGCGCGAAGACGCGCGCGGAGGCCGACCGCATCGGCATGGTCAGCACGGTCGGTTTCATCCTGTTGCTGTTGCTCGCGTACCGCAGCATCGCGGTCTTGTTCCTCGCCGCGCTGCCGATCGCGAGCGGCGCACTGGCCGGCATCGCCGCGCTTGCGTTCCTGTTCGGATCGGCGCACGGGATCACGCTCGCGTTTGGCTTCACGCTGCTCGGTGTCGCGCAGGAGTATCCGATCCGCCTGCTGAGCCATCGTCGCACCGGCGAGGATGCGTTGACCAGCGTGCGTGCGCTGTGGCCGCTGCTGGCGACCGCGATCGCGTCGGCGGCGATCGCCTATCTCGCGTTCTTCGCGTCCGGCGTGAATGGCTTGAAGCAGCTCGCCGTATTCACGATCAGCGGGCTCGTCGTCGCCGGTCTTGCCACGCGCTATCTGCTGCCGCGCGTGTTGCCGGAGCGATTCCGCGACGCGGCGCAAACGCCCGGCATCGGCAAGGCGCTCGCATTCATCGATGCCGTGCCGCGCCCGCGCTGGTTGCCGTGGCTGCTGACCGCGCTCGCGCTGATCGTGTTGTGGCGCGCGCCGGGTCCGATGTGGCAGAACGATCTCGCCGCGCTGACGCCGGTACCCGAAGACCTGCTGCTGCGCGACGCCAAGCTGCGCGGCGAGCTCGGTGCGCCGGACGTGCGCTACCTGCTCGTGCTGCAGGCGCGCGATGCGGATCAGGTGCTAGCGCTGTCGGAGACGCTCGAGCCGCGTCTCGATGCATTGGTCAAGCAAGGCGCGCTCGACGCCGCCGAACTGCCGAGCCGCTATCTGCCCGGCACCGCGACGCAGCGTGCGCGCCAGGCGAAGCTGCCCGACCGCGCGACACTCGCTGCCGCGCTCGCCGAAGCGAGCCGAGATCTGCCATTCCGCGCCGATCTGTTCAGACCGTTCCTCGACGACGTCGAGACTGCGCGCGGCTTGCCGCCGCTGACCGCGGAGGAATTCTCGCGCTCGCCGCTTGGTGCACGTCTCGCCTCGATGCTGATCCAGCGCGACGACGGCTGGCTCGCGCTCGGCACCTTGTCCGGCGTGCACGATGCCGCCGCGCTGACCGCATTCACCGAATCCACCAACGGCCAGGCGCGCCTGCTCGATCTCAAGGCGGCTTCGGAATCGCTGGTGATTGCCTACCGCGAACGCATCCTGCGCGCGCTAGGCATCGCGCTGGCGCTGCTGGCTGTCACCGTGATCGTCGCGCTGCGCAGCCTGCGCCGCGCCTGGCACGTGCTCGCGCCGATGTCGCTGGCGACGTTGCTCGTGCTCGTCGTCGAGCGCGCCTCGGGGATTTCGCTGTCACTGTTCCATCTGGTCGCGCTGACGTTGGCCGCCGGTCTCGGCCTGCACTACGCGCTGTTCTTCGAGCGGCCGGTCGCCGATGCGGCCGAGGCGCGCCGCACCTTGCATGCCACGCTGGTGTGCGTGATTTCGGCGCTGCTCGTGTTCGGCATGCAGGCGTGGTCGTCGCTGCCGGTGCTGCGCGCGATCGGCCTCACTGTCGCGCTGGGCGTCGGCTTCCACTTCTGTCTGTCGATCCTGATGGCGCGGCCGTCGCGGCGTAAATAAAAAAGGTGGGCCGAGGCCCACCCTATAAAATCGACGCTATCGGGTGGGCCTGGGCCGACCATTCGCAAAACGCCTACGGATCGAAACCGTTGGCAAAAACCGCATCGGCCTGGAGCGGCGTCAACACGAAGCTGACGACATTGTCGTCCGCATCGCGCCCGGTGCCGACGATCACGCCGGCCCCATTCACCGCCACCGCATTGGCGAAGCGCGTAAACGCCGTGTTGTCGTCGACCACGGTGAAGAGGTCGTACGTGGTGCCGTCGCGATGCACCCAGGCCTGCAATCCGGGCACCGGACCGTTCGCGGTGCCGATGCCGGCGGTGCCGACGACAATGCCGCTGTCGTTGATCGCGGTCGCGCTGCCGTTGTTCTGGTCGAGCGTCGCGCCTTCGATTTCGCTGAACGTGCCGTCGGTCGCGAAGATCACGGGGACCAGGTCCGGAGTGGCTACTGCGAGACCCAGGCCGACGGCGACGCCGGCGGAATTCACGCCGACCGCATTGGTCGGGACCTCCTCGGTCGAAGGACTCATCGACAACACCGCCGGTGTGCCGACCTGGCCGACCGTCGCGTGGATGTTAGACACATGCTGGTTCCAGAAGCCGACCAACTTGCCGGATGCAGTGATGCCGGTCCAGCGCGCCTGTTGGTCCTCGACATTGGGATCCTGGACGCCGTAGTCGACGATGCCGCCTTCCGGCGTCCACACGAATGCGCGACTCGGAACGCCGAGCCCGCCGACGACGATGCCGGCGTCGCTGATGTCCTGCGGCGTGACCCCGACTTCGGCTTCGGGGTCCAGCACGGTGTACTGATCCGGCGTGGCCGCGTCCCAGATCAGGCCGAGCGTCGGCACGACGAAGTCGTCGGAGGTGCCGACGATCTGCCCGCTGTTGTTGATCGCGTCCGCGATGACGTTGACCTCGACACCCGGCGGGCGAGCCAGCTCGTGCCAGCCCTGGCTGTCCCAGAGTACGCCGTGCCGCACGAAGTCCTGATCGGTGTAGAGGCCGACGATCTGGCCGACGTCATTGATGTCCTTGACGGTGACCGAGGTCGCGTCCGGAACGCTCAGCACGGTCAGGTGATACAGCGGTTCGCCGGCATGGGCGTTCAGGGTGACGGCGGCGAACGCGGCGGCGAGGCCGGCGGCAAGGCGCTTCAGGGACGATCGGTTCGTGGGCATTGCTTTCATTCGACGGCCTATCGGAAGGAAGGGGAGGAGGCGTCGGCCGCTGCGGCGAAGCGCGAGCGGCCGGACAGTTCCGGGCAGTCACCGTGGCGCAAAACGCGGCGGCGCGCATGTAGAAACCGTGTACCGCCCATGTGCCGGCCGCGTTTTTCAGCGCACGGCGGCGCGGTCGTCGTCTGCGACAAGCTCGGGCAGCGCGCGTTCGCCGGCGAGTCGTCGCGCTCGCCCGAGCGCGGAGTCCGCCGCCGCCGACTTGTTGAGAGCCCGATAGACCAGCGCCTCGGCGGTTGCCGCGCGCGCATCGCGATCGGCCCAGGCCGCGATGCGGCCGTTGACCGAAACGGCCTCGTTCACGCGGCCGGCGCGCAGCAGGCTGCGCACGTAGGGCAAGCCCACGGCGACCATCTCGTCGGGAATCGCGCGCCGCGTCGCCAGGGTCATCGCTTCCGCGTAGCGTGCGAGCGCGTCGTCGTCTGCGCCTTCCGCGCTGGCCTGATCGGCTTCGGCGAGCAGGATCTCGACACGCACGCCGTCGTCGCTGGTGTTCTCGCTCCAGCCGCGCAGGCGCGCGATCTGCTCCGCGGCCGCGGCGGTCTGATGGCTGCATTGCAGACCGCGCACGACATTCCGCCAGACCTTCGCGTACGCCGCCGCGTTGGCAGTCTCGAGCACCGGCACGAGGCCGGCGACGCCGAATTCGGCTCCGCGCGCGCAGTCGTCGCGTGCGATCGCTATTTCCGCGGCAAGACCATTCGCCTGCGCGCGCAGCATCGCATCCTGTTTCGGATCGCTCGAATCGGCGATGCGCGCGAGCAGCGTGTCGGCGTCGCCGAGCTTGCCCGCACCCGCCAGCGCACCTGCGCGCGCAAGCATCAGCTCCCAGCGCAGCCGCTGGTTGCCGGCGTGCGACTCGATCGGCGCGAAGCGTTCGCTGGTCGCGAGCGCGTCCTTGGTATCGAGCAGCGCGAGATCGGCCTCGATGATCGCGATATAAGTCGCTGCCAACGCATCTTCGGCGGCAAATGTCGTGAACCGCTCGGCCGCGCCGCGCAGGATCGGCAGTGCCGCTGCAGGCTGACCGCGCTGCATCGCGTTCATGCCGAGATTGAGATCGACCGCGGCGACGCCGAACGCATCGTTGCCAAGCTCGAACAAGGTGCGTGCGCGGCCGTAGTCCGCCGCGGCGTCTTCCAGCCGCAGACGCTGGCTGGCGACGCCGCCGATGCCGAGGTACGAGTTGGCGAGCACCTCGGGTGCGTTGCCGTTCTCGATCAACCGGATCGCTTCGGCGTAGGCCTTGCCGGCCTCGTCAAGGCGGCCCTGGCGGAAATGCGATGCGCCGAGCGTGTTCAGCGCGCGCGCGCGCAATCCCGCCGGCGCATCGGCCGGCAATACGCCGAGCAGCGCTTCGATTTCCTGACGGCTGCGCTCGTAATTGCCGGTGAAGAATTCGAGCTTCGCCTGACTGAAGGCGATTTCCGGAGTGCGCTGCAGGTCAGGCGACGCGGCATGGATCAGGTTGCGCGCGACATCGACCTGGCCGGACAGCAGCGCCGCATTGACGCGCTGACGCAAGGTCTGCTGCGCCAGCGACAGGTCGCCGGCGACGTCTGTGGGCGGCGTCAGGCCGAGCTTGATCAGCAATTCGTCGGCGGCGCTGCGGCCGGCTTTCACCGGATCGTCCGCATGCGTTTCGACGCGCAGCGCGCGCTGCGCATCGCGCGCATCGAGGCGCACCGTCCAGGTGCCGCGCTCGAATGTCGCCGTCGGCTGCACGATCAGCGAGGTCGGAAACGCGGACGGATCGAACGGTGCGGCGTCGTCACCGCGCGCCTTGACCAGCGCGACCACAGTCTCGCTCGGCGCCGTCGCGATGCCGCCGCGCCGCAGTTGCGTCGCGACCAGGTCCATCAGGCCGAGGCGGACCCAGACCGAATCGGGCGGGGCATCGACCGCGACCGGCAGCACCATGGCCGGCGTTGGCGCTGCGTCCGCAGTGGCCTGCGGCGCCCGAGAACGTAACAAGAGCAATGCGGCGACGACTACAAGGCCAATCGCAACGGCTGCGATCGTTGCGATCATCAAGGGCTGGCGCACGCGCGTCGCATGACCCGGCGCAGGCTGTTCATCGGCGACCGCGGTGCCTTCCTCGATGATCGCCGGCGCCATGCGACCGGGCTCTCCCGCGTCGCTGTCCTCGACGGTTCCCTCCATGACCCAGCGATAGCCGAGCCGCGGCACCGTGCGGATCACGCGCTGCTCGTTGCCGGTGTCGCCGAGCAGTCGGCGCAGACGCATGATCGCGTGACTGAGCGACACTTCGCTCACGTCGACACGGCCCCACACGGCGGCAGCGAGCTCATCGCGCCCGACCGGACGATCGCGATGCTGGACCAGATAGATCAGGCAATCGATCGTGCTGAGCGGCAGGTCGATGCGATGCTCGCCGTCGAACAGTTCGCGTGCCTGCGGATTCAACCGAAAGCGGCCGAACCGGAAAAGCTGTGTAGCCATGGGCACAGGGTACCCGCTCGGCGGCCGGCGAGTGCGCCAGCATCGCGTAGGACAGGGGAATCGCGTGGCGCATAATCGCGCCCCGATGTGCCCGGCGACCGGGCGAGCGCGCAGACCTACTTCATGTCCATCGGCACACCTTTCGCAGCATCCGCTTCCGCAGACGGGTGGCAGAGCCTGATCCCGCACCAGGGCGCGATGTGCCTGCTCGACGATATCGTCGCCTGGAACGGCGACGTCCTCCACGCACGCAGCCGATCGCACCAGCGCATCGACCATCCGCTGCGCAGCGACGGCCGCCTGCGCGCAGTCCATCTGTGCGAATACGGCGCGCAGGCCATGGCCGTGCACGGCGGCCTGCTCGCGCGCACCGCGGGCAGCGTCGCCGCACCGGGGTTTCTCGTCTCGCTGCGCGCCGTCGAGCTCGATGTCGCGCGCATCGACGACTTGCCGGATGCGCTCGATGTGCATGCCGAGCGCCTGCTCGGCAGCGGGGCGGGGTGGCAGTACGCGTTCCGCGTGGAGCATGCGGGGAGCTTGCTCGCGCGGGGGCGCGCGGCGGTGCTCATCGCAGGGTCTTAGCTCTCCCCTTGAAGGGGAGGGCTAAAGATGATGAAGAGACTAAAGAATGAGGGCGAACGCCCGCACCGGAAACGTCCCCATGCCCCGCACCTTCGGCGGCACCGCCGAAAACCGAAACCCCGATATCGGCAGCTGATCGAGTCCGCGCAGATGTTCGACGATCGGAATGCCGGCGCCGAGCAGCGTCGTGTGAACGGGCCGGGCGCCGTCGCCGGTGTCGTCGATGTTCAGCGAATCGATGCCGACCAGGCGTGCGCCGGCGTCGCGCAGGAATGCTGCTGCGTCAGCGGTCAGGAACGGGTGGCCTTCGAAATAGCGGTCGGTGCGCCAATGCGCGTCCCAGCCGGTGTGCACGAGCACCGCCTTGCCGCCCACGTCGAATGCCGCGAACGCGCTGCGCGGAATCGCACGGCCGCTCATGCCGGTGACGCGCACGACAATGCCTTGCAGCGAAGCGACGGCGGCGAGATCGAAGTCGGCCAAGTCGGCGCCGTCCGCGTAGCGATGGAACGGACTGTCGATGTACGTGCCGGTGTTGCCGACCATCGTGATGCGCCCGATCTGGAATTCGGTGCCGGCGGCGTAGTGCGTGCGCGATTGCTCGCGGCTGAGGTGGTCGCAGATCAGCGGCGCCGGCAGTCCCTTGTAGGTGATCATGCCGTCCTCGATCGTGTGGCTCAGATCGACGAGACATCCAGCGTCGGCGGTCGCAGCAACCGGCGCTGAACTGCGTTTGTGCGGCTCGACGAGAATGGTCTTGTTGCGTATGCGCACCGTGCGCACCATCAGCAGGCGCAGATCGCGCACGATGGTGTCGGCCAGCGTTTCGTCGGCGATGTCGTCGCCCTCGATATCGAGGCGGAACGCCTGGCCCTGAATGCCGCCGCCGTTGGAGAAATCGATCTCGAAATCGAATTGCGCGCGCTTGTCGGCAGCGTGCTCGCCCGTCGTGGTGTTCATGTCACCTGCCTCCGGCTGCGCCGCGCGAGATGTGCGGCGGTGTCGCGTACGAACGGCTCCATGCGCGGCGAAGCTGGCGCGCCGAAGCAAAACCGCTGCGCTCGGCGACGCGCTCCATGTCGAGCCGCGTATGGCCGAGCAGCTCGCGCGCCAGCGACACGCGCAGGCGATTGATGTAGTCGGGCAAACTCATGTCCGCGTATTCGTTGAACAGCCGCGACAGGTGGCGCGGGCTTGTTCCGGCGATTGCTGCGAGCGCGGCCAGCGTCCACGCGCGCGACGGATCCGCGGCGACCGCGTCCTGTGCGCGATGCACGGCCGGATGAATGTGGTTGCGGCCTTCGAGCCACGGCGAGAGCTGCGGATCGGCGCCGCTGCGGCGCAGGTAGACGACCAGATGCCGCGCTACTGCCAGCGCGATCGCCGCGCCGCAGAGACGGCTCACCAGATGCAGCATCAGATCGGTGCCCGCGGTGACGCCGGCGCTGCTGCAGCGATTGCCGTCTTCGACATACAGACGGTTTTCCAGAACCCTCGCGCGCGGCGCGAGCGCTGCGAGTTCCGCGCAGCAGGTGTAGTGCGTCGTGCACTCGTGGTCATCGAGCAACCCGGCGCGTGCGGCGAGCAGCGCGCCGGAGCAGATGGACACCAGCGTGTGCTCGGCGCGCACATGCGCCTTCAGCCATTCGACGATCGCGGCGTTGTCGCGCGCTGCTTCCGCATCTTCGATGTCGTCGGCGAAATCGATCATGTCGGCGGTCCCGGGCACGATGACGAGTGCCTCCGGCGGTAGTGCGCGTGGCAACGGCTCGATGTCCGCGATCTTCAGACCCACCGAAGTTCTCAGCGCCGCGCGCGGTCCCACGTAACGAACGTCGAAGCGCACGGCTCGCTGTTCGATGTTGGCCCGGCGCAGCACTTCGATCGGTCCCGCGATATCGAGCAGCAGCGTGCGCGGCGGCACCAGCACCCAGACCGGAATCCGGCGCGGCGCCGCCTCGCTCATGCCGCGCGTCTCGCCGCGCTGTCTTCCAGTGCCTGCTCGACGGTGGCGATGCGCGCGAAACGGTCGGCGAGGACCAGCTCCGTGCGCGCCTTGATCTCTTCCGCGCTCCACGTGCGGCCGTCGTGCCCTGTCATTGCAAAGGTCAATGTCGCCTCGCTGACGAAATCGACCGAGAAACCGAGGTCGGATGCGTGCCGGGTCGTCGTCTCGCAGCATTGTTCGGTGCGGATACCGGAGACGATAAGGCGGCGGATGCCGCGTTCGGTCAGCCAGACGCCCAGGCCGGTGCCGACGAGCGCGCTGTGCCGGTGCTTGTGGAACACGGCGTCGGCGTCGAGCGACAGCGGCGCGAGCGGACGAACGTTGCCACTGTCCAGCGAGAACGGACCGCTGTCCTCGAC
>Ga0193717_1000661_pt1 | contig 22035 bp, 20 predicted proteins | sample U2c2metaG_FD_145900 | JGI IMG/M metagenome (GOLD analysis project Ga0193717, IMG submission 145900) | Soil microbial communities from a riparian zone of the East river system, Colorado, United States - U2c2 | ecosystem: Environmental > Terrestrial > Soil > Riparian zone | place: USA: East River...
GGGGTACAGGCGGCGCTGCACCGGACGGAGTATCCGGAGCGCGATTTAAGTATTGTGGACATACTTCCTGCGGGGTGCAGCAAGGGGTCGGCACTGCTAAGGCTGGCGGCAGATCGCGGGGTGCTGCCGGAGGAGATCGTAGCGATTGGGGATAATTGGAACGATGTGTCCATGCTGGAGGTCGCGGGGCAGGCGGTGCTGATGGCGAATGCTCCGGAGGATTTGAAGGAGATGGGTGTGGAGCGTGGGTGGGAGATAGGTCTGCGGCATCATGAGGACGGGGTGGCTGTGGTGGTAGAGGCTGCGCTGGCAAAGTCGCTGGCGGGGACACGATAGTGGAGTTCCGAGAGCCGTGCGGTGGTAGGCTTTGAGGGTGACGATGCGGGTTATTAATGCGGTTCGGCTGGGGTTGATGGTGCTGGCGGTTTGTCCGCTGGCGCGGGCGGCCGAGCATGTGACGCTGAAGAACGGCTTTGAGCTGGATTGCGTGCGGCGTGAGGCTGTGGGGGATAAGATTCGTCTCTACTTTGCAGGTAAGAACGCTGAGACGAACTATCTGGAGGTCTCGGCGGACTCGGTGGTGCGGGTAGAGGAGATTGCAGATGTCCCTGTGGAGACGCAGAAGCCGGTGATGACGACGAAGGCTTCGAGAACGACCGAGCCGACAAAGGCAGAGATGCGGGAGATGCTGGCCCATGCCGGCGTAGAGCACAACATCGATGCCGATCTGCTGGCGAGCGTGGTGCGGGCGGAGAGCGGCGGTCAGGTGAGGGCGGTTTCGCGGGCTGGGGCGCAGGGGCTGATGCAGTTGATGCCGGGAACGGCCAGCGATTTGGGCGTACGGGATGCGTTTCGACCGGAGCAGAACATTGCTGGCGGGACAACGTACCTTGACGCACTGCTGACGCGGTACCACGACAATGTCGCGCTGGCGCTGGCGGCTTACAACGCGGGACCGAAGGCGGTGGACAAGTACCATGGGGTGCCTCCTTACCGGGAGACGCGGGCTTATGTGGCACGGGTGATTCGTGAGTTCAACCATCGGAAGCAGATGGCTCTGGTGGCTCGGGCGCAGTAGGATGGGCGGCTCGCAGGCCGAGTGCGGATAATGATGGAGAGCGATGAATAAGCGGAGTGGAGTTTTGTGGCTCGTCGGCGTGCTGGCGCTGTTGGCGGTCGTCGCGCTGTTCCGGAGCAAGGTGCAGTTCGATTGGGCGATGTTCTGGCAGCAGCTGCAGCATGTGAGCTGGGGCCATATCGTAGCTGGCATTGCGCTGATCTATGTGACGTACTGGCTGCGGGCGGTGCGATGGTCGGTGTTCCTGTCGCCGACGAAGAAGGTTTCAGCAGGATCGCTGGTGGGATCGCAGTTTATCGGATTTTCGGCGGTGGCTCTGTTCGGCAGGTTGGCGGATCTGACGCGGCCGTACCTGGTGGCGCGGCGAGTGGGGCTGCCGTTGAGTTCTCAGGTGGCGGTGTACACGATTGAGCGAATGTTCGACCTGGGCGCGGCAGCGATAATCTTTTCCGGTGCGCTGGCGTTTACCCCGAAGGACCTCCCGCACCATGAGCTGTTTGTGCGGGCCGGGCTTGCCAGTCTTGCAGCTACGCTGCTGATTGCGGTATTTGCCGGGGTGGTGCGGGTAGCAGGCGGGGCGGTGGCTGGCTTTGCGCGGGGGATGTTGAGGCCACTGTCGAAGCCAGTGGCGGAGAGTATTGCCACGAAGATTATCGGGTTTCGCGATGGGTTGAATGTTATTTCGTCGAAGCGTGATTTTGGCGTGGTGGTCCTGTTGTCGCTGGCGATGTGGGGGATGATCGGTGGGGCATACCTGGAATCGGCGCATGCGTTTGTGAATACGCCAGAGCTGGCGGGGCTGACGTACTCGAGGACAATGCTGTTGATGGCGGCGAGTATCGGGGGTTCCCTGCTGCAGTTGCCGATCATTGGCTGGTTTACGCAGATCGCCGTGACGGCTACGGCGATGCACGCTTTCTATGGGGCGCCGGTTGAGGTGGCTACGGCTTGCGGCGCGGTGCTGCTGCTGGTGACGTGGCTGTGCATTATCCCGACAGGGCTGATCTATGCGCGGGTAGAGCATGTAAGCCTGAAGAAGGTTGCGACGGAGAGTGAAGCTGCGGGCAAAGAGTTTGAGACTGCGGTACTGGAGCCCTAACACGATGCGGATGTGGGCTGCGCTATGTGCCGCATGGGCCACTGCTAGAATCGGATTATTCTGATGAAGTGTCCCTACTGTGGTTTTGCCCAGGATCGAGTTGTAGATTCACGCGAGAGTAAAGAGGCGGATTCGATTCGCCGGCGACGTGAGTGTGAGGGCTGCAATAAGCGGTTTACAACCTACGAGCGGATCGACGAGATCCCGTACATGGTGGTTAAGAAGGATGGACGGCGGGAGAAGTTTGATCGGCAGAAGGTGCTGAGTGGGCTGCTGCATGCCTGCGAGAAGCGTCCGGTGGCAGCGGTGAAGCTGGAACAGATTGTGGATGAGACCGAGGCCTATGTGGTCGATTCGCCGGAGCGGGAGCGATCGACGAGCGAGGTGGGCGAGCTGATTATGGCCCGGCTGAAGGACATCGATACGGTGGCGTATATCCGGTTTGCGAGCGTGTATCGCGACTTCAAGGATGTGCGCGAGTTCAAACAGGAGCTTGAAGAGCTCCTAAGCGGGAAAGATCCAAAGAAAAGGCGATAGATGACGACGAAGCGGACACACAAGATTACTTTGATTCAGGGCGATGGTATTGGGCCGGAGGTTACGGGTGCAGTAGTGACCATTCTGGAGGCGGCAGGCGCGGCGACCGGAGTTGCCTTTGATTGGCACCGGTATGACGCGGGAGCCGAGGCGTTCGAGAAGACGGGCGAGTATATTCCGCAGGTTCTATATGACTCGATTGAGAAGAACAAGGTCGCGCTGAAGGGGCCTGTAACGACACCGATTGGCGGGGGTTTTGCGTCCATCAACGTTACGCTGCGCAAGAAGTTCGAGCTGTTCGCGAACTTCCGCCCAGTGAAGAACCTGCCGGGCTTGAAGACGCGATATCCGGATCTCGACCTGATAATTGTGCGCGAAAACATGGAAGACCTGTACGCCGGGCTGGAGCATGTGGTGGTTCCGGGTGTGGTGCAGGCGCTGAAGATCATTACGGAGAAGGGTTCGACGCGGATCGCGAAGTTTGCGTTTGACTATGCACGGAAGCATGGCCGGAAGAAGATCCATGCGATCCATAAAGCGAACATCATGAAGCTGTCGGATGGGTTGTTTTTGCAGTGCTGCCGGAATGTCGGCAAGGATTTTCCAGAGGTGGAGTACCACGAGCATATTGTGGACAACACCTGCATGCAGCTGGTGATGAATCCGTTCCAGTACGACATTCTGCTGACCGAGAACCTGTATGGGGATATCCTGAGCGACCTTTGCAGCGCGTTTGTGGGCGGGCTGGGGCTGGTTCCGGGCGCGAACCTGGGGACGGAGTGCGCCATCTTCGAGGCGGTGCATGGGTCTGCTCCTGACATCGCGGGCAAGGACCTGGCGAATCCGACGGCGTTGTTGCAGAGTGCGGTGCTGATGCTGCACCACATCGATGAAGGCGCGACCGCTGAACGAGTGCAGGCGGGGCTGGAGCAGGTCTATCGCGAGGGCAAGACACTGACGAAGGACGTCGGTGGCACGAGCGGTACGAGGGCCTTTGCGGAGGCTGTACTTGCTGCGATGGAGAGCCCTGCGGCTCAGGTCTAGAGCGGCTTGCGGATCGACGAGTTACAGGAGCGAGGTGGCATGAGGCGGATTCCGGGTCGGCTGATGACGGCTGTGTTGGTGGGTAGCGTGCTGGCCAGCCTGACAGGTTGCAAGCCGAGCGATTCGGTTCGACGGGCCGGCAAGGAGACGAAGGCGGAGGGACCTGCCGTCCGTCCACAGAGTGCTCCGCTGGACCCGGCTACGCTTGGATCGGTGAGTGGAACGGTTCACTTCGCCGGGAAGCCACCGCAGCGGGTGAAGATCGACATGAGCATGGATCCGGTGTGCTCGATGATGGGCGGGGAAAACCTGGCCGAGCAGTATGTTGTGCATGACGGCAAGCTGGCGAATGTGTACGTCTATGTAAAAGACGGGCCTGCGGCAGCGATGTCGGCGGGGCCGCAGACGACGTCGCCGGTGGTAATGGACCAGGCGGGCTGCCGTTATGTGCCGCATGTCATCGCGCTGATGCGAGGGGGCTCGGTCGAGTTCCGGAACTCGGATTCGACGATGCACAACATCCACACAATGCCGACAGTGGTGGGCAATGAGACGGTGGATGTATCGCAGGGCCCCAAGGGCGCGCCGCAGCAGAAGCAGTTCGAGAAGCCGGAGGTGATGATTCCGGTGCGATGCAATAACCATCCCTGGATGAATGCGTTTATCAATGTATCGGCGACGCCGTTCTTCGCGGTGACGGATGAGAACGGGCACTTCGAGATCAAGGGATTGCCGGCGGGGACATATACTCTGGCCGTGGTTCACGAGAAGATGGGCGAGCAGACGATGACGGTAACGGTAGCCCCCAAAAAGGCTGAGAAGGCGAATTTTACCTATTCGATGAAATAGAAATAGAGGAGGACAGAGGGATGGTTACTGCATTTCTGGCGGGGGCGACAATACTGCAGCAGGTTGTGGAGCGGGGCTTCAGCCTGACGTTGATAAGCCATCGGCTCCCCTTCTGGTTCCTGGTCTTCGCGCTGTTTCTGCCTCGCGTCTCGCTGGTGGTCGCATGGTTTCAGGGCGTGCTGATTCCCTTCCACCTGCAGGGGCTCATTCCCCTGCTGTTCGCGATTCTTCTGCCTCGAGTGCTGATCCTATTTCTGATCTATGTTGACCAGGGGCTAAGCCTTTGGTTTGTGATCCATCTGGTTGTGGCGCTGCTGGTCTGGGGCGGGGGCGGGCATCAGGTGCGGAGAAGACGTTATCGGGAGGCTTAGCACATGGTCGCGCGACATTGGCGAGGTTGGACAAAAGTTCATGATGCAGAGGCATACGAGACTCTGCTGAAGGACAGAGTTCTGCCCATCCTGAAGAATATAGAGGGCTACCGGGGAGGGTATGTGCTTCGCAGTGACGGGCCAGAAGAGTGTGAGTTTGTCGTCGTGAACCTGTTCGACTCGCTCGACGCTGTCCGGTCGTTTGCTGGACGGGACTATACGGTTGCCGTGTTCGAACCGAAGGCGAGACGTTTGTTGAGCAAGGTTGAGCCGACAGCGATGCACTATGAGGTGCGGGTAAGCACGGTTTAGAGCAGGCCGGGGAGCGGAATATGGCAGTTGTGACCGTACCGCGTTATTCTTGATAGATGGAACGGCGCAAAGTTGGGATTCTTGGCGCGACCGGTATGGTCGGGCAGCGTTTTATTCAATTATTGAGCAATCATCCGTGGTTTGAGATTGCGTGGCTGGCGGCGAGCGATCGCAGCGCGGGCAAGACATACGGCGAGGCGTGCCGTTGGAAGCTCGATACGCCACTGCCCAAGAAGATTGCAGCGATGACGATGCAGCCGAATGTTCCCGAGGGCTGCGACGGGGAGCTGCCGAAGATTATCTTTGCTGCGCTCGATGCGGATATTGCGCGGGAGCTGGAGCCGAAGTTTGCCGAGGCGGGCTGTGCGGTGATCTCGAACTCGAGTGCGTTCCGCATGGTTGCGGATGTACCGCTGGTGGTGCCGGAGGTCAATGCAGACCATCTTGAATTGATTGAGACGCAGAGCTGGCGGAAGGCGAATGGCGGCAAGGGCGGCTATATCGTCACGAATCCGAACTGCAGCGCGATTGGGCTGGTGCTAGCGCTGAAGCCGCTCGAAGAGCGCTTCGGGATCGAGAGCATGTTCGTGAGCACGATGCAGGCGGTGAGCGGCGCGGGGTATCCAGGCGTGGCTTCGCTGGACATCCTGGGGAATGTAGTGCCGTTCATCAAGAACGAGGAAGAGAAGATGCAGGAGGAGGTCGGCAAGCTGCTCGGCCGGCTGGACGGCAACAGGATAGAGATGCTGGATGCGAAGGTGAGCGCGCACTGCAACCGTGTCGCCGTCGAAGATGGGCATACGGAGTGCGTGAGCATCAAGTTCAAGAAGAAGGCTACGCGCGAGGAGATTCTGGCGGCATGGAGTGAGTTCGCTCCGCTGCGGCACTTTGTGCAAGACAAGCATCTGCCGACGGCTCCCGAACAGCCAGTGGAGTTCGACTCGTCAGTGGACCGGCCGCAGCCACGGTTGGACAAGATGCGTGGCAACGGGATGGCTGCAACGGTGGGCCGTCTGCGCGAGTGCTCGCTGCTGGACTGGAAGTTTGTGGTGCTGTCGCACAATACGATTCGTGGCGCGGCCGGTGCGGCTGTGCTGAATGCAGAGGTTCTAGCGTTGCTCGGCAAGCTGGACAAGCTCGGCGTAGCGGTTGCGGCGCAGCAGGTGGCGGTGACGGTTTGAGCACTGTACGTGAGCAACTTGTCGTGATGAAGTTCGGCGGGACGTCGGTGGAAGACGCAAAGGCGATGGAGCGGACGGCGGCTATCGTTCGCGGACGCCGGGATAAGGGCCTGAGCGCTGTTGTTGTCGTCTCGGCGATGGCGAAGGTGACTGATCAGCTACTGGCTGCTGCTGGCGCGGCGGGACGAGGTGACAAAGCCGGGGCACTGGCAATTTCGGCGCGGCTGCGGCACAGACATATCGATACAGCTGCAGAGCTGCTCGATGGAGAGCAGTTTGCGAAGATACAACCGGTGCTTGACCAGGAGTTCAATGCGCTGGATGATCTGCTGCGCGGTATTGCCGCAGTGGGTGAGCTGACACCGCGAACGAATGATCTGGTAGTGAGCTTTGGCGAACGCCTATCGAGCCGGATTGTCGCGGAGGCGTTTCAACAGCGCGGGCTGAACGGGGCGCATGTCGATGCGCGGACTTGCATCATCACTGACAGCCACTATGGCAAGGCGGTACCGCAGGAGGGCGCGATCGAGGCGAAGCTGACCGAGTTCGTGCTTCCGCTAGTTGAAGCTGGGCGGACGCCGGTGATGGGTGGGTTTATCGGCTCTAACGCCGAGGGCATCACGACCACGTTGGGCCGTGGGGGCAGTGACTATACTGCCGCTCTGGTAGGCGGCGGAATGCATGCAGGTGCGATCGAGATTTGGACGGACGTGAACGGCATCATGACGACCGATCCGCGGATTTGCCCGGATGCTTTGCGGGTGAAGACGATCAGCTTCGAGGAGGCGGCGGAGTTGGCCTACTTCGGAGCGAAGGTGCTGCACCCGGCGACGATCCTGCCTGCGGTGCAGAAGAGCATTCCCGTGTGGGTGCTGAACTCGCGCAACGCGGAGAATGAAGGCACCAAGATCACAGCTATGGCGCCAAGGTGTGCGAGCCCCTTCAAGAGCATCGCGGCGAAGAAACGGCTGACGATTATCGACATCGTCGCGAGCCGAATGCTGATGTCGCATGGATATCTGAAGGCTGTGTTTGACGTCTTCGACAAGTACAAGTGCGCGATCGATATGGTTTCGACGAGTGAGGTGAGTATCTCACTCAGCGTCGACAGCAACCAGCAACTGCCGGAGATCTGCGCGGAGCTGGCGAAGATTGCCGACGTGAAGATGGAGGGCCACAAGGCGCTGGTTTGCCTGGTGGGTGAGGACATCCGCGGGCATAACGGAATTGCGGGACGCGTGTTCAGCGCAGTCAGTCATGTGAATCTGCGGATGATCTCGCAGGGAGCAAGCGAGATCAACATGAGCTTCATGATCGACGAGGAGGACGTGGAGGAGGCAGTGCGAAGTCTGCATCGTGTCTTCTTTGCCGACCCGGATGCGACGGTGTTCGATGTGGCGGCGCGGGTTCAGGTGGAGAGCAAGGTTTAGGAAGGAACACCATGCGGGTATTGGTTCTGGGACAGGGTAAGACTGGCAAGCTGGTGGCAGAGATTGCAGCGGCGCGTGGCCATAGCGTGCACGTGCTGGATGCCAAGGAGAATGCAAATGCATCCGCTCTAACGCCGCCGTTTGTCGCGGGGTTCGATGTGGTGGTCGACTTCACGGCTCCCGAGGCTGTGGTGCAGAATATGCGCGCGTGCCTGGCAACCGGCGCGAAGATGGTGGTCGGCACAACGGGTTGGTATGACAAGCTACAGGACATGCGCGGGCTGGCAGAGCGCAAACAGGCCGGACTGCTGTATGGAACAAACTTCTCTATTGGAGTGCAGGTGATGCTGCAACTGGCGGCCAAGATGGGCGAGTTGCTGCACCATGCCGGCTACACATTTTCGATTGAAGAGACGCACCATGTAACGAAGCTGGACTCGCCCTCCGGGACGGCGATCAGCCTGGCTGAGGCAGTGAAGAAGGCAGCCCAGTTGAAGGATGTTCCGGTTGAGGCGCATCGCGTGGGTGATGCTGCGGGCACCCATGTTTTGGTGGCGAAGAGCGATGCAGACAAGCTGGTGCTGACGCATGACTCGCACTCGCGGCGTGGATTTGCGGAGGGTGCAGTACGAGCGGCAGAGTGGTTGTCGACGCGATCGGGCTGCTACGATTTTCGGGATATTTATACGCAGATGTAGTTGCGTTTCGTTGTCGAAGAAGGAATGGATATGAGTGCTACGGAAGTTGTAACAGTGACGAAGTTTGCTGAGTTGGCGTTTGAAGAGAAGCTGGACCGGCTGGCCGAGGTAGCGGTGAAGGTTGGTCTGGGGTTGCGTGCCGGTCAGGAGCTGATCATGTCGGCTCCCATGGAGGCACTGCCGCTGGTGCGGCGGATTACCGAGCACGCTTACAAGGCTGGGGCTTTGCTGGTGACCACCTTCTACTCTGATGATCCGAGTGTGCTGGCTCGGTATGAGTATGGCTCGGATGCGAGCTTCGACTTTGCGCCTACGTGGCTGCAGGATGGAATTGCGGCTGGGTTCAGGAGCGGGGCGGCTCGGCTGGCGATTGCAGGAGCGAATCCCGCGCTGCTTGCGAAGCAGGACCCGGCGAAGGTGTCACGGGCAAATATCGCGATGTCGAAGGCCAGCAAGCCTGCGATGGAGTTGATTACACGGCATGAGATCAACTGGACGATTGTGGCTTGCGCGACGCCGGAGTGGGCGAAGCTGGTGTTTCCCGGTGAACCGGTGGATGCGGCGGTGGCGAAGCTGTGGGAGGCGATCTTCGTTGCCTCTCGCGTCAACGTGGATGACCCCGTCGTGGAGTGGAAACAGCATGGAGAGCGGCTGAAGAAGCGCGTGGATATGTTGAATGCAAAGCGTTACTCTGCGCTGCACTTCAAGAGCTCGACAACAGATCTGACAGTGGGACTGGCGGACGAGCATCTATGGGCGGGTGGCGGAACGACTGCCGGGAACGGGGTCTATTGCCAGCCGAACATTCCGACAGAGGAGTGCTTCACAACCCCCCATAAAGACCGCGTGAATGGAACGGTGAAGGCTTCAAAGCCGCTGTCGCACCAGGGCACGTTGATTGAGAACATCTCTGTTCGATTTGAGAATGGGAAGATTGTTGAAGCGAAGGCTACGGCTGGCGAGGACGTCTTGAATCGCCTGATCAGCACAGACGATGGCGCTCGACGGTTGGGCGAAGTGGCGCTGGTTCCGCACGGGTCGCCAATTGCGCAGAGCGGGGTGCTGTTCTGGAACACGCTGTTCGACGAGAATGCAGCGAGCCATATTGCTCTAGGACAGGCTTACTCGACCTGCATCATCGGAGGCGAGAAGATGGATAGCGCTGCGCTGGCGGCGTTGGGGGCAAACGAGAGCCTGATCCATGTGGACTGGATGATCGGGTCCGGCGAGATGGATGTGGATGGCATCGCTACGGATGGGATCGCAGAGCCATTGATGCGCAAAGGCGAATGGGTGTAGCTGGGAGAGGCCCTGTTGATTTGATTCACAAGGTCGATTTGTTCACCATCACCTATCGGCGTTTACGCCCTTGCCTACGTGCTCTGGCGATTGGAAAATTGTCTTTTCTTTGGGCCATTCTTCAAATTCCCTTCTCTTGTCGCACCCTTTCTTCGACTTAGCACGTTGAAAATGGCGTTTGTAGCATGTTTTTGCGACTTACCGAATAATTTCTGTAGCGGAAGCAGGAAATTCGCGCTAAATTAAACCTCAACCCGGTGTAGTTCGTCTGCATCAGTGTTTCCCCCCAAAAAGGTAATTACTGCTAGAGCCACGATGCTTTGCAGGGAATATTTATCTGGTCCGCAGATGGAGCTCATCCTTCTGTCGTTGCGTTGTCGCATTCCTATACCTAATCGAAGTTGAGGAGAACCGAATATGAATTCCACGATCAACACAGGCGTTTCGCGCAGATCGTTCATGCGCATCCTTGGAGCAGCCTCCGCAGCAGCTACCTCTTTTCCGGCGTTTGCCGCGATCCAGCAGGGTACGCCAGCGGCGGCCTCGCCGGGTAGGCATCGTGATATGGGCGACATGCGCCAGCTTTCGCCGGACACGGTCATCATCAGCTCGAACGAAAATCCTCTGGGGCCTGCACAGTCTGCATTGACGGCGATATGTACTACCGCCCCCCTGGGCGGTCGGTACCACTTCGACGAGACGATGAAGACACTTACGGTGTTCAACGAGCAGTTTGGTTTGAAGCGCGGCTACTCCGCACTATTTCCTGGGTCGGGTGGGCCGCTCGATCTGGCGCTGATGTCGAACATTGGCCCCGATAAGCCGCTGGTCTATGGCGACCCGAGCTACGAGCAGGGTCCGCGTGCAGCAGACACGATGAAGGCTTCCAAGTTTCCGGTTCCCCTGACCGCGACCTATGCGCATGACGTGAAGGCGATGCTGAAGGCGCATGCTTCGCCCGGTGCTTATTACATCGTCAACCCGAATAATCCGACGGGAACGATGACGCCGAAGGAAGACATCGTGTGGCTGGTAAATAACAAACCTGCCGGATCCGTCGTCATCATCGATGAGGCCTATCACCACTTCTCCAACGATGACTCGTGCATTGACCTCGTAGCCCAGGATAAGGACGTTATCGTGATGCGGACGTTCTCGAAGATCTACGGCATGGCCGGCATCCGCGCAGGCTTTGCGGTGGCGAGGCCAGACCTGCTGGAGCGATTCACCACTGTGGGCGGGCCGAGCCGGAGCCTGGCGAGCATCTCGATCACGAGTTCTGCGGGTGCGCGCGCCAGCCTGCTAGACAAGGATCTGGTGCCGCTGCGGAAGAAGATCAACTCGGACATTCGCGCCGAGACGCTGGAGTTCCTGAGCAAGAAGGGTTACAAGATCGTTCCGGGGTCGCAGGGCAATATGTTCATGGTCGATGTGAAACGGCCGGGACACGAGTTCCAGCAGGCTATGTTGAAGGAGAACGTTGCCATTGGCCGTTCGTGGGCGGCGATGCCGAACTACGTTCGCGTCACTGTGGGCACGAAGCAGGAGATGGCGAAGTTCCAGACTGCCTTTGTGAAATGCATGGATATGGCGCCGGGCACGGTGAATGGAGCGGCGCTGCATCTACCTGAGTTTCATATACCCTCGGAGCTTTATCGCGGGTAGTTTTTGCATGTGACGAGGCCCCGGCAAATGACTGCCGGGGCTTTTTTATTGCCCTTTCCAGCGGCAAATCAGGATATGTACTGAATTCAACAAACACTACGCGGTAAACTTGCAGACATTATGGATTTGATGGGTTGTGGAACGGCGCTGGTAACTCCTTTCCGGAGAGACGGCGGTGTCGATGAGCCTGCGTTGCATGCGCTGGTCAATTGGCAGATTGAGAGTGGGATCGATTTTCTGATTCCGTGCGGAACTACCGGTGAGGCTTCGACGCTGACCGAGGCTGAGTGGCTGCGGGTGATCGAGCTCGTGGTTGCAACCTCGGCTGGGCGGGTGCCGGTGTTTGCCGGATGCACACACAACGCAACGCATGAGGTGGTGGAACGGGTGCGGAAGCTATCCCTGGTGCATGGGCTAACCGGGGTCCTGACGGCGAATCCTTACTACAACCGACCAGGGCAGGAGGGGCAGTATCAGCACTTCAGGGCGATCGCAGAGGCGACTGAGCTGCCGGTGTTGCTGTACAACATTCCCGGACGGACAGGCGCGAACCTGGAGCCGGCGACGGTATTGCGGCTGGCGGAGCTGAAAAATGTGATCGGCGTGAAGGAGTCGAGCGGGAATATGACTCAAATCGCGGAGTTGCTGACTACGGCTCCGCGCAGCTTCAAGATATTTTGCGGCGACGATGGGTTGGCTTTGCCGGTGCTTTCCCTTGGCGGTGCCGGGCTGATCTCGGTAGCTTCCAATGTGATTCCGGGCCAGATGGCGCGGATGGCGCGAGCGGGGCTGGAGAACGACTGGGTTGGGGCACGGAGGATCAACCGGCAGTTCTTCCGACTGATGCAGGCGCACTTCTGGGAGGCGAGCCCGGCTCCGGTGAAGGCTGTGCTGCACATGCTGGGGCGGGGAGAGGATGTGCTGCGACTTCCTATGGTTCCGGTGTCGGCGGCTACTCGGCGGAAGCTGGAGCGGATGGTGGGTGAGCTTGGGATGCTGGTGGGAGTTGCGCCTACGGGTGAAGACCTGCGGATGTTTTAGACGATCCGGCTTTGACATGACATTGATAACTGATTCTAAGAAAAGGTGATACGTGGGTTTGAACGGAACGTTGCAGGACAGGATTGAGCATTGGTTTGCGCAGGGTGCGGCGGCGGTTGGGAATGGTGAGGCGAAGGCGGCTTTTCTTGAGCTGCGAGATGCGTTGGAGATGGGTGAGTTGCGATCGGCGGAGCCGGATGCTTCCCTGCCGCTTGGGTGGCGGGTGAATGCCTGGGTGAAACGCGGGATTTTGCTGGGGTTTCGGCTGGGTTCGTTGGTGGAGATGGGGTCGGCTGAGGGACTTTCGTTCGTGGATAAGGGGACCTATCCCGCTCGGCGATTTGCGGCTGGGGATGGGGTTCGGGTGGTGCCGGGGGGATCGAGCGTGAGGGCTGGAGCCTTTGTTTCTAAAGGGGTTGTGGTGATGCCGCCGGCTTATGTGAATGTGGGAGCTTATGTGGATGAGGGGACGATGGTGGACTCTCATGCTCTGGTGGGGAGTTGCGCGCAGATTGGCAAACGGGTGCACCTGAGCGCCGCAGCGCAGATCGGTGGGGTGTTGGAGCCGGTGAACGCCAGCCCCGTCATCATTGAGGACGATGTTCTGGTGGGCGGAAATACTGGGGTTTATGAGGGGACAGTGGTGCGGAAGCGCGCGGTTCTGGCGGCTGGGACGGTGTTGACGCGGGGAACTCCGGTGTATGACCTGGTGCGGGGCGAGGTTTATAAGGCTACGGCGGAGATGCCGCTGGTGATTCCTGAGGGTGCGGTGGTGGTTCCGGGGTCTCGCGCTGTAAACAAAGGGAAAGGGTTGGAGTGGGGGTTGAGTATTTCTGCTCCGGTGATCGTTAAATATCGGGACGAAAAAACTGAGCTTTCTCTGGTGTTAGAGGACATTTTGCGCTGATTTTGCGTGGTAGAACGTGGTGAGAAGAGTGGCTACCGTGGACAGCGGGATGCCACTTTTTTATTCTCTAAAATCATGCCAACTTTTCGGACTTTATTTTTGCGCCGGTGATCAGTGGCTGGGCGACGGGGGGCTGCCTGCTGTCTTCGTCGGGACGGCGGAGAAGAGGAAGAGGAGACCCTCGGACAAGGTGGGATGGGTGATGATGAGATCGCGAATAGCCGTGTAGGGCAGATTATTGGCCATGGCCAGCTGCACGACGGGAAGGTACTCTCCGACTCCGGAACCAAATGCGGTGAAGCCCAGAATGCGGTCGTCGTCGGCTATGAGTACCTTGATGAAGCCGCGGGTTTCAGATAGAGTACGGGCGCGGAGGACGCCGAGCATGGGGAGCCGGGTGAGGCGATAAGGAATGCCCTGAAGCTTTGCCTCTTTCTCGGTAAGGCCTACGTGGGCAAGTTCGGGGTCGGTGAACATGCAGGAGGGAACCTGCCGGCCAGCGGTGGTGCGGTTGCCTCCTGCCAGGTTGTCGCGGATGGTGCGGAAGTCGTCGAGGGAGATGTGGGTGAAATGAGGGGCACCTGTACAGTCGCCCATGGCCCAGATGTCGGGAGAGGTGGTTTCCAGCCTGTCGTTGACCTGGATGTGGCCGCTGGCGGTGGTCTGGACTCCGACGAGTTCGAGGCCGATGTTCTGGGTGTTGGGCGTGCGGCCTGTGGCGACCAGAAGGTGAGAGCCGCTGAGGACGGATTGTCCGGCGGCCTGGGTGATGTGGAGGGTGACGCTGGCTCCTGAGAGGCCCTCTATGCGGTCGATTGTTGCTCCGGCGACCACATCGATGCCTTCGTCGTGGAAGAGCTGTTGGAGCGCCTCGGAGACGTCTGGGTCTTCGTGATGGACAAGCGTGGCGTTGCGCTCGACGATGGTGACGCGGGAGCCGAAGCGACGCATGGCCTGCGCGAACTCAAGGCCGACGTAACCTCCGCCGGCGATGAGGAGGTGTTCGGGAAGGGTGTCGAGCTCAAGGGCTTCGATGTGGGTGAGGGGGCTGGCTTCGAGGAGGCCGGGGATGGGATCAAGGGTGGCGCGGGAGCCGGTGTCGATGAAGATCCGGTCGGCACGGAGCGTACGGGTTCCGCCGGCGAGGAGATCAACCTGAACGACCTTTTCCCCGACGAAATGACCGAAGCCCTTGACGATCTCAGCGCCGCTCTTCTTGAAGTTGGCGAGGTGCAGCTCGTGGAGGCCGTCGACCATCTTCCGACGGCGGGCGTTGACGCCAGCCATATCGACGTGCCAGTCACCATGAACCACACCGAACTCGGAGCCTCGCTGAATGAAGGAGGCTACCTTAGCGCTATGGATAATGTTCTTGCTCGGTAGACAGGCGACGTTGGGGCAGGCACCGCCTATCTCATCTTTCTCGATGGAGGCGACACGAGCGCCCTGGGATGCGAGATGCCAGGCGAGGTATTTGCCACCCTCGCCGGTGCCAATGAAGATCGCGTCGTACTGCTCCGGGGTGGACATGATTGCCTCCGTGAGTTGGTTCGATCTGCCTGGAAATAGGCCCTGATTCGACTCAGGTGAGATGAGTTGTAGAGGTTTCGTCACTATCGGATGTGGCGAATTCGGAACCGGCTGGAAGGATTTTATATCTTGCTCAGTAACAGAAGATTGCTCTAGAGCTGATTGCGATACTTTTCAATTGCGATCAGGACGAGCTGGCTGCGGGTGCGGACGCCGAGCTTGTTGAAGAGAAGCTGCAGGGACGATTTGACGGCGCTCTCGGAGACTCTGAGGTGGGTGGCGATCTCCTTGTTCGCTAGGCCCTGCAAAAGGAAGCGGAGGATGGATCGCTCTCGTTCCGTGAAGCGCGGAGATGCCTCCTCGGGGACAGGAGAGGCCGTCACGAGGTTTTGAAGATACTTCTGGTCGATCAGGACGCGGCCCAGGGCGACCTGATGAATGCTGGTTTGCAGGTCTTCCGGCGAGTCCTGTTTGTGAAAGATGCCACTGATGCCGAGGCGGATCAGCTCGAGGGCGTCACTGTCGGGAAGGCCCGCAGTGACGATGAGGATGCGGCCCGCGAAGCTGTAGGCCTTCAACTGCTCCACGAAGGAGACAGCGTTCTGACCGCCGAAGTCGTAGTCGAGGATCAGCACATCGACGGTGTGGTGGGAGAGCAACTCCATCGCTTCGGCAGGCGTACCTGTGTGGAAGACGACCTCGAACCTGCGATCGCTGGCAAGCAGGCGTATGAGGCCCTCGCGAAAGAGAGCGTGATCGTCGACGACGCCGAGACGTATGCGCTTGTCGGTCGCATGAGAAGAATTCGGCATCAGGTTTGGTTTACCACCAACGCGCTGGCGAAAGGAATCACAATCTCAAAGCAACAGCCTGTTGCGACAGGGATATAGTGCAGCTCCCCACCGAAGTTCCTGACGATGGCACGAGAGACGTAGAGTCCTAGCCCGGAGCCTTGCGAGCCGGGATGGAAGGGATGGAACAACAGCTCCGTATTGCCGACGCCGGGGCCGGTGTCGCAGACCTGAATTACGCTCTGCCTATCGCGTTCCATGGCTGAGATCGTGAGCTCTTTGCGAGGGCAGCTGTCCACGGCACGGAGGGAGTTCTGAGAGAGATTCAGCAGGACCTGCAATAGGTTGTGCCGGTCTGCCGCGATCCCAGTGAGGCCACTCTCCATTTTCCAATGGATTGTGCCGCCAATGTCTCCCCAGTCTTGATCGATGATGACTCGTAGTTCATCGAAGAGCGCTTCCGCTGAGACTTGCGAGAGCGCTTTACGTGCCTGGTTGCGAAGGTCAAATGAGGCTAGTTTGCTCAGGCCACCGACGAGGCTCTTGAGGGCCTGGAAGTCCGCATCGCCGGCGACTGGAGATCGCCGCTCCAGGTTTGAGGTGACTACTGCGATGGCGGAGCAGAGGTTTCGAATCTCATGGGAGACAGCTCCCGCGAGGACCCGATTGTAGTGAACCATCTGCTCAAAGTGGCTACGTTCGCGGTCGCGGACCTCTTCGGAGTGATCGACGACGATGGCAGCGAGATTGCGCTGTCCCTTTGCCCCGTAGACGGAGAACCATGTGGCTGCCGGAAAGACGGTAGCATCGGACCGCCGGGCCCACGTGGTTGCGGAGGTGCGGATATGGTCGATGTCGGGGCTGAGGCTCAGGGCATCGGCGAATAACGGGAGATAGTCGCGGATGGGGTGGTTGAGTAGCGAGGCCTCATCAGCGCCGAACATGGTGCAGGCTGCGCGGTTCACTGCGATGATCTTTCCCGTAGAGCCTACGGTGAGGAGCCCGGCGGGGCTGCTCTCGGCCAGGAGGCGGAGTTGTTCTTCTGCCTTTTGGCGAAGCTTCTGTTCTATACGGATGCGGGCGTAGTGCTCCAGCATGAGGCGCTGACTGTAGTTGATCTGATAGACGAGAAGACCGCATCCCGTGTAGGCGATGGTCGCCATGCAGAAGCGCAGTGTGTCCTCGAGCATGGAGTCGTTCAAAGTAAACAGGCCGCGGACAAAGGCACAGACGATGGCTGCGAGAATGACCTGCCATCGCTTGAGCACCATTGCGGCCACGATGACGGGAAAGATATAGAAGATGCCCAGCGAGAAGTCGAAGTCGAAGTACCACTCGAGGCCGGCCAGCAGAAGGACAAGCGCAATCGCGAGCTGCATCATTCGGGTCCGGTTGGTGATGAATGACCGGGCGCGGAATGTGAGCCTGGGAACAGGCTTTTTCTTGCGTGTCGAACCCAAACGTATAACCTCTGTTCCATTAGACGCCAAAAGATAGGCGCTCGCAGCGGAGATGGCCGAAAGATAGGCTGCGATTCCTATCGATTTTGGGCTTCGACGCTGCGATAGATGTGGCGCAAAGATAGGCCTCGACCATCGAGGATGAGCAGTCTAATCGGGGATGACAACGAGACTGCCACACACAAGTCAACCTCCGGAGCCGAGAGCATGATGGTTAGCGCCCAACTATCGCTGAAGCGGCTGTGGCCGCACGCATCGAAGCGTCTGATGCTCCTGCTCGCCTTCGACTGCACGATTGCAGTTCTGTATTCCGTGTACGACCTCAAATTTCTTGCACTGACTGGTCTCCCCCTGGCACCGCTGGGTTCAGCGATCACGATCTTTCTGGCATTCCGTACGAACGCTGCCTATGGGCGTTGGTGGGAGGCGCGTCAGTTGTGGGGAAATCTGGTGAATACCTCGCGTGCACTGGCGCGGCAGTTCCTCACGATGCTGGATGAAAACTTTGAGGATGTCGAACAGATTCCGCTTGGCCGCCGGCTCGTTCTGCACCAGATTGCGTTTGTCCATGCGCTGCGGTGCCACCTCCGCAGGCAGAATCCGTTTCCAGAGCTTGCGGGTGTGCTTGGTGCCGATGACGCCGAGCAGCTACGCGCTTATGGCAACGTGCCTGCAGCGATCAACCTGAAGATAGGCAGGATGCTGAAGCAGGCTCGGGAGGAGGGGATGATCGACAGCTTTCGTTGGACGGCCATCGATGAGAATCTCACGGCGCTCTCGAATATTCAGGGTGCGTGCGAGCGCATCAAGAACACGCCTCTGCCACGCCAGTTCGACTATCTGCCGCGCCTGCTGGTGAATGCCTTTTGCTGGCTGGTGCCGTTTGGCCTGGTGGGCGATCTCGGTTTGATGACGCCAGTGGCTTCCGTGCTGATCAGCTTCACGTTCATCGCTGCCGATGTAGTGAGCCGAGAGATTGAAGATCCGTTTGAGAACACGATTCACGATACGCCGATGACTTCGCTGTCGCGCATGATCGAAAAGAACCTGCGCGAGCAGATGGAACTGCCCAATACGCTGCGCGATGTGCACCCTGTCGAGGGGTTCGTCTACTGATTTATTCGTACGAGTTTTATGAAAAAGGAGCTTTCTAATGACTGACAGTAACCGCCACCTTATCTTTGCCACCAGCTTTTCCGATGCGTGCCACGCCGCTATTCCATCGGTCGCCAGAATCGTGGACACACTTTCGGCACGGCTGACGATTCTGCATGTCTACGACCCACAGAAGAAGACGTTTCGCGAGGCGGATAGCATGCTGCATTCTTTTTTCGCTGAGGCTGACAACTATCCCCATTGCGAGCGGCAGATGATCAGCGGGCCTGTGTTCGAGGGCATCACCGAGTTCTGCAGGCACCAGAAGGATGCGCTGCTGTTTCTTCCAGCTTCGGACCGCATCGGTCTGCCACGGCCATTTCACCGCTCGCTCCGGCACCGCATCATTCGGGCGCTGCCAGCTTCGATGTGGACGTTGAATCAGACGCAGAAGATCGGGTCTTCGTCTGGGAGGGTCAAACACATTGCCGCATGGCTGACCTGCCCTGAAGAGGGGCTCGACCATGTTCGGCAGGCTGCTGCCCATGCGGAGATGATGGATGCCACACTGCATCTGCTGCACGTGGTGCCGGACGTGCACGAAGGCATGCTTGGATCTACGATGTTCTCCGCGGCTCCCCTTGGAACGGAGTACGCCTCGACATGGCTGAACAAGATTGCCAAGCAATTACCGAATCATCACAATGTGAAGATTCATGTGACCCAGGGACATCGGAAGCGGCTGCTGGCAAAACTGCTTCGCCAGAGCCAAGCTGAGTTGTTGATGGTAAGCCGCCAGAGCGCATTGCAGCATGACTTCTTCCGCGCGGCGCTCAACCCCGCGCTTGAAGATTGCTCGAGTGCTTTGATCTGCGTCGCTCAGGAGAGCAGTTCACTATGGCCGAGTGCAGGGCTTGGCAGTCTGCAACCGGCGTGAGGTGAGCTTTCTTAGTTAGAGAGAAGGTCTCGCTGATGGCGAGGCCTTTCTTGCAGCACGGTTCTGGCGGCCGGGAAGGTGTAAACGCAACACCGTTGACATCGGTAGTGACGCTTTGTAGCATCCTCTTGGTTCAGCCCCGACGTCCCGCCCCGTAATCAAAGTTCACTGTGTCTGTTGCGCAGACTTATGTGGGGGTGTCTTTGTCTTGAGCTGAGTCTGGATCGAGGCGCAGTCAATGGAGAGCAGTAGGCGGGTGTTCCTTAAGCAGGCGGCCGGGGTGACCGCAGCGTGCGTTGCAGGCCTGAAGGTTGAAGGTGAGATGCATGCGGCTCCTGTCTTGCATGGTGGAGGGGCGGCCAATAGCGGCACGGCCGGATGGTATGAGCGTCCCATGCGGTGGGCGCAGCTGGCTTTTGTGGAAGATGATCCCGGTAACTATGACCAGGCTTTCTGGCTCGACTACTTTCAAAGGATCCATGCGGATGCGGCGTGCCTCAGCGCTGGGGGGGCGGTTGCCTTTTACCCAACAGAGATTCCTCTTCACTATCGGAGCAAGTGGCTGGGCAGTATGGATACCTTTGGCGATCACGTTGCGGGATGCCGAAGGCTCGGTATGAACGTGCTGGCTCGAACGGATGCTCATGCGTGCCACCAGGACGTCTACGATCTGCACCCGGACTGGATCGCCGTGGATGAACATGGCAACAAGCGCCGTCATACCTCTGACCCCGACTATTGGATTACGTGCGCCCTGGGGCCGTACAACTTCGAGTTCATGACATCCGTGCATCAGGAGATCATGCGGAAGTACAAGGTCGACGGTATTTTCACCAACCGCTGGGCCGGTTCGGGCATGTGCTACTGCGAACACTGCCAGAAGAACTTCAGGGATTTCTCGGGGCTAGAGCTGCCGCGCACGCATGATCCGCAGAATCTGGCCCGACGGCAGTACATCTTGTGGAACCAGGCCAGGCTGTTCGATCTGTGGCGACTGTGGAATGGGAAGATCAGGGAGATCAATCCGCAGGCCAGCTATATCGCCAATGCCGGAGGCGGTGCGCTCAGCCCACTGGATATGGCGACGATCGGAGAGCTAGCTCCGACACTGTTTGCCGATCGCCAGGGAAGAAGCGGAGTGATGGCTCCGTGGGCGAATGGGAAGAATGGAAAAGAGTATCGCGCCACGATGGGGATGAAGGCGATTGGGGGAATCTTCAGCGTTGGCAACGAGGACAAATATCGGTGGAAGGATTCGGTGCAATCGGGCGACGAGATACGCCTCTGGGTTGCGGATGGAATAGCCAACGGCCTGCGTCCGTGGTTCACGAAGTTCAATGCCAAGGTTATCGATCACCGCTGGCTTCCCGTAGTGGAAGAGATCTACAAGTGGCACTATGCGAACGAAGGTTATCTACGCAATGACAGATCGTTTGCGCGTGTCGGATTGGTTTACTCGCAACAGACAGCCGAGTTCTATGGGGGCGAGAGCGCTGCAGCAAAGGTTGAAGGTCCGGCACTCGGGTTTTACCAGGCTCTGATTGAAGCACGGATTCCCTTCGATATGGTGCACGATCGATTGCTGGACCGCGAGCATCTTGCCCAGTTCCGCTGCCTGATTCTGCCTAATATTGCCGCGCTCTCGACACGGCAGTGTCAGCAGATCGAGGAGTTCGTGAATGGCGGCGGCAGCGTGGTCGCAACGTTTGAGACGTCGCTGTATGACGAGTGGGGCGTCAGGCGGAGTGATTTTGGATTGGCTCGGCTCTTTGGCGCATCCTACACCGGCAGTGTGCAGGATCCGATGCTGAACTCTTACCTCTCGATTGAGAGAGATCCTGTGACCGGAGCCTACCATCCCCTGTTGGCTGGGTTGGAGGATGCGAGCCGGATCATCAATGCGGTTCGGCAGGTGAATGTGAAGCCAGTTGGACAGAGTGGATTCTCACCCCTGCAGGTTGTTCCGAGCTATCCCGACCTGCCGATGGAAGAGGTCTTCCCCCGGCCCACGACGACGCACATTCCCGGGGTCTTTCTTCGCGAAATAGGCCGAGGCCGTGTGGTCTATCTCCCGGGAGATGTGGATCGTACGTTCTGGGATTTTCTCAGTGTCGATCACGCGAAGCTGCTGCGCAACGCCGTCCTGTGGGCGACGAATGAACCCGCTCCTGTGAGTGTGGAAGGAAAAGGTATCATCGACGTGGCGGTGTGGGGCCAAAAGAACTCGATGACGGTGCATCTTGTGAACCTTACCAACCCCATGATGATGAAGGGGCCGCTGCGAGAGGTCATTCCGCTAACGGGCCAGCGGGTGCGCATCCGGGTGCCCGAGGGACGGCGAACGAGAGGCGTAAAGCTGCTGGTGGCCGGGAAGACCGTACCGTATCGGAGCGAGGCGGGATCTGTTGCGATCGAGGTGCCCTCGATCGACATCCATGAGGTCGTCGCTCTGGACTTTGCAGGGTAGTCGAGGGAGCCGCAATTGCCGGTTATAAAGGGGATTACCGCCCAAGTGCTAAGATTGAAGATTCATGGCACAAGATAAATTGAAGATGATTCCCCTGGGGGGCCTTGGCGAGTTCGGAATGAACTGTATGGCTCTCCGCTGGCAGGATGACATTATCGTCATCGACGCCGGTCTGATGTTTCCTGAAGAAGAGTTGCTGGGTGTGGACATTGTTGTTCCGGACATCAGTTATTTGACTGAAAAC
>Ga0193717_1000662_pt1 | contig 22031 bp, 27 predicted proteins | sample U2c2metaG_FD_145900 | JGI IMG/M metagenome (GOLD analysis project Ga0193717, IMG submission 145900) | Soil microbial communities from a riparian zone of the East river system, Colorado, United States - U2c2 | ecosystem: Environmental > Terrestrial > Soil > Riparian zone | place: USA: East River...
TGGGTAGCGGCTCGCACGGAATCATCCTTGAGAGCACCGATGGGGGCTCCTCGTTTCGGCAGATCTCCACCATCGCCGATCCTGACGGGGCGCCGGGGCGTGGGATGTGTTGTGGGGTTCTCTTTGAGCTTCCGCGGCCGCTTGGGGCGCTGCCCGCCGGCACCTTGTTGTGGGCCAACACCACCGGGTGGGAGGTGCCGGAGGCCGGTCGGCAGGTCAAGCAGCGACTGTGGCAGTCGCAGGATCATGGGGTTACTTGGGCGTTCTTGGCCACGATGGGACAGTCGCCCAATTGGTACAACGCCTGGGAGCCTGAGCTCAGCATGGCCGCGGACGGGCAGCTGGTTGCGCACTGGGCAGACGAGTCAGACAAGCCCCGCCATGATCAGAAGATCGTGCAGGCTCGTTCCAGGGACGGGGTTACCTGGACCGACCAGCGCGACACCGTGAAGAACTCCGACTTCTTCGTGCGGCCGGGCATGCCGGGCGTCCGACAGTTGCCGGACGGCACGTACTTCATGGTCTATGAGGTCTGCAACCTCGCGGAACCGCTGTGCTCGATCTACTCCCGGACATCGCCGGACGGGTGGGACTACGGGGATCCGTTCGACCTGGGCATCGGGGTGCGGACGGCCGACGGGAAGTACCCGCGGCACACACCGACGATCGACATCACGTCCACGGGCACGATCTTGCTGGTCAGCGAGATGCTGGTGAACGCAGACGGGAGTCACGCGCCCAACAACGGGGCGGCGATCCTCGTCAACGATCAGCGGGGCGCCGGCCCTTGGCGGGAGATCGCGGCGCCGGTGACAACGCCCGGCGTGAACAACGAGGGCTGCCGCAACTTCAGTCCGAGCCTGCTTGTGTCGCCGGACGACTCGTCGGTGCTGGAGGTCGCGACCGACTTCGACGGGGACGTCTGCAAGGCCTACTACGCGTCCGGCCCCATCGCGTGACACGATCTCCCTCTGATCGACACGAGGGGGCCGGCATGCGAACACCGCGGGCTCTCGGCGCCGTCCTTCGCCTGGTCGACCGGTTCGAGGCGCGGGGCGTGTACGTGCCTGGCGAGGACAACAAGGCGATCTCCCCGTGGCGGGACTTCGGCTGGCTGATCGCCACGTGGCTCGTGACCGTGGCCGTTTTCATCCTGTTCTTCGCGCTGGCGGCCTAACGCACGGAACGTGTCGACGATCACTCCTGGTGCCCTTCTGGTCACAGCTCGGCCACGGCACGACACCAGCTCCGGCAACACGGCCCTGCACCAGGTGTCGCACCGGCATAGTGCATTCAGACGTACCGATCCCCCGGGAAGGGGCCTTCTCCGTGCCAGTGGTCAGACTTGCGGTCGCGGCATGCGTCCTGCTGGTGCTGACGGCCTGCGGCGCCGGTCGTTCCTCCGACAGCGTCCAGCAGGCACTGCGCACCCCCGACCCGACAGCGGCCGCCGAGCGCTCCGACTACGGCGCGGCCGACGGTGTCGTAAAGCCGCTCGGTGACGGCATCACACTGACGATCTCCGCGCCGACCTCGTTCACGCCGACCGACACGGCCTACCCGCGGGCGGAGCGGGCGGTGGCGTTCGCGATGGTGATCGACAACAAGAGCGACACGATCTACCGGCCGGCGCGCCTGTCGTTCATGGCGACGGCGGACAGTGCGGCGATCGACCAGGTCATCGACTCGACCCAGGGTTACACGGGCGTCGTCGGCGCGATCGACGAGGTGCTGCCGAACGAGACGCTGCGGTTCGCGGTCGCGTTCGGGGTGCCGAAACACGAGTGCGTGGTGCGGGTGGCGGTGCGGCCGCAGTCGTCGGCCGCCAACGCCATCCCGATTTTCGACGGCACGGTCTGACTCTGTCGGTGCTACCGGCTAACGTCCCCGACATGAGCGACCAGAACCGACTTTCCGAGGGCGACGCCGCCCCCGACTTCCGGCTTCCCGACAGCAACGGCGACGAGGTCGCCCTCTCCGACTTCCGCGGCAAGCACGTGGTCGTCTACTTCTACCCGGCCGCCGCCACGCCGGGCTGCACCAAGCAGGCCTGCGACTTCCGCGACAACCTCGCCGAGCTCAACGACGCCAACTTCACGGTGCTGGGCATCTCCCCGGACAAGCCGGCGAAGCTCGCCAAGTTCGTGGCCGACGAGGGCCTCACGTTCCCGCTGCTGTCCGACGAGACCCGCGCGGTGCTCACCGAGTGGGGCGCGTACGGCGAGAAGCAGAACTACGGCCGCACGATCACCGGCGTCATCCGCTCGACGTTCGTCGTCGACCCGGACGGGAAGATCGAGAAGGCCATGTACAACGTGCGCGCGACCGGTCACGTTGCGAAGCTGCGCAAGGACCTGAAGGTGTGACATGTCCTGAAACCCAACTGTGACAAGACCGCGTGCAACCTGACGGGTCGCTGACGCGTACGTCACAGACATGCGGAAAGTTGCCACCCATCCGGGTCAACTTTGGAGACCCGCACGGCGTATTCAAGTCATGCTCAACATCGCAGCCCGCCGTGCGGCGCTCGTCGCCGCCGTGTTCGGGGTCGTGCTGGCAACCGGCGCCTGTGGGGCGCATCCGACCGCGTCGGTCGGCGAGCCGGTGATCCTGGCCGCCCCCGCGCCGGCGGCGACCACACCGCCGAGCGTGGTGAGCACGCAGCCGGTGCCGGAACCCGAGCCGAAACCCGGCGCCAGCGGAGCCAAGCCGATCGACCCCGGGTTGCTGCAGAACGCGGCCGCGAGCGTCGAGCCGAACACCACACTGGGTGCGGTGGTGTTCGACCGGCTCGCCGGCGCCGAGCTGGTCGCGCTCAACGCCGACCGGCAGTTCCGGTCCGCGTCGCTGGTCAAGCTGTTGATCGCCATCGACGCGTTGAACCGGGGCGCCTCCGCGAGCGAGCGGGACTCGCTGGCGCGGATGCTGTCGCTCAGCGACGACAACCTCGCCAGCTCGTTCTGGGTGAAGGGCGGCCGGCCCGACATCATCATCAGGACCGTCGCGCTGCTCGGGCTCACGAGCACCGAACCGCCGGAGAGCCCCGGAAAGTGGGGCGAGGTGCGGATCACCGCGCACGACATGCTGCGCGTGTACCAGTACGTGATGGACCAGCTACCGCCCGCCGACCACACGCTGATCGTCGACGCGCTCGCGCAGGCGCCGCAGTACGCCGCCGACGGCTACGACCAGCATTTCGGCATTGCCGACGGGCTGAACCTGCAGTGGGCGATCAAGCAGGGTTGGGGCAACAACTCGAACGCGATGGTGTTGCACAGCACCGGGTTGGTCGGGCAGAACTGGCGCTATGTGGTGATTCTGCTGACCGAGCATCCGCTGGGGTCGGGCTGGCAGACCTGCTCGTCGTCGGTGACCGCCGCGGCCGGCGCGTTGAACGGGCTGCTGCCCGGCGCGTGATGACGCGGCTGGGTTGATGGCCTGGCTGGCCTCCGGCCCCCGATTTCCACCCTACCTGCTGGTACCGACAGTTTTTGGGGCGTCGCAGGGGTTCTGTGGATAACTCAGTCGGTTGTGGACAGCTTCGATCCGGAGAAGCGAAACTGTCGGTGGCGTGCCGTAGCGTGGTTCGAGGGGGCCGGAGGCTAGCGGACGCCCAGGCTGCGTAGGTGCGGCAACAACAGAGACAGCGCGCGGCCGCGATGTGAGATCGCGTCCTTCTCCTCTGTCAGCAGCTCCGCCGACGTTCGGGTCTCGCCGTCCGGTACGAAGATCGGGTCGTAGCCAAAGCCGTTGGTGCCTCTGGGTTTGCGCACGATGGTGCCGGGCCAGACACCTCGCACGACGATCTCCGTGCCGTCCGTCAGTACCAGCGCCGTGGCGCACACGAAAGCCGCGCCGAGGCGGTCGTCCGGCACGTCGGTCAGTTGGTCCAGCACCAGCTCCAGGTTGGCGTTGTCGTCGCGCCCGCTGCCGGCCCACCGGGCGGACAGGACACCCGGCATGCCGTTGAGCGCGTCGACCTCGATGCCGGAGTCGTCGGCGACCGTGGCCAGACCGGTGGCCGCCACCGCGTCGCGGGCCTTGACGACGGCGTTGTCCTCGAACTTGGCGCCGGTCTCCGGGGCCTCGGCGAACGGGGCGACCTCGTCGAGGCCGATCGCCGCCACGCCTTCGATGCCGGCGCGTTCGATGATCCTGCGCATCTCGGCGAGCTTCTTCGCGTTGCGGGACGCGACCAGTAGCTGGGTCATGAGCGCACCTGCTTCGGCGTCGGCAGGGTGCCGGGGTACGGCTCGGCGAGGATCGTGGTCTGGAGGGCGTTGATCTCCGCACAGCCGGCGAGCGCGAGGTCGAGCATGCGGTCGAGCGTGGAGCGGGTGAACGTCGCACCCTCGCCGGTGCCCTGCACCTCGATGATGGTGCCGGCGTCGGTGGCGACCACGTTCATGTCGACCTCGGCGCGGGCGTCCTCCTCGTAGGGCAGGTCGAGGCGCACCCGGCCGTCGACGACACCGACGCTCACGGCCTGCACCGCGCACGACAGTGGCTGCGGGTCGGCGAGCCGGCCGGCGGCGCCGAGCCACGTGATGGCGTCGGCGAGGGCGACGTACGCGCCGGTGATGGCCGCGGTGCGGGTACCGCCGTCGGCCTGGATGACGTCGCAGTCGATGACGATCGTGTTCTCGCCGAGGGCCGCGAGGTCGATGCACGCACGCAGCGAGCGGCCGATGAGCCTGCTGATCTCGTGGGTGCGCCCGCCGACCCGACCCTTGATCGACTCGCGGTCACCGCGCGTGTTGGTCGCGGAGGGCAGCATCGCGTACTCGGCGGTGACCCAGCCGAGGCCGGATCCCTTGCGCCACCGGGGCACGCCCTCGGTCACGCTCGCCGCGCACAGCACCCTGGTCAAGCCGAACTCGACCAGCACCGAGCCGGCCGGCCAGACCTGAAAACCGCGGGTGAGCTTGATGTCCCTGAGCTGGTCGTCGTTCCTGCCATCGGTTCGTGCCACAGGGAAGACCCTACGACGTGGAGAAGACAGGGCCCCGCGCCGGTCACATCGACGCTGTGTCGCACGTCATCGTCGTGGGCCTCACACTGGGATTGACCGGACGGCCAACAAGGGGGACATTCATCGTAGGTTGAAATCGGAGGCGGCCATGTCCGAGGGGGACGTACCGGCTAGAAAGAGGCACCGGCATCCAGTGCTCGTCGCCGCGGCGAAGGCGACGCTGGTGCTCGCGTTCCTGGTCGTCGCCGCCTTCACGCTGCGCGGAAAGTTGCCGAGCGTCACCGCCATCACCGACGCGATCCTCGACGCCGACACCAACTGGCTCGCGGTGGCCGCCGCCGCGGAGTTCGTCTCGATGGCCATGTTCGCCCGCCAGCAACGCCGCCTGCTCACCGCGTTCGGCGTGCACATGCCGCGACACCGCGCGCTGGCACTCGCCTACAGCCGCTCCGCGATCGCGATCAGCCTGCCGGCCGGCTCGGCGATCTCGTCGGCCTACGCGTTCCGCCAGTTCCGCGGCGGCGGCGCGAGCCGGCGGACGGCGGCGACCGTCATGGTGCTGTCCGGGCTGCTGTCGTTCGCGGCGCTTGCCCTGCTCTACGCGACCGGCGCGCTCGCGGCGGCCGCGGTCCACCTCGGCAACGCGTGGCGCGAACAGCCTGGCACGACCAGGGTGTCGGTGACGATCACACTGGCACTGGTCGCGTTCATCGGCCTGTTCGCCTGGCAGTCCACCTGGCGGATCCACCCGCACCACCCTCGTGCCCACCAGCCGGTGGCGACGCGATGGCCCCGACTCGCACCGCTGACCGACGCGATCACCAGCTCACGCGACATCGGCGGCCGGCACTGGGGACTCGCGCTGGCGGCGGCGGTGACGAACTGGCTCACCGACCTGCTCTGCCTGTACGCCGCGTCGCAGGCGTTCCACCTGCCGGTCAGCCTCGCGCAGCTCGGCGCCGTGTACCTGACCGTGCAGGTCGTCCGGCAGATCCCGATCACCCCCGGCGGCATCGGCGTGATCGAGGTCAGCCTGCTCGCCGGCCTGGTGTCGGCGGGCGCGGGCGACGGCGCGGCGGCCGCGGCGGTGTTGGTCTACCGGCTGCTGTCGTGCTGGCTGATCATCCCCGTCGGCCTGCTGTGCTGGTTCGGGCTGCGGCGGCCGGCCTCACTCGGTGAGGAGCCCGTCGATGACCAGCGCGAGCTGGCCGGGCAGTTCGGCGGCGGCGCTCTCGTCGCCGGCAAGGTGGCGCAGCAGCGCCTGCTGGAACACGCCGTCGAACAGGGCGTAGGCCAGACGGGACGGCACCGCGAGCGCTAGCCAGGACAGCTCCCGCGGGTGGACCTGCCCCGCTCGAAGATCGGCAAGGTGCTCAAAACCGCTGTGCGAACCCACCTTCTCGCCACGAGCGACTGACTATCGAACGTTGACCGTCCGCCACTACGATCGCGGGATCCGGGCGCGACGGAGGCGGCATGGCGGTCAGCGAGGCGGCACAGCTCGGCGTCGGCATCCCGGTCGCTGTCCTGTTCCCGCTCGGAGTGCCGCGGCTCAACCAGCATCGCCTGCTGTGTGCCGCCGCGACACTCGGGTACGCCGCGTTCGTGTTGCTTCCGGTGTTGCACGGCTGGGCCGCCTGGGTGGTGCTCTGCCTGACACCGTTCGTGGCGCTGCTCGCGCGCCGGCTCCTGCGCGGCGCGCTGCCCGGCGTGGACGACCCGGTGCTGCCGGCCGGCGAGCGCGGCATACCGCGCAGGCTGATCGGGCGCGGACTCGCCGCGCTGGCGATGGTGCTGCTCGTGATGATCGTGCCAGTGGTGCTGGTGACCGGTTGGGACTGGCTGCTCACGTTCCGCCGGGTGCTGACCGAAGGACCGGTCACAACCGTCGCGACCGGGGCCCTCACGGCGATGTTCGTGGGGGACATCGTGTTGTACGTGGTCGTGAAGCCGTATCTGCGGCGGCTGTCGGCGGACGAGCTGGCCGGCGGGCGGCTCAACCAGACCGGCGCGAACATCGGCTGGATCGAACGTGCCGTATTCTTCTCGTTTGTCGCAAGTGGACAACCGGAGGCGGCGGCGCTGGCGCTGGCCGCCAAGTCCGTCGCCCGGCTGCCGACCTTGCGCGATGGTGAGGAGAAGTTCAACAGCTACGTCATCACCGGGTCGATGGTGAGCATCCTGGTCGCGCTGATCGCGGCCATCATCACGCGACTGACGCTCGGCCTCTCCCCGATCTAGGATGGGTACAGCGATGAAGGACCGACTGCTTGGCATGCTCCGCGCGCTCGGGCTGGACGCCGAGGACTACGCGGTGTTCGGCAGCGCCCCCCTGTTCATGCACGGTCTCAAGGAGTCGTTGCGGGACCTGGACGTCATCGCGCGCGGTCGTGCCTGGGAGCAAGCGCTGGACCTGGCCGCGCGGGGCGAGCTGTCGTTGGCGACGCCACCGTCCGGTCGCGGCACCATGCTCCGGCACCCCAGCGGCCTGATCGAGATCTTCAACGAGTGGATTACCAAGAAGGTCAACCTCGACGACCTGATCGACTCGGCCGAGGTGATCGACGGCATCCCGTTCGTGTTGGTCGGCGACGTGTTGGCGTGGAAGGCGTTGTCCGGACGGAAGAAGGACCGGCTGGACGTCGAGGCGGCCGACCGGGTCATAGGTCGTACGTCGCGCCCTTCGTGACCAGCGCGACGTCGCCGTCGTAGGCCGCCTTCGCCTCGGCGAGCACCGCGTTCGGGTCGGTCCACGGGGTGACGTGCGTGATCAACAGTCGGCCGACGCCCGCGCGGGTGGCCACCTCCCCCAGCTCACGACCGGACAGGTGCACGCCCTTCGGCCGGTCGTCCGAGTGGGTCCAGGACGCCTCGCCGAGCAGTGTGTCCACGCCGGCGACCAGCTCGTCGAGGGTGTCGCAGACCCCGGTGTCGCCGGTGTAGGCGAGCGTCCGGCCGCCGTGGTCGAACCGGAAGCCGTACGTCTCGCACAGGTGCACCAGCTCGGCGGCGGTCACGGCGAACGGGCCGATGTCGCGGGCGCCGGGGGCGAGCGGGTGGAAGTCGTACACGTCCGACAGGTCCGCCTCTTCACGTTCCCGCTGGTCGGGGGCGTACGCGGCGGCGAACCGGGACGGCGCCTCCTTCGGCGCGTACACCGGCAGGCGGTGGCGCCACGGGTCGACCGAGGGCGCCGGGTGCCAGCGGCGCAACACGGTGAGCGCGGTGAAGTCCGCGCAGTGGTCGGGGTGCAGGTGCGAGAACACCAACGCGTCCAGCTCGAACGGGTCGCGCACCGCCTGCAGCTCCGCGAGGGTGCCGTGACCCAGCTCGACGCCGAGCGTGAACCCCTCCGCCTCCAGCAGATAGCCGGACGACGGCGCGTGCGGTCCAGGGGCGCTGCCGGAGCAGCCGAGCACGGTCAACAGCACTCGGCCAGCTTTACATATGGCCGACCGCGTAGGCGCCGAGGTCCGGGCCCAGGAATCTTCTTGCCAACCGGGCGAAATAGGCGGCGTCGCCGGTGGCCAGCAGTTCGTGCTTCGGTTCGTCCTGTTCCGCGAACAGGTCCAGTTCGGTGAGGACCCTTACGACGTCCTTCGCGGTCTCCTCCGCGCTGGACACGAGCGTCACGTCGTTGCCCATGACGATCTGCAGGACGCCGGTGAGCAGCGGGTAGTGCGTGCAGCCGAGCACGACCGTGTCCACGTCCGCCTGCTGGAGCGGCTCCAGGTAGGCCTGCGCGAGCCCGAGGACCTGCCGGCCCGACGTGATGCCACGTTCGACGAAGTCGACGAACCGGGGGCAGGACGCGCTGGTCAGCGTGATGTCCCGCGCGGCGGCGAACGCGTCGTCGTACGCGCGGGAGCGGATGGTGCCTTCGGTGCCGATCACGCCGACGCGGCCGCGGCGGGTGGTCGCGACCGCGCGGCGCACGGCCGGCACGACCACCTCGACGACCGGGATGTCGTAGCGCTCCCGTGCGTCGCGCAGGCACGCGGCCGACGCCGTGTTGCACGCCACGACCAGCAGTTTCACGCCGCCGGCGACCAGCTCGTCCGCGATGGCGAGCGCGTGCCGGCGCACCTGCGCGATCGGCAGCGGGCCGTACGGGCCGTTGGCGGTGTCGCCGACGTAGCGCAGCCGCTCGCCGGGAAGCTGGTCGGCGATCGCGCGAGCGACCGTCAGTCCGCCGACGCCGGAGTCGAAGACGCCGATCGGGTTGTTCTTGACTTGTTCGCCACCGATACCAGCCACGCCGCGAGTATGCCGCCAAGCGCACCGAACAGGTGTCCCTGCCACGAGACGCCCGGGTTGCCCGGCAGGACGCCGAGCAGGGTGGAGCCCCAGTACAGGAACAGCACCACGGCGACCAGGATCTGGCCGAGCGCGCGGTTGAAGATGCCGCGGACCAGCAGGAACGCGAGCCAGCCGAACGCGAGGCCGGACGCGCCGATGGTGGTGCCGTCGCCGGCGACCAGCCACACGCCGAGGCCGCTGAACAGCCACACGGTGAGCGTGACCGCCACCCACTGGCCGACCCCGTTGGACATCGCGAGGAAGCCGAACACCAGCACGGGCAACGTGTTCGCGAACAGGTGCGCCCAGCCGTGGTGCAGGAGCGGCGCCCAGAGGACGCCGTCGAGCCCGCCGAGCGTGCGCGGCTGGATGCCGAACTGGTCGAGCCGGCCGGACATGGCCGCGTCGACGACCTCGATGAGGTAGAGCAGCACGGTGAACGAGCCGATGACGATCAGGGCCTGCACCGGGTTGGGCGGCAGGATCCGGTTGACCGGGTTCTTCGGCTTCTCCGTCGGAGCGGGCAGAGTGGTCACACCACCGAGGTTACGTGGCGTTTCCCGTCACCGCGTCCGGTTCAACCCTGAGATGTCCCTGGCATCTCGGCAAGGCCCAATGCGTGGTCGACTGCCAGCTCGGCGTGCAGTCGCGTGGTCGGGAAGACCGGCACCGGGCTGTCGTCCGGCCCGACGAGCAGCTCGATCTCGGTGCAGCCGAGGATCACGCCCTGCGCGCCGCGCTCGACCAGCCTGCCGATGATCTCGCGGTAGGCCTGCCGGGACTCCGCGCGCACGTCGCCGACGACCAGCTCCTCGTAGATGACGCGGTGCACCTCGGCGCGGTCCGCCGCGTCCGGCACGAGGACCTGGAGGCCGTGCTGACGCAGCCGGCCGGTGTAGAAGTCCTGCTCCATGGTGAAAGCCGTGCCGAGCAGGCCGACCGTGCGCGCGCCGGCCCGCCGCACCGCGGCGGCGGTCGCGTCGCCGAGGTGGAGCAGCGGCAGGCCGGTCAGCCGGTCGGCGACCTTGTGCATGGTGTTGGTGCAGAGGACGAGGAAGTCGGCGCCCGCGGCGCGCAGCGCGTCGGTGGCCGCCGCCAGCCGGTCGCCTGCCTCGGCCCACTGGCCGCCGACCTGCAGCTCCTCGATCTCGGCGAAGTCGACCGAGTAGAGGACGCAGTGCGCGGAGTGCAGGCCGCCGAGGCGCTCGCGGGCCCGCTCGTTCACGATCCGGTAGTACTCGGCCGTGGACTCCCAGCTCATGCCGCCGAGCAGGCCGATGACCTTCACGGCCGCGCCAGCAACGCGTCGAGCCGTGCCAGCGAGCGGTCCAGGTTGCGTTCGACGTCCTTGGCGCCAAGTCGTTTCATGAGCCAGCCCTTGAACACGCCTGCTGGCTCCTGCAGTGAGCGGAGCCGGACCGTGGTGGCGTCGCCGTCGGCGGTCAGCTCGATGCGGAACTCGGTGCGCACCGCGAACTTCGGCGCCGGCTTGCCGTCGAGGCGCTCGGCGACGTGCTGCCAGGCGAGCACCTTGCCCGGCTCGAACTCGGTGACCTCCTGGTCGACCTCGGAACGCTTGCGGCCCCAGCGGCCGTACTGGGTCCGCCTCTGCCCGACGCCGTCGCCCTCGACGACCTCGGTGCGCTCGGCGAAGGAGAACCAGTCGACGGCGCGGCCGGCGTCGGACACGACCGTCCACACGGTGTCGACGGGCGCGTCGACCCTGGCTTCACGCATGACCTCGATGGCGGTACTCACGCCGCGAGATGTTAATCCAGCCGCTAGGCCCAGAGATGTCCGTCCAGGCGGGCCGCCGCCTCGTCGACCGAGCCGCTGTACGCGCCGGTCGACAGGTACTTCCAGCCGCCGTCGGCGACGATGAACACCACATCCGCGGTCTGGCCGGCCACCACGGCCTTCTCCGCGACGGCCAGCGCCGCGTGCAGGATCGCGCCGGTCGAGACGCCCGCGAAGATGCCCTCGGTCTCGAGCAGTTGGCGGGTGCGGCGCAGCGCGTCGTACGAGCCGACCGAGTACCGGCCGGTGAGCACGTCGGGGTCGTACAGCTCCGGCACGAACCCCTCGTCGAGGTTGCGCAAGCCGTACACCAGCTCGCCGTACCGGGGCTCGGCCGCGACGACCTGCACGTCCGGCTTGTGCTCACGCAGGTAGCGGCCGGCGCCGACGAGTGTGCCGGTGGTGCCGAGGCCGGCGACGAAGTGTGTCACCGACGGCAGGTCACGCAGGATCTCCGGACCGGTGCCGGTGTAGTGCGCGCCCGCGTTGTTCGGGTTGCCGTACTGGTAGAGCATCACCCAGTCGGGGTTCTCCTTCGCCAGCTCCTTCGCCAGCCGCACGGCCTCGTTCGAGCCGCCGGCCGCCGGGGAGCTGACGATCCGCGCGCCGTACGCCTGCAGCAGCTGCCGCCGCTCGGCCGACGTGTTCTCCGGCATCACGCACACCAGGCCGTAGCCCTTGAGCTTCGCGGCCATGGCCAGCGAGATGCCGGTGTTGCCCGACGTCGGCTCGAGGATCGTGGCGCCGGCGCGCAGGGTGCCGTCCTGTTCGGCTGCCTCGATCATCGCCAGCGCGACGCGGTCCTTCACCGAACCGGTGGGGTTGCGGTCCTCGAGCTTCGCCCACAACCGGACCGCCGCCGACGGCGACAGGTTCGGCAGCCCGACCAGCGGGGTGTTGCCCAGCGTGTCGAGCACCGAGTCGTACCGGGTCAACTCAACCCCCGGCGACGGCGGGCAGGATCGTCACGTTGTCGCCGTCGGCGACCGTCGCCGCCAGCCCACCGGCGAACCGCACGTCCTCGTCGTTGACGTACACGTTGACGAACCGGTGCAGCGACCCCTCCTTGACCAGGCGCGACTTGATGCCGCCGTGGTTGGCGTCGAGGTTGTCGATCACCTCGGCCACGGTCGCACCGGTGGCCTCCACCGACTTCTCACCGCCGGTGTGGGTACGCAGGATCGTGGGGATGGAGACGGTGACCGCCATGAAAAGAAACCTCCGCTGGAAAGGGACTGCTACTCGGAAAACGCTTCTGTCGACGACGGATATTCCGCGACGATCTCGACCGGCTCCTCGGTGATCTCGCCGTCGACGATCCGGTAGGACCGCAGCTCGTCGGCGTCCGGGTCGCGGGTCGAGACCAGCACGTAGTGGGCGTAGGGCTCGGACGCGTAGGACACGTCGGTGCGCGACGGGTACGCCTCGGTAGCCGTGTGCGAGTGGTAGACGACCACCGGGACCTCGTCGTTCGCGTCCAGCTCGCGGTACAGCCGGAGCAGGTCACCCGAGTCGAACTCGTAGAACGTCGGCGACCGGGCCGCGTTCAGCATCGGGATGAACCGCTCTGGCCGGTCCGACCCCTCCGGTCCGGCGATGACGCCGCACGCCTCGTCGGGGTGGTCCCGGCGGGCATGCGCGACCATCTCGTCGACCAGGTCACGGCGTATCCGAAGCACGCACCGATCCTACTGGCTGGGCGTGCCGTTCCCAGCCACTGAGAACACGTTCCGGTACGCCGGCAGCCCGGCGAGCGGGGTCGCGGCGAGCATCCCGTGGACGATCGCCCTGGCGAAGACCTCGGCGGCCGCCGTGCACAGCCGGTCCAACGCGGCCGCGCGCCCGATCGGACCGAACGGCGAGTCCGCCGCCACCAGGGGTTTCGCCCGCGTGGCGACCGCGAACACCGTGTCGCCGTCGAACATCGTGTGCGCCGGCCGGATCGCCCGCGCGAGGCCGTCCTGCGCGGCGACCGCGAGACGCCGGCACTCGGTCTTCGTGAGGTCGGCGTCCACGGCGACGACCCCGATCGTGGTGTTCAGGTCGGTCGGTGCGGCGTCCGGGAACACGCCGGGCCGCATCGGCCACGTGACACCGAACTCGCCGTCGACCTCGTGGTCGGCCGCGAACGGCACCCCTGTCGCCACGTCGACCGCCTCGCCGGCGGCGTTGACCGCGGCGAGCGCGCCGACCGTGAACCCGTCGACGACCGTGCTCGCCGTGCCGATGCCGCCCTTGAGCGAACCGACCTTGGCGCCGGTGCCCGCGCCGACGCAGCCCTGCGTGACCGAAGACCCCGCCGCCTCGCACGCCGCGTAGCCGAACGTGGCGTCCGGCCGGTTGCCCCAGTCGCTCCTCGGCAGGTCGAACAGCACCGCGCCAGGCACGATCGGGACGACCTCGTGCTCGGCCGCGCCGATCCGCAGGCCACGTGACCGCTCGGACAGCCAGGTCATCACGCCGTCGGCCGCCGCCAGCCCGTACGCGGACCCGCCGGACAGACACACGGCGTCGACCTGCTGGACCAGGTTCTCCGGCACGAGCAGGTCGGTCTCGCGGGTGCCCGGCGCGCCGCCCCGGCCGTCGACCGCACCGGTCGTGCCCGGCGGCAGGAGCACCACGGTCGTGCCGGTCGCCCAGCCGTCGCCGATCCGCTGGTGGTGCCCGACCAGCACACCGTCGACGTCGGTGAGCGCGTTAGACCTCATCGCCGGCCAACGCCGCGATGAGGCTCTCCTGCAGCCACGTCAGCCAGTGGTAGACCCCGAGATGGGGGGCGCGCGGGTCGTCGTCGGGCAGCTCGTCGGGCATGTCCTCGGTGACCCCGAGGGTGGTGCCGAGCGCGAGCCGCACGTCGTTGATCGCCGAGAGCCAGGCGTCGGCCTGCTCGAGCGACAGCTTCACGAGCCCGCCGCGGGGCGGGCAGGTGTCGAGGACCACGGCGGCGACGCCGGTCTTCAGGTCGAGCAGCTCCGGCTCGTGCAGCGACCGCAGGGCGGCCGCCGAGTCGCGGTCGGCCTTGGAGGCCGGGGCGTCGTCGGAGTCGAGCCGGTGGAAGTCGGGCAGCAGGCGCGACAGGATCGGGTCGTCCGGCGCCGTCGACGGGCCGGTGCGGATGCCGGTGAGCGCCGAGAGCTCGTCCTGCGGGGCCTCGTCCTGTCTGGACCGCAGGATCTCGTCGATGCGCGAGACCAGACCGCGCAGCACAGCCGCTTCCTGCTTGTCGACCTTGCTGCTGACGGTGTCGCGCACCCGCTCCCAGGGGATCACGACTCGTGCTGCATCGTCGCCCACAGACCCGCCGCGTGCAGTCGCGCCACGTCGCCCTCCATCTTCTCCTTGGAGCCCGACGAGACGATGGCTCTGCCCTTGTGGTGCACGTCCAGCATCAGCTTGGTGGCCTGCTCCCTGGAGTAGCCGAACAGCTTCTGGAAGACGTAGGTGACGTACGACATCAGGTTCACCGGGTCGTTCCACACGATGGTCTGCCACGGCTTGTCCTCGCTGACAAGCTCCGACCCGATCGGCTCGACACGGCCCTGTTCCTGCTCGACGGGTGTCGACATGGAAACCGACATGAAAACCATGGTGGCATGTCTAGGCTCAGTGCCTATGACCGGTACCAGCACCGCGCTGCTCACCGACCACTACGAGCTGACGATGGTCGCCGCGGCGCTCGCCGCCGGCACCGCACAGCGGCAGTGCGTCTTCGAGACGTTCGCCCGCAGGCTGCCGAACGGGCGGCGCTACGGCGTCGTCGGCGGCACCGGTCGCCTGGTGGAGGCGATCAGCAGGTTCACCTTCGGCGACGACGAGCTGCGGCAGCTCTCCGGCGTGCTCGACGAGACCACGCTGGAGTGGCTCGCGACCTACCGGTTCACCGGCGACGTCGACGGCTACGCGGAGGGCGAGCTGTACTTCCCCGGGTCGCCGCTGTGCACCGTGCGCGGCACGTTCGCGGAGGCGGTGCTGCTGGAGACGCTGGTGCTGTCGGTGCTGAACCACGACAGCGCGATCGTGTCGGCCGGCGCTCGGATGGTCAGCGCCGCGAACGGGCGGCCGATCATCGAGATGGGCGGCCGGCGCACCCACGAGGAGGCCGCCGTGGCGTCCGCGCGGGCCGCCTACCTCGCCGGCTTCGCGACGACGTCCAACCTGGAGGCCGGGCGCACCTACGGCATCCCGACCGCGGGGACGTGCGCGCACGCGTTCACGCTGCTGCACGACAGCGAGCACGCGGCGTTCACCGCGCAGGTGGCGGCGTTGGGCGTGGACACGACGCTGCTCGTCGACACGTACGACATCACCGCCGGCATCGACACGGCGATCGAGGTGGCCGGCACGTCGCTCGGCGCCATCCGCATCGACTCCGGTGACGTCGGGGTGCTGGCGCGGCAGGCGAGGGCGCAGCTCGACTCACTCGGCGCGCGGAACACGCGGATCGTGGTGTCCGGCGACCTCGACGAGTACGCGATCGCGGCGCTGCGGGCCGAGCCGGTGGATGCTTACGGGGTGGGCACGTCACTCGTCACCGGATCGGGGTCGCCGACCGCGGGGATGGTGTACAAGCTGGTGGAGGTCGACGGCCGGCCGGTGGCCAAGCGCAGCTCGCACAAGGAGTCCCGCGCGGGGCGCAAGGCCGCGCTGCGCCGTCACAAGCCGACGGGCACCGCGCTGGAGGAGGTCGTGTACGTGGCCGGGACCGACGTCGAGACCGGTCCGCACGACCGCGAGCTTCAGGTGCCGCTGCTGCGTTCCGGTGACCCGGTGCCGCTTCCCGCGCTGGAGGCCAGTCGGCAGCGGGTGCGGGACGGGTTGGTCAGCCTGCCTTGGGAGGGCCTGAAGCTGTCACAGGGTGAGCCCGCGATTCCTACGGTGTACGTGGAGAAGTGATGAGGGTTATTCACAACTTCGACCGGGAGGGTAGGCCGCCATGCGTCCAGCGACGGTGCTGGTCATGTTCCGGCCCAGCGAGGGTGGGCCGGAGGCCTGCCCGAGTGGCCGGAGACCCAGGCCACCTACCCGACCCAGCCACTGACCCATGACCAGCGCCCTCGCTGCACGGCGGCCTGCCCGAGCGGTCGGACACGCAACCACCTCAACAACCCAGCCACGCACCCCGTTGTGAATCACCCTCTTTGAATAGGACACGATGACCGCGCTGATCGTGGTGGATGTACAGAACGACTTCTGCGAGGGCGGGTCGTTGGCGGTGGCGGGCGGCGCTGCCGTGGCGGCCGCCGTGTCGTCCCTGATGGCGTCCTACTCGCACGTGGTCGCGACTCGGGACTATCACGTCGATCCCGGTGCGCACTTCAGTGCCGCACCGGACTTCGTCGACACCTGGCCGCCGCACTGTCGGGTCGGCACGCCGGGGGCCTCGTTCCATCCCGCGCTGGACGTCGCCGGTATTCAGGCGGTGTTCTCCAAAGGCGCGCACGCGGCGGCGTACTCGGGTTTCGAGGGTGTCGACCCGTCCGGGGAGTCGCTCACGTCGTGGCTCCGGTCGCGCTCGGTGTCCGAGGTGGATGTCGTTGGTATCGCTACCGATCACTGCGTGCGCGCCACCGCTCTGGACGCCGCCGCGGCCGGGTTCGCCACGAGGGTGCTGCTCGACCTCACCGCCGGCGTCGCACAGTCCACTGTGGACTCCGCGTTGGCGTCGCTCTCCTCGGCCGGCGTGACGTTGACCGGCGCACCCCGGGTGGGGTGACCCTCACGAGGCTGGCTCCAGCACGGCCTCCGGCGTGATCTTCTTCCCTGCCAACAGGATCGCGATCGCGTCGCACACCCTCGCCGCCGCGTGACCGTCGCCGAAAGGGTTGTTCTGCAACGGGATTCGCAGCCGCGCGTGGAGCATCTCGTCCGCCTCCACGAGGATCCTCGCTCGGTCGGTGCCCACCAGCCACGCGCAGCCGGCCCGCACCGCCTCCATGCGTTCGGTCACCTCGCGCAGCACCAGCACCGGGACACCGAAGCTCGGCGCCTCCTCCTGGATGCCGCCGGAGTCGGTGAGCACTAGTGCGGCACGACGCAGCACGCGCACGAGGTCCGGATAGGCGAGCGGCTCGGTCAGCGTCACCCTCGGGTGGTTGCCAAGCGCGGCGACGACCTGGTGGCGCACCGCGGGGTTCGGGTGCATCGGGAGCAGTACCCGAATGTCCGGGTGCCGGTCGGTGAGCGTGGCGACCGCGCAGAGGATCTCGTCCAGCGGGGCGCCCCACGACTCCCTGCGGTGTGCGGTCACCAGCACCAGACGACCACCGTGCGCCACAAGGTCCTGTTCCACCGCGACCAGGTCCGGGTCGAGCGCGGGCGCCTCCCGTGCCGCGACGTGGAGTGCCGCGTCCACGACCGTGTTGCCCGTGATCACGACCGGGCCGCCGGACAACGCCTCCGCGTCCAGCGCCGCCGCGGCGGTCGACGTGGGGGCCAGGTGCAGCGCGGCGATCCTGGCCACCAACTGCCGGTTGGCCTCCTCGGGGAACGGGGACGTCAGGTCACCGGTACGCAGGCCCGCTTCCAGGTGGACCACCGGGATCCCGCGCCAGAACCCGGCCAGCGCACCGGCCAGCGCCGTGGCCGTGTCGCCCTGCACCAGCACCGCCGCCGGGCGTCTTCTCGTCAACAGCTCGTCGAGGGCCGGCAACAGGCTCGCGAACAGCTCGGCCTGACCGCCGTCCTTCCTGGTGATGCTCAGGAACTCGTCGGGGCACAGGCCGAACGGGGTCAGCGCCTGTTCGACCATCGCCGGGTGCTGTCCACTGTGGACGATGGCGGGCCGCAGGTGTGGATGCTCGGCGAGGCACAGCGCGACCGGGGCGGCCTTGAGCGCCTCCGGCCGGGTGCCGACGAGCAGCATGACTTCTTCCATCATTTCCTTAGACGCGTCGCGACGACAGACACGGCGGCACCGTGCGACTGCTTATCGAAGGCGGCCGGGAAAAGGTAAACAAAGTCTTCGCACTCTGACCGTAAAGAGGTAACGGATCACGTTAGAGAGGCGCGCGTTCGCCTAGTAATCAACTCTGAGCAAGTTAGTTCGCCGCGGCATCACCCGGTTCAGCGATGTTCGTAGCCCGCCTCCGCACCGGAAGATCGGTGCCGACCCACGTCGAAATCCAGACAAGGGCGGTGTGGGCGTGGTTCGCCGACGGCGCGTGGCTCCTGTTCGCGGTGTACGGCGCTTTTCGGGCCGCTGCGCGGGGTGCTCTACGGGTTCGCGGCCGACGAGGGCGCGGCCGGGGGTGGCGCCCTCGTCGGCGCCGCGTCAGACGACCGGGGCGCAGTGCACGGCGCCGACGATGACGTCGCCCGTGTTCTGGCCAGGGCCCTCCGGGAACAGGCGGATGTGCATGAGGTTCACGGTCATGCTGCCGTCCGGCGGGCTCGGGACCACCATCTCGTTCAGTGTCACCGTGGCGAGCGGCGGTTGGCCCGCGTTCGGGTTCGCGATGGTGACCTTGTAGTTGGTCGGCAGGTCCGCCGGGGCCGAGATGCCGGAAAGACCGGAGAGCTCGATCGACGAGCCGCTGCCTGTGAGCGTGGTGGCGCAGCGCGCGGTGAACTTGGTCAGGCGGATGCGCGGGCCGCCGAAGTCGCGGAGGCCGTCGAAGCGGAAGCGGCCGCCGGTCACCTCGACCGACGCGATCTCACCAGCGCCGTCGACGGCGCACTTGGTCTTGCCGTTCGTGTAGCTGATGAAGTCCTCGACCTCAATGTTGCCGCTGCTGCCCTGCAGCGGACCGTCGGACCTGCACGCGGCGATCGGGTCGACGATGATCGGCGCGCTGTCGAGGTGGGCGTTCACGGAGCCGACAGAGCCCTCGGCCACGGCGTCGCCCGGTGTCGCCTGCGCGGGGGCCGCCACCAGCACGATCGCGGTCGCGGACAGGGCAAGAGCACGGAGTGTTCTTCGGAGGGTCATGTCACGAGTCGACCTGCTCCGACCGCGTCATGCCAGAGCCCGTACCCGGTGCCACCCGGTCGGGTCGGCAGACAACCCGGTCGAGCTACCCGGGTAGGTGCGCGGGAGTGACGGTGGTCGGAGGTACCGTCTGTCTGTGCCGCCAACCACCACCGATCTCCCCGCGCTGAACGAGCTGCTTGCCACCGCGGTCGGGGCGGTCGGCGGCAGCGAACGACCGGGTCAGGTGGCCATGGCCGAGGCCGTCCAGCGGGCCATCCGCACCGGCGACCACCTCGCCGTACAGGCCGGCACCGGCACCGGCAAGTCGCTCGCCTACCTGGTCCCCGCGCTGCGCCACGCCGTGGCGACCGAGGGCACGGTCGTGGTGTCGACCGCGACGATCGCGCTGCAGCGTCAGCTCGTCGACCGCGACCTGCCCCGGCTGGAGAAGGCGCTGAGCGGGCCGCTCGGCCGCAAGCCGACGTTCGCGATCCTCAAGGGCCGCCGCAACTACCTGTGCCTCCACAAGATCGACAGCGGTATGGAGGACGAGCCGGAGGACGCGGTGCTGTTCGACCCGTTCGCCGTGTCGCGGATGGGTCGCGAGGTCACCCGGCTGCGGGAGTGGTCGTCGGAGACCGAGACGGGCGACCGCGACGAGGTCGTGCCCGGCGTGACCGAGCAGGCGTGGCGGCAGGTGTCGGTGTCGGCGCGGGAGTGCCTCGGCGCGGCCCGCTGCCCGATCGGCACCGACTGCTTCGCGGAGAAGGCACGCGCGGAGGCCGGGCGCGCGGACCTGATCGTCACCAACCACGCGCTGCTCGCCATCGACGCCATGCAGGGCTACCAGGTGCTGCCGGAGCACGACCTGGTGATCGTCGACGAGGCGCACGACCTGGTCGACCGAGTCACGTCGGTGGCCACCGGCGAGCTGACGCCCGCCATGGTCGTCGCGGCCGCGCGGCGTGCCGGCCGGGTCGTCGACCAGGAGGTCGCGGACCGACTGCTCGAAGCGGGCGACGGACTCGCGCTGATCATGGAGGACCTCCCGATCGGCAAGCTCGACCTCCTGCCGACGCCGCTGGAGGGCACGCTGAACGCGTTGCGCGACGCCGCGCACGCGTGCATCTCCGGGCTCGGCTCGGAGAAGTCCGGCGACCTTGAGGTGGCGACCGCGCGCAAGCTCGCGCTGTCGCAGCTCGAGGAGGTGCACGACACCGCGGTGCGGCTGCTCGGCGCGTGGGACCAGGACGACGCGCACCGCCGCGACGTGGTGTGGCGCACCGGCGACAGCGGCCTCGGCCCGCCCCGCCCGCCGACGATCAAGGTCGCGCCGCTCGCGGTGGCCGGGCTGCTGCGGGAGCGGCTGTTCGGGCAGACCACCACGGTGCTCACGTCCGCGACGCTGACGCTGGGCGGCAACTTCGACTCGATGGCGAGGTCGTGGGGCCTGCCCGCCTCGCAAGGCCCGAGCGAGCGCACCGAGGGCGCGGCCACGGAGAAGTCCATCGAGGGTCCGAAGTGGACCGCGCTGGACGTCGGATCGCCGTTCGACCACGCCCGCAGCGGCATCCTGTACCTGGCGAAGCATCTGCCGCCGCCGGGCCGGGACGGGCTGCAACCGTCCTATCTGGACGAGATCAAGGACCTGATGACGGCGGCCGGCGGCCGCACGCTCGGGCTGTTCTCGTCGATGCGCGCGGCGAAGCAGGCCACCGAGGAGCTGCGGAAGCGGACCGACCTGCCGATCCTGTGTCAGGGCGAGGACTCGACGTCGCTGCTGGTGCGCAAGTTCTCCGAGGACGAGGCGAGCTGCCTGTTCGGCACGCTGTCGCTGTGGCAGGGCGTCGACGTGCCGGGGCCGTCGCTGCAGTTGGTCATCGTCGACCGGATCCCGTTCCCCCGCCCCGACGACCCGCTCGCGTCCGCGCGGCAGCGGGCCGTCGAGGCGCGCGGTGGCAACGGTTTCCTGTCGGTGGCCGCCACCCACGCCGCGTTGTTGCTGGCTCAGGGCACGGGCCGCCTGTTGCGCAGCATGGACGACCGCGGCGTCGTCGCCATCCTCGACCCGCGCCTCGCCACCGCGCGGTACGGCGGTTTCCTGCGCTCGTCGCTGCCCAGCTACTGGACGACGACCGACCCGGAGGTCGTGCGGGCGGCCCTGCGTCGCCTCGATGCGGCCAACTGATCCAATATGCACAACCGAACTGCTGCCCCAGGGAGACCGCGTGTCCACACAACCCGGTGACGCCGGCATCACCGTCGACGAAGAAGGCGTGCGCCGGCTGTTGGCGGACGGCTCCGAGGAGTCGGTGACCTGGACGAAGCTGGCTGAGGTGGCAATCAGGACCACCCCGGAGGGGCCGTGGAAGGAAGACGTGTTCTTCCTCCTCATCCAGGAAGGCGGCGGCGGTTGTGCCGTCCCGGCGGGCCACCCGTCCGCCGACGACCTCATGAGCCGCCTCCAGTCCCTCCCCGACTTCGACAACGACGCGTTCATCGAAGCGATGACCACGATCGAGGACGGCCTGTTCGTGATCTGGCAACGCCAGAAGTAAAACGCCCACGCGCCGAACACCCTTGTCGTATGCTCGACTACCGAGCGTTCCGAAAGACCGGGGGAACACGGCGATGGACAGCGACGCACACCGAGACAGCATCGACGCCCAACTGTCCGGCATGTTCGGCGGCACCACGCAAGGCGCGGTAAGCGGCGGCAGCTTCGCCTACACCGAGTCCGACATGTCCAAGATCAGAGACAACTGGCTCGACCTCGCGCGCAGCTACGAAAAATCTCTGGTCAACGCCGACCGAATGTCGAAGGTTATGCCGCCTGCCGATGATCTTGCGAGCAAGTTCCACGCTGGCGCGGCCAACCGATCAGGCGAGTCGTACCGGAGCTATCTCGAACACAATCGAGATTATTGCTCACAACAGGCCCAGTTATTCCAGGACACACTCGCCGACTATCTCGGAGTCGAGCACACCAACGTCACTGACATCAACCAGTCGGCCCCGCAGGGCCCTCAGCCCGGGGTGTGAGAAATGCTCGTC
>Ga0193717_1000663_pt1 | contig 21970 bp, 17 predicted proteins | sample U2c2metaG_FD_145900 | JGI IMG/M metagenome (GOLD analysis project Ga0193717, IMG submission 145900) | Soil microbial communities from a riparian zone of the East river system, Colorado, United States - U2c2 | ecosystem: Environmental > Terrestrial > Soil > Riparian zone | place: USA: East River...
GATGCCGCGCTCGATGAGTTCTCCGCGCAGCTGGCCCGCCGGCAGATTTTCCTGATCGGCGGCGACTCGCTTGCGGACGCCAGAGAAGCGGCCGCGACGTTCGCGAATGAACTCCAGACATCGGGCGCCTTCGCGAGCGTGCAACTGGAGTGGGATGCGGATCTGACCCAACGCGTCGCGGTCTATCTGGCGCATCGCGCATTCCTGCTGTCGACGCGTGACAGCCAGGCGCTTGAAGCGGGTGCAACGGAACCGCTTCTGAAGCGTGCGCTGCATGCCGCTTACACACCCACGGGCCTCATGCAACGCTTGAGTCTCGCCGACGATCCTCTGGGATTCACCAACGACTTTCTGCGCGGCACCCATCTGACTTCGGGCAATGCGCGACTTGAAGACTCAATGCTGGTCGTCGAACGCAATGGACGCTCGTTCGTGTTGCTGCTCACCGAAAATGCGGGCCATCCATTTGCGTCCTCAACCCAGGAGCGCGTGGTTCCCGCCATCGCGCGGGCCCGGCTGGCCGCCAGTCGCGCCGTCAAATCTCCTGTGGAGATCGTCGGCTCGGGCGCCATTCAGCACGCCAGCGCCGCGGCCGAGCGCGCCAAACAAGAGGTGGCCACCTTCGGCACAATCGAATCGATTGCGGTGGTGTTGCTGCTCTTGCTGGTCTTCGGCTCCATGCGGCCGCTGCTGCTCGGCGTGCTGACGCTGGGATTGGCGATCACCTCGGCATTTACCGTCGTGCACTACCTGTTCGGCGAGGTGCACATTCTTACGCTGGTCTTTGGCTCGAGTCTCATCGGCAGCGTCATCGACTACTCGATCCACTTCTTCGCCGATCGCTTTCGCGACCCCGAGCACTGGACGCCAGCGACGGCCGTGCCGCATGTGGGGCCGGCGATTCTGCTTGGTCTCACGACGACGCTCGTCGGCTATCTGGTGCTGGCCGCGGTGCCGTTTCCTGGGCTCAAGCAGATCGCGGTGTTCTGCATGACCGGCCTCATCGTCGGCTGCGGCTGCGTGCTGTGTCTCTATCCAGTGCTCGCGCGAACGCGCGGCAGGCTGCCGAAGTTCGGCTCGGTGCTGGGTGATGCGATCGACCGCAGGTTGCGAAACTGGCATTGGACGCGAGCCAAGGTCGCCGCGCTGGCGGTGCTCGCCGGCCTTGTCGCGGTCGGCCTTGCGCGCGTGCAGGTTCAGGACGACATCAAGGCGCTGCAGCAGTCGCCCGCGCAACTCGTTAGAGAAGAGCAGCGAGTACGCGATCTGCTGGGCAGCGGCATCGAAACCCGCTTTTTCCTCGTGTCGGGTGATTCAGCGCAAGCCGTGCTCGAAACCGAAGAGCAGCTCACGCACACGCTGGATGGCCTTACGCGCAAGGGCGCCATCGCTTCCTATCAGGCCGTCAGCACGGTCGTCCCATCGCTTGGCATGCAGCGTCGCAATCACGAGCTGCTGGCCGAACGTGTCTACGCTCCTGGCGCACTGCTCGAGCAGGCGATGACCACGCTTGGTTTCGAGACACAGGCAATCGAACGGCGACGTGCGGACTTCGAAGCCGCGAACGCGCCGCTCACGGTCGACGAATGGCTGAGCAGCCCGGCGTCGCAGGGCGCGCGGCATTTGTGGTTAGGCCAGATCGGATCGCGTTACGCCACCGTCGTGACGCTCGCTGGCATCGCGGATGTTTCGGCGTTGATGCAGTTGCAGATACCCGGTGTGCGGTTGATCGATCGCATTGCGCAGACCACGCAGACACTGAGTCGCTATCGCTACGCCATGACGCTGCTGCTCGCGGCGGTGTATGTGGTTGCCGGACTGATTCTCGTACTTCGCTTCGGCTGGCGCGACGCGCCCCGCATGCTGCTGCCGTCGGCGGCCGCCACGCTCACCACGGTGGGAATCTTTGGCTGGCTCGGCGTGACCTTCAACCTGTTCACGCTGCTCGCGTTGTGGCTGGTTCTCGGGCTGGGCATCGACTACGGAATATTCCTGCGTCATGGCCGTGATCATCGAATCACGGCCATTCTCAGCGTCACGCTGTCCGCGTGCACCACACTCATTGCATTCGGTTTACTGGCGTTGAGCGCAACACCTTTCATCCGCAGCCTCGGCCTGACGCTGCTGTTTGCGATCACGTTGTCCTGGTTGTTTGCACTGCTGGCTTGCATGACGGGGAAAGAAGTCCATGGTTGATGTATTGATCATCGGAGCGGGTCCCGCGGGCTCGATGTCGGCGGCGCTGCTTGCAAGCCGTGGCTATGAAGTGCTCGTGCTCGAGAAGCAGCGGTTTCCGCGCTTTTCGATCGGCGAGAGCCTGCTCGCGAGCACGGCCGAGTTGCTGAGTGAGGCGGGCATGCTCGACGCGGTCATGGCCTGCGGCTTTCAGTACAAGAACGGCGCGGCCTTCGTGCGCAACGACCTCTATTCCGAATTCAACTTCGCCGACAAATTCTCCGCCGGTTATCCGTTTACGTTCCAGGTGCCGCGCGCGCAGTTCGACCAGGTGCTTAGCCTGGAAGCGGCGCGACGCGGCGCCACGATCCGCCATGAAGTGGAAATCACGGCAATCGATGTTTCCGGCGAGCGCCCGGTGGTCACCGCCAGGGCCGGTGATGAAATCACTACGGTTAGGCCAAGGTTCGTGCTCGACGCCAGCGGTTTCGGCCGCACCTTGCCGCGGCTGCTCGATCTCGACCGGCCGTCGGATTTTCCCGAGCGCGCGGCGCTGTTCGTGCACGTGAAGGACAACATCGTATCCGGCGAATTCGACCGCCAAAAAATCCGCATCGGCGTGCACCCGACGAAGGGGAATGTCTGGTCGTGGCTGATTCCGTTCTCGAACGGCCACGCCTCGCTCGGCGTGGTCGCCGCGCGCGAGCATCACGCGAACTTCACGGGCACGACCGAAGAGCGGCTGTGGCAATTGATCGCCGAAGAACCTCCACTGAAAAAGCTGCTCAAGGATGCACACACGGTGCGCCCGGTGGGCGAGATCGTCGGTTACGCGGCGAAGGTCAGCCGTTTGCACGGCGCGGGTTTCGCGCTGCTGGGCAACGCCGCGGAATTTCTCGATCCCGTGTTCTCTTCAGGCGTCACCATCGCGTTGAAATCTGCGAAACTCGCCGCGGACCTGCTCGACAAACAGTTTCGCGGCGAATCGACCGACTGGGAAACCCAGTTCGCGGAGCCGCTCATGTACGGCGTCGAAACCTTCCGCAGTTTCGTCAATGGCTGGTACGAAGGCGATCTGCAGGACGTCATCTTCTTTGAGCAAAAGGATCCCGTCATTCGACGCATGATTTGTTCCGTGCTCGCCGGTTATGCCTGGGATCCGATGAATCCGTACACCGGCCCGCAATCGGCTCGTCGGCTGCGCGCGCTGGCGAGCACCGTCAGGGCGGTGAGGTCATGACGCGCGCGGGTAGTTTGTGGGTGTCGTTGTCTGCATCCGCAGTGTGGCTGACGCTTGGCGCTTGCGCGACCTCGCCACCATCGAAGCCAGCCGCGTCACCACGTCCGCTCGTGGCGCCCGCATCGCTCGGCAGCGAACGTGTCGTGAACCAGGTGGTGCGCGGCGCCTTCGGCTCACGCGAACTCACCTTCAACTGCGTGGTGACCGTGAAGGACGGCGCCATGACGTTGGTCGGCTTGAGTTCGCTCGGCGTGCGGCTCTTCACCATTCGTTATGACGGCAAAGCCGTGCAATCCGAAACGGCACCGGCGATGCAGGGGCCGTTCATGCCGGAACGCCTGCTGGCTGATATGCAACTCGTCTTCTGGCCGCTCGCGAGTCTCGCGAAACCGATGCACGAAGCCGGATGGCAGTTGAGCCAACCGGCAGCCGGAATTCGCCGCCTGCGCCACGGCGAGCAACTGATCGCGGAAGCGCACTACAGTAGTGAGGACCCGTGGAGCGGGCGCAGCTGGCTCGTGAATTTCGAGTACGGCTATTCGCTGCAGATCGACAGCCAGGCGTTGTAGTTTCGATGTCTGTCACACCCACGCTGACGATCGCCGCCGTGCTGCCGCATGTGGGCCGGATGCTGCTGCTCGACGAACTTCGCGACCATGATTCGGAGCACGTGACGTGCGGCGTCACCATCCACGCCGCGTCGATGTTCTGCGATGGCATCAATGGCGTGCCCGCGTGGGTAGGGCTCGAGTACATGGCGCAGACGGTCTGCGCGTTTTCAGGAATCGAAGAAGTGCGCGCAGGCCTCAAGCCAAGCATTGGCTTGCTGCTGGGGTCGCGGAGCTACCAGTGTCAGTCGGAATGGTTCGCGCTGGGCGCCACCCTGCTCATTCGCGCCGAACTGCAATTGCGCGATGAGAACGACCTGGTGGCGTTCACCTGCACCATCCATGAGAAAGAGCGCCTGCTCGCCCGCGGCGACGTCAAGGCGTACCGTCCGAAGGACGTGCTTGCGCTGGTGGGAGGATCACGATGACGATGAGCGCCAGGATCGACCGCAGCATTCTCGTGACCGGCTCGAGCCGGGGCATTGGCCGCGCCATCGCCGAGAGACTCGCATCCAGCGGATTTCAGGTGGTCCTGCATTGCCGCGACAACCTGGCCGCCGCCGAAGAGGTGCGCGCCGCGATCGTGAACGCGGGGCGCCTGGCCCCGCGCATCCTGCGCTTCGATATCGCGAACCGCGCGGACTGCGCCGCCGCAATCACCGCGGATATCGCAGCCCATGGCGCGTATTTCGGGGTGGTCTGCAACGCCGGGGTGGCGCGGGATGGCGCGTTTCCGGCGCTCACTGATGAAGATTGGGATACCGTACTGCGCACGAATCTCGACGGCTTCTACAATGTGCTGCATCCGGCGATCATGCCCATGATCCGGCGGCGGACGCCGGCACGGATCGTGACGCTGTCTTCGGTCTCGGGAGTCATGGGCAATCGGGGTCAGGTCAACTACAGCGCGTCCAAGGCGCTGGCGGTCGAGCTCGCGAGCCGCGGCATCACCGTCAACTGCGTCGCGCCCGGTCTGATCCGTACCGACATGATCAATGACGCGCCGGTGGACGAAGCGCTGAAGATGGTCCCGATGGGGCGAGTCGGCGAACCTCGCGAAGTCGCGGGAGTCGTCAATTTTCTGATGTCCGACGATGCGGCGTACATCACGCGGCAGGTGATCGGCGTCAATGGCGGAATGGGCTGAGGGGTAGATGAGCGGAACATCAAGACGGGTAGTCGTGACGGGCTTCGGCGGTATTACCGCGCTGGGTCATGACTGGCCAACCATCGAACGCGCACTGCGTGCCAATGTCAGCGGCATCGTGCGCATGGCCGCGTGGGATCGATACCCGGAACTCAACACGCGCCTCGGCGGCCCCGTGCCTGCATTCGATCTTCCGTCGCAGTACACCCGCAAGGTGCTGCGCACGATGGGCCGCGTCGCGATGCTCGCGACGCGCGCGACCGAAATGGCGTTGCAGGATGCGCGTCTCGAAGGCGACCCCGTGGTCGGCAGCGGCGCGATGGGTGTCGCCTATGGTTCGTGCACGGGCAGCACCGATGCGATCCGCGAGTTCGGCTCCATGCTCTCAACCGGCGACGTCAGCGGCATCAATGCCACTACCTATCTACGCATGATGCCGCACACGGCGGCAGCCAACATCAGCGTGTTTTTCGGCATCAAGGGCCGCCTGATCCCGGCGAACAGCGCCTGTACCTCGGGTAGTCAGAGCATCGGTTATGCCTACGAAGCCATACGCTTCAACCGTGCGACCCTGATGGTAGCGGGTGGCGCCGAGGAACTCTGTGCGAGCGAAGCGGCGGTGTTCGACACGTTGTTCGCCACCAGCACGCGCAACGACACTCCCACCGAGACACCGAGCCCGTTCGATCGCGATCGCGACGGTCTGGTGATCGGCGAGGGCGCTTGTACGCTGGTGCTCGAAGAGCTCGAGCACGCCAGGGCGCGCGGCGCTCCTATCTACGCGGAGATCGTGGGGTTCGGCAGCAACACCGACGGCGATCATCCCACGCATCCGAACACGCAGACGATGGAAGTGGCGATGCGGATGGCGCTGCAGGACGCGGATCTGTCGCCCGACGCCATCGGTTATGTGAACGCGCACGCCACCGCCACCGAGCAGGGCGACATCGCTGAAACGCAGGCAATGCAGCGCCTTTTCGCCAGAAGGATCCCGGTGAGTTCGGCGAAGGGTCATCTCGGCCACACGCTCGGCGCCTGCGGTGCCGTCGAAAGCTGGTTCACGATCCAGATGATGCGCGGTGGCTGGTTCATGCCAACCTTGAATCTGCACAATGTCGACGAGCGCTGCGGTGATCTCGACTATGTCGCGAACGGCGGCCGCAATCTCGACTGCGAATACGTCATGAAAAACAACTTTGCCTTCGGTGGCGTCAATACGTCGCTTGTCTTCCGCCGCTGGCGCGACTGAGAACCCTATGCTCCAGACGCCTGAACGCGTCATCGCCGATGACGAGTCCCTGAGCCTGCTGCAGAAAGTTCTGCTGACGACCGACGGCACGGTCACGCAACTGCTCGAGATCTATACGAGCGAAAAGATTCGTGTGGAAAAACTGGAACACGCGCTGGTGACGGGCGCTCCATCATCGCTCGACGTGGCCCCGAGCGAACCCGTGCTCAGCCGCAAGATTCTGCTGCGCGGCAATACACGGCCGTACATGTATGCGCATTCATGGCTGGTGCCGTCGCGTATGCCGCGCGGAATGCAGGAAGCAATCCTGAACACCGAGACGCCGATCGGTCTTCTATGGAAAGCGACTCGGCTCGAAACCTTCCGGGAGATCATCGACTTCCGGCGTGAACAAGACAGCGAAGTCTCGGCGTTGTTTGGCGTCGACGCTCTTCTGCTGTCGCGCACCTATCTGATCCACGCCGGGGGTTCGCCCATGGGGCTCATCGTCGAGAAGTTTCCCGCGACCTATTTCGGTAAAGTACGTTGACTGTCATTGAGGAGTTGATAGACCCATGAAAACTTCCGCGATCGTTCTGGCGGCCGTGGCCGCAGCGCTTGTTTCGGGAATTGCCCTGGCCCGTGATACTCGCCTCAAGCTCCCGATCAAGGACGCGATGGAAAACGCCGCGGCCAAGGAGAAGCTTGGCACTGACGTGAAGTTCGTGTTTGGCGGGCAGCCCGCGCCGGCTGGGGGAAAGAACCTCGGCACGTTTACGGCGAACAAGAAGACCAACTTCGCCAACAAATCCGACAAGGAAGGCTGCGAGTGGGCGTTCCTGTCGGCCATGATTTCGCTCAAGGAGCGTGCCATTGCCGAAGGCGGCAACGCCGTCATCAACATCCAGAGCTACTACAAGCAGAATGAGTTCTCGAGCGCCACGGAATACGAATGCGGCGCCGGGGCAATCATGGGTGGGGTGACGATGCGCGGGACTGTCGTGAAAATGTAAATGTGGCCCTAATGTTGGCGTCAGCCTTGACGCCGCCATTGCCCCTTGGCGATACTCGCCGCCCGATGAATACGAATGGCACCCGCAAAGTCTGGTGGTGGCGCCTCCAATAAGGAGTGGGCCTTCGGGAAACTATTGCGTATCTGATTACAGAACGAATTCCAAAAAGAACCCATCTCCGGACTCGAAGCCTGAGATGGGTTTTTTGTTGTCTGCATGAATTACACGGGAGCTGAATCGCGGTGAAACCGCCCTTTGATATCGCCGGCGATCTCGACACCCCGGTGTCGGCCTTCGCCAAACTCGGCGCGTTCAATCCTCGCTTCCTGCTGGAAAGCGTCGAGGGCGGGGAGCGTCTCGCGCGTTATTCATTCATCGGGTTCGGCAAGTGCCTGGAGGTAAAGCTCGACGCCGCCGGTCTCGAGGTGGGCGCTGCCCGTCTGCCACGCCCGGCAAACAAGGCCGAATTGTTAGACGCGCTGCGCAAGGCGCTGGCCGCCGCGCCCAAGCCGCTGCCCGAGATGGCCGGTGTGCCGCTGGCGGGGGGTCTCGTCGGTTATTCGTCATACGACGTGGTGCGCTACTTCGAGCGCATCCCGTCCAGGGCGCGTGCCGACAGTCCGGTGCCGGATCTGCACTACGTCGCTCCCGAGTCGATGCTGGTGTTCGATCACCTGACGCGCGGCATCGCGCTGCTGCACGCCGGCAGCGAAGCCGAACGGCAGACACTCCGAAGGGAAGTCATCAAGGCTCTGCGTGGCGGCTTGCCTAACTACGTCGCCGGCGTCACAGGGCAGTACTCCCCGGCCGTAGGTTCGCTGTCGCGCGACGAATACATGGCCGGCGTCAAGTGCACCCAGGAATACATCGCGGCAGGTGACGTCTACCAGCTCGTGTTGTCGTCGCGTTTCGCGGGCAAACATTCGCTCGATCCCTTCGAGGCCTATCGCGCGCTGCGCCTGATCAACCCCTCTCCTTATATGTACTACTGCAAACTCGGCGACGTGACCGTGGTCGGCTCGTCGCCCGAAGCGCTGGTGAAGGTAAATGCCAGGGGCGAAGCGCAGCTGCGGCCGATCGCAGGCACTCGCCCGCGCGCCGACGATCTGGCCGTCGATGCGGAGCACGAGCGCGACCTGCTCGCCGACGTGAAAGAGAACGCCGAACACGTGATGCTGGTGGATCTCGCGCGTAACGATCTCGGTCGCGTGGCGCAGGCGGGCAGCGTGCACGTGGATCCCTATCGCGTCATCGAGCGTTACAGCCACGTGATGCACATCGTGAGCGGCGTGAAGGGCCGGCTTGCCGCCGGTCGCGATGCATTCGACCTGTTTGCCGCCACCTTCCCGGCGGGCACGCTGGTTGGCGCTCCCAAGGTGCGGGCCATGGAAATCATCGACGAACTCGAACCCGTGCGGCGCGGCCTGTATGGCGGCACCGTCGGTTACTTCGGTGCACATGGCGACATGGACCAGGCCATCACCATCCGCACGCTGGTGTTCCGCGGCGATGAGTACAGCTACCAGGCGGGTGCCGGCGTGGTTGCCGACAGCGTGCCGCTCACCGAGTACGACGAAGTAATCGCAAAATCCGGCGCGATGGCGCGCGCTCTGAAGCTCGCGGCGGAGGGCTTATGAGCGTGCCAGCGAATGTACGACTGCTGTTGATCGACAACTACGATTCGTTCACCTACAACCTGGTGCAGGCATTCCTGATTCTCGGCGCCGAGGTGGATGTGCGGCGCAACGATGAGATCACCGTGGAACAGGCGAAGGCCGCGGCGCCCACGCACCTGTGCATTTCTCCGGGGCCGGGCACGCCGTACGACGCGGGGGTCAGCATGGACATGATCCGCGCGTTCGCCGGATCGGTGCCGGTGTTCGGCGTGTGCCTGGGACATCAGTCCATCGTTGAAGTCTTCGGCGGCAAAGTGGTGCGCGCGTCGCGGCTCATGCACGGCAAGACCTCCCCGGTCACGCACGACGGCAAGGGCCTTTTTGCCGATCTGCCAGCGACCACTGAAGTGGGTCGCTACCATTCATTGATAGCCAAGGCGGATACGTTACCGTCCGATCTCGAGATCACGGCGCAGACGCCCGAAGGCGAAATCATGGGTGTGCGCCACAAGACGCTCAAAGTCGAAGGCGTTCAGTTCCATCCCGAGAGCGTGCTCACGCCTGCGGGTCCCCAACTTATCGGTAACTTCCTGATGATGTCTGGTGGCAGGCAATGAACCTGCGCGACACGCTCGAGCACCTGTTGTCCGGCAAGTCGCTGGACGAAGCCGAAGCCGGCGACCTGCTGCGCGCCATGGTCGGGTCCGAGATGGGCGGCGCGGAAATGCCACCGGCGCTCGCAGGCGCGTTGTTAGCCGCGCTGCGCTCGAAGGGCGTAACCGCCGACGAGGTGCGCGGTTTCGCGCGCGCGATGCGAGCGCTGGCGCGCCAACCAGACATTCCGCAGGGATCGCGCGCCATCGACATCGTGGGCACGGGTGGTGATTCCTCGGGCAGCTTCAATCTATCCACCGGCGCGGCGCTGCTCACGGCGGCTTGCGGCGTCGACGTCGTCAAACACGGCAACCGCTCGGTGTCGAGCAAGTCCGGCAGCGCCGACGTGCTGGAACAACTCGGGTTGAAACTGCCGCTCGACGAATCCGCGGCGGGCGCCTGCCTGGCCGCCACGAAATTCACTTTTCTGTTCGCGCCTCACTACCACCCAGCCATGAAGGCCGTGGCGCCCATTCGCCAGGCGATGGGCGTACGCACGGTGTTCAACATCCTGGGGCCCCTGACCAATCCCGCGGCGCCGCTGTTCCAGCTCACCGGCGCGTTCAATCTGCCCACCGCGCAGCTCATGGCCGAAACACTGTCCGGACTGCCGATCGAGCGCGCCTTCGTGGTTCATGGCGCGGAGGGCTGGGATGAACCGACGCCGCTCGGGCCTTTCACCGTGCTCGACGTGCGGCCCGGCCAGGTGAAAGCGGAAATGCGCAGTCCCTCGGACTATGGTCTCGATTTGTGCGGCGCGCGCGATCTCGCGGGCGGTGATGCCGCGACCAACGCGCGAGAGCTGCGCGCCGTACTCACGGGTGAACGGCACGGACCGCACCGCGACGCCTTGTTGTTAGGCACGGCGCTGGCGTTGGAGATCGTCGGCCGCGTCGCGCACGCCCGTGACGGTGTAGCGTTGGCCAGGCAAGCCATTGATAGCGGCGCCGCGCGCAAGACGCTCGATGCGCTGGCAGCTTTCGGCAAGGGCGCGGGCGTATGAGCGCCGACTTCCTGGCGGCAATGGCGGCATCGAGCCACGTCCGGTCGGCGGCGGCGCGGGCATTGCTCCCCGAGCGCGAACTGCGGGCGCGTATTGCCGACCTGCCGCCCGCGCCCGCCTTGAAACTCGGCGCCTTCGATCTGATCGCCGAAGTAAAACTGCGTTCACCGGCAGTCGGTCTCCTCAAGCAGGCAAGCGATGAGGATGTCGGTGCGCGCGTGGCCACCTATGCGAATGCCGGCGCGGCAGCGGTGTCGATTCTCACCGAGCCCAGCCGCTTCGACGGCTCTCTCGCAGACCTGGCGGCTGGCGCGCGCGCACTGGCGCCGCTCGGCGTGCCGGCCATGCGCAAGGATTTTCTCGTCGATGCCTACCAGGTGCTCGAGGGCCGCGTCGCGGGCGCGGGCGGAGTGCTCGCCATCATCCGCATGTTGCCCAGGGGCGATCTCGAGCAACTCATCGATGTCGCGCTCGCGCTGAACATGTTCGTTCTGCTCGAAGCCTTCGATGCACCCGACATCGAGCTCGCGCATGCACTCGTGGATTCGCGCCGCGGCCAGCTTGGTCTTCTGTTGGTGGGCGTCAATTCGCGCGACCTCGGCACGCTCAAAGTGGTGCCGGGCCGGCTCGATGCGCTGGCGTCCTCACTACCCGCGGACGTGAAGCGCGTCGCCGAGAGCGGCGTCGCCACCGCCGACGATGCCGCGCGCATGGCGGCCTGCGGCTACGACCTGGCGCTGGTCGGCAGCGCGCTCATGTCGGCGGACGATCCTGCGAGGCTCGCCGGCGCCATGCTCGCGCAAGCGCGCGCGGCGGTGGGTACGCGCGCCGCCAAGTTTGCAGGCCGCGCATGAGCGCCGCGCGCAAACCCTTCATCAAGATCTGCGGCATGACCACGCCTAAGGCCGTGGATACGGCGCTGGCCTGCGAAGTCGACGCCATCGGTTTCGTGTTCGCGGCGTCGGTGCGTCAGTTGACACCGCTTCGTGCCAGCGAGCTTGCCGGCCCCGCGCGCCACAAGATTGCCTGCGTGGCCGTCACGCGCCATCCGACCCGCGCCGAGGTCGAAGAGATCCTGCGTGATTTCCGGCCCGACATCCTGCAAACCGACATCGAGGACATTGATTCGCTCGTTCTTCCGCACACCTTGGGCGTGTTGCCGGTGATGCGGCCGCCGGTCGAAGCCGCCTGTGTATTGCCGGGAAGGGTCCTGTTCGAAGGGCCGGTGAGCGGCAGCGGCCAGACGACCGACTGGCAGATCGCGGCCGAACTCGCGCGCCGCTGCGAGGTCATCCTGGCGGGCGGCCTGAATCCGCTCAACGTCGGCATCGCGGTACGGCACGTGCGCCCCTTCGGTGTCGACGTGTCGAGCGGTGTCGAGGATCGGCCCGGCATCAAGAGCGCCGACAAGATTGAAAAGTTCGTGACCGCCGCGCGCATGGCGGCTTTGGAGTCGACTGCATGAAACCTGAGGACCCGGCCAAACTACTGGCCGAAACGCTTGCCGGAAAGTATCCCGACGCGCGCGGCCGTTTCGGTCCGTTCGGCGGCCGTTACGTGCCCGAGACGCTGTTCGCTGCCTTCGAGAAGCTCGAAGCCGGCATCAAGGAACACCTGCATCGCGCCGATTTCCAGGCCGAGCTCACGCGCGAGCTGACAAGTTGGGTCGGCCGACCGACAGCGCTCACCCACGCCGCCAGGTTGTCGAAAGCCTGGGGCGCCGACGTGTGGCTCAAGCGCGAGGATCTCGCGCACACCGGCGCGCACAAGATCAACAATGCACTCGGCCAGGCCATGCTCGCCAAGCGTCTCGGTGCGCAGCGCGTGGTGGCCGAAACCGGCGCCGGCCAGCACGGCGTCGCCAGCGCCGCGGCCTGCGCGCGCATCGGTCTGCCGTGCACGGTGTACATGGGCGCGGTGGACATGGAGCGCCAGGCGCCGAACGTCGGCCGCATGAAGTTGTTAGGCGCCACGGTGGTGCCGGTGACCAACGGCGACCAGACGCTGCGCGCGGCCATCGACGAAGCGTTCCGCGACTGGGTGAGCAATCCCAACGACACCTTCTACATCATCGGCTCGGCGGTCGGGCCGCATCCGTACCCGTACCTGGTGCGCGAGCTGCAGACCGTGATCGGCAAGGAAGCACGCACGCAGATTCTGGCGCAATCAGGCTCGTTGCCGGACGCGGTCATTGCCTGCGTGGGCGGCGGCTCGAATGCCATCGGCATGTTCCATCCGTTCATCGGCGATGCGAGCGTTGCGATCATCGGCATCGAAGCCGGTGGTACGGGCAAGCAGTTAGGGCACAACGCCGCGACGCTCGCCTACGGCCGGCCGGGGGTCCTTCAGGGCGCGTATTCTTTGTTGCTGCAGGACGAAGACGGGCAGATCCAGGAAACCGAGTCGATCTCCGCCGGCCTCGATTACCCGGGTGTGGGACCTGAGCATTCGCTGCTGCTGTGGGCCGGACGAGTGCGCTACGAAGCCGCCACCGATGACGAGTCCCTCGAAGCGCTGACGGAGTGCTGCCGCACCGAAGGCATCATTCCCGCCATCGAATCGGCGCATGCATTGGCCGGCGCGAAGCGCTGGGCAAAAGAGAATCCAGGCAAGAAAGTGCTCATCGGGCTTTCGGGCCGCGGTGACAAGGATATGCCCACACTGCAACGCACTGTGTTAGCGGGTTTGAAATGACACCTTCCGAAAGAATCAGCGCCGCCATCCGTGAGGCGCGCGGCGGCACGGCCATCGTAGCCTTCGTCACCGCCGGTTATCCGCTGCGCGAAAAATTTCGCGAGCACCTCACGCAGATAGGCAATGAAGCCGACGTGGTGGAGATCGGCGTGCCGTTCACCGATCCGATGGCCGACGGCATGACCATCCAGCGTTCGAGCCGCGAAGCATTGCGCCAGGGTTTCAGCCTGCGATGGCTGCTGGACGAGCTCCAGGCTATGCAACGGCCGAAGGCGCCGCTCGTTCTCATGAGTTACCTGAATCCGCTGCTGGCGTTCGGCTTCGAGAAGCTTGCAGCCGCGGCCGCGAAGGCCGGCGTCTGCGGCTTCATCATCCCCGACCTGCCGTACGACGAGGGCGAAGACCTGCGCGCCGCGCTGGCGCCGCATGGCCTCGCCATCATCCAGATGGTGACGCCCGTGACTCTGCCCGAACGCATGACGAAGCTCTGCGCCGCCACGCAGGGGTTCGTGTACGCCGTCACGATGACGGGAACCACCGGACGCACCGCGGCCGTGCCCGGCGAGGTCACGCGTTATCTGGATTCCGTTACCGCCGCATCCAAACTACCCGTGTGCGCAGGTTTCGGCATCCGCAGCCATGAACAGGTGCGGCAGCTCCAGGGTCACGTGGCCGGAGTCATCGTCGGTTCCGCGCTGGTCGAAGTGCTGGAGAGCGGCCAGGATCCGGCCGTCTTCCTGAGATCTTTGCGAAGCAGTTAGACCTCGGTGAAACACAAGCTGCCAGGCTACGCGACGCTCGCCGTGCTCATCGGCGGGCTGTCGATGGTGAGCCCGTTCTCCATCGACACGTTTTTCCCCGCGTTCCACACGATGGAGAAGGCGCTGCACGTCAGCGCGTGGCAATTGCAGCAAGTGATCACGGCCTACATGGTGCCGTTCGCCTTCGCCTCGCTGGTGCATGGGCCGCTGTCGGATGCGGTCGGACGGCGCCCGGTGATGATCTGGGGCATGGTGCTGTACACCGTGGGTTCGGTGGCCTGCACTTTCGCGCCCAACTACGAGCTGCTGATCGCGTCTCGCGTTTTGCAAGGCGCGACCGCCGGTGTCGGTGTGGTCATCGGCCGCGCCATCATCCGCGATCTGTACGAAGGCGCCGCGGCGCAGCGCCTCATGAATCTGACCACGATGATTTTCGGCCTCGCCCCGGCCGTGGCGCCGATCATCGGCGGCTGGGTGCACGTGGCCTTCGGCTGGCGCGCGGTGTTCGCCGTCATGGTGATCTGCGGCGTGGTCTTCTCGATCGGCTCGTGGTGGAAACTTCCGGAGACGCATCCGCCGCAGGCGCGCATTCCATTCAACACGCGCAATCTCGTGTCGACTTCGGCAACGGTGCTGCGCCATCGCGAATTCCTGATGCTGGCGCTGGCCGCCGCCATCAACTTCTGCTCGCTCGCCTGCTTCATCGGCTCCGCGCCCGCGATCGTCGAGAAACACTGGGCGATGAGCGAGACCTCTTACGCGGCGCTGTTCCTGCCCGTCATCACCGGCATCATGCTGGGCGCGACGATTTCCAGGCGCATCGCCGGGCGCATGGATCTGACCCGCCAGGTGCACATGGGTCTTTCGATCACGTTCGCCGCGGCGCTGGCGCGCGTGCTCTTGCACCTGGTCCTTGATCCGCTGCCGATTCCGCTGCAACAAGCGCTGCTGTTCGTGTCCGCCATCGGCGCCCAGTTCGCGTTCCCGGTGCTCACGCTGCGCATGCTCGATCTGTTCCCCGCGGCGCGCGGCACCGCCGCCTCGGCGCAATCATTCGTGGCGCTGCTGGTGACCGCCTTTACGCTCGGGGTCGTTTCGCCGAAGGTGCTGCCGCATCTCGAGTGGATTGCCTGGACGTCGCTGGTGCTCACCTCGGCCGCGTCCGTGTGCTGGTTTTTCTCGCTGCGCGCACTCCGCGCGCGCGCCTGACTACTTCTCTTCTCGTCCCACCACCAGCTCCGACAGCGTCATCCGCAGTTCCGCCATCTTCGGCGGCTTGCTCAGCACCCGATCGACGTGCTCGGGTTGATCGTCGGTGGCAACCAACCGATGGCCCCAGCCGGTGAGCATGATGATGGGTACCTGGCCGGACAGCTGACGCACGCGCGCTGCAACCTTGCGGCCGTCGATATACGGCATGCCGAGATCGGTGATCACCGCGTCGAAGGTGGTTCCCGAGGTCACGGCGAAGGCGAAAGCATCGATGCCGGCCTGGCCACCGTCGGCCGTGACGACTTCGTGATCGTCGAGCTCGAGCGCATCGCGCAATGAGCGCAGCAGCAGCGGATCGTCATCGATCAGCAGCAGACGCAGCGGTCGCGTTGGCGGCGCGAGTTGCGGCTCGATGGCCGTCATGCCGGTGGGCGCGCAAGGGAAAATCAGGCGCATGGTGGTGCCGCTGCCAAGCTCGCTGTCGATCTCGAACTCGCCGCCGTGACGCTGCACCATGCCGAACACCATGGGCAGCCCGAGACCCGTGCCACGCTCACCCTTGGTGGTGAAGAAAGGCTCGAGACAACGGCTGCGCGTGGTCTCGCTCATGCCGACGCCGTTGTCCTGCACTTCGACGACGACCTGGCTGTCGCGCGTCACCGGGAGCGTGCGCAGCGTGATGGTGCCACCTTCGGGCAGCGCGTCGACCGCATTCAGCAGCAGATTGGTCAGCGCGTCGCGCACTTCGTTTTCCGCGCCGAGGATCTTCGGCAGATCGGGCTCGAGATCGCTTTCGACGTGCACGACGACGCCGCGCTCCTGCGGCATGTTGCTCCAGCGTGCGCGTGTCAGGTCGATCACCTGCATGAGCACCTCGTTGAGGTCCACCGGCTCGAGCGTGAGCTCCAACCCGCGCGGCAAATAGAAGGCGCGCATGCGCTGCACCGTGTGGGCAACATCGTCGATGGCGCTCTGAATGACGCCGAGCTGCTCGCGTGACCGCTCGCTCAAGCCCGGCTCGTGCGAGAGCATGGACTGCGCATACAGCGCGGCAGGTGAAAGCGCGTTGTTGATGTCGTGCGCGATACCGCTGGCGATCTGGCCGAGCGCGCGAAGTCGCTCCTGCTGCATGACGGTCTGCTGCGTCTCGCGGAGATCCTGGTAAGCACCCTGCAGCGCTTCGTAGAGGCGCGCCTGGTGGGCAGCCAGCGCCACGTGACTCGAAAGCTGGCGCAGAAATTCGCAATCGTCACTGGTGAACGCATCGCTGCGGCGTTTCGCGACGAGCAGGACGCCGAACACCTCGCTCTCGATCATCAGTGGCGATGCCACCAGCGAGCGCAGGCCGGCGCTCGCGAGGCGTGCAGGGAACGGGAACGGCGATTTCTCGATGTCGGGCTCGTACACCAGCTCGCCGTGCACGCAGCGCTTCAGGCCGTTTTCGTCGACTTCGATGCGAGCGTGTTCGATGATGCCGATGTCCCTGGCCAGTGCCGCGCCGCGTTCGCCCACGCAACTGACGCAGAGCAGCGCAGGCTCGGTCTGGTAAGTGCAGAGACTCACGAAATCGATGCTGAGATTGTCCTCGAGGCTGCGCAGCACCACCTCGAACACCTTGCGCAATTCGTGGTGAGCGCCGATCGCGTGCGTGGTGCGATCGAGCAGCTGCATGCGTTCGAGCTGCACCGTAAGCTTGCGCTCCGCGAGCACGAAATCTTCGATGTCGGTGTTCGAACCGAACCACTTGAGAATGCGGCCGGCCGGGTCGCGCAACGGCACCGCGCGCGTCTTGAACCAGCGATAGACGCCATCGAATCTCCGGATGCGGAACGTGGTGTCGAACACGTCGCCGCTGCCTACGACGCGCGCCCATTCCGCGTGCACCGTTACACGATCTTCCGGATGTACTTGCTCGAGCCAACCCTGGCCCACCTGCTGCGATTCGCTGCGGCCGGTGTAGTCGAGCCATTGCCGGCTCAGATAGTCGCAATAACCGTCGCGCAGGCAGGTCCAGATCATCTGCGGCAGGGACTCCGCCAGCGTCTTGAAGCGCGCGCGATTCTCGCGCAGTTGCTCCACGGTTTCGCGGTGCTCTGTGATGTCGATGCAGGTGCCGATGTAGCCCACGAATTCGTCGTTGGGCCCGAGATGCGGACAACCGCGCTCGAGCAGCCAGCGCCACGCGCCGTCGTCACGCTGCAGGCGGAACTCCATTTCATACGGCCGGCGCGCGTCGAATGCGGCGTGATAGGTGTCGAGCGCGCGATCGAAATCGGCCGGATGCAGGTTGTCGCACCAGCCGTCGCCGATTTCCTGCTCCATATCGCGGCCGACGAAATCCAGCCAGCGCTGGTTGAACCAGGTGCAGCGCTTGTCCTTGCCGCTCATCCAGATGAGCACCGGAGCCGCGTTCGCGGTGGTGCGGAAACGCTGCTCGCTTTCGCGCAGCGCCGCCTCGGCGCGCACGCGGCCCGTGATGTCGCGGATGAACCCGCTGAACACGAGCTCTTCGCCGAAGCCGATCGGCGTGATGGCCAGCTCCACGGGGAACTCGGTGCCATCGCGATGCAGCGCCGACATTTCAATGCGCTTGTTCAGCACTCGCGCGACACCGGATTCCAGGTAACGGCGCATTCCGCTGCGATGCTGGTCGCGCACGCGGTCGGGGATGATGATCTCGGCGAGGTCGCGGCCCAGCACGTCGGCTCGCGGCCAGCCGAAGAGTTTTTCGGCGTGCGAATTCCAGCCGGTGATGAATCCCTGGTGGTTGATCGTGATCACGCCATCGAGCGCCGTTTCGACGATGAGCTGGTTGCGTTCCTCGGATAGGCGCAGGGCCCGCTCGGCAGCGCGTCGCAACGAGTCCGCGCGCTCACCACGCGCCGCGTTGATCCAGACGAAGGCGACGAAGATCACGGCGCTCGACAAGGCGAAAATCGCCACCGCCGTCTCGTAACTCAGCGTGCCATTGCGTTCAAAATACAGCGTCAGCGAGCCCGCCAGCAACGGCACGATCATGGCTGCGGGGAGTAGCCGGCGCGCCATCCCGCCACCGACGCCGCCGCTGGCCAGGAGTAGGGCAACGCCGGAGTCGGGACGCAGCGTGAGCGTGGCGCCGGTCAGCAGCAGGACCAGCAGCGCGGTGTGAATCGCCATATCCGCAAAAGCAAACACGGCCTCGCCGCCGAACAGATATCGCGACACGCCCAGCCAGCCCGTGAGCATGCCGGCAACCGCCAGTGCCTGGTGGGCCAGCGCTCCGCGCGGATGTTGCGCGAGCAGCAGCGAACCGCCTAGCAAAGTGAAAGCGATCGACGTGGCCAGGGCCATGCGCGGAGGGGTATTTCCATCGATGACCTGCGGCATCTGCGCGAGCGAGAGCTGGTCCAGATAGAGGTCCCAGCCGGTGGCGTAGCGAAAGAGCACCAGCACGCCGATGGCGGTCAGGAGCGTGGCGGCGACAATGGCCGGCAGGCGGGCCTGGATCGTCGCCAGCCACAACGCCACGCCTGCGAGCATGAACGCCAGCGCCGTGAGACGGACCATCCTCGGCCATGTCGGCACGATGTTGGTGAACTGATCCATGCCGAAGGACCAGCCGAGGAATACGAACAGGCCGACGGCCACCGCGACGAAAGCGACGAACTGCGCGAGGTTGCGACTCGGTTCAGCGCTCTCGGAGATGACCATGATTTCTCAAACTACTCCGATGCCCGCAGTGCCGCAATTAGTCAGACGGAGTGTCGACTGGCTATCCTTCAGGCCTCAGTCTGGAACCCGGTGCGCGCGAGCAGCGGGGGGAAGCGCGAATCGCCGCGCAACGCGTCCCAGTTGCGGTCGAACAATGGCCAGATCGCGAGTACCGCACGTTCTTCGATTGCCAGATCGAGGAATTCGAAGGCGCGGTCATGATCGCCGAGCGCCACATAGATGTCGGCGAACAGCGCAGCGGGTATGAACTCCTGACGCATGAGGCCCTTAAGCGTGTCCAGCAGCGCCAATGCTTCGGTCCGCCGGCCGAGGAACGCATACGAGCGTGCCATGCCGGTATAACCCTGAGGGTCAACGTCGGAGGGGTTCATGGCGACGAATTCCGCCAGCGCCGCTTCGTGCATGCCCTTGCCACCGTAAGCGAGACCGAGCCGGTAGCGCGACATCACATTCGTGGGCTCCATGGCGACGGCGTGACGCAACTGCGTGATGGCTTCGTCATAGCGCGCGGCGCGATACAGGATGAAGCCGATGTTGGCATTGACGATGACCGACAGCGGATCGATCTCGCGCGCGCGCTGGATCTGCGTCAGGGCTTCGTCAAAACGTCCAAGCCCGGCCAGCGCCATGGCGTACCAATGATTGGCGTTGGGATGATTGGGCTCGAGCTCCATAGCGCGGCGCAGCTCGTGCAAGCCCTCTGCGCGTTTCCATTCGTACACGACCAGAACCTGGCCGAGTGTCGCGTGCGCCGCTGCCAGTCTGTCATCGAGAGCCAGGGCCTTCTCCGCGGCGTCGCGCGCCTTGGGCATGGCTTCGTGGGGTCGCATGCTCTGCGACACGGCGGCGCGAAGCCCAAGTTGAATCCAGCAGTCGCCGAGGCCGGAAAAGGCGAGTGCATAATTCGGATCGATCGCGATCGCGTGCTTGAAACTGTCCACGGCCTGCAACAGGCTGGCGCGTGTGCGCTTGCTCCACAGATAACGACCGCGAATGAAGTGCTCGTATGCGAGCGAGTCGTTCGTGTACCGGCGCGGCGTCGGTGGTGCGTCGCCGCGCGTAAGAGCGAGAGTCAGTGCATCGGCGACTCGCTGCGCGATGGAGTCTTCGAGGGCCAGCGAGTCGGTCGTATCGGCGTCGAACTTCTCCGCCCAGCTGACCGCATCGTCGGCAACCGAGATGAGCTGTACGGTCACGCGTACCGTGTCGCGCGATCGGCGAATGCTGCCGGTTATCACGGAGTGGACGGACAGCTGCCTGCCCGCATCCGCGGGCGTCACGCCGCCAGCGGCGAATCGCGCGATGGACGATGTCGGTCGCAGCAGCGTGTGACGGAGGTGGCCAAGACGCGTCGTGAGCGCGTCTGCGAGACCCAGCCCCAGGAACTCGTCACCGGCCACTGGATTGAGGAACGAAAACGGCAGCACGGCGAGCGAGCGGAGCTCCGCATGGTTGGCTATGCCCTCTCTCGTGGCACCACTCGCGGCCGGCGCAGCACCGACATTTCGCAGCACTTCAACATTCGCCACGAATCGATAGCCGTGTCGTGGCACCGTCACGATGCACCCCTGATCCCGCGGTCCTTCCCCGAGTGCACGCCGCACTTCCGAGATCACCTTGGCGAGGCTGTTCTCATCGACCACGACGTCGGGCCAGAGCGAGCGCAGCAGAAAGTCTTTGTCGAGGAGCTCACCGCGCCGCTCGACGAGCAGCAGCAACGCATCGAAGCATCGCGGAAACAGCGCGACCGGGCGTCCGCCATGAAGTAGCTGCCGTCGCACGGGATCCACGCGACGTCCGGCGAATTCATATACGACGTGGGCGTCGGCATTCATGTGGCGCGTTCAGGAATCTTCAGAACTCCGGCAAGACTTTCAGTGAGGGCCGGGCCATTCTGCGCAACATGGAAGCCACACTCAACGCGCGCGCGCTGCCGATCAGCGGAAAACAGTGGCTGATCCTGGTCACCGCGGGTGTCGGCTTTGCATTCGACATGTACGAAATGGTCGTGCAGGCGATCGTACTGCGTCCGGTCCTCATGGAGCTCGGGGGCTACCGGCCGGGTACCCCCGAATTCAATCACTGGGCTGGCTTCACGCTGTTCCTGCCGCCGGTCGTGGGTGGTCTCGCGGCGCTCGTCGGAGGATATCTAACCGACCGGTTCGGCCGGCAACGAGTGCTGGTGTGGAGCATCGTCTGCTACGGCGCGGCGGCGTTCTGTTCGAGCCTTGCAACATCGATTGGCGAGTTGATCTTCTGGCGCTGCATCACGGTGGCCGGCGCGTGTATCGAATTCGTTGCCGCGATCGCCTGGTTGACCGAGTTGTTCGCCGACAGCCGTCGCCGTGAATCGGTTCTGGGCTATTCGCAAGTTTGCGCGACGTTCGGCAACATCATGATCGCAGGCGCCTACTACGCGGCCGTCACCTGGGGCGACCAATTGCCCGAGGTGTACGGCGCGCATTCCGCATGGCGCTACACGTTGATGTTCGGCGCGCTGCCGGCAATCCCGCTCATGCTTCTGCGGCCGTTCCTGCCCGAGTCACCGGTGTGGCAGGCGAAACGGCTGGCAGGCACGTTGCGCCGGCCCAGCTTCGGCGAATTGTTTTCTCCCAGGCTACGGCGCGTCACCGTGCTCAGCATGCTGCTGGCCGCCTGCAGTTATGCACTGGCGTTTGGAATGCTCCAGCACATTCCGCGGCTGGTGCCCGGCTTGCCGCAGGTGGCGGAGCTTTCGCGCCAGGGCCAGGAGCAATGGGTGAGCTGGGTGCACCTGCACCAGGATGTCGGTGCGCTCATCGGGCGCATCCTGCTGGCGTTGCTGGTCACCTGGATAGTCGTGCGCGGCCCGATCCTGCGCTGGGCGTTGGGACTCGGTGCCGTCGTGTTCCCGCAACGCCAGCAGGAT
>Ga0193717_1000664_pt1 | contig 21939 bp, 15 predicted proteins | sample U2c2metaG_FD_145900 | JGI IMG/M metagenome (GOLD analysis project Ga0193717, IMG submission 145900) | Soil microbial communities from a riparian zone of the East river system, Colorado, United States - U2c2 | ecosystem: Environmental > Terrestrial > Soil > Riparian zone | place: USA: East River...
ACAAACGGACTGTTCCGCCAGATTTCAGCCTGTTTGTCCAGACTTTTCAAGCCTCAAAGGGATTCCAGTCCGATCTCACGACTTGTTTTACGCCGCGAAGCAACTCGGTTCAGACCGCGAAAACCGCAACCCCGTGCCCCGAGAGCCGGACACCAGCGGTCACAGGGGCGGCGTCGCCATAGGACATCACCTCGTACGCCGGTTCGTCGTCGAGCGGGACAACCGCTTCCCCAGGCTCGAGGTTGACCACGACCCGGAGGGCACCCCGGTGGATCACCAGCCACGACCCGTCCTCGTCGTACGTGATGCTGACCGAGCCGAGCCTGTCGTCGCGCAGGTCGTCGCTCCGGGCTCGGAGCGCGAGTAGATCCCGGTACCAAGCGAGCAACTCGCGATGCGGCGAGGCGTCGAGCTCGGACCAGTCGAGCACCGAGCTCTTCCAGGTCGCCGGGTCCTGCGGGTCGGGGATCTCCTCCGCGTCCCACCCGTACGCCGCGAACTCCTGCCGCCGGCCAGTGCGCACAGCCTCGGCCAAGGACGGTTCGTCGTGGTCCGTGAAGTACCGCCACGGTGTCGAGGCACCCCACTCCTCGCCCATGAACAACATCGGTGTGTAGGGCGAGGTGATCACCAGTGCCGCACCTATCGCCAGCTGGCCCGGTGTGAGCGCCGGGCGGTCCCCGAGGGCGCGGTTGCCGACCTGGTCGTGGTTCGAGGTGTAGGCGAGGAACTCCGAACCACGATGCCGCTCGGGGTCCACTGGGCGACCCCAGTCCTTGCCGCGGAAGGTCGAGTACGAGCCGTCGTGCAGGAACACCTGGGTGAGGGTCTTGGCGAACACCCCGGGCTCGTCGAAGTCCACGTAGTACCCGGCATGCTCCCCGGTCAGCAGGGTGTGCAGCGCGTGGTGGAAGTCGTCACTCCATTGCGCGGTCATCCCGAGCCCGCCCTCGGCCACCGGCTCGACCATGCGCGGATCGTTCAGGTCCGACTCGGCTACCAGTCCCAGCGGGCGTCCGAGCTCCTTGGCCAGCGCGGCGGTCTCCTCAGACAGCTGGGCCAGCAGATGCCTGGGGCTGTCGTCAGCAAGAGCGTGTACTGCGTCCAGCCGCAAGGCGTCCAGGTGGAACTCCCGGAACCAGCGCAACGCGTTGTCGCAGATCCACCGGCGAACCTCTACGGATCCTTCGTCGTCCAGGTTGACCGCCGGACCCCACGGGGTCGTGTGCCGCGAGGTGAAGTACGGGCCGAAGGAGCTCAGGTAGTTCCCGCTCGGGCCGACGTGGTTGTAGACGACGTCGAGGCAGACCGCCAGGCCGGCGTCGTGGCAGCGATCCACGAACTGCTGCAGCGCTTCGGGGCCGCCGTAAGGCTCATGCACTGCATAGAGGTCCACACCGTCGTAGCCCCAGCCGTGGCGCCCGGGGAAGGCAGCAACCGGCATCAGCGACACGACCTGCACGCCGAGCCCCACCAAGTAGTCCAGGTGGTCGGCGGCGGCCTCCAGCGTCCCTTCCGGGGTGAACGTCCCTAGATGCAGCTCGTAGAAGACAGAACCGCGCACCTCGCGGCCGGCCCACTCACTGTCACTCCACTCGAAGCGGCCGGTATCGAAGACCCTGCTGAAACCATGCACACCCTCTGGTTGCCAAGCACTCCGCGGATCCGGCAACGGCTCACTGCCATCCACAGAGAAGGCGTAGTCGGTGCCATGCCCAGCCTCGTCCACCTCCAACTCCCACCACCCACCGTCATCTCGCCACATCTCCAGAGAGTTATCGGCGAGGACTAGTGAGACTGTTGAAGCGGTGGGAGCCCAGACGGTGAAGGTGTGCAAGTCGTTAGCTCCTTGCGAGTAGTGCCACCGGTAGGTCGCCCAGTAGCTCGTTGATGCGAGCCGCTCCACTACCCACTGGGCGCCCGGTCAACACGTCCTGCCAGTCGCCCTCGGGCAGGACGACCGTGCTGTCGCCCCAACCGCCCAACCGATGTAGCGCCACTGGGAGCCGGGTCGCCAGCGTGATCGCGCCCGCCTCCTCAGCCGTCTTGCCGCGGGCGAACGCCACCGCGTGCCCGTTGGAGGTCGGCAGCGGCGTGTAGCTCCCCGCGAAGGCCTCGGGGTTCTGCCGCCGCAACCGCAAGGCCCGGGACGTCACCAGCAGCTTCTCGTCGGCGAGGTCCTTCGGCTTGGCTCCCTCGTCCAGCCGCGCCAGCCGCTCGATCCGCTGCCGGTAGTCGACCGGCCGCCGGTTGTCCGGATCCACCAGGGACAGATCGATGAGCTCCGAGCCCTGATAGACGTCCGGGACCCCGGGCATCGTGAGCTGGATGAGTTTCTGCCCGAGCGTCGCCGCCCTGACGAACTCCGCCTGCGCGTCGGCGAACCGGCGTACGGACTCGAGCAGGGCGGCGTCACCCAGTACTGCGGTCGCAAAGGACGCGACTGCCTCCTCGTACTCCGTGTCCGGCGAGGTCCAACTGGTATGCCGCTTCGCCTCGCGGATCGCCTTCTGCAAGTAGGCCTGCAAGCGATCCTCCGCCAACGGCCCGTCGTCCCACGTCCCCAGCAGGGTCTGCCAGAGCAGGTACTCCGTGCTGCTGTCGACCGTCGGCTCCCGGTAGTCCGCGGAGAGCCCCCGCCACGACCGGACGGCCTCAGCCCAAGCGGCAGGCTGCTCCGAGAGCACGGTCAGCCGGGCCCGGACATCCTCGGATCGCTTGGTGTCGTGGGTGGACAGCGTGGTCATCGTCTTCGGCCAGTGCTCGTTCAGCCGCCCGGCATAGGCGTGGAACTCCTCCGGCGAGACCCCGAAGTGCTCGGGATCCCCGCCGACCTCGTTCAGCGAGCTGAGCCGGAACCAGCGATAGAAGGCGGTGTCCTCCACCCCCTTGGCCATCACCGGACCACAGGTCTGCTGGAACCGCACGATCAGCTCGTGCCGCGCGTCCTCGTCGATCCGGCTCGCAGTACCGGCTTCCCGGCCGAGCAGGAGGTCCCGGACCAGCTCGAGGGTCTCCTGCTGCTCCTCGTCCAGGTTGCGCCGGGCCAGCTCGGTCGCCTGGTCCAGAGCGTGCACAGCAGTCGGCGGCGGCGCCTCACCCGGTACTACGTACGCGCGGTACCGGTCGAAGTTCACCAGCAACTCCACGACGACCTCGTGGAACGCCCGACGGGTGTGGTCCCTCAGACGGACGTCGTCCTGGCAGATCCGGGCCAGGAGCTCCACCAGCCGGTGGACCTCGGCGTACTGGCCGTGCTTGACCACCTCACGCTTGGCCTGCTCCACGACCGGGCCGAAGTCGGCCGGCTCGCCAGTGAGTTCCGAGTGGAACGCGGCCAGCGGTGCAGCACCGGCCGGGTCGACGAAGAGCCCGCCGACGCGCAGGAGAGCGTCGTACCCGGTGGTGCCGGCGCAGGGCCAGTCGCTGGGTAGTTCCTCGTCTCCCTCGAGGATCTTCTCCACTACGACCCACGCGCCGCCCGTCCGCTCGGCAAGCCGCCGCAGGTAGCCCCTGGGATCAGCGAGGCCGTCCGGGTGGTCGATGCGGAAGCCGTTGAGCTTGCCCTCGTGCACCAAGGACAGCAGCAGCTTGTGGGTGGCTTCGAAGACCTCCTGCAGCTCCACTCGGACAGCGGCGAGGGTGTCTACGTCGAAGAAGCGCCGGTAGTTCAGTTCTTCGTCAGCGACCCGCCAGTGCGCCAGGCGATACCACTGCTCAGTGACGAGCTCCGCGATCGGCAAGTGCTCGGTACCGGGCCGCAGCGGGTACTCGTGGTCGTAGTACCGCAGCACGTCACCGTCCACCGACAGCTCGCCGGCCGCCAGCACTCTGCCGATCCGCTGCCCGAGCACTGCCATCAGCAGCGGCTGGTTGCCCGAACCCCAGTCGACGTCGAACCACTCCGCGTACGGCGACGCCGGCCCATCCCGCAGTACAGACCACAGCGCCTTGTTAAGCCGCGCCGGCGTCGGCACAGCCACATGATTCGGTACTACGTCCGCGATCGCCCCCATCCGGTGGTCCGCCAGCCGCCCGGAGAGCCGGTCGAATGCGGCCTGACCCCCGGCCTGTTCCGACAACCTGCTGTGGTCGACCACGTCGTACCCGTGGGTGGAACCGGGCGCGGCCTGCAGGATCGGGGACAGGTAGGCGTGCGAGATCCCCAGGCTCTGCAGATACGGCACGACCTCGGCGGCATCGTCGAACCCGAACCCGGCGTTCACCTGCAGCCGATAGGTCGCCTGCGGGGCCTGACCGGGGCGGTGGGGTGGGGAAGGAGTCAGCCCCTGACCGGGGCGGTGGGGTGGGGAAGGAATCAACGCTGTCATCCGGCCGCCTGCCGGGGCCGCGTCAGGACCAGCGTGCCGTGGGCCTCGATCTGGATGGTGCTCCCGGCGGCGTGCTCGTCCTCATTGGCGCGACCGGTCGGCCTGATGGTGTCGACCACCACGGACCACGATTCGCCGTACTCCTTGACGGGCAGCAGGAAGTCCTGCGACTTGTGGTCACTGTTCAGCAGGATCAGGAACGAGTCGTCCACCACCGGCTCTCCGCGCGGATCCGGCTCGGAGATGGCGTCACCATTGAGGAACACGGCGACCGCGCGGGCGTCGTCCCGGCTCCAGTCGCTGTCCTGCATCTCCTGGCCGTCGGGGGTGAACCAGACCAGGTCGCTCAGCCCGTCGACCCCGGTATCGCCGTGGAAGAACCTGCGCCGCCGCAGTACCGGATGCTCGTTGCGCAACCGGACCAGCGCGCCGGTGAACTCCAGCAGGTCCTTCTGCTCCTCGTTGAGGTCCCAGTTCACCCAGGCGAGTTCGTTGTCCTGGCAGTAGACGTTGTTGTTGCCCGTCTGGGTCCGGCCCAGCTCGTCACCATGGGCGAGCATCGGCACGCCCTGCGAGATCAGCAGCGTGGTCAGGAAGTTGCGCTGTTGCTTGGCCCGCAGTGCGAGCACGGTGGCATCGTCGGTCTCGCCCTCGACGCCGCAGTTCCAGGAGCGGTTGTGGCTCTCGCCGTCCTTGCCGCCCTCACCGTTCGCGTCGTTGTGCTTGTCGTTGTAGGAGACCAGGTCGCGCAGGGTGAAGCCGTCGTGCGCGGTGACGAAGTTGATGCTCGCCAGCGGGCGGCGGCTGTCGTCCTGGTACAGGTCCGACGAACCGGTCAGCCGGGACGCGAACTCGCCGAGGGTGTACTTCTCGCCGCGCCAGAAGTCCCGCACGGTGTCGCGGTACTTGCCGTTCCACTCCGTCCACAGCGGCGGGAAGTTGCCCACCTGATAGCCGCCGTCGCCAACATCCCACGGCTCGGCGATCAGCTTCACCTGGCTGACCACCGGGTCCTGCTGGACCAGGTCGAAGAAGGCCGACAGCCGGTCCACTTCATGGAACTGGCGGGCCAGAGTGGCGGCGAGGTCGAACCGGAACCCGTCCACATGCATCTCGGTCACCCAGTAGCGCAGCGAGTCCATGATCAGCTGCAGGACGTGCGGGTGCCGCATCAGCAGGCTGTTCCCGGTGCCGGTGGTGTCGTAGTAGTGCGACTTGTCCTTGTCCACCAGCCGGTAGTACGCCTCGTTGTCGATGCCCTTGAACGACAGCGTCGGGCCGAACTCGTTGCCCTCGGCGGTGTGGTTGTAGACCACGTCGAGGATCACCTCGATGTCGGCCTCGTGCAGCGCCTGCACCATCGTCTTGAACTCGGTCACCTGCTGGCCGCGGGTGCCCCTGGAGGCGTACGCGTTGTGCGGCGCGAAGAAGCCGATCGTGTTGTAGCCCCAGTAGTTCGTCAGGCCCCGCTCCTGCAGGTGCCCGTCCTGGGCGAACTGGTGCACCGGCATCAGCTCGATCGCGGTCACCCCGAGCTCCTTGAGGTGCTCGACGATGGCCGGGTGCCCGATCCCGGCGTACGTGCCGCGGATCTCCTCCGGCAGCGCCGGGTGGGTCTTGGTCAGACCCTTCACGTGTGCCTCGTAGATCACCGTCTCGTGGTACGCGTGCCCCGGCGGCCGGTCGTTGCCCCAGTCGAAGAACGGGTTCGTCACCACCGACAACATGGTGTGCTCGCGGTTGTCCATCGTGTTCAGCTCGTCCGGCTTGGCGAACCGGTAGCTGAACAGTGACTCGTCGGCGTCGACCTGCCCGTCGATGGCCTTCGCGTACGGGTCCAGCAGCAGCTTGGACGGGTTGCACCGGTCGCCCTCGGCCGGGTTGTAGGGGCCGTGCACGCGGTACCCGTACCGCTGGCCCGGCTGCACGGACGGCAGGTACGCGTGCCAGACGAATCCGTCCACCTCGGTGAGCTGGACCAGCTGCTCGGTGCCGTCGTCGCCGATCAGCGCCAGGTCAACTTGCTGGGCAACCTCCGAGAAGAGGGCGAAGTTGGTACCGGAACCGTCGTACGTGGCTCCGAGGGGATAAGAACGACCAGGCCATTTCTGCACCCGACGACAGTAGCCACCTCCGCCCCCAGCGGAAGAACGCTGGTGTGTTTTGCAGCCGGAAGTTCACCTGCGGCCCGGGGTCGCCTACGCGGCGTCACGAGGGTGCCGGAGGGCGGGGAAGGCGAGTAAGATCCGGCGCTTGTGAAATCGTCCTCCGCCCGGGACCCGGTTTTCGTGGATTCGACCGGGCACCGCCATCGCACGATCCGCCGCGCCGGGGCGCTGCTCGCCGTCCCCGCGGTCGCCTATCTGGTACTGCTGGGCAGCAGCCTGCTCGGCGGTCCGCGGATGGACACGCCCCTGATCCCGTTGCCGGAGTCCGCGCGTCGGCAGCCGGCGCCCCGCCCGCAGGAAACCAACCCGCCGATCCAGGCGGTGGACACTCCGAAACCCGAAAAGACCTCAGCATCACCGGATCCCAGCACCGAACCGGGCAGTACCCCCACCGTCACCCCTGTGGTCAGCACGCCGACGATCGCCCCGGTCACCACCACTGCATCGCCGACTGCCGGCGGCAAATCAACCAAGGCTCCGACCGCTCCACCCAGCACCGGACACGGTAGGCCGAGCGCACCCCCCGGGCGGACTAAGACGCCGCCGTCCAAGCCGTGACGCGCCGAGTCGCCCGCCGCGCCAAGCCGGTCCCGCTGCGCACCCACTGGGTGATGCTCACGGTCCTGCTCGTCTGCCTGTCCGGTGCGTTGCTGCTGAACGGCTACACCCATCACATGTTCGGCGCCGAGGCGGACGGTGCGGTGACCCCGACCGGCCCGCACAGCGCAGTACCGGCGGCGATCGCGAAGGGTGGCCCGGTGATCGACGCCGGGACCGGCCAGGCCCGGTCGGTACGGCCGAAACCGCGCACGATCGCGATCACCTTCGACGACGGGCCGGATCCGGTCTGGACCCCGAGGATCCTGGATCTGCTCCACACCCAGCACGTCAAGGCGACCTTCTTCGTGGTCGGTACCCAGGTCGCCGCCCATCCCGAGCTGGCCCGCCGGATCGTTGCCGAAGGCCACCAGATCGGCGTTCACACCTTCACTCACACCAATCTGAGCACCGCACCGGGCTGGCGGCGGTCCCTGGAACTGAGGCAGAGTCAGTTGATCCTCGCGGGGGCGACCGGGGTTACCACCCCGCTGCTGAGGCCGCCGTACTCGTCCGAGAGCGATGCCCTGACGGACAACGACTGGTCCTCGATCAAGCAGGCCCGGGAAGCCGGATACCTGACTGTGCTCAGCACGCAGGACAGCGACGACTGGCGGCGTCCGGGGACGGCCCGCGTGATCGCCAACTCCACCCCACGCGGTACCGCCGGCCAGATCCTGCTCATGCATGACGCGGGCGGCGACCGGAGCGAGACCATCGCGGCCCTGGAGAAACTGATCCCGGCGGCGAAAGCCCGCGGATTCCAGTTCGCCACCGTCAGCGATGCCGTCGCCCTCCCACAGCCTGTCCGGGCCGCAAGCCTGGTGGAACGCGGCCGCGGGCTCGCGGTGATCGGCGCGATGCGGCTCAGCGACGGCACCCTCACCGTGCTCACCTGGCTCCTGTACGCCGCCGGCGGGCTGAGCGTGCTCCGGGCGCTGACCACCGTGGTCGCGGCCAGGCGGCACGCCCGCGAGCGGTACTGGTCCTGGGGTGACCCGGTGACCGAGCCTGTCACGGTCATCGTGCCGGCGTACAACGAGAGCGCCGGGATCGAGGCGGCCGTCAGATCACTGGTCGCCTCGGACCACCCGGTCGAGGTGATCGTGGTCGACGACGGTTCGACCGACGGCACGGCCGATCTGGTGGAGTCTCTCGGCCTGCCAGGCGTCCGGGTCATCAGGCAGCCCAACGCGGGTAAACCGGCCGCATTGAACACCGGGCTTCAGGCCGCGTCGTACGACCTGGTGGTGATGGTCGACGGTGACACCGTGTTCGAGCTGGACGCGGTCCGGATGCTGGTGCAGCCGTTCGCGGATCCGGTCGTCGGTGCGGTCTCCGGCAACGCCAAGGTGGGCAACCGCCGCGGCCTGCTCGGCCGGTGGCAGCACATCGAGTACGTCGTGGGGTTCAACCTGGACCGCCGGTTGTTCGACCTGGCGGAGTGCATGCCGACCGTGCCGGGAGCTGTCGGGGCCTTCCGGCGCGGCGCGCTCGAGGGGATCGGCGGTCTGAGTGACGTGACGCTGGCCGAGGACACCGACCTCACCATGGCTCTGTGCCGGGAGGGCTGGCGGGTCGTGTACGAGGAGCGTGCTCGTGCGTGGACCGAGGCGCCAGCCTCGCTGGGAGCGCTCTGGCGGCAACGGTACCGCTGGTGCTACGGCACTCTGCAAGCGATGTGGAAGCACCGGGGCGCATGGGTCCAGCGGGGCCAGGCGGGCAAGCTCGGCCGCCGCGGCCTGACCTACCTGCTGCTCTTCCAGGTCCTGCTGCCGCTGCTGGCGCCGGTCGTCGACGTCTTCGCCATCTACGGACTGGTCTTCCTGGACCCGGTTCGGGTCGGGCTGGTTTGGGCCGGCTTCCTGGCTCTGCAGTTCGGCATGGGCGTCTACGCCTTCCACCTCGACGGCGAGAAACCCGGCCCCCTGTGGAGCCTGCCGTTGCAGCAGTTCGTCTATCGGCAACTGATGTATCTGGTGGTCATCCAGTCCGTCTTCACCGCGCTGGCGGGATCACGTCTCCGCTGGCAGCGGATGGAGCGCTACGGAAGTCTCAAGGCGCCATCGAGCCCGGCGGACGTGAGGCCCTGAGCCGAGCGGCCGGGTCGCCCCGGCCGCTCGGTGGTGGAAGGGTCAGCTGACAGCGACTGACTTGACCGCGCTCACGGTGGTGGCGTGGTCGGCGTCGGCGAGCCAGACGACGCGGTAGTTGAACGTGCCGCGAGCGGTCGGCTTGATGCTGAAGCCGTAGTTGCCCGTGGTGTTCAGCTTGCCGGTAGTCACGGTCGGCCAGGTGGTCCCCGACTGCCGCTGCAAGTAGACGGTGGTGCCGGGATGCTGCGGCCGCAGGTAGCCATAGAACGACGTGGTCGCGCCCAGCTTGATCGCCGCGGCCGACAGGTTCGCCGTGATGGTCGGCTTCACCTCGACGGTCGCGTTGCCGCTCTGCGAACCCAGATAGTCAGGTGAACCGGCGTAGTTCCACGCATACACGGTGGACACGGTCGGCTTCTGCACCGAGCCGACCTGACCCGTGGCGTCTGTGGTGGCCGTGCCCACCTGACTCCAGGTCGAGCTGTTCTTGGCCCGAGCATGCAGAGTCACCTGTACGCCGGACATCGCTGCGCCGGTGTCCTTCCGGGTGGCACGGGTGTAGATCGTCACGGCGCCGCCGTAGCTGATCGAGAAGGTACTGGGCGCCGCGGTGACTCCGGTACCGGTCAGCCTGGTGACGACCGGCGGACCGAACTTGCCGGTGCTGTCCTTCACCCAGGCGCTGAACGCGTAGCTGGTCGAGTTGGCGAGTCCCGTAGCTGTGGTGGAAGACCCAGTGCCCGCGTAGACCGCAGTACCGACGTTCGGGAGCGGCGGCGCGCTGGTGCCGGTGTTGCGGCGGACGACAACCTGACCGAGCGACGTCCCGGCCGGCACGGTCCAGTTCAGCGTGGCCTTCGTGTACTGGCCGGTCGCATCGAACCCGGTGAGAGCCGCAGGCGGCGCGGTGAGGTTCGCGGCGTTGCTGTCGATGTTGATCGGTACTCCGCCGTGGGTCTCGCTGTGGTCACCCGCGTACTGGTGCACGCGCTGGCGGTTGGTCCAGTAGGCGGCCGGGATGTACTTGTCGTCCGTGGTGTCCGCCTTGTTGTTCCAGCGGGCGAACCAGAGGTTGTCCACCCGGGTGTAGGCGGGGTTGCTGTACTCCGCGGACAGGTCGATGCCACCGGACGCCGCACCGACGTAGGCGCCGCCCACGTAGCCGCGGGTGTTCAGCTCCAGCGTCCAGCCGCTCAGGTACGACAAGACAGACGCCTTGTTCGTAGCCGCCGAGCAGGTCGCGGTCGCGCTGTAGGCCTCGATATCGCTGTAGATCGCGCTGCGCTGACCGAATCCGAGCGCGGCGGCCGCTGTCGCGGCGTTGGCCGCCGCGGTCCGTCCCTGCGCGCGGGCGGTCGCCGGAACGGTCGACATCTTGCTGGAGAAGTTGGTGCAGGGGGCCTGCATGCCGACATCGATCAGCAGGAACTGCCACCCCTTGGCGGCGTTGGTGGCGACCCAGTTCGGGGTCAGGTTCGGCTGGGCGCCACACAGCCGGAGGCCGCCGCTGATGTAGACGCCGACAGCCTTGTAGGTCGAGTTCGGGGGCAGCCAGGCGTCCATGGCGGCTTGGTTCGGCGCATCGCAGGTGTCGAAGGCCAGGCCGTTCAGGGTGCCGGTGGCCACGACCGATGGGGTGACCGCGGCAGCCTTCGGCGTGGCGAGGCTGTTGGTCTTGGAGATCACCTTGCCGGTACTGAGCGCCTGACGAACCACCTGGTCCTGGCCGGGGGCGTAGTACGCGGTTGCCAGCACGCCGGCGTCCTCGACTGCCACCTGCAGCTCGCCGTCGGTCGACCGCGCCGGCTGGGTCAGGGGCTCGAGCACCAGACCTTCGCTCCGGTTGGCGACGGCACCGGCTGGGCAGTCTGCCGGCGCGGTACTGCGTCCCAGGTAGACGGCCGGGCGGTCGTACCGCACACACGCCGTCGGGTCCTTCGCCAGGTCCACCACTGGCCAACTGGCCGGGACTGTCACCTGATAGCCCCGGTAAGTCACCGTCTGGTCGCTGGCCCCCTGCGCCGGGGCCACGATCCCGGTCGCAAGAACCAAAACGGGCACAGCAAGTTTCCACAGCCTCACAGAAATTCTCCTCACAACGGCGGGCATGCCGTGGGGGAGTCTCTCAGACAAGCGCTTGCCTCCGCCTGGGTATTGCTACTTGCTGCAAAGGCCCGGAACCGAAGGATTTCCCTCGATCACCCGCGGGCACCACTCGATCCCTTCCGGGTAGGCAAGTCACGGCGCAAAATTCCGGCACCCGGCCGCCCGCCCAGCGGCCCGACCCGGAGGAACGCAGCCATGCGATCTTTCATCACCCGTCCCCGCACTCTGGCGGTCCTGCTGGCCGGGACCGCCCTCACCTTCAGCCCGCTCGGCAGTCAGGCCACCGCGAAACTGCCGGCCGACCAGGTGGCCGGCTGCTTCGTGCCCGCCGGCTCCTCGGCCAAGGGCGGACACGGTCCCGACACCCGCGACGTCAGCGCCGCCGAGCAGAAGGCCATCGAGGCACGGACCGCCGAGCTGCTGAAGGCGAAGGCAGCCCGCGGTATCGCCGTCCCGAAGGGAGCCCTGGCCGCAGCGACCGTGCCGGTCTACGTGCACGTCATGCGGGACGCGGCCGGCAACGGCGACGTCACCGACAGCCAGATCTCCCAGCAGATCGCAGTACTGAACAAGACCTTCGACGGTCAGGAGTCGTCGGCTGCCGCGAAGACCGGTTTCAGCTTCACGCTGGCCGGTGTCGACCGCTTCAACAACAACAACTGGCACAAGGACAAGCAGAGCAGCAGCTACCGCAAGCAGACCCGCAAGGGCGGCGCGAACGCGCTGAACATCTGGCTGGTCGACTTCAGCTACCTCGGCATCGCGACCTTCCCGTGGGACTACGCACGCAACCCCGGCATCGACGGCATCCGGGTGCACTTCGACTCGCTGCCCGGCGGTTCGATCGCCAACTACAACCTCGGCGAGACGGCGACCCACGAGGCCGGCCACTGGTTCGGGCTCTACCACACGTTCCAGGGCGGTTGTACGGCGACGAACGACGAGGTCTCGGACACCCCGGCGCAGAGCAGCTCGACCAACGGATGCCCGGAAGGCCGCGACTCGTGCTCGCTGCCGGGCCTCGACCCGATCCACAACTACATGGACTACTCCTACGACACTTGCTACACACAGTTCACTCCGGGCCAGAGCACCCGCATCAGCAACATGTGGACCGCCTACCGCGCATGACGAACCTGTCCTGGCCCCGCCGCAGCAGCGGGGCCAGGACGCGCTTTAGAGGATGTAGCGGTCGCCTGGTTTGACTACCCGGAGCCAGCAGCAGCCGTGTGGGCCCACCTCGTGACGGAGAGTGCCGTCGTTCTCTACGTCGGTGGTCTGGCCTGTGAGCAGGTCCGTGACTCGGGTGCCGACGCCAGTGCCGCTGACGGCGAGCGTCACCCCGGCCGGCTCGGCCGCGAAGTTGTGCAGCGCGATCACCGAGCCGCCCTCGTAGTCGGTCCGATGAGCCAGGACGGACGGCGACTCGTGCTCGAGGATGGTGCAAGTGCCCCAGGACAGCTCGGGGGTCTCCCGGTACCGCAGGATCAGCAGCTTGATCCAGTTCAGTAACGAATCCGGATCATGCCGCTGGGCGGCCACATTCACCTGCTCGGGCGACAGCTCCCCTTCCACTACGGGTGCCGCGAGCTGGTCCGGATCAGCCGAAGAGAATCCGCCGTTCAGCTCCGCGGTCCACTGCATAGGCGTCCGTACTGCGTTGCGCCCCTCCGCGGCAAGGTTCTCCCCCATGCCGATCTCCTCGCCGTAGAACAACACCGGCGTACCGGGCAACGAGAACAGCAAGCTGTAAACCATCTTCAACCGCGCCTGATCGTTGCCGAGCATCGGCGGCAGCCGTCGCCGCAACCCCCGCCCGTACAGCTGCATGTCCTTCTCCGGCCCGAAGGCAGCGAAGACCTCCTGCTTCTCCTCCTCGGTCAGCTTGTCGAGCGTCAACTCGTCGTGATTCCGCACGAACGTGCCCCACTGCGCCTCCTCCGGCGGGTCGGGCCGCTCCCGCAGCGACTTGACCAGCGCGGCCGGATCCGACCGCGCCAGCGAGAGGTAGAGCTTCTGCATGCCGATGAAGTCGAAGCACATCGTCAGCTCGTCGCCGTCCTCGTCGCCGAAGAACTGCCGGGTGTCCTTGTAAGGCAGGTTCACCTCGCCCAGCAGCACTGCTTGGCCACTGCGCCGCGTGAGGAACGCTCGCAGATCCCGCAGGTAGTCGTGCGGATCCGGCAGGTACTCCGCATCCAGGGCACCGGCCGTGTCCAGCAGGAACGGCACCGCATCCACCCGGAACCCGGACAGCCCGAGCTGCAGCCAGAAGCCGATCACCCGGATGATCTCCTCGCGCACCTGAGGGTTGGCGATGTCGAGATCAGGCTGGTGCTTGTAGAACATGTGCAGGTAGTACTGCCCGGCCTCCTCGTCGTACTGCCAGATGCTGTCCTCCTGGTCCGGGAACACGACTCCCTTGTCCCCGCCCGGCGGCTCCTCGTCGCGCCACACGTACCAGTCCCGGTACGGCGACTCGCGGGACGATCGCGCACTCTGGAACCACGGATGCTGGTTGCTGGTGTGGTTCACCACCAGGTCCGCGATCACCCGGATGCCGCGATCCTTCGCCAGCGTGATCAGCTCGACCAGGTCCCCGTGGGTGCCCAGCCGCGGATCCACGCCGTAGAAGTCGGTGATGTCATACCCGTCGTCCCGGTCGGGCGTCGGGTAGAACGGCATCAGCCACAGGCAGGTGACCCCGAGCTCGGCCAGGTGGTCGATCCGCTGGGACAACCCGCGGATGTCACCCCGGCCGTCACCGTCGGTGTCGAAGAAGGTCTCGATGTCGAGGCAGTAGACGACGGCGTTCTTCCACCAGACATCGGCGGTCTCGGTCAGCCTCACGGCCGGGTCACCTCCAGCTGGGGCAGGACTTTCTCGCCGAACACGTCGATGAACCCGGACTGCTCCTGCCCGACGTGATGCAGGTAGATCGCGTCGAACCCCAGCTCGGCGTACCGGTTGAGCCACTCCGCGTGGCGGCCAGGATCCGACGAGATCCGGACGGTCTTGTGCATCGCTTCCGGCCGCACGTGTTCCGCCGCGAGATCGAACGCTTCGACGGTCTCGGTATCCCAGCAGAACGGGGGCGGGAACACGTTGGTCCGCCACTGGTCGTGGGCGATCCGCTCGGCTTCGTCATCACTGCCGGCGTAGCTCAGATGCACCTGCAGACAGACCTTCCCGCGCCCGCCCGCTTCCTTGTACGCCGAGATCACCCGGCGCAGGTGATCCTCCTCGGCGGTGACTGTGATCAGCCCGTCGGCCCAGCCGGCCACCCACGCCGCGGTCTTCTCGGAAACGGCGGCACCGAGTAGCGCCGGTGGTTCGGAGGGTCGCGTCCAGAGCCGGGCGCGATCGACTGTGATCAGCCCGTCGTGGCTCACTTCCTCGCCCTGCAAGAGTTTCCGGATCACCTCGACCGAGTGCTGCAGCCTGGCGTTGCGCACGGACTTGCGCGGCCAGCCGTCACCGGTGATGTGCTCGTTGCTGGCCTCGCCGGTGCCGAGCGCCGCCCAGAAACGACCCGGGTACATCGAGCCGAGCGTGCCGATCGCCTGCGCGATGATCGCCGGGTGATACCGCTGGCCGGGCGCGTTCACCACACCGAACGACAATCCGGTCGCCTGCAGCGCCGCCCCCAGCCAGGCCCACGCGAACCCTGACTCACCCTGCCGTTCACTCCACGGACTGAAGTGGTCCGAACACATCGCCGCGGTGAACCCGGCTTGCTCCGCCCGCACAACCGCTAGCAGCAGGTCGGCGGGCGGGACCTGTTCATGCGAGGCGTGAAAGCCGTAGACAGTCATACCTCCCCGTGCCCGCCCCATCCGCTTGCTACACGCGAGGGAGGCGATTCACCCGCCCGAGGGAGCCGCCGCGCCCTACGGAGAGCAGACGCTTGAAACCATGGACAGGCTGGTCGGGGTGTGGCGGCGGTGGCCGTACTGGGTGCCGCGGGCGGGGCAACTCTGGGCGGTCGCCTACGGCAGTTGGGTGGTCTATTGGTTGGCGGGTGGGCGAGCGGGGTTCCCGATCGCCAACGTGGCGGGGGATCCACCGGGTGGGAGGCCGACAGCTGTCCTTGTCTCCTTGGCGTTGCTCAGTGGCTGCGTCGCCGGGATCCTGTCCGCGCAGGCGACCACCCGGGCGGCGTCGGTCGCACTGGGATTCGCGACTGCGACCGCGTTGCTGGGAACGTTCGGCCTGGCGCTCAGCGGGGTCGGGATCATCGCGGCAGGGACCGTGGAGCGCCCGCTCGCGCTGATTGCGCAGGTCACTGCTCTGGTTGGCGCTCTGCTCATGTTCGGAACCACCCAGGTGCAGCTCAGACGGCGGCAATCCCGCTGCGCCCGGTGCGGCATGGATCATCCGGTCTCCGCGCGACCGGACGCGCCGTTGGTTCGACCGCCTTCTCGGAGGGCGTCCACCCGGGCGCGGCGTACGGCGTACCTGGTCCTGCTGGGGCTGTTGCCTTGGGCAATGGTGAAGGTGGTCTGGGGATCCGGTGGGAGCGCGCTCGGGGTGACGCCGCAGGAATGGCGGACCGCGATGGACGGCAGCGACCTGTCCGCGTTGAGTCGCCTGCTGGAGCGGTTCGGCATCGACATCACCGTTGCCGCGTCGCTCGTCGGCGTGGTTCTCGTGCTGGCGCTGCTGCAGCGGTGGGGCCTGCGCCTACCGCGCTGGTTGCTCCTGCTGCCGGCGTGGATCGGCGGAGTGAGCCTCACCCTGTACGGCGTACCGCTGGCGATCTGGGGCTCCCTGACACTGGCCGGTGTGATCCCACCCGAAGCAGACTCCGGGCCGTTCACCCCGACCGGCCTGGCGTGGATGGTGCTCTTCGGGGGTGCTGCCTTCGCCGGCCTGGGGACAGCCCTGACCATCGGAGCCCGCTCGTACCAGCGCCGCAGCCAACCGAGCTGCGCCGTTGCGCGGTGAGAAGTCAGCGTTTGGCGTTGGTGTTCGTGGACTCGACCAGGGCCGCGGCGATGGTGCGGAGTTTGGTGTTGCCGGACTGGGAGAGGCGGACCAGGAAGGCGAAGGCCCGGTCGGAGTCGAGGCTGTAGCGCTCCATCAGGATGCCGACCGCCTGGCCGATCACGTTCCGGGTGGCCAGGGCTTCCGTCAGGCTCTGGTCCTGCCTGGCCCAGCCCATCGCCACCGCGACCTGCCCGGCGAACAAGCTGCCGAGGTGGATCGAGTCCTGGTCGATCCCGTACATCTCACCGGCGTACAGGTTGAGCGCGCCGCGGGCATGCGGCTCCGCCCGGAACTGGAACGCGACCTGCGAACCGAACCCCAGCGCCGCCGCCTTCGGGCCGAAGACGGGCCAGCGGGGATCGTGCGCCAGGTCGTCGACGATCACCACCGGATCCTCGACCGCCGCGTCCAGACAAGGACCTTCATGCAGCTCGTACTGCAGATGGTCGGCCCGGATCACCTGCGGGCTGGTCGGCGCCCTGGTCTCGATCCGGCCGTCCTTGGTGGTCAGCGAAATACTCACCCCGACGATGCCGGGCACGGTGTCGGCCGCGCTCCGGGTGATCAGGTCGAGAGTCTCGTCGAGATCGATCGGGGCCTGCAGGGATGCCGACACCTCGGTCATCACTTCCGCGACCTGGTGCAGCAAGGTCTCTGAGGCCTGCCCTGGTACCGGGGGCACGGGTTCCATCTCGGTCACCTCCTGAAGAAGCGCCGATCCCCCCAGCCGGTCGGCCCTGGCCCCTAGTCTGCATCATCAATCGACAGAAAGAGCGACCCCGACGCTGGTCTGCTCAACGCCGAGGCCTAGGAGTTGCGGGTTCTCGAGAACCGGCAATTCCTTACCCTCACAGTGCCCGTAAGCCCCGATTCCATTCAGTACTGATTCCTTCCCCACCCCACCGCCCCGGTCAGGCTCTCGCGGCCCGGGCCGCCTTGCCCCGGCGTACCAACGCGTGACTTCCGTCGCAGAAGGGCTTCTGCGCGGACCGGTCGCAGCGACAGAGCGCGATCGTGCCACGCTGCGGATCGATCCGGTTGCCTTGCTCATCGAGCAGCTCGAAATCACCCCGGACCAGCAGCGGCCCGTCCTCGTACGCCCGGATCACAGTCTCTGCGTCGCTCATGCTCGCCCCGGTACCCAGACGCACGCATGGATCCGGGTACCGGGGGCCTCCGGAGAACCAAGGAGCGTCAGATGCAACTACCACCACCTCGCGGACCACTCAGCGCCTGGGTGATCGATCATCTGCGGGGCGGAGTCGGACCCGCACCACAACTGGCCGAACCGTGGTCCGACGACGACTTCCACCTGGCGCTGTGGTGCTGTTATGAGCTGCATTACCGAGGCTTCGACGAAAGCGCCCCGGACGCGGAATGGGATCCCGAGCTCCTCGCCTTCCGCGCCGAGCTGGAGAAGCCGTGGACCAGCTGGCTGCAGACGAGTTGCCGCCGCCTGGTGACCGATGAACCACCCTCGGCGCAGCTCCGCCGGCTGATCGACGCGGACGACGGACCACCGCTGGCGGCGTACCTGCAGCGGCATGCCGACCTCGACCAGTTCCGTGAGTTCGTGCTGAACCGGTCGGTCTACCAGCTGAAGGAAGCGGATCCGCACAGCTTCGGCATCCCGCGGCTCGACGGCGCGACCAAGGCCGCACTGGTCGAGATCCAGGCCGACGAGTACGGCGGCGGCCGGCCCGAGCGGATGCATTCCGAGCTCTTCCGTACGACGATGCGCTGGCTGGGGCTCGATGACAGCTACGGCCACTACGTCCCCGAAGTACCGGCGGTGACACTGGCCTGGGCGAACGTGATGTCGCTCTTCGCCCTGCACAGCCGCTGGACCGGGGCACTGCTCGGCCACCTCGCCGCACTCGAGATGACGTCCACCCTGCCCAACCGCCGGTACGCCGCCGGCGCCGCGCGGCTGGGCGCCACCGACGAGCAGGCCAGGTACTTCACCGAGCACGTGGTGGCGGATGCTGTCCACGAGCAGATCGCGGCGCACGACCTCTGCGACACCTACGCCGCGGACCACCCCGACGCGACCGCCGACATCCTCTTCGGCGCAAGTTGCTCACTGACGCTCGACAACCTGCTCGCCGACCACCTCCTGACCACCTGGGCCGTCGCCGACACCAGCCGACAAGCGGCCAGCTGATCGTCGCCTACCGCGATCAGGCGACCACTCGGAGTAAATTCGCGGCATGCTAATTCGTGCTGCGCTCGCCGTTGGGGTTCTCGTCCTTGCATCGGCGGGTACTGCGCCGGCTGTGGCTGAGGGGCCACGCCACCTGATCGTCGGCGGCACCTTGGCGAGCACCTCCGAAGCACCGTGGGCGATCGCGTTGCTCAACAAGGACTCGGCGGACCCGAGTGGCCAATGGTGCGGCGCCGTCCTGGTCCGGCCGAACAAGGTGATCACCGCGGCACATTGCATGACGCAGGCGCTCGCCACCTACACCGCAGTACAGGGTCGGGCTGAGTTGCTCGACGATTCCGCCGGCCAGACGTCGGCGATCTCGGCGAGTTGGATTCACCCGGGTTACAACCGGAAGAACTACCGCAACGACTTCGCGGTTCTCACGCTGGCGCGGCCGCTCACCGGCGTACCGACGATCCGGCTGGAGACCAACCTCAAGGCTGACCGCAAGGGCGTCGTACCGACCGTCTACGGCTGGGGCGACACGCAGGACACGGGACCCGAGGACACCTTCCAGAAGGCAGCGGTCCCCGACCTCGGGGACGCCGTCTGCCTGGGAATCAAGCAGTACGCCGGTGGCGGGTACGCCGCGAGCAACAACGTCTGCGCGGGATACCTGGCCGGCGGAATCGACTCCTGCCAGGGCGATTCCGGCGGACCGCTCGTCCTCAACGGCCGCCTGCTCGGCACCGTTTCGTGGGGCAAAGGCTGCGCCGAACAGGGCTTCCCGGGGGTCTATGCGGAGATCGCGCCGGTGGCGACAACGCTCCAGGCAAGGATCAACGATGCACAGGTTCGTTAACCCGAAACAATACTGACAGGTTCGGCCCGGAGTGCTCACCGGACTGTGACCGGGCGGAAACACTTTGTTATTACCTTCCTAGGCAGCTACTTCAGTGCCCAGTGAGGAGATGGCATGGCCCAGACGAGAAGGCAGTTCCTCCAACATGTAGGCATCACCGGTGGAGCCGGTGTGATGTATTCCGCGATGGGCGCGCTCGGCCTCGCCGGAGTCGCCGAGACTCCCGCGTACGCCGCGCCGACGCGGCTCGAGCTGAACGGTCGCGGCAAGAAGCATGTGGTGATCCTCGGGGCAGGCATCGCCGGCCTGACCTCCGCCTACGAACTGCGCAAGGCCGGCTACCAGGTCACCCTGCTCGAGGCCCGCAAACGTCCAGGCGGCCGGAACTGGACAGTGCGCGGCGGCACCGAGGAGAAGGACCTCACCGGCGCCACGCAGCGGGCGAAGTTCTCGCCCGGCCAGTACATGAACGCAGGCCCCGGCCGGATCCCGCAACACCACGTCACGCTCGACTACTGCCGTGAACTCGGCGTCGCGATCGAGCCCTTCGTCAACCAGAACGCGGACGCCTATCTGTACCGAGAAGGCGCCACCTCCCTTTCCAACAAGCCGATCCGGCACCGCACAGCCAAGGCGGACGTCTACGGCTACGTCTCCGAACTGCTCTCCAAGGCGACCGACCAAGGGGCGCTCGACTCCGCCCTGACCGCCACTGACAAGGATGCGCTGATCAGCTTCCTGCGCAGCTTCGGGTCCGTCGGGTCGAAGGTGGACGGGTTCAAGTACACCGGCACCGACGGTCGCCGCGGTTACGAGATCGAGCCGGGTGCCGGGATGGAGGGCGGCACCACGGCAGCGCCGTACGGGCTGAGTGACGTGCTGGCCAGCGGGGTCGGCAACTACTTCTCGTTCGAGTTCGGCTGGGACCAGGCGATGATGATGTTCCAGCCGGTCGGCGGGATGGACCGGATCCCGTACGCGTTCGAGAAGGCGATCGGCCGGGAGAAGATCACGTACGGCGCCACCGTGCTCGGGCTGCGCAACACGACCGCGGGCGTCGAGGTCACCTACAGCACGGGCTCGCGGCCGAAGGTGATCGCGGCCGACTTCGCGATCTGCACCCTGCCGCCGCACATCGCGGCCACGGTCCCGTCGAACCTGCCGACCGACATCGTCGCCTCGCTGAAGTACGCCGTACCGACCAACGCCGGCAAACTCGGCATCGAGTACTCCCGTCGCTGGTGGGAGCTGGACCACCGGATCTACGGCGGCATCACCAACAGCAACCTCGACCTGGTCAACACCTGGTACCCGTCGACCGGTTTCCACGGCGAGCGCGGCACGGTGATCGGCTACTACAACACGGGGTCCAACGCCAACAGCTACGGCGCTCTCACACCGGCCGCCCGGCTCGAACGTGCCCTGGCCCAGGGCGCCAAGATCCACGGCGACGTCTACCGGAAGAACATCAAGGCCACCTTCTCGGTGAACTGGGCCGGCACCGAGTACTCCCGCGGCTCGTGGGTCGGCTGGCCGTCCCAGACCGACGGCGTCTACGCGAAACTGCTCGATGCCACCGGCAACATCTATTTCGCCGGTGACCACCTCAGCCACGCCATCGCCTGGCAGCACGGCGCGATGGTGTCCGCCCGGGCGGCCGTGACCGCCCTGCACACGAGAGTGACCAGCCGATGAAGCGCAAACTCCTGATCGGGCTGGTCGTCGTGGCGATCGCCTCCTGCTCGTTCACCGCCGGAGCCGCGGGCTGGTGGGACCGGCCGAAACCACCGCGCCCAGGCACCGTCGTACCGGCGCTTCCGGCCGGGCAGGCGAACCCAATGATCGCCAACGGTGTCGGCATCGGCGCGAACACGCCGATCTACAAGACCAGCGGGCTCGGCCCGGCCGCGCTGAACACGGGCGCACCAGCCGGCAGCGAGACGTCGTACGTCGACACCGTCGTCTTCCCGGGCGGCACGCTCCCGGCAGGCGTCACCATCACCGAGGCCCAAGGCATCAACGTCCTCCGCCGAATCGGCGAGAACCTCAAAGCCGCCGGCCTCTCGTACTCCGACGTCTACACGATGCGCGTTTTCCTCCAGAACCCCACCGGCGCCCCAGCCGCCGACTTCGCCGGCTGGAACCGCGCCTACCGCCAGTACTTCGCCAACACCGACCTGACCACCGGCAAGTACATCCCGGTCCCCCTAGGCACGGCCCCACCCACCAAGCCCTTCGTAGTCAACAAATCCCGACCATCCCGCTTCGCCCTGGAAATAGAAAACCTCCCAGTCACCGGCTGGCTAGTAGAAGTAGAAGTAGACGCCGCCTACCCCCAACGCTGATCCACCACCGAATGCCCTGACGCCGTCCGCCGGTGCATCGGGGCCGTGCATTGGGACTGTGGTTGCGCCGGCGCATTGGGACTGTGGTTGCGCCCGGTGCATTAGGACTGTGGTTGCGCGGTCTCCGCTGCGAGATGGTGCTAGCCGAGGTGGTGGGTGTCAAGGGCGCTTCGCGGCCCTGCGGGCTCGAACAAGTTCGACCCTTGACACCCACCACCTCGGCCAGGGAAGGACGCAGCTACGCGGATCCCGCGCAGAGGTATGAGCTGCATCAGGGGATTCCGTCCGCCCGGGTGGTC